>Ga0105239_10000344_pt1 | contig 67887 bp, 60 predicted proteins | sample KBSC44metaG_FD_92761 | JGI IMG/M metagenome (GOLD analysis project Ga0105239, IMG submission 92761) | Corn rhizosphere microbial communities from Kellogg Biological Station, Michigan, USA - KBS C4-4 metaG | ecosystem: Host-associated > Plants > Roots > Rhizosphere > Soil | place: Michigan, USA...
CAGTCGTCGCGCTCGCGACCCGATCCGGACGCAAAAAAAAGCGCCACCCGAAGGTGGCGCTTTCGCCGGCAGCTTCCAAAGAACCCCGCGGCCGCTCGATGGCTGCGGCGTTCTCCGTCGTCGGCTTCCCTCCCCTCATCGAAACGGGGCGGCCGGGAGTTGCCTTACTGCAGCAGCTTCAGGACGTTCTGCGGCTGCGAGTTCGCCTGGGCGATCATCGCGTTGCCGGCCTGTTGCAGGATCTGTGCACGGCTCAGGTTCGCGGTTTCCGCTGCGAAGTCGGCGTCCGTGATGCGGCTGCGGGCAGCCGTCTGGTTCTCGACGTTGCTCTGCAGGTTCGACACGACGGCATCGAAGCGGCTCTGCGTCGCACCTTGGACGGCCCGCTCGCTGTTGACCTTGTCCAGCGCCTTGTCGATGTTGCCGATGACGGTCGCCAGGGTCGCGGCGGTGGCGGCGCTGCCGATGCTGGCGCGGCCTGCGCCGGTGTTGTCGGTGCCGGCGACCGCAGTGATATCGGAATCCTGCGTCAGGTCGGTCGTGACGATATCGATGGTGTCGTTGCTCGTCGTGTTCGCACCGACCTGGAAGGTCTGCGAACCCGCTTGCGAACCGAGGATCGCCTTGCCGTTGAAGGTGGTGCCGCCAAGCACGCGCTGCACTTCCTTGGCCAGCTCGCCGAATTCCTTGTCGAGCGAATCCTTGTCGCTGTTGGAGTTGGTCGCGTTGCGCGCCTGCACCGCCAGTTCACGCATGCGCTGCAGCGAGTCGGAGACGCTGCCGAGCGCGCCGTCGGCGGTTTGCGACAGCGAGATGCCGTCGTTCGCATTGCGCTCGGCGACGGTCATGCCGCGCACCTGGGCGTCCATGCGGGTGGCGATCGCCAGGCCGGCAGCGTCGTCCTTCGCCGAGTTGACCCGCAGGCCGGAAGACAGGCGCTGCATCGACACTTGCAGCGACATCTGCGACTTGGAAGTGTTGCGCTGAGCGTTGAGCGAGGCGATGTTGGTGTTGATGATCGAAGACATCTTGCATCCTTGATGTTGGAGCGCCAGACAACATGCCGGCGTCCATCGTTGCCGGCCGCCCCTCGTGTTGCAGGAGCCGCCGGCCCGCCCGACGCTAGTCCACCGGGATCCTGCGGATCCTCGGCCTGCTAACCGGGCCACGTTCCCCTCGGCACACTGGCGTTGGGAGGCGTTGAGTGCTTATCGGAGCGGGCCTGCCGGAACTTGAGGACGAGTTGCGAGGCGCGGGGAAGTCGGGGGAAATTGTCAATGGCCGCGATCCGCCGAAGAGCGCGGCTTCCCACGCTCAATTGCGGCGATGCGCGGTGCGCATGGCGGCCCAGGCTCCGCGCTGGCGTTCAAGCCGGTCGTGCCCCGGCCGATATGAGCATGAATCTTGCGCAAGACATGCGCGTCGTTGGAAATACCTTGTCTCAGCCGTGAACCTCGTCCCGTTTTCGTCCGAACACCTGCGCGTCAACACGGCCCTGCCGTTCGACATCGTCGATCAGGCCGGCGTGCTGCTGATGCCCAAGGGCGCAGTGCTCTCCGATTCGGGCCAGTTGCGCCAGTTGCAGTCGCACACGCTGATGGTCGACGAGGAGCAGACCGAAGAATGGCGCCGCGGGCTGGCCGGCAAGATCGATTCGATGGTGCGCCAGAACGTGATGCTGAAGACCATCGCGAAGGCCAGCCCCGACCAGGCGCACCCGCTGATCCGGCCGGCCGAGGCGCTCTCGCTGCCCAGCGAGGTCAGCGTGCTGCAGATGCGCCTGTCGCAGCTGCTGCGCGACACCCATGCCGAGCCGGGCTGGAAGGCACGTGTCGAAGCGCTGGCGCTGCGCGTGCAGCAGCTCACCGAACGCGACGCCGATGCCCTGCTCTACCTGCTGGTGCAGACCTCGACGCACCACACCGAGCACTACAGCAGCTGCCATGCCTTCCTCTGCGCGGTGGTGGCCGAGCTGTGCGCGCGCCAGCTGCAATGGTCGGCCGAACTGCGACGTTCGCTGGTCCATGCCGCGCTGACGATGAACCTGGCGATGACCTCGCTGCAGAACTCGCTGGCGCTGCAGGATCAGCCGCTGAGCGCCGAGCAGAAGCAGCGCATCGCCGATCATCCGGCGCAGGGCGTGCAGATGCTGCGCAACGCCGGCGTCGACGATGCGGTGTGGCTCGACGTGGTGGCGCTGCATCACGGCGGCGTGAATGCCGAATCGCCGCTGGCCGAGCTGAGCTCGGCGCAGTGTGCGGCACGCGTGCTGCAGCGGGTGGACGTGTTCACCGCGAAGATCAGCCCGCGCAAGGGCCGCGTCGGCCTGCCCGCGCCGCTCGCCGCGCGCGACGCCTGCCTGGGCCCCAACGGCCGGCCCGACGAAGTCGGCGGCGCGACGATCAAGGCGCTCGGCATCTATCCGCCGGGCAGCTACGTCAAGCTCGCGAGCGGCGAAGTCGCCGTGGTGATGCGCCGCGGCGCACGGGCCGATCGGCCGCGTGTCGGCAGCATCGTCAGCCGCGAAGGCCAGGTGATGGGCGTGCCGGCGCTGCGCGACACCACCGATCCGCGCCATGAAGTCAAGGGCGCGGTGCGCACCAACGAGATCCGCGTGCGCGTCAACCACGAGCGCATGCTGGCGCTGCGCTGATTGGAGCTCCCGGGCCGCGGAGGGGTGCCGGCCGCTTCGGAGCGGCCGTACGCTGGCCGGCTCACGTGGCCGATGCGGCCAGCACCTCGACGCGCAGCTGCTGCATCAACTCCGCCTTGAGTTCGGAGAAGGCCGCGCTGGTCTTCAGCGCATAGTGGCGCGGGTGCGGCAGACTCACCGCGCGCTCCAGCTTGATGCGGCCCGGCCGGGCGCTCATCGCCACCACGCGGCTGCCCATGAAGACGGCTTCGTCGATGTCGTGCGTGACGAAGAGAACCGTCTTCTGCTCCGCCTCCCAGATGCCGAGCAGCAGCTCCTGCATCAGCTCGCGCGTCTGATGATCGAGCGCGCCGAAGGGTTCGTCCATCAGCAGCATGCGCGGCTGGTTGGCGAGCGCCCGGGCCAGCGCGGTGCGCTGCTGCATGCCGCCGGAAAGCTGCTTCGGGTAGTGGTGCTCGAAGCCGTCCAGGCCGACCTTGGCGATCCAGCGCTGCGCCGTCGCGATCTGCTCCTCTCTCGGCAAACCGCGCTCGCGCAGGCCGAACGAGACGTTGTCTTGCACCGTGAGCCAGGGAAACAGGGTGTAGCTCTGGAACACCATGCCGCGGTCGGCGCCGGGGCCGATGATGCGCCGCCCGTCGAGCAGCACCTCGCCCGCGCTCGGTTCGTCGAGGCCGGCGACGATGCGCAGCAGGGTGCTCTTGCCGCAGCCCGAGGGGCCGAGGATGGTGATGAAGTCGTTCTCGGCGACCTCGAGGTCGGTCGCCTGCAAGGCCGGGGTCTGCCCATGGCTGGACGTGAAAGTGCGCGAGACGCCGCGGATCGAGAGGACGGTGTTCATCTGCCGAGCTGCGCCCATGGAAAGAGATGGCGGTTCAGCTGCTTGAAGACCAGGTCGCTCACCAGGCCGATCAGCCCGATCACGATGATGCCGAAGATGATCTGGTCGGTCGCGAGCAAGGCCTGGCTGTCGGTGATCATGTGGCCGATGCCGCTGGAAGCGCCGATCAGCTCGGCGACGATCACGTAAGTCCAGGCCCAGCCCAGCACCATGCGCAGGATCTCGGCGATCTCCGGCGCGGCGCCCGGCAGCAGCACGCGGCGGATCAGGCCGCGGTCGTTCACGCCCAGCGTATAGGCGGCCTCGACCAGGTCGCGCCGCGTGTTGCCAACGACCACCGCGATCATCAGCACCAGCTGGAAGAAGGAGCCGATGAAGATCAGCGCGAGCTTCTGCGCCTCGCCGATGCCGGCCCACAGGATCAGCAGCGGGATGAAGGCGCTCGCCGGCAAGTAGCGCGCGAACGAGACGAAGGGCTCGAAGAAGGCCTCGACGGGCTTGTAGGCCCCCATCGCAACGCCCAGCGGCAAGGCCAGCACCGCGGCGATGACGAAGCCTCCGAGCACGCGCCATACGGTCATCGCGATGTCTTTCGCGAAGCCCATCTCGGTGAGCAGGATCCAGCCGCTCCTGAGCATCGTCAGCGGGTCGGCGAGGAAGGTCTTGCCGACGAAGCCGCCGAAGGTCGCGAGCGCCCACAGCGCGACGAAGAGGACGAAGAACGCGAGGCCGAGCAGGACCCGCCGGCCGTGCGCGACCGGCTGCAGCGGCTTCACGGTCTCGGCCGCCGCGACAAGGCGACGTCGACCTGCCGCAGCAGCAGCGGCCAGTCGGCCGCATCGGTCACCGGGAAACGCTCCCAGTCAGCCGCCTCGCGAACGTCGACGAAGAGCCCCGTGGGGTCTTCATGGAAGTGCAGGAAGGCGCGCGAGCCGCGATAGAACACGCCGCGCTGGCGCTCGGTGAGGCCACCGCGCTGGCGCAACTGATCCAGCAGCCGCTCGACCCGGTCGAGCGCCGGCTCGGTGGCGTGCTTCATGTCTGCCCCCGGCCGCCCGGTACGGCGCCCGCCCCCCGCGGGGGCGCGCCACTGTCTTCGGAGCGGCCGGGCGACAGTGGCTTCATTGAATGAAGCGCGTATCCGCCAGCTTCGCCAGGTCGGGCACCTGCTTGATGATCCCGGCTTCCAGCAGCAGCGCCGCGGCCTCCTTGCTGAACGTGCCGAACTCCCCGGCGAAGAATTTCTGGTTCGCCGCACGGTCCTGCCAGCGCAGGTATTTCTGCGAGGCTTCGAAGGCCTCGCCGCTCTGCTTCACGTCGGCGCCCATGATCTCGAAGCTCTTCTTCGGATCCTTGGCGATCAGCTCCAGCGACTCGAAATAGGCATCGGCCAGCGCCTTTGCCGCTTTCGGGTTATCGGCCAGGAACTTCGGCGTGCAGCCGAAGGTATCCATCACCATCGGGTAGTCGAGCGTGGTCGCGATGATCTTGCCCGCCTCGGGCTTGGCGCGCACGGTCGACAGATATGGCTCGTAGGTCATGCCGGCATCGATGCCTTCGGTGCCGGCGAGGAAGGCGTTCGCCGCGGCCTGCGGCTCGAGGTTGACGACCTTCACGTCCTTCAGCGAGAGGCCGTTCTTCTTCAGCATCCAGGCGAGCGCGAAATACGGCGAGGTGCCGGGCGCGCTGGCCGCGACGGTCTTGCCCTTCAGGTCGGCGATCTTCGCGATCGTGGGTTTCACGACCATGCCGTCGGCGCCGTAGCTCTTGTCGAGCTGGAAGATCTGCGTCGTCGCGACGCCGCTCGCATTCCAGCCGACCCAGGTCTCGACCGTGGTCGCGGCGCACTGCACGTCGCCCGAGGCGATCGCGAGGTGGCGGTCCTTCTGCGGGATCTTCTTGATCGTCACGTCGAGGCCGTTCTTCTTGAACAGGCCGGCTTCCTTCGCCAGGGTCAGCGGGGCGAAGCCCGTCCAGCCGGAGATGCCGATGGCCACCGGTGTTTCCTGGGCCTGGGCCGCGCCGAGGGCGAGCGTGACGGCGGCCAGGGCGATGAGCGGGTTTTTCAAGGGCATTCCTCCAGTGTCAGGCAGGGATCCAGAGCGTCGGCAGGGCCGGCAGACTTCGCAAGATGCGCGCCAGAGAACCGTCGCGCACCAGCGCGGTCGCAGCTTCGATGTCGGGCGCGATCATGCGGTCCGTCGGCATCGCGGCGCAGCGTTTGCGCAGCAGCGCATGCACCGCTTCCAGTGCCGGCGAGCTGGTCAGCGGCCGCAGGAAGTCCAGCCCCTGCGCCGCCGCGAGGCATTCGATGCCGAGGATGTGCGCGGTGTTGTGAATCATCGGCTGCAGCCGGCGCGCCGCGAAGGTCGCCATCGAGACGTGGTCTTCCTGGTTCGCCGAGGTCGGCAGGCTGTCGACGCTCGCCGGATGCGCGAGCGACTTGTTCTCGGAAGCGAGCGACGCGGCGGTGACGTGCGCGATCATGAAACCGGAGTTGAGACCGGGTTCGGCCGACAGGAAGGGCGGCAGGCGCGAGACGCTGCTGTCGATCAGCATCGCGATGCGGCGCTCGGCGATCGCGCCGACCTCGGCGATCGCGACGGCACAGGCATCGGCTGCCAGCGCCACCGGCTCGGCGTGGAAGTTGCCGCCGGAGACGAGTTGGCCGCTGCCGTCGGCTTCGGCGAAGACCAGCGGGTTGTCGGTCACCGCGTTGGCCTCGCGCACCAGCACCAGGGCGGCGTGGCGCAACTGGTCGAGGCAGGCGCCGACGACCTGCGGCTGGCAGCGCAGGCTGTACGGATCCTGCACGCGGTCGTCGCCGGTCAGGTGCGAGCGGCGCACTTCGCTGCCGGCCAGCAGCGCGCGGTAGTACTGCGCCACGTCGATCTGGCCGGGCTGGCCGCGCAGCAGATGGATGCGCGGATCGAAAGGGCCGTCGCTGCCGCGCGCCGCGTCGACGGTGAGCGCGCCGATCACCAGCGCGGCCTCGAGCACCGGCTCGAAGGTCAGCAGCGCGTGCAGCGCGAGGGCGGTCGAGGTCTGCGTACCGTTGATCAGCGCCAGGCCTTCTTTCGCGGCCAGCTTGAGCGGAGCGATGCCGGCGCGCTGCAGGGCCGCAGCGGCGGGCACACGTTGTCCGTCCTGCAGCATCTCGCCTTCGCCGATCAGCGCCAGGCTCATGTGCGCAAGCGGCGCGAGATCGCCCGAAGCGCCGACCGAACCCTGGCGCGGCACGTACGGGATCAGCCCGGCGTTGTGGACCGCGAGCAGGCTGTCGATCACCACGCGGCGCACACCCGAAAAGCCGCGCGCCAGGCTGGCAGCCTTCAGCGCGAGCATCAGCCGCACCACCGGCGGCGAGAGCGGCTCGCCGACGCCGACGCAGTGCGAGCGGATCAGGTTCAGCTGCAAGGTCTCCAGCGCGGCCTCGCCGATGCGCGTGCTCGCCAGCTTGCCGAAGCCGGTGTTGACGCCGTAGACCGCCTCGCTGCCATGCGCCGCACGCCGGACCACGGCGGCGCTGGCGTCGACGCCGGCCTGCGCGGAGGGATCGAGCAGCAGTTCGGGTGCGCTGTCGTGGATCAGCTGCAGATCGGCCAGCGACAGGCGGCCGGGGGTGAGCGTCAAGGCCGGCATTTGCATCGTCCCCTCAGCGCGCCAGCATCGGCAGATTCAGCCCCTGCTCGTGCGCGCAGGCGACCGCATCTTCATAACCGGCATCCGCATGCCGCATCACGCCGGTGGCCGGATCGTTCCACAGCACCCGCTCGATGCGCCGGTCGGCGGCCTCGCTGCCGTCGCAGACGATGACCACGCCGGCATGCTGCGAATAGCCCATGCCGACGCCGCCGCCGTGGTGCAGCGAGACCCAGGTCGCGCCGCCGGCGGTGTTCAGCAGCGCGTTCAGCAAGGGCCAATCGGAGACGGCGTCGGAGCCGTCCTTCATCGCCTCGGTCTCGCGGTTCGGCGAGGCGACCGAGCCGGCATCGAGGTGGTCGCGGCCGATCACGATCGGCGCCTTCAGCTCGCCCGAGCGCACCATCGCGTTGAAGGCCAGCCCGGCGCGATGCCGTTCGCCCAGGCCGATCCAGCAGATGCGCGCAGGCAGGCCCTGGAAGGCGATGCGCTCGCCGGCCATCTCGAGCCAGCGGTGCAGGTGTGCATCCGCCGGGAACAGCTCCTTCATCTTCGCGTCGGTCTTCGCGATGTCCTGCGGGTCGCCGCTCAGCGCGACCCAGCGGAACGGCCCCTTGCCGCGGCAGAACAGCGGCCGGATGTAGGCCGGCACGAAGCCGGGGAAGGCGAAGGCGTCCGGCACGCCGGCATCGAAGGCGACCTGGCGGATGTTGTTGCCGTAGTCGACCGTGGGCACGCCGAGCGCCTGGAAGCCGAGCATCGCCTGCACGTGGGCGACGCAGCTCCGGGCAGCGGCATCGCGCAGCGCGGCGTGCTGGCTCGCGTCGGCCTGTGCAAGGCGCCAGCGCTCCAGGCTCCAGCCGGCGGGCAGGTAGCCGTTGACGAGGTCGTGCGCCGAGGTCTGGTCGGTCACCAGATCGGGGCGAAGGCCGCCCGGCTCGCTCGCGCGCCGCAGGATCTCGGGCAGCACCTCGGCCGCGTTGCCGAGCAGGCCGACCGAGACGGCACGCCCCTGCTTCGCGTAGCGCGCCATGCGGGCGAGCGCGTCGTCGAGGTCGCCGGCCTGCTCGTCGAGATAACGTGTCTTCAGCCGGAACTCGATGCGCGAGGGCTGGCATTCGACGATCAGCGAACTCGCGCCGGCGAAGCTCGCCGCCAGCGGCTGCGCGCCGCCCATGCCGCCGAGGCCGGCGCTGAGGATCCAACGACCTCTCATGTCACCGCCGAAATGTTGTCGCCCGGCTTCGACGAAAGTCTCGTAGGTGCCCTGGATGATTCCCTGGCTGCCGATGTAGATCCACGAGCCGGCGGTCATCTGGCCGTACATCATCAAGCCCTGGCGATCCAGTTCGTGGAAGTGCTCCCACGTGGCCCACTTCGGCACCAGGTTGGAATTGGCCATGAGCACCCGCGGTGCATCGGCATGCGTGCGGAACACGCCCACCGGCTTGCCCGACTGGATCAGCAGCGATTCGTCCTCCCCCAGCCCACGCAAGGCCTCGAGGATCGCTTCGAAACAATCCCAGTTGCGGGCCGCCTTGCCGATGCCGCCATACACCACCAGCGCATCCGGGTTCTCGGCCACCTCGGGATCGAGGTTGTTCTGGATCATCCGGTAGGCGGCTTCGATCAGCCAGTTCTTGCAGACGATCTCGCTGCCGCGCGGCGCACGCACCGGGCGCGGCTGGGCGGCCCTCGGCGGGGAGGACAAGTCGGTCATCGGAGGCTCCAAAAGCGCGAGAACAGGGATTCACTCTACTTGTCTAGACAGGTCTGCGCAACTAGGATCGAACCCATGGCATCCACCGACACCGCAACGGCGCTGGCGCCCTACGCCCAGGTCAAGCAATTCCTGAAGGCCGAGCTGGCGCGCGGCCGCTGGGTGCCGGGGGCGCTGATGCCTTCCGAGGCCGAGCTGGTGCAGCGCTTCGGCGTCAGCCGCATGACGGTGAACCGCGCCCTGCGCGAGCTGCAGGGCGAAGGCCTGGTGGAGCGGGTGCAGGGCGTGGGCACCTTCGCGGCGCAGCTGCACCGCGTCTCGTCGACATTGACGATCCGCGACCTGCACGACGAGATCGAGGCGCGCGGCCATCATCATCATGCCGAGGTGCATCTCTCGCAGCGCGAGCGCGCGGGCGCGGCGCTGGCGCAGCGGCTGAATCTGGCGACCGGCGCGGCGGTGTTCCATACGCTGATCGTGCATCATGACAACGGCCAGCCGCTGCAATGCGAAGACCGCTATGTCAACCCGGCCTGCGCGCCCGACTATCTGAGCGTCGACTTCACCCGGACCACCCCGACGCACTACCTGCTGCAGGTGGCTCCGTTGTGGGAGGCGCAGTACACGATCGAGGCCAGCCTGCCGACCGCGCGCGAGGCCGAGCTGCTGCAGATCGGCCCGCAGGAGCCCTGCCTCGTCGTCGTGCGCCGCACCGAGAGCCGCGGCGTGCCGATCACGCTGGCGCGGCTGACGCACCCGGGTTCGCGCTATCAGCTGGACGGGCAGTTCAGACCATGAGCTTGCCCGGCTCATGCTCTGGTTCGACCGGAGTTCGCCCGGCCCTGGCCTGTCCCTGCGGACGGGCCACGCCTGGCGCACGCTTGACCCCTCTGTGGGTCAGGCCGGCCGCCGGCCTGAGGGTGCACCAGTGACTCCGCGCGTGGTGCTGCTCGCTGACGTGGCGCCACAAGCCTGGCGCAACGGTGGTGGCCAGACGCACGAACTGCTCACCTGGCCCGGCGACGGTGGCTGGTCGCTGCGCATCAGCGTCGCGCGCATCGAGCGGGACGGCCCGTTCTCGTCCTTCCCCGGCGCCGAACGCTGGTTCACGGTGATCGACGGAGCCGGCGTGATTCTTCAGCTCGATGAGCCTCGGCGCCTCGTGCCGGGCGGCGCACCAATCCGCTTCGATGGCGCCCGCATGCCGCAGTGCCGGCTGATCGACGGCCCGACGCTCGGCCTGGATCTGATGCTGCGCGGCCAGTCCGGCCGCATGCTGGCAGCGCTACCGGGCACACGCTGGCACAGCGATGCCCGCCAGCGCGGCCTCTACGCCGCCGCGGCCGGGCGCTGGAGCGATTCACAGGGCCGACAGCTCGACCTGCCGGCCGGTTCGCTGCTCTGGTGTGACGACGACGTTCGTCCCGGCCACTATGCGAGCTTCGACGCACGCGGCTGGTGGATTGCTGCCGGTCCCAGCGAGGGCCTGCAGTGACCCTGTCGCCGGCGGCTTGCGTCAACGGCGCCCGCGCACTCGGGCTTTCGGACCGGGGCACACTCGCCGTTGGCCAGCGCGCGGATTTCGCCGTCTGGCAGCTGGATCATCCGAACGAGCTGGCCTGCTGGTTCGGAGGCAACCCGTGCCGGCAGACCGTCATGGCCGGCGAGGAGCGACAACGATGTTGAATCCCGAGGTCTTCGACCTGCACCGCGGCACCACGCCGCTGCTGATCAGCGTGCCGCACGTCGGCACCGTCATCCCCGACGAACTGAAGCCGCTCTACCAGCCGCGTGCCCTCGAAGTCGAAGACACCGACTGGCATCTCGACCGTCTTTATGCCTTCGCCGGCGAACTCGGCGCCGGCCTGATGGTGCCGCGCCTGAGCCGCTACGTGATCGACCTGAACCGGCCGCAGGAAGACACGCCGATGTACCCGGGCGTCAACAACACCGAGCTGTGCCCGACGCATTTTTTCACCGGCGAACCGCTCTACCGCGAAGGCCGCGCGCCCGACAAGGCGGCGATCGCTGAGCGCATCGACCGCTACTGGCGGCCGTATCACGACGCGCTCGGCCGGGAGCTGCAACGCCTGAAGGACGCACACGGCTACGCGATCCTCTTCGACGGGCACAGCATCAAATCCGAGCTGCCCTGGCTCTTCCCCGGGCGCCTGCCCGACTTGAACCTCGGCACCGCCGAAGGCCACAGCTGCGCGACGGATCTGCGCGACACGCTGCGCGGCGTGCTGGAGGCACAGCGCACCTTCGGCCACGTCGTCGATGAACGATTCAAGGGTGGCTACATCACGCGCCACTACGGCCGACCCGGCGAGAAGGTGCATGCAGTGCAGCTCGAGATGTGCTGGCGCTGCTACATGAGCGAAATGCCGCCGTACGCGTACGACCCGACCCACGCGGCCATCGTGCAGCCCTTGCTGCGCGGCCTGGTCGAGGCGATGCTGGCCTGGCGGCCGAAGTGAGCGCGGGGCTTTGCCTGACCGAGGTTCTCCCGCAGCATCGTCTCCGTTTGCTGCACTCTACCCGTCAGCTTCGACCCGCAACAAGGCCTCCAGCGTCTGCAAGGTGTCGGCCTCGTGCAGCGGCTTGTCGTCACGGATGCGCAGCATGCGCGGGAAGCGCACCGCGATGCCGCTCTTGTGCCGCGAACTGCGGTTGATGCCTTCGAAGCCGAGCTCGAATACCAGCACCGGCTTCAGGCTGCGCACCGGGCCGAACTTCTCCAGCGTGGTGCGGCGGATCAGCGCGTCGACGCGCTGGAACTCTTCATCGGTCAGCCCGGAATAGGCCTTCGCAAAAGGCACCAGCTGCAGCGCCTCGGGCTGCGGCGGCTCGCGCCGCTCGATCGCTTCGACGACGGCCTGCGCCTCGGCCGCGTCGAGCGGCCTGCGGTTCCAGACCGCGAAGGTGTAATCCGTGTAGACACTGGCGCGCCGTCCGTGCCCTGCCTGGGCGTAGATCAGCACGCAGTCGACGCTCAGCGGTTCGATCTTCCACTTCCACCAGGTGCCGTCGGCCTTGGTGCGGCCGGTGCCGTAGGCGGCGCCGGCATGTTTCAGCATGAAGCCTTCGACGCCGCGCTCGCGCGAGGCTGCGCGCAACGCGGCGTACGCCGGCCAGTCGGCGGCCAAGACCCGCGGCGACAGCAGCAGCCGCGGCGCGCCCTCGCGCTGCAGCAAGCCCTCGAGCAATGCGCGGCGCTCATGCTGCGGCCGTGCGCGCAGGTCCACGCCCTGCCACTCGATCAGGTCGTAGGCCATGAAGCCGACCGGCGCATCGGCCAGCACCTTCTTCGTCAGCGTCTTGCGGCCGATGCGCTGCTGCAGCAGGTTGAAGGGCGCGGGTTTGTCGTCCAGCCAGACCAGCACCTCGCCGTCGAGCACGCTGCCGTCCGGCAGGCTCGCGGCGAGCGCGACGATCTCCGGGAAGCGCTCGGTCACCAGCTCCTCGCCGCGCGACCAGATCCAGATCTGCCCGGCGCGCTTGACGATCTGGGCGCGGATGCCGTCGTACTTCCATTCGACCAGCCAGTCGCCCGGCGCACCGAGCTGGCTGTCGAATTGCTCGAGCGGCAGCTCCAGCGCATGGGCGAGGAAAAACGGATAAGGCCGGCCATCGTCGCCGCGCGCCTCGGCATCGGGCGTCAGCAGCTGCGCATAGCGATCGGCGCTGGGCGTCTGCCTGCCGTCGGTGTAGCCCATCATGCGCTGCGCGATCAGCTTGGCGTCCAGCCCCGAGACAGCGGCGAGCGCACGCTGCACCAGCAGCCTGCTGACGCCGACACGAAAGCTCCCGCCGATCAGCTTGACGAGCACGAAGCGGCCGGCGGTGTCGAGCTCGTCGAAGGCCTCGCACAGCGCGGCGGCCTGCTCGGCCGGCGCGGCGCCGCGCAGCGGCAGCAGCCGTTGTTCGACCCAGTGCGCCAGGCCCTGCCGGTTGGCGTGCGACGGCGGCGGCAGCACGTGGGCGATGGTCTCGGCCAGGTCGCCGACGGCCTGATAACACTCGTCGAAGAGCCAGTCGTCGATGCCGGCCATCGTCTGCGCCAGCGCGCGCAGCTGCGCGGTCGGCACGACCTGCCGCGGCTTGCCGCCGGCCAGGAAATAGACGGCCCAGGCCGCATCCTCGGGTGCCGCGGCGGCGAAGTAGCGGGTCAGCGCGGCCACCTTGGCACTGGTGGCGGTGCTGGCGTCGAGCTCGGCGTACAGCGCGGCGAACTGCTTCATCGCTATGCGCCGTTCACCAGCGCCACAGCATCAACGCGTACAGCGCGAGCACGCCGGCGAAGGCCGGCAGACCGAGCAGGAACCAGCGTCTGAAGAGGGCGTGGAAGCGAGCGCCGAGCCCGCCGGTCGACGGTGCGGCCAAGGCCAGGTCGCGCAGCCGCAGCTGCAGCAGCACGACCGGCAGCCAGCAGGCTCCGATGCCGAGGTACAGCGCCAGCACGGCACGGAGCCAGTGGCTGTCCCAGCCGCCGCCGGCGAGCCGCCAGAGCGCCAGCCCGGTGAACGGCTGGACGACGACTGCGCTCGCGGTGAAGACGAAGTCGGCCGTCACCGTCAGCCTCAGGATGCCGCGCAGCAGGCCGAGGTCGCCCAGGCGTACCGCCTGGCGGTAGCCGAACCAGGCGAAGAAGGCGATGCCCGCGCCCGTCCCGAGCAGCACGCTGGCGCCGATCAGGTGCAGCCACTTGAGCAGCAGATAGGTCATGAGGGTCCGCCCGCGCGCTGGCTTCGCCGGCTGAACGAAAGATCATGCACCACGCAGTCCGCCCTCCTCGACGACGAGTTCCGAGCGCATGCCCCAGCGAGCGAACTGCGCTTCGAATTCGGGCAAGCGCACCAAGCCGAGACAAGCCCGCGCACCGGCCTCCAAGCGCTCACCCGCGGCGAGCCGAAGCGCCAGCGCGATCGCGGCCATGCAAGGAATCTCCGGGCCATGATTGCTGGGCGCCGTGACGTGCCAGGCCAGACCGAGGCGGCGCCGCTCGCGATCGAGGCCACGCAGCCGCACCACCATGCCGCCGGTCTCCGAGCCCAGCGAGTCGAAGAGCCGCGAGACCACCTGCAACGGGCGCGCAAAACGAACCATCGGTGGCAGGCAGCGCCAGTGCCGCAGGCGCGCGAGCAGGGCGAACGTCGATTGCGCCAGCCCGAGCTCGAGCGCGGCGCGAAAGCTCACCGATCGCAAAGGCGCGTATCGCTGCGGCAGTAGTTCGAGATCGGGCACGTCGCACCAGGCGGCCCGGCGTGCCGGCATGCGCGCAAAGGCGACCGGGGCGACGCCCGCCCAGCCGACGACGTCGACCCAGCGTCCGCCCTGCCAGGCACGCACGGGCTCTCCGCAGTAGCTGAGCACGCCGGCGAGTGTGGCCGCGCCGCGCGGAGCGCGCTGGGCAGGCGCAATGCAGATATCGACGCTGTCAAGCACTTCGAAGTGGCCGCGGAAGGCCTCCAGCACCGCGCTCGACAGACCCGGCACGCTGCTCGCTCCGCTGACAGCAACGCGGCCGGCAGCGCGAAAACGTGCGTCGAGGGCGGCGCCGAAATCGCAGACGAAACGCCGGCCGTCGGCCAGATCGATGTAGTCGCAGCCCGCCGCGGCGGCGGCTTCGGCGACGTGGTAATCGAGCTGCTGGAACGGACCAGCAGTGTGGATCACCAGTTCGACGCCGGCATCGCCCAGGATCGAGGCGAGTACGTCGCTCGCCGCATCGAGCCTCAGGGCGGTGGCGCCGAGCGCCCTGGCCAACGCCTGCGCGGGTGCCTCGTTGCGCCCGCCGATCAGCAGCTCGATGCCCGGGCGCCCGGTCAGCGCGCGAGCGATGCGTGCGCCGAAGTTGCCATAGCCGCCGAGGATCAGCAGCTTCACCCGCGGCCGCCGAGCAATCCCGGCCGGCTGCGCAGCGAGCCGACCTCGGAGTCGCAGTAGTTGTCGTGAATCGCCGCGAGGGTGGCATCGCGCTCGTCGTTGACGAATTGCTCCAGCCCGCGCCGCTGCTGCGCCGGCAGCCGCGATTCGCTGAGGAGCACAATGTCGGCGATCAGGCACCAGTCGATGTCCTGCCCGGTGAGCCAGAGCACGTCGGACCGGGGGATGTCGCGCAGCAGTTCGGCGATCGCCGCCGCCTTGTCCGGTGCCACCAGCATCGCCTTGCGCGGCCAGCGCGGCAGCGCCGGCTGGTCGAAGCGCAGCGGCTTCCACAGCGCGATCAGGTAATACGGCGGGCGCGTCTCGAAGACGTTGCGCTCGACCGCCTCGGCCCCCGGGCCGATCGCGCGCCGGATCGCGCCGATCCAGGCGCCGGGCCGATGGCGCTGCACGAGCCTGGTGTCGGGCGGGAAGGTATCGGTCATTGGGGATCCTCGTTGTTCTGCGCGACGGGTGGGGCTGCGGGCGCGGCCTCGTCGAGCGCGTCGTCTCCATATTCGGTGTGAAAGGAGCCGGCCTGAAGGCCTTGTTGCTGCAGCCAGCGCACCATCACCGCTTCGTAGCCATGCGTGACGATCACGCGCTCGGCACCGGTGGCGGCGATGGCGCGTTGCAGGCCGGGCCAGTCGGCGTGGTCCGACAGCACGAAGCCGCGGTCGACGCCGCGCCGCCGCCGCGCGCCGCGCAGCTGCATCCAGCCGCTGGCAAAGGCGTCGCTCGCATCGGCGAAACGCCGCGACCAGACGCTGCCGTGCACGCTGGGCGGCGCGACGATCAATGCGCCCTTGAAGACACGCTTGTCGGTCACCTCGCTGACAAGATGCGTCGGCGGCAGCGCCACGCCGGCCTCGCGATAGGCCCGGTTCAGCGGCTCGACCGCGCCGTGCACATACACCGGGCCGATCGCTTCGGCGCCGCTCGCCTGAACACCGGCGAGCATGCGCTGCGCCTTGCCGAAGCTGTAGCCCATCAGCAGGCTGGGCCGGCCGGCGGCGGCGTTGTCTCGCCACCAGGCGTTGATCTCGTCGAAGATCTGCTGCTGCGGCTGCCAGCGGTAGATCGGCAGGCCGAAGGTGGATTCGGTGATGAAGCAGTCGCAGCGCACCGGCTCGAAAGCATCGCAGGTCGGATTGTGGTCATCGGTGGCGCTGAGGTAGTAGTCGCCGGAAGCCACCCAAACCCGTCCGCCGTGCGCGATGCGCAACTGCGATGAACCCAGCACGTGACCGGCCGGATGCAGCGAGACGGTGACGCCGTTGTGCTCCAGGCGCTCGCCGTAAGCCAGCGTCTGCAGGCGGATATCACCCAGCCGCGCCCGCAGCACGCCCGCCGAAGGCGCGCTCGCCAGGTAGTGCTGATGGCCGACACGTGCGTGATCGGCATGGGCGTGGGTGATCACCGCGCGCGTTACCGGCCGCCATGGATCGATGTAGAAATCGCCCGGTGGACAGAACAGGCCCTCCGGCCGCTCGACGACCAGATCCGATTCAGCGCCGCTCCCTGGCCTTTCCTTTTCCGGATACGGCGAATTCATGAACAGCCGCTATCTAGGTACTGCAAAGTCATCGCGTATGCTGCCACGGCTGTGCGGCCGAGGAATCTCCACGATGTCGATGCCAGAATTTGCGCCCTTCCCGCCGCGGTCGGACGAATCGGGTCACGACCCGGAAGACGATCTGCGACGGCTGCTGTTCAGCTTCCGCGGCCGCATCGCGCGGCGCACCTTCTGGCTCTACGGCGTCTTCGGCGTGATGCTGGTGCAGTTCCTCAGCTACGCCTTCCTCGAGATTGCCGGCGTCGCCGAGGGCCTGGCGGATACGCTGGGCACCTTGCTGATCGCGTGGCCCAGCATGGCGCTCACCGCCAAGCGCTGGCATGACCGCAACAAATCCGCCTGGTGGCTGCTGATGGTCATCATTCCGGTCATCGGGCTGGCGTGGACCTTGATCGAATGCGGGCTGCTGCGCGGCAGCGCGGGCGAGAACCGCTACGGCGCGGTGCCGGTGCACCACCTGGGCTGAAGGGGCGGGTCCGGCCCTGGGGCGCTCAGTACCGGCCGGTTGCGCCGGCGACGCGCATGAAGATCCCGGCGCACCAGGCGACGAAACTGCGGCGCAGCTGGTTGATGCGCCCGCCGGCTTCGGCCATCGTGATTTCTCGCGAGGCGGCGATCGCGGTGTCGATCTCCGCCGACAGCGCCGCGGTGAAATCGCGGTCGCGCACGATCACGTTGGCTTCCAGGTTCAGCAGCAGCGACAGGGGATCGATGTTCGAGCTGCCGACGGTCGCCCAGTCATCGTCGACGACGGCCACCTTGGCATGCAGGTGGGCCGGCGTGTATTCGTAGATGCGCACGCCACGTGCCAGCAGCTCGGCGTAGAGCGCACGCGCCGCCAGCGCCGCGGCGCGGTAATCCCACACGCCCTGCATCAGCAGCCGCACGCGCACGCCGCGCCTCGCGGCATGCCGCAGCGCGCGGCGAAAGCGGTTGCCCGGATAGAAGTACGGGCAGACGAGGTCGACCCGCTCGCGCGCTTTGCGGATCGCGTCGACATAACCGCGCTCGATCGTGCGGCGCTGGCGCAGGTTGTCGCGCAACACGAAGGCGGCACGCATCGGCGCAATGGAGGACTGGTTCGGCATCACGAACTGACGCGAATCGGGCATGCGCAAATTGCGCAGCAGGCTGCGCACCTGCTTCAGCGGCTGCGAGGCGCGGCTCAGCGCGACCATCTCGTCGCGCCAGTCCTGGCCGAAGGCAGCCCGTGTCCACACCGCGCGGGCGGTCTGCTCCACCGGCGCCACCACCGGGCCGCGCACGCGCACCGCGAAGTCCAGCCTCGGTTCGGCCATCGGACCGATGCGCAGGTCGAAGCGGTCGTCGAGCACGTTGATGCCGCCGACGAAACCGATTTCGTCATCGACGACGCAAAGCTTCTGATGCAGCCGCCGCAGCTGCCCGGGCTGCAGCCAGCTGCGCCAGCCGCTGAGCGGGCGGAACACCGCCAGGTCGACATCGGCAGCCTCGAAGCGCCGGGTCAGCGCCGCCAGCGAGGCGCCGGAGCCGAAGCCGTCGATGACGACGCGCACCCGCACGCCGCGCCGCGCCGCGCCGCACAAGGCATCGGCCAGCAGCAGCGAGGGCGGATCGTCATGAAAGATGTAGGTCGCGAGCCAGATGTCGCGCTGCGCCCGCTCGATCGCCCGCCGCATCGCCGGGAACAGCATGTCGCCGCCGCGCAGCAGCTCGACCTCGTTGTCGCCGCTGAAGATCACCCGCGGCAAGGCGTACCAGGCGTGGGCGGACAGGTCGCGCGCCGGCCGCGGCGCGGCGATGCTGTCCGGCACCACGTCCGCCCGGCTCAGCGACGCAGCTTGCGGTCCGCGGCCGGGCAGGCTCATGCCAACGTCAATTCAGCCACCAGCGGTAGGTGATCCGACATGCGCGCCCAGGCCGGGCCGCGCGGCACGAAGGTGCTCAGGCAATCGAAGCCCCGGGTGTAGATGCGGTCGAGCGAAAACACCGGCACGCGCGACGGGAAGGTCGGCCGCGGCTTCTCGCCATTGGCGTCCTGCGCGCGCACCAGCCCGGTGGCGCGCATCGAGGCGTCCAGGCGTTCGCCCCAGTCGTTGAAATCGCCGGCAACGACCACCCGCTCGGTCGCCGGGATCTCGGCCGCGACGAAGCGGGCAAGCCGTTCGACCTGGCGCACCCGGCTCGAATGCATCAGCCCCAGGTGCGCGACAAGGGCGTGCACGACCTGCCCGCTCCATTCCACCTGCACGTGCAGCAGGCCGCGCTGCTCGAAGCGATGGTCCGACACGTCGTGGTGGCCGATGTCTTCGCCGATCGGCCAGCGCGACAGCAGTGCGTTGCCGTGCTCGCCTTCGCGCGTCACCGCATTGGTGCGGTAGGCGACGTGATAACCCTCGGGCGCGAGGAACTCGGCCTGTCCGGTCTTCGGCCAGCCGAACGAAGTGCGCTGGAAATGGCGCGCCTCGCCGTGGTGAAAGTGGCGCACCTCCTGCAGGAAGACCAGATCCGCATCGAGCGCCTCGACGCCCAGGCCGAGGTTGTGGATCTCCAGGCGCTTGCGCGGGCCGACGCCGCGCACCCCTTTGTGGATGTTGTAGGTCGCGATGCGCAGCACGTCGGCGGGGTGTTGAGTCGATCGCATGGTCAGCTGAAACGCGGCAGTTGCAGGATAGCTTCGGCGTTCGACGGCGAGAAGCACTGGTCGGCGGCTTCGCGCCACGGCAGCCAGGTGAAGCGCAGATGTTCGCGCGGGCTCAGCACGACCGGCGTATCGCGCGCAACGCTGAGCCCGAAGACATGTTCGGTGTTCTGCGTAACGCCTGGCGCATAACGATGACGCCAGACCGGATAGATCTCGTAGACGTTGGCGAGCTGCCAGTCACGCAGCTGCGACAGCGGCACCGTGGGCGAACCGATCGTGATGCCGGTTTCTTCGCGGACTTCGCGCACCGCGGTGTCGGTCAGCGGTTCGTCGGCCACGTCCTTCGAGCCGGTCACGCTTTGCCAGAACCCGGGGTGATCGGCGCGCTCGATCAGCAGCACCTCGCGTTGCGGCGTGTGGATCACGACCAGCACGGATTCGGGGATCTTGTAGGCCATGTTGCTTCAGACGCCCGACATGACCGCATCGACCGCATCGGCGAGCACCGCGGCGTCGTGCCGCAGCGAACCCACCGCCTTGCGCAGCAGCCTGGCCGGCAGCGGCGCGCACAGATGTACCGCGAGATAAAGCGTTTCGCCCGACACGACGACCCGGCTCGCGAGCCGGCGCGGCGCCGCCCGCGGCGGCCGCTGCAGCCGCACCAGCGGCAGCACGAAACGCGTCGAGTAGTGATCCAGATGATCGCTCTGTATCACCACCACGTACGGAAAACCCTCGCGCTGTGCCACGTTCGGGTTGTCGTAGACATCGAACTGGGCCACGGCGCTCACCACGGACGATGGTCTTCGCCGAACACGCCGTATTGCTCGACGAGCCGGTTCTGCTCGTCGACCCAGTCCTTGTACTGCTGGTAGAAGCGCTTGCCGCTGTTCGCGTTCGTGGGCGGCTGCTGCGCCGCAAGCAGCGCGTCGTATTGTTCGACTGAAAGGACCACGCTGTGACGGCGGCCGCCTTTCTCGATGAACACCGGCTGGCGCTGCGCCTGCTCCAGCACTTGGCCGAGGCGATTCTTGGCTTCGGTGGCGGTGACGTTCATCGCGGCGCTCCGAGGGGTGATTAGCTATTCTAGCCATCGCCCCCCCGGCCCGCTCGTGCCTCAGGCCGCCGGCGCCGCCTGCGGGTTGCGCAGGCGGATGTGCAGCTCGCGCAGCTGCTTCTCGTCGACCGGCGACGGCGCGTGCGTCAGCAGATCCTGCGCGCGCTGCGTCTTCGGGAAGGCGATCACGTCGCGGATCGATTCGGCCTTGGCCATCAAGGTGATCAGCCGATCCAGCCCGAAAGCGATGCCGCCGTGCGGCGGCGCACCGTATTGCAGCGCGTCGAGCAGGAAGCCGAATTTCAGCTGCGCTTCTTCCGGCCCGATCTTCAGCGCGCTGAAGACCTTGCTCTGCACCTCGGCGCGATGGATCCGCACCGAGCCGCCGCCGACTTCCCAGCCGTTCAGCACCATGTCGTAGGCCTTGGCGACGCACTTCTCGGGTGCGGAGTCCATGTAATCCTCGTGCCCGTCCTTCGGCGCGGTGAACGGGTGGTGCACCGCGCTCCAGCGCTGGCCTTCCTCGTCATACTCGAACATCGGGAAGTCGACCACCCAGAGCGGCGCCCAGCGGTCTTCGAAGAGGCCATGCGTGCGGCCGAATTCGCTGTGGCCGATCTTCACGCGCAGGGCGCCGAGCGCATCGTTGACGACCTTCTCCTTGTCGGCGCCGAAGAAGATCAGGTCGCCGTTGCAGGCGCCGGTGCGCGCGATGATCTCTTCCAGCGCGGCGTCGTGCAGGTTCTTCACGATCGGGCTCTGCAGGCCTTCACGGCCCTTCGCGGCGTCGTTGACCTTGATCCAGGCCAGGCCCTTGGCGCCGTAGATCTTGACGAACTCGGTGTAGCCGTCGATCTCGCCGCGGCTCATGCCGCCGCTCGCCTCGCCGCCGCCCGGCACGCGCAGCGCGGCGACGCGCCCGCCCTTGGCTTGCGCCGGCGCCGAGAAGACCTTGAAGTCGACGCTCTTCATCACCTCGGTCAATTCGGTGAACTCGAGCTTGACGCGCAGATCGGGCTTGTCGGAGCCGTAGCGGTGCATCGCCTCGCCGTAGCTCATCACCGGGTATACCGGCAGCTCGACGTTCATCGCGCTGCGGAAGACGGTGCGGATCATCCCTTCGAAGAGCGCGCGGATTTCTTCCTCGGTCAGGAACGAGGTCTCGATGTCGATCTGCGTGAATTCCGGCTGGCGGTCGGCGCGCAGGTCTTCGTCGCGGAAGCACTTGGTGATCTGGTAGTAGCGATCGAAGCCCGACACCATCAGCAGCTGCTTGAACAGCTGCGGGCTCTGCGGCAGCGCGAAGAACATGCCTTCGTTGACGCGGCTCGGCACCAGGTAGTCGCGCGCGCCTTCGGGCGTGCTCTTCGTCAGCATCGGGGTTTCGATGTCGATGAAACCGTGGCTGTCGAGGAAGCGGCGCACTTCCATCGCCACGCGGTAGCGCAGCATCAGGTTCTTCTGCATCTGCGGGCGGCGCAGGTCGAGCACGCGATGCGTCAGGCGCGTGGTTTCGCTGAGGTTCTCGTCGTCGAGCGGGAACGGCGGCGTGACGCTGGGGTTCAGCACCTCCAGCTCATGGCACAGCACCTCGATCTTGCCGCTGGTGAGGTTGGCGTTTTCGGTGCCGGCGGGGCGCGGGCGCACCTTGCCAATGATCTTCAGGCAGAACTCGTTGCGCACGCCTTCGGCCGTCTTGAACATCTCGGCACGGTCGGGATCGCAGACGATCTGCACCATGCCTTCGCGGTCGCGCAGATCGATGAAGATCACCCCGCCATGATCGCGGCGGCGGTGGGCCCAGCCCATCAAGGTCACGGTCTGGCCCATCAGCGCTTCGCTGACGAGGCCGCAATAAGTCGTTCTCATTGGTTTGCTCCGATATCGGATGGATGGGCGGTGCTCTCGGCACCGCAGGCGTCACAGTGGCACTGGGCGAGAGCCGTGCGGCTGAACGCGTGCCAGGCGCTCAGCCGATGCGATTTCGCGCCATCGGCGCTTGATGGTGGCCATTGCCGCCGGGTGCGACGACGCCCATCGAGATGATGTACTTCAGGGCTTCGTCGACGCTCATCGTCAGCTTGACCACATCCGCGCGCGGCAGGATCAGGAAAAAACCCGAGGTCGGGTTCGGCGTCGTCGGCACGTAGACGCTGACGTACTGATCCGGGTCCAGATAATGCGCAACCTCTCCGCCCGGCCGGCCGGTGACGAAGGCCATGGTCCACGACCCCTGGCGCGGGTACTGCACCAGTACCGCCTCGCGAAAGGCGTTGCCGCTGCTGGAGAACAGCGTGTCCGAGACCTGCTTGACCGAGCTGTAGATCGACTTGACGATCGGGATGTTGCTGAGCACGCGGTCGCCCTGTCGCAACCACCACTGGCCGAAGATGTTGGTCGCGAAGACGCCCGTCAGCAGCAGCGCCGCCAGCATGATGATCACGCCCAGGCCCGGCACGTTGCGCACCGCCTCGAGCGGCGCGTGTGCCGCCTCGGGCAGAACAGCCTGCGAAGCCGAGAGCAAGCCTTCGAACACGCCCGTGAGCAGGCCCAGCACCCACATCAGCACCCAGATGGTGATGGCCAGCGGGAGCCAGACGAGCAGCCCGGCGATCAGGTACTTCTTCAATGAAGTCTTTCAGGATGGCGCGTCGCGGCGCCCGGATCCGTTGTCACTTGGATGCACCGCTGCCCGAAGCGGCGGCAGGCGGCGGCGCTGCGACGGGGGCGCTGGGCGTGGAACCGGCGTCGCTCGCCGCCGGCTTGGCGTCGCCATCGCTCGCGGCGGGCTTGGCATCGCCGGATTCGGCACCGTTCTTCACCGGCGGCACCGAGGTGTTGCCGCCCTTGAAATCGGTGGCATACCAGCCCGAACCCTTCAGTTGGAAGCCGGCCGCGGTGACCTGCTTGCGGAAGGTCTCGGCGCCGCACGACGGGCAGGCGGTCAACAGCGGGTCTGACACCTTTTGCAGGACGTCCTTCGCGAAGCCGCAGGTGTCGCAGCGGTATGCGTAGATCGGCATGGGGTTACCCCTTGGAACAGAACCGCGAATTATAGGAGGGTCAGATGTAACGTCCGTGCAACCACAGCTGCGTCAACAACAGTCCGATGCCGAATCCCACCCCGAGATAGAACAATCGCCGCAGCAGCCGGTTCGTGCGGCGCTGCTCCTGCAACAGGGCGCCGATTTCGCTGGTCTGGGTCGACGCAGGCTGAATGCGGGACGCGAGCGCGTCATGCACCAGGCGCGGCAGTTCGGGCACCAATTTGGCGTAGCGCGGCGCTTCGGCCTGCAAGCGCGCGACGAAGCCGCCCCAGCCGATCTGGTCGTTCATCCAGCGTTCGAGGAAGGGCTTGGCGGTGCTCCACAAATCCAGTTCCGGATCGAGCTGGCGGCCCAGGCCTTCGACGTTGAGCAGGGTTTTCTGCAACAGCACGAGCTGCGGCTGGATCTCGACATTGAAACGGCGCGAGGTCTGGAACAGGCGCAACAGCACTTGCCCAAGCGAGATGTCCTTCAACGGGCGATCGAAATGCGGCTCGCAGACCGCGCGGATCGCGCCTTCGAGTTCGTCGACACGTGTCGCCGGCGGCACCCAGCCGCTTTCCACATGCAATTCCGCCACGCGTTTGTAATCCCTGCGGAAAAACGCGATGAAATTCTGCGCCAGGTATTCCTTGTCGTATTCGGTGAGCGTGCCGATGATGCCGAAATCGAGCGCGATGTAGCGCTGGAAGGTCGTGGGCGCGATGCTTACCTGGATATTGCCGGGATGCATGTCGGCGTGGAAAAAGCCGTCCCGGAAAACTTGCGTGAAGAAAATCGTCACGCCGTCGCGCGCCAGCTTCGGAATATCGACACCGGCCTCGCGCAAGCGGTCGGTCTGGCTGACAGGCATGCCGTACATGCGCTCCATCACGATGACGGTGGAGGTGCACAGTTCCCACACCATCTCCGGCACCATGATGAGATTCAGGCCCTGCATATTGCGGCGCAGTTGTGCGGCATTCGCCGCCTCGCGCACCAGATCGAGTTCGTCGTGCAGGTAGTTGTTGAACTCGGCCACGACCTCGCGCGGCTTCAGACGACGGCCGTCGGCGGAAAGCCGCTCGATCCAGCGGGCGACGGTACGCAGCAGCGCGAGATCGTCCTCGATCACGTCGAGCATGCCGGGGCGCAACACCTTCACCGCCACTTCTCGCCCGCTTTTCAAGGTGGCGAAATGCACCTGGGCGATCGATGCGCTGGCGACCGGTTCGAGTTCGAAGTGGGCAAAGATGTCCTCGATCGGGCGGCCGAAAGCCTGCTCGACCAGCACCCGCGCCTTCGGGCCCGAGAACGGCGGCACGCGATCCTGCAGCTTCGCGAGTTCATCGGCCACGTCGCCCGGCAGCAGGTCGCGGCGGGTCGACAACACCTGCCCGAACTTGACGAAGATCGGGCCGAGATGCTCCAGCACCTTGCGCAGCCGCTCGCCGCGCGGGGCCTCCAGGCGCCGGCCGAGGGAAGTCAGCCGGATCAGCGGGCGGGCGCGCCGGCCGCCGAAGCTCGTCAGCGCGAGTTCATCCAGCCCGTAGCGCCACATCGTGAACGCAATGACGAGCAGGCGCGCGAAATACCTCATCCAGCGCGCCGGTCGGCCCGCGTCGAAACGAAGCGCAACGCCTGGCGCAGACCGCCCGCCAGCACTACCCCGAGGCGGCCCAGGCGCTCGGCCATCGCCGGCCCGACGATGCGGGCGAGGTCATCCCGCACGTCCCAGCGCAGGTTGTCGAGCAGCCAGCTCACGTCCGCGGCCAGGGCCGAATCGCCCTGCACTTCCACCCGCGGCTTGTCGCCGGCGATGCTTTGCGCCAACAACAGCGCCGGGTTGGCGGCGTCGACGACCAGCAACAGGGAGGGCGCGGCGCTACCGCCCTCCGGGCCGCACCACTCCAGCAGACCTGCCGGCGTGATCCGGAAACACGCCTCCGGCAGCGCCGGCAGCAGCTTCGGCCAGCCTCGCAATTCCACCCGCACCGTGCGATCGACATGCGCTTTCAGACGCTCCGTCGCCACCGGCTCGCTGGCGAGCACGTGGTTCAGCAACAGGGTCAGACGCTCCATCAGCGCCGTATTCAGCAAGCCGGCGCCTGGTAACAAAGAGTACGCGGAATTCATTCACGGATTGTAGGCACGGCCCTTGCGCAGTCCTGCGCGGCGGCCGATCGGGTAAGGAGCTTGAGCGAGAATCGATGGTCGCCGGCCGGCGTGTGTTGCGTGGCATCATCGCCTGCGTGCCGGTGATCAGCCGCGAGTCCGATTGCAATACAGCGCACTCGCTGGGCCTTGCGCCCTCCCCCCGTCCGTCCCCCGTGCGCCCATGTTCGAAGATCGAAGCTACAAGAGAACTTTCTACAGCGCGCCACAGTCGGTGACGTCGCTTGTCGCGGCGTTTCTCGAGCCGACCCTGTCGGTCTTGACTTACGTGGCAATGAGCCGGGTGTTCGGTGAACCGATCGTGCGTTCATCCCTCACCCTTTGTCTACTGACGTTTGCGCTGACCTTTCCCGGCCGCAACCGTTTCCGAGACAACCTGCTGGCAGCGGGCGTGGATATCTTCACGTCCTGGATCGTGCTGCTGGTGGTGCTCGGGCTGTGCGGCTACGCGACGCGCAGCCTCGGCTATTTCGAGGATCGTGTGCTGATGGCCTGGGCCTTGCTCACGCCACTGCTGCAGTGGGGGGCCGCGGCGGTCGGGCACAACCTGCTGCGGCACCAGGAAGCCTTGCCGCATGCGAGGCGAACGGCGGTCATCGTCGGCGGCGGCCCGTTGGGGGTCAAAGTCGCCCGCGCGTTGACGGCCGGTCATGACCGGGGCACTGATTTCCTCGGTTTCTTCGACGACCGCACCGACAACCGCGTCGACGGCGAAGCCTCCGACAAGCTGCTCGGCGGCCTCAAGCACGTGGCGGCGTACGTGAGCGCCCACGGCGTGCGCGACGTCTACATCACGCTGCCGCTGGGATCCCAACCGCGCATCGTCGAATTGCTGGAGCAGGTACAAGGCACCACCGCCTCCCTCTTCTTTGTTCCCGACGTGTTCGGCATCACGATCATTCAAGGCCGTTTCCAGGATCTCAACGGCGTTCCGGTCGTGGGCATTTGCGAGACGCCCTTTACCGGCACCAACGAGCTGGCAAAGCGCATTTCGGACATCGTCCTGGCCTCCATCATCCTGGTGCTGATCTCGCCGATCCTGCTGGCGCTGGCGATCGGCGTGAGGATGAGTTCCCCCGGCCCGATCATCTTTGCGCAACGCCGCAACGGCCTGGATGGGGAGGAGATCATCGTCTACAAGTTCCGCTCGATGATGACGATGGACGACGGCGCCGTGGTGCGCCAGGCCACCAAGGGCGACAAGCGAATCACCCCCTTCGGCGCCTTCATTCGCCGCACGTCGCTGGATGAATTGCCGCAGTTCATCAACGTGCTGCAAGGCCGCATGAGCATCGTCGGGCCGCGCCCGCACGCCGTCGCCCACAACGAGCAGTACCGGGAATTGATCAAGGCTTACATGGTGAGACACAAAGTCAAACCCGGTATCACAGGTTGGGCCCAGGTCAATGGCCACCGTGGCGAAACGGATACGATCGACAAGATGCGAGCGCGCGTCGAGTACGACCTCGAATATCTTCGCAACTGGTCGCTCGGATTGGATCTGCAGATCATCGCTCGCACGGTGTGGCTCGTCTTCTTCGACCGCCACGCCTATTGATCACCGATTGCTGGTGATCCCCGCCACCTCGATCCGGAGACACCCGATGCCATTTGTGAGCCGCCTGCCCAGTTCCATGCGAATGCTGCCCTTGATCGCCGGTCTTGCGGCAACCGGTTTGGCGCACGCTGACGACCCGAACCCCTACTACATCGGCGCGTCCGAGACGATCAGCCACGAGTCGAATGTCTTTCTCACGCCTGACGGCGTTCCTTCAGCCTCGGATACGCTGTACACCACGAGCCTGATCGGCGGCATCGACCAGCCGATCGGTCGCGAGCGATTGTTCGGCAATGTCGCGCTCCGCGACACGCGCTACAAGCAGAACTCGGTGCTGAACAACACCGGCTACAACGCAACGCTGGGCCTCGATTGGGCCACGATCGATCGCATCTCCGGCAATTTCACGTACACCGGCAGCCGCACGCTGGCGCAGTTCAATTCGGACGGCGGTGCAGTGCTGTTCACGAAGAACATCGAGACAAGTCAGGAATTCGACGCCACCGCTCGCATCGGTGTGGTCACCCGGCTCACCGGCGTCCTGAACTACAACTATCGCAAGCTCTCGTATTCGGAAGACATCTACAAGTTTCGAGAGTTCGACCAGAACGCGGTGTCCCTGGGGATGAACTACAGCACCAGTGCCGCCCTGCTGTTCGGCGTGGCGTACCGGCACACCGAAGGCAAATATCCGACCTTCTCGAACAATCCTTTCGATCTTCCGGCAAATCGAATTTATTTCAAGGATGACTTCAAGCGCAACGACATCGATCTGACGACGCAATGGATTCCCACCGGAGCAAGCACGATCAATGCACGCCTGAGCTTCAGCAAACAAACCCACGATGCCGCGGCGGCACGTGACTTTTCGGGGACGACCGGCAATCTGGCCTGGGACTGGCGCCCCACCGGCAAACTGCAGTTCGTGACATCCCTGTCTCGCGACACCGGCCAGCAATCAACGTTCTACGAGCGCAGCCAGAACAGTACTTTCAATGCAACTGGCGATAACAGCCAGGTGACGAATGCGCTGCAGATCGTCGGCAAATACGCGCTATCCGCCAAGGTGTCGGTCAACGCCACCGTCCGCACTCTCGAGCGTTCGCTCGCAAACTCTCTCGTCAATCCACCCAGCGGCCACGACCGCACGACCTATGCCATCCTCGGTGCCCGCTGGACACCGCTGCGCAGCGTCGAAGTGGGCTGCAACGTGAGCCGAGAGCGACGCACGTCCGATGTGCTGGCATTGTCTCAACCCTACAGCTCCAATTCTTTCGGCTGCTATGGCCAGCTGACGCTGCAGTGATCCGCTTGTCCAATTCATGTCGACAATTCTCCTAACCGGCGCAACTGGCTATATCGCCTCGCATACCTGGCTCGCGCTGCAAACCGCGGGATATGAAGTCATCGGTATCGACGACTACTCGAACAGTTCCCCAGAAGTCCTGAACCGACTGCGCCGTCTGTCCGGACGCGAACCCGATTTCGAACGATTGGATGTGTGCGACTCGGTCGCGATGAATGATCTGTTCTCACGCCGCACGATCGACGCGGTGGTCCACTTCGCCGCGTTCAAGGCCGTCGGCGAATCGGCGGCCAAGCCCTTGGCCTACTACCGAAACAATCTCGGCGGCCTGGTTGCGGTGTGCCAGGCAATGCAACAGCATGGCTGCAGACGCCTCGTCTTCAGTTCCAGCGCCACGGTCTATGGGACGCCAAAGAAGCTGCCTCTCACCGAAGACGCACCGCTCTCGGCCACCAGCCCCTACGGCCAAACCAAGCTGATGAGCGAGTTGATTCTTCGGGATCTGGAAGCTTCGAGTCCGGGCTGGCAAACCGCCTGTCTGCGCTACTTCAATCCGGTGGGTGCGCACGCGAGCGGCCTCATCGGCGAAGATCCTCGCGGTACTCCGAATAATCTGATGCCCTACGTCGCACAGGTGGCTATCGGCCGCCGCCGGCATGTGCAGGTATTCGGCCAGGATTACCCGACACCGGACGGCACCGGCGTTAGAGACTACATCCATGTGCAGGATTTGGCCGAGGGACACGTCGCGGCGCTTCAATACATCTTCGACTCGAGCGACTCGATCACCGCCAATCTGGGTACCGGGCAGGGCTATAGCGTTCTCGACGTTCTGAGCGCTTACTCGCGTGCCAGTCAGCGAGATATTCCCTATGAATTCGCGCCGCGGCGCGCTGGCGATGTGGCACTCTGCTACGCCGATCCAACGCTCGCGCGGGAGCGCCTCGGTTGGAGCGCACGATTTGACCTCGATCGCATGTGCGAGGACAGCTGGCGCTGGCAAAGCATGAATCCCAACGGGTATGCGGCGCCTGTCAACTGAACTCCCGGCCCATTCTTCACTCCCTTCCAATCCGTCTCAATGACTCCAATCCAAGTTACTCCCGTCGTCATGGCCGGCGGATCTGGCACCCGCTTGTGGCCGCTTTCGCGCGCCGGGTATCCCAAACAGTTTCTGGAACTGACTGGCAACGGCAGCCTGTTCCAGCAGGCGGTCAAGCGATTGCTGTCGCTCGGCGCTGATGACATCACCGTCAGCGCCCCGAATGTCGTCGGGAACGAGGAGCATCGATTCCTCATTCTCGACCAAGTACGTGAACTCACGGCCGAGCCGGCAGCGGTTCTGCTCGAGCCGATGGGTCGGAACACGGCGCCGGCGTTGACGCTCGCAGCGCTGATGGCAAACGAGGACGGGAGCGATCCAGTGCTTGTCGTCACGCCTGCGGATCAAACCGTGATCGACGAAGCGGCCTTCTCCGACGCATTGCGACAAGCGGTGCGCGAGGCGGCAAAGGGTGCGATCGCAATCCTTGGCGTCACCCCCGATCGGCCTGAGACCGGATACGGCTACATCAGCACCGCCGGGACCGACGGCGCACTCAAAGTGGCCAAGTTCGTCGAGAAGCCGAACGCGGAAGTGGCGCAGCGTTATCTTGATGCCGGCGGCTACTACTGGAACAGCGGCATCTTCGTGCTGAAGGCATCCACCTGGCTTGGTGCGCTGGAGCGCTTCCGTCCCGATATCGCTCGCGCCACGAGTGCCGCCTGGGCTTCGCGTTCCAGCGACAAGAAGTTCATTCGACCGGGCAAGGCCGAGTTTGCCGCGGTGCCGTCCGAATCGGTCGACTACGCCGTGATGGAGAAATGTCCGGGTAGCGAATTCGACATCCGCATGGTGCCGCTGAACGCCGGTTGGAACGACCTCGGCGCGTGGGAAGCTGTCTGGCAAGTCGCAAATAAGGATTCACAGGGCAATGCCACTACGGGCGATGCCCTGGTGAACGACAGCCACAACGTGCTGGTGCACGCTACGAGCCGTTTGGTAGGAGTGGTCGGGCTGGAGAACGTGATCGTCGTCGAGACGCCAGACGCGGTGTTGGTCGCGGATCGCTCCCGCAGCCAGGACGTGAAGAAGATCGTCGGCCGCCTCGATGCCGATCGGCGGGGCGAGCACACGCTGCATCGCAAGGTCCACCGCCCTTGGGGCTGGTACGACAGCATCGACGCCGGGCCCCGCTTCCAGGTCAAGCGGATCATGGTCAAGCCGGGCGCCAGCCTGAGCTTGCAAATGCATCACCACCGTGCGGAACATTGGATTGTCGTCACGGGAACTGCCGAGGTGACTTGCGGCGACAAGGTGCTGTTGTTGTCGGAGAACCAAAGCACTTACATCCCGTTGGGCGAAACCCACCGGTTGGCGAATCCCGGCAAGGTGCCTTTGGAGATCATCGAAGTGCAGTCCGGCTCGTATTTGGGCGAAGACGATATCGTCCGATTCGAAGATACCTACGGTCGAAGCTGAAATCGTCGGGATCCCCAAAAAAACGAGCGTCCCATGGACGCTCGTTTTGCTTTCGGCTGACGACGAGCCCCGGCTCGTCTCTTAACTCACTTGATCCGCAGCGCCGTGTTCTTCAACAAGAACAGCTTCGCCTGACCGGCCGCGAGTGTCGTCGGCAAACTGACCGCCGCCCCATTGCCATCTGTCACGCTGCAGCCGCTGGCCCATCCCAGGGTCGAGCAGTCGACGGTCTTGCCAGCAGTAGGTGTCGCGTAAGCGTACGCTGCCCAGTCGCTGGGCTTTGCCAACGTGTAGCCTGTGATCTGTTTGACAGACAGTCCGTCGTAGCCGATCCGAGTTCCCGCGGTAGCGCCGAGGTTGATGCGGCTCGATGTGCCCGTGGCGGCAAAGAATCCTTCGTAGTTCACCGTCTGCCCGGCGGTGCTCGATCGATTGACGAAACTCGACAGACCCGTGCCACCGGCAGTACCGGGAATCGACATCGCCCCGTCCGTCAGGAACGAACCATTGAACTTCAGGCGATACAAGGCGCCGTTGCTCGTACCAAATGACGGCGTGCTGAGCACGTCATAGGCCGTGCCGGCCGAGAACACGGCGCAAGAAGATGCACACCCGGTTGCCGAACTGATGCTCACGCTGCCCTGGTTGGACGCCGAGGCAAACCAACTGGTCCAGCCCGACAAGCCGCTCAGGAAGTCGCCATTGGCCACCAGTTCGGGGCCGTAGTTCGCCGTGTAGGGCGCGAACTGCGACGTCAGCCGAGGCGCTGCCTCCGCGGGGCTTACCTTTCGCCATTCGGACGAAGACAGGTTGGTGATGCCGCTCACGGCACCCCCCCGCACTGCCACCGCCGTCGCGGAGTCGCCGTTCAACATCAACAGCTCATTGCCCGAGAAACTGTTCGAGCCCGAGCGGATTGCGTCGATCCCGCTGATCGCGTGCCAGAACCAGATCGGGGTGTAGTCCGGGTTGAAGTAGGGAATCTGCGGATAAGAACCACTGAAGGCGATGGCTGTGTTGAACTGGTTGTTGCGAATGACGTTGCTGACCGCCGCATCCGTATTCGTACGGTCCATCGTGATCCACATGGCCGTTCGCTTCGACAACCAGACCTTGTTCGACTCGACAAGATTGTAGGAAGCGTTGTGCAGAATGATGCCGATCGGCATGTCGATGACCGTATTGCCTCGAATCGTGACCGAACGCGACATATCGTCGGCGTAGATCCCGTTGCATGTCCCCGCTCCGCCACCGACCGCTCCCTCGTTGTTCGGAACGCCACGGGCAACGATATTGCCCTGGATCAGCGAAGATTGGTTCACCGTGGTGCCTGAGCCGTTCCAGGTATAGATCGCACCGCCGTCCGCAAACCGCATGCACGTATCTTCGATCAGGTTGTTCGTCACCTGGCTGCCACCCGTACCGGAGTAGCCGATACCGATATAGGCATTGCGCCTCAGCGTATTGCCGGTTGTCACGCCGGACGGGCCATTGCTGATGGAGCGGTTCGTGCCTCCCGCATATGCGCCCATGCCGGTATCGGTGACGACGTTGTTGGAGATCGTGACGCCAGAAGCCGAAGTCGCATCGATCGCCATGTAGCCATTCGCCGCAAACACGCTGTTGCGAATGATGGTGCCCGACGCGTTGTAGATCACCCGCAGCCCGGTCGATGCATTGTCCGAGACAGTGACCGAGTCGACCGTAGCAGCAGGCGCATCCGATAGTTGCAAGCCATATGTTTTTGTCTTGACGGCTGCGATGTTCTGAATCGTCAGACGCGATCGATTGTTGACTTGCAGAGCCAGGGCCCGCACAGTGCCCTCGACCCTGTAGTTATTGAGAGTAGACTGAGCTCCCGAATCACTCGGATAGACATACAACACGCCGTTGGCTTGATCGTGGAAGAACTCGCCGGGTGCATCGAGCATCCACAGCTTGTCCTGCAACAGGTAGCCGTCGCCAGCCTCCATGCCGGCACTGGTCGCCGTATTCATGCTGAACTGCCCGGAGGCCCTGTCGTAAGCAGCGACCGTGCGTTGGTCGACGAAGAACGGCTGCACCTTCACGATGATCGACGCGCCGACGACGTCCTTGTTGGACAGAGCGCTGATTTCCGCTGCGCCGGCCTTCAACACCGTGCTCGAAGCCGGGGAACTACTCGAAGCGATCGCGTACTCGTGGCCTATCCCGCCGAAATTAGGATACTGCGCGGTGCGCTGCCGCACCCCGTTGACGAACAGCTGGGTAATCTTCGGTGTCCCGGTCGGAATTCGGCGCGACCAGATGTTGCCGGACTTGGTCCAGCCGGCGCTGAAGTCATCAGCTCCACTGATGGTGGCCTTCGATGTCGATGAGCACGAGCCATAACCAGCAACGATCGAACCGTCCTGAAGTTGCGTGGTCGTCAAATTCAGAGTTTCACGCCACGTACTGCCACATTTCAGATAGACCCCAGCCCCACTTGCGACCCTGGCCCCTGCGAGTTTGGACAGAGTCTTCCAAGGGCTGGCGAACGTTCCAGGGTTGGCATCGTTGCCTGCGACGGAATCGACGAAGACTCCGGGGCCCGGTGCAGTCGTGGGTGCTGGTGCAGGTGCTGGTGCTGGTGCCGGGGCGGTTGCTACTGTTGTTGCGTAGTCGCACCTCTTGAGGACATTGGGCACCGGATCGCCGAACACGGTGTTGTTGCACTGAATCGAACTGGTGGCCGTCCTGACCGCATAAATGCCGTTTGCGCCGAAGCGAACTTGCCGTGTTCCAGAGAACGAGCACGTCCAGCCCTCCGGGGCACAAGATGTCCACGTGACTGTATCTGCCAAGGCGGTGGTCGGCATACCCCCACAGAGGGCATACACCGACAACGCCATACCGGAGAGGTACGGCGCCGTGCGTCCGTCAAATAGCTGCTTCATCATTTTCAAGGTCCCGAGCCAAAAGCTGTTAATCAAAACTCCGCAGGCTCATGACGTGTCCGCATCAGGACATGCATACCGGCCTGAGGAAGCCAAACACTCGAAGCCACAACCAGCAGCTTCCTGACATTGGCGGGTTTCGCGCCACAAAACGATCTCGACGTCGATTGCGGCCTTTCGCGTGCAACCTGATTGCCGCTAACCGTTTGGTCAACCTCGTGATCTGAGTCGACATCAACCCGTGCAGTCCATTCGGTCGGCTCACGCCTAGGCTCGCGCGCCGCTCCGTCGACCGCTTTGCAGCGAAACGCGGTTTGCTGTCATGCCGACAACTAGCCGACTGTCGAGCTCGTGAGCCTGCTGACGCAACCGCGGCTGCCCCGATCCGAATTTCTTTCAATCAGGGGGTTGGAAATCCGTCTCCCACTGGGCATATCGGCGCACGAGGCGTGAAGTAAGCTGCTTCGAGTAAACAATTGCAACCCGACCGGCTGGGTGATATAGGCATCGTGATGAGCGAGCTCGTCGCTTTGTTGACGGGGTCAACCTTGAGCCCGCAGGCGACAGCTGCCCACGCTCGAAGTGAGCGTTGTCCCTGAGGCAAGCCGCTGGAATAGCAGCGGACCAATCGGCACTTCACCGACTGTGCAAGCTCGGCACACCTGGCAGTAGTGGCTACCGATGCAACCGCTGGCGGTCTTGTCGATCACGCGAAGTTGCCCGACGAGGTCGGAGCGCTGAAGGCGCTGAGGGAAATGCTCGAGGAAACCGCTCGGGCCTTCCGCACCTTGAAGCAGCAGGCGAGAGCGCGCAGATGGCCCGCGTAACTGACAGAGTTGGAGCGCCGAGTGTTCAGTGCCCGCAAGAGTTGTTCTGGCACTGCTGCAGCGCCAACTATGGCCAGACGCCGTGAAAATCGGACGCCGCGCGAGCAGACCAACGAAGTCACGGGCCGTCGGCCGCGCCGTCACGGCTGGTCGGCCATCGATGCAGGTCTACCGCGCCGACGCATCAAGCATGACCTGAACGCCGACGACAAGGTCGGATTCGCAAGGGTGCTCATCGGCGCGGATCTCAATGCCACGCTGGGATACATCCAGCGCGAGGTGCTCTACAACACGAGCCACGGCGAGCGGGCGCTCGTTTCAGATCCTTTGCGACTAGACCTCGGGGCACAGCCGAACCGCTCGCTCCGCTCATGGCTCCCGCTAAAGCGCCACATTCTTGCCAGCGCCGTCATCTTTGAAGACGACGATGGCTGGCAATGACAGCCAGCTTCAAGTGCGGAGTCTGCTGACCACGCTTGCGACAAAATCTACCCTCACGCTCAGGGTGTGCTTGGCCGGCGGCTGGCAGCCCCACGCCGAGCGGCATTGGTGCGACATGACAGCCCTGGCACTCCACGGAATACGCGCGCCGGCGCCCACTGCTCATGGACGCTGACTGATGCCAGCATGCAGGCGATCTCGCGCAGCACCGCTTACCCGAGATCATGCTGGTACCGGCGATGCACGACAGCGGCTCGAACTGCCTAGCGTGCGACGAAATCAATCGTCTTAAGCAGAAGAGCTATCGACGAAAGCTCTCCGTCCACGTCCAAATAGCCGAATCAAGCCTCGTCTTAGATCGCAGCCCTATGTCGAGGTCCACCATCCCCGATCGCCCCAGTTCTTTCGCTCATCGCTTGCGCATATATATCCCGTAATATCTCATAGTTTTTCTGGGGAGAATAGAGATTCTCGTATTCTTTCCTTGCATTTCGTCCCATTCGCAGCATCTCTAGTGGATTAGCCTCCGCCCAACTGAGCTTTGCCGCAAGGTCAGACGCCTGACCGGGATCGAACAGCAATCCTGTTTGCCCCTCCTTGACGACCTCCGCAAGGGCACCCAGGCGGCTGGCTATCACCGGTAAGCCACAAGCAAAGGACTCCACAATAGTGCGCGGAAAATTCTCATACCAAATGCTAGGTACTACCAAAAAGGCAGCACTCTTCATTAGTTCAAATATGTCCTGCAACGACTTAAAACCGACATATTGTTCGCCCAACTGATCGGCTACCGTCCGCTCTAGTTGCCCCGACCCGACAACGGTGACCCGTATTCTCCCCTCAAGAGAAGCAATCGCGGAGAGTAAAACCGGAATCCCTTTATCCATTGAAAGGCGACCAACAAATAGCCCTCCCTTTCGTTGATCCGTAACCGTGGCCGTTTTGGCAGGTATTTCGACAAAATTAGGTTTGATGCATATCCGATTTGAAGGCAAGCCAGCCTGAATAAATTTTTGTTTGCAAAACTCGTTCAATGCAATGTAGCGGCTAACATTGCGATCGTAAGTGCGAATAGCTCGATGCAGACCGATCCCAATCGAGGATACTGCGGATTGAAGATGGGATCCTCTATAACAAGCGTGGACAACCGCTCGCCATGGAAGTTTCCCCACACAATCTTCGCATACTGCGCCGTTACGGAGAAGTTGCGCCTGCGGGCACATTAACCGAAAATTGTGGAGCGTTTGTACAATTGGAATCCGCAAGGCGGAAGCCTGCCAGTATATACTAGGCGATATTAGAGGAAACGTGTTATGAACATGCACAACATCGGGAGAGAATCTCCGAACAGCCAGCCTCAAATCTGCAGAGCTTCTTCGAGACCATAGAGCATTGGCCGCCGCAGATATGGCGGATTTCTGCTGGAGCTCGTCATTATGTCTGCTGTAGATTTCCACTTCATGGCCATATTTTCTCAGTAGATCCGTCTCCGCCGCGACAACGGAATCCTCGCCACCTCGCTCCTGGTAGGCATTATGCAGGATGAGTATGCGCCATCTGCCGGCATGATCCGTGCCATTTCTCATCGGAACTTATGCCCCAAAATTCATTAGTCACTTGCCGAATAATATAATGCGCCGCACTTCCGCGCATACAGTATGCGACATCCTTGCAATTTGGATCTAAAATCGCCCCGCTCAGACGTCAGTGCGGACTCGGTGATGATTGTCCGAGCAGTTGGCGAGCGGCGCCGACGATAAATGCAGTGTTGGTAACCAGGTATCTACGCCAAAGTCTCCTCGGCTCGTTGACAAGCCGATGCAGCCATTCCAAACCACTAGCCTGCATCCAGCGCGGAGCTCGGCGCCGTGAGCCGCCAAAGAACTCGAAGGCGGCGCCAACACCAATCATCACGCTATGAACACGACCACGGTGAGCGGCCATCCAGAGCTCCTGCTTTGGGCACCCGAGCCCCACCCATACCGTCGAGGCGCCAGAAAGATTAATCATTTCCACCAAGCGCTCATCTTCTTCGGATGTTAGCGTCCTAAATGGCGGTGAATACGCACCCGCAATCTTCAGTTCAGGGAATCGGCGCAACAACTCATCTTGCAAGCCAGCCAGCGTTGTAGAGGTTCCGCCAAGCAGAAACACTGACTGCGGTGTGCCACAAGCTTTCTCGCAATACGCCAACATAAGGTCAGGCCCCGACACCCTCCGCTGACTCGAATAACCGAGACGCCTCATTAACCAGGCCACTGGTGCCCCGTCCGCTGTAGCCAAGTCGGATGAGTCGAGCGCGCGCTTAAAGGCCGAGTCTTCCGTAGCCGTGACCACCGAATGCGCGTTGCAGACGCAAACTACCCGGCTTTGCCCATGCCCGGCCCAGAACGTAAGACGCTCAAGCGCCTCATCAAAGGCAATAACATCTATTCCAGTTCCAAGTATGGGCACGCGTACCCTTCCTGGATCAGTCTCGATTGAGCCCCTGTCGGCCGCAGCCATCTTCAACTCCTGACCTTTCCAGTCGAAAATTGCCGTGTCCAACGGCAAATTGCAAGGCACATAAGTATTCGACCTCGTCAACGGACCAATAGCCTTGCAGCTACGCGATTCAAGTGCCGACCAGCAAGATAGCTACCCGTGAACTGGCGTGTGCCGTCAAAGTTCCACTCTACCGAAAAGCACGCATAAACATGCATCATTCGATCACGAAAGACCGGAACGATCTCGCCCATTTTCGCAAGACGTCAGGATCCAACCTCGACGGCAGACCGAAGCTTCTGCACCAGTTGCATCTTCTCGGCCGGTTGAATAATCCTAACCCATGCATAGAAGGCAAAAATGGTGACCGCAACAGGCAAATAAGCAAAAGCAAACCATTTCCCGGCAGGCAGGATTAGTATTCCGGAAAATAACATAATCGTCATCGCGCTGTGCTCCAATACTGGCCGCCAATTGACTGACGCATTCATAATACCCCTCAGCGCCAAGAAATACAGCATAATTGCATCAATGGAAAACCTAACTACAGAAGCGATAGCTGTCCCGGTAATACCCAGGCGACTCGTGAGGTACCACAGCAACAACAGAAACACAGGTAGCTCAATCAAATGAAGAACCGCCATCCATTTAGGTCGACCAGCCGCTTGTATCATCATTGCGGGGATCTGCGCCAACGAATTTAACAGTAGCCCAACTGCCAGACATTGGACTACTGGGCCTCCGTTCAACGAGAATTCTCTTCCCAACCAAACCTCCAAAACCGGTGGTCCGAGAACAAAAATGGCAAGTTCCATCGGCATCATGATCAGAAATGTGGTCCGCACCGATTGGAAAAATAATACCTTTGCAGCGAGACTGTTGTTTGAAAGACCTGCAGCTACTGGGAATATGGCACCGACAAGTGCATAAGGAATTATAAGCGACTTCAACACCATATCGTATGGAGTCGCATAGTAAGCGACAGCCTGCATGGCCACAAGCGCACCTAATATAAGTCGATCCAGATATGTTAGAAACGGGCTGACAACATTAGAGACAGTTATCCAACCCCCAAGGGAAAACAGCTCCTTTGAGGTCTCCCTATCCGGGACAATAGGGCGAAAATCGACCCCACACTGGGTTTTGCAGACGTGGGCGTAAACGCGATTTGTCAAGAACCTCATGACAGCTACAAAGCCTACAACCAATTCCAGTCTGTTGGCATAGAGTACAACGAGCAGCGGCCCCAAATAGGTTGCGACCCCGAGCACGGCCCGAACTATATTCATGGCACCAAAACGCTGGTGAGCCGTAAGAATCGATGCATAGCCCGCGCTCAACATCGTCAAAGGAATTGAAATGCTAAGAAGCAGAAGCGAGAGCATTGCCTCTCGATGCATGCTCTCGGGAATCTTGAACGCGGTTCGTGACAGCCAAGGGCTGAGCGCCGCAAAGACCAAGCCCACGCAGAGTCCAAACACGAGCAAATATGTCATGCCTACGATAGCTGCTCGGCGCGCGCCGAGGTCGTCACCTGCTGCCAGTCGGTTCGCGACGGTTCGGGTGATCGCACGGCCCAACCCGAAATCAAATAGGCCAGCGTATCCAACCAGCACCCAAACCAAAGTCAAAAAGCCATATCGATCGATTCCCATCAATCCGATCAGGCGGGGCAGAACAACAACGGCGACCAGTAATGGCGCAGTCTGACCGATAATGTTCCATCCAGCGTTTCGAAGAAACTTCGTTAGAGAGGTATCCAAAGACGGGCGCCTTGAAAGATTCAATATTATCTGAGAGCACAACGGCAATGGCCGCTTCTGGTATCGGCAAATGAAAGCGCTATTCGTTTAGAACTTCGAGCAACTCGACGGAAACACTCCTTGGATCCTAGCCTTACGAGTTGGGACAAATCAACTAGGACGATTTCTCGCAACTTGGTTCCTAGCTCACACCAATTCTTGCTCTCCGCGATTCAGGCAAACTTGCTGCGAGCTCGGAAGCAAAACCACTCTGCACACTAAATGCATTTGCAGGGTCAATATCGATGCTCGATATCCGAATAAGCATGCCGTCGGGTATTAAACCCTTTAAGCCGTAGCGTAGTTGAACGAGGCGAGCGTCAAATCGCTTACCGACAGCCACATCTCCGTTTACAACCCAATAGGTAACAGGCTCTGTTCTAGTGGCTTTCTTCGTCACAAGGCGCGTAACAGGTATTGAATGACCTTCGAGCATCAAACTTTCTTCAGAAATCTTCGATACTTCGAAACCCTGCGCGGGATAACAGATTTCGGGCCGATGAACAGTAAGGCCGTCCGACTGGTCACCACCGTAAGCTACGGATAGCATTATCCGATACCCGCTCCCGTTGACATAGGTACGAGTTAGAACTTGGTTATATATCTTATTAAGATTTGCCTGAACATCCGCCGAAGGGAGGACAATCGGCGACGCTGCGTCCAGTTTCCAATCGCCAAAAGCGGAAGGAAACAGTTCGGCCAATGACACTTTCGGGCGAGAATCTGCAACCTTGATCGTCGGAGTTAATTGATATGCGGCCAGCGAACTGGCAATCATCGCGACCGATACAGCCGCCGACTCAAGATAGCGCGGCAACTTCGACTCCACTTCGTTTAGATCCCAGCGCGAATCCGATCGCGCTATCTGCCGCCAGTATCAAGAGGAGCGCGACACCGAAGAGAAGCAAGCCTGCGAATTCATGAGCAAAGCCTTGCCCCGCTTCATCACCGAAATAAAAAGTTATCAAAATAAGGATGATAACGCGAGTCACATTTGCACAAAACGAAATTGGAATGACGACCGCCGCTAGCCATATATTCCGGCTTAGGGATTTATAATCCATAATGTTCATATATAGAAGGCCCAAGGCCTCCAGTGTGAACATGGAATTCAATCCTGCGCAGGCATCCGCAACCAATAGCTGGTACTGGCCGATAGACAGTGTCACGCCGGACCGCGCGATAGGGAACCCCAAGGCATAGAGAATCGAAGCAGCCGCGGAGGAAACTGCCGCCTTCAAAGGAGCCGTCACTGCCGCCACCAGGGTTGACGGCAAGGGAACCATGAAAATTAAGAACAGAATCGGGAACAGTGCGACTCTAAAGCCCGGTTTGCCCTTGATCAGAAGCAGCAATCCCGCTAAGACGAATAGCTGAGACCCCACATCCAGGATATAAATCGACTGCGATCGCCCGAGGATATAAAGGAAACAGCCCACACCCAGCACAGAAGCGCCTAAAATGGTGCTTTTAGCGCAATCGATGACTGCAATTAGGTGCCGTTTCTGATACAGCAGATATGCACAGACGCAAAGTATTATCGGTCCGTGGCCTTGTTCGTCGGACGCCCATATGGTTCCGTAAAGCCATATGTATGTAGGCACATACATTATTAGCCAGCCAGCCAAGAGTAAAGTGATCGCGACCTTGGCCTCAGTCAATTCGAACCGCGATCGCATGATCTTCTCTGTGCTAGGTCAGAACTCGTTGACGATAATACCGGCCAGCTTGGTGGGTCCGCTTGCCAGCGAATTCGCAAGCGCTTGCAGCTCCGCGACGCGAGACCGGTTTTTCCGCGCGACAACCAATCCAGCCCCGCATCTCGCGGTTATGACGGTTGCATCAGATCCGTATATTGCCGCAGGAGTATCAACAATCAAGTGATCAAATTTCGCCAGCAGCTCGCGGATCAGCAGGCCAAAAGCAGGTCGTTCAACGAGTTCAAGCGGATTAGGAGGGGTAGTCCCGGCCGGCAAGACAAACAGGCTCGGGACACCGACAACCTGCTGGATGACCTGCGTTTCAGCCCGTCCCGACAGAATACCTGACAGACCCGCTATATTTGAGATTCCAAAAACCTCATGTTGACGGGGCCCGCGAAGATCCGCATCGACAAGTAAAGTCCGACCGCCAAGCTGAGCAAGAGTAACCGCAAGATTGGCGGAGAAATATGTCTTTCCATCACCAGAATCGGGGCTCACAATTGCCACGGCTCGGTGCGGCTCTCTTTCGTTAAAGAGTCGCATGATTACTTGGCTACGGGTTGCCCGGAAAGCCTCAGCCTGCACCGAAAACGGCTGGTTGAGTGTTACCAGCTCGGGGTTAATTTCCCTTCGCTCCGCTGGCGAGTAGGGGTAGTGGAACTGTTGGGCTAACGCGTAAAGCACATCATCAGTAGAAACGAAGCCCAGCGCCACCGCCGCCTCGCCAAACCGCACGTGCGCCTCTCGCTGCCGGGAAAGGATCTGTTCTACCTGTTCAGCCGTGAGATTTCGGGTATCTCGAATAATTTCCCCGATGGCACGGTCATGTACTGATACCTTGCCCTTTTCAAAAATAGGCTCCGCCGCTGAAGGACTTTCAAACAACGTCGAATCACGGAATTTCGCCATTTACTGACTCCCCCCGGGCGCAGGAAGCCCGCCAAGCGTTGATCCCTGTATCAGGCTAAGACGCCGCCCTCTGATCGACTTTGTCGCCGACGGGCTTACCATGACACCCAAAATAGGCAGGCCAAGACTCAATGATGCCTGTGTGACCGAGCGAACGCGCCTATCAGCTGCTTCCATCAACAACACAACCGCAGTTCCCAGGATTCCACCGAGAATGATCGACAACACTGTATTGATGACGATCTTGGGAGAAGCGGCTTTGAGGGGAGGCGTAGCTTGAGTCAACACATACACGTTACTTTGGGTTGTTTGACTTTCCAGGCTCGATTGATTGAATCTGGCTTGAATCGCCTCGTATGCTCGCTGCGCATTTTCGACGTCCCGAACGAGAAGCAATCCTTCGTCACGAGCAAGTTTCATCCGAAGAACCTTTGCACGCTGGGCTTCGACGGACGCCTTGATTTCTGCTTCCCGCTGCTTGTTGATCGTGTTGGTGACGCCGACACCTCCAGAGACACGGCGCGTTTCCGCGTCCATTCGCGCGCGCAATTCAGCAATACTAGCCTTTGCCTCAATGACTTGCGGATGATTGGCACCAAGTTTGGAATTCAACTCTTGTAATCGGGTCTCTGCCCGGCTCAGATCCGATTTCAATCCGGCGATGACAGGGTTGCTGAGCACTTCCTGAAGTTTGTCCGCCGCAGCCCCGTTCGCCTGAAGCTGCCGGCTACCTGACTCAGACGATAGCGCCTGGAGCATCACAAGCTGAGAAGACAGCTCGTTTAATCGCGAATTTTCGACGTCCAACCGCTCGTCAGAAACTACTATGCCCTTGTCCCGCTCGTATGCAGAGAGTTTTGACTGCGCTCGCTCAAGTGTGTCCCGTGCCTCCTTGGTGCGCCGATCGAAGAACGTGGAGTACTGACGGGCAGGGTCTACTCTGAGATCGAGAGTCGTATCGATATAAGCCTGGACAAAGGCATTGGCCAAGGCTGCGGCAAATCGAGGATCAGGCGCCCTATAAGCTACCGTGATCACATTCGATTCCTTGGATGGTTTGACATCCATGCTGCGCTGAAACGCCCCAATCAGCCAGGATTCAATGCTTCCTTCGCCATTTGTCGCTTCCTGCCATTGCTGGCGGATCTGGGGACTGTCGGCCAATTTGAGATTCTTGACGACGCGGAGCGCGACCCGTTCACTTTCCAGGATGTCTACCTGGGTTGCCATGAACGCAGGGCTCGGAGCGCCTGAATAAAGTACCGCGGAAACCGGATCCGGCTTTGAGTCGACAACGACCGAAGCCGTCGCCAGATATTGTTTCGGCAATATCAGACTCAATGCGACCGCTGTTGCAACCGTGACACCCAGTATTAGCAGGACCACCCACCAACGGGCACGCAGCGTCGACAAGAATTGCTCAAGTGTCATACATTTCTCTTAAAAGAGGCTTTCCTTGACGTAAACGACGTCGCCATTCTGCAGGGAATCATCCATGCCCGGCTGGATAACCTGCACCTTGCCATCCGGTCCTTTGCGGTGAACACGCATTCCCTTTTCGGTTCCGCGTTGTGTCAAACCTCCGCCAGTTGCCAAAGCTTGCATGACGGTCATACCTGGCTCGAGCCGCAACGCCCCGGGCCGTTGCACCTCGCCATAGATATAAACCTGCGGGGCACGATCGACCCACACAACGTCACCGTTCTGAATCAACGGATCGTCGGCGCGCTGATCCGAGGCGAAAAGTTTGGGGAGGTTGATTTCCGAGCGCGTCTGACGGCCATTTCGATTGGCGACGATAGTGACCACTTCACCCCCAGTCGTCGCAACGCCACCGGCAATCGCGAGCAGATCGCTCAGATGCAGGTCGGGCTCTTCGATCGGGAACCGTCCGGGCTTATTAACTTGCCCCAAAACCGACGCTTGGTTCCCTCGGACTTGCTGAACCAGGACCGACACTTGCGGCTGTTTGACAAAATTCCCATCGCGCAATCCATCGGCAATTTTCTTTTCAACCTGACCAACGGTCAGCCCGCCGAGCCGAATCGTTCCTAGCAGCGGATACGAAATCACGCCGGCTTCCGAGACTCGAGCATCAAGGCTGAGATCCGGATTTTGATAAACAGTGATGCGAATCACGTCTCCGGCGCCAAGCCGATATTCAAGCGGCGTCTGTGCGCCGGTGGCGGGCTTTGCCGCCTGCGCATTGACGAGCATAGGAGAGAACGCGAGTGCGACCGCCAGGGCGCCTGCAGCTGTGAATGAACCCATCTTTTGTGTATCGCGTTTCAGAATCATTTCAAGCCCATTCCTTTGGTAATTGTCGAGGCATCCAGCGCATCGCTGGCCGGTGCCGCTGAGGTAGTTGCGTTGCCCGAAGCCGCAGTTGCGGGACCTGCTGCAGGAGGTTGACCTTTCGCCTCTGCAAACGACCCTACATATTCGATTTTGGCTGACGACCGTAGTTCCTTGATTGCTTTTTCCACAAGCTCGCGCTTGCGGCCATTGAGGATATACTGCTCGATCGCCGGTTTAGCTTGTTCAAGGGTCACCGGTTGTAAACGGGAACCGGCCAATATGATGGCTTGAAGACCGTTTGGTCTGGGCGAAATGACGATTTGACCGTCGGTCATCTGTGAGAAGGAGTCGACCAGATTCAGAGGAAGCTGCTCGGCAGCTCGCACTGCCTGGTTTGCCGTGTATTTGATATCGTTTGCTTTCAGATGGTCGGTGATGTCGTTCAATGACTTGGCTTGCTGGAGTTTCTGGCGAACACCGTCGACCTTTTCCGGAGCCACTTCGATAGCCAGTTCCTGGATCTGATATACGCGTCGTTCCTTGAACAGCGCGGGCTTTGAATCGAAGTAACTCTTGATCTCATCGTCAGTTGGCCGCGCAGCGGATTCAGCCACTCGGTCCTGATAAGCGCGGGCAATCACTTCCCGCTTGGCCGCCTCCATCATCTGCAAGACGGCTGGCTCACGGTCAAGCTTTTGCTCCTCGGCCTTCTGAATCGCAAGTTCCTGATCGATCAGTCGCTCGAGCACGACCTTGCCGGCTGCCTCTGCTTGCTCCGGCCGCAATCCCGCCTGGCGCTGAAGCACATAGTTGATCTGATGGACCGAGATTTCCTCCTTGTTCACCTTGGCAGCCACCTGCGACGCAGCCTTTTCTTTCTTCCCGCAACCGCCCAGCACCGCGACCACGCCCAAGGCGAGAACAACAGAGCGCAAATTCCGTACCAGCAATCGATCGTTCATAGAGAGCTCTTTCCCAAGTTCATTCCCTTCGCACCGCTGACATCGGCCGGCAGGCGGCATCCCTGGGGTTACAACGGATTGCATGCTCGACCAAGAGCCCCAAAGCGGCTGAGTGTAGCGTCGGCATCCAAGGTGACGTAGCCCCGTTCCCAATGGAACATCGATCCGCAACTGGCTGAGGGGTTGAGCTCGTGGAATTTGCACGCAGCCGGTGAGGCCACGTCAGCACTTGATGCCGACGTGAAGCGCAGCGACGCCGGATGTGAGGTTGTGGATGTCGACATGACCGAATCCGGCGGCCTTCATGATGGCCTTCAGCTCGGCTTGTGGCGGATGCATGCGAATCGATTCGGCCAGGTATCGATAACTTTCGGAATCGTTGGCGATGAATTTACCGAGTCGAGGCAATATATTGAATGAATACCAATCATAGGCCGCCCTCAGTGGCGGCGCTATCTGCGAAAACTCCAATACCATCAATCTCCCGCCAGGTTTCAGTACTCGGCACATCTCGGACAGCGCCCTGTCCTTGTGTGTCATGTTTCGAAGGCCGAAGGCGACGCTCACGAGATCGAAGGTCGACGCTGCGAATGGCAAGGCTTCTGCGTCACAGATCGATGTCGGAATCACCAGGCCCCGGTCGACCAGCCGATCCCGCCCATGGCGGAGCATCGATTCATTGATGTCGGTCAGCACGACGACGCCGCTGCTCCCGACCTGTCGCGCGAAGGCTTTCGCCAGATCACCGGTCCCACCGGCGATGTCCAGAACGCGGTCGCCATCGCGCACCGCGGCAACGGCCACCGCATAGGCCTTCCATGCCCGATGCAGGCCCATCGACATCAGATCGTTCATCACGTCGTAACGCGATGCGACGGAATCGAAGACGCCGCGAACCCGGCGAGCCTTTTCGCGCTCGTCGACGGTCTGGAAGCCGAAGTGCGTATCGCTCACGAAACTCCTCAGTGATGGTGGTGACCCCGGGCCGCAGCGGCTGCAGGCATCGGAGCGTCGCGATCGACGCCCGCCTGTTTCAAGCGCGCTTCATACTGCTGCCAGAGCTGATCCTGTTGCGCACCCAGGCGGTGGAGATAGTCCCAGGAAAATATGCCGCTATCGTGTCCGTCCGAAAAGGTAGGCTGGACAGCATAGTTGCCGACTGGTTCAAGTGACACCAATTCGACCTGCCGTTTGCCGGTCTGCAACACTTCCTGGCCGGGCCCGTGCCCTTGAACCTCGGCGGAAGGCGAGTAGATGCGCAGCAGCTCGAACGGGATGCGAAAGGTTTCCCCACTATCGAAGCTGACCTCCAGCACACGGGACCGCTGGTGCACCGTGAGCCCGGTAGGTTGAGGAGTGTCACGAGTCAGACCGGCCATGGAAGCCGCGGCGCAGAACACGCCGCCCAGATAGTTGCAGTCGTCGAGTGTAGCTGCGGCGTCGCGGGCCGCCGATCAATGGCCGAGCGCGGTGATCGCGCCGCGGATTCCGGCGTCCAGCGTCTCCAGATCCGTCGCCAGGCGCGAAATCGGAGCCGGTACGACCTCCCTCTGGCGTGCGCCCCAGATCGGCTGCGGGAAATGGCTGTCCCAATGAAAACGGGCGATCACATGCCAATGAAGGTGCGGCACCATGTTGCCCAGCGCCGCCAGGTTGATCTTGGCAGGCGACAGCTGGCGCAGCACTTGTTCGACGGCGACGACGGCCTCAATGCAAGCCGCGCGTTGTTCGCCATCCAGGTCGGACAGCTCGGCCACATGCTCATTCCAGATGACACGATAGAACGCCGGGAAATCCGGCGCATCGAGCACACGCACGATCCGGTACAGCGACGACTCGGCGACAACGCTGGTCGCCGCATCGGCGGCCGCGCACAAGGGGCACGACGCCACGCGCATCACACCAGTACGCGCTCGATGCCGCCGTCGTTCGCGCGTTCGACGTACTCCGGCATCCAATCCGGCCCGAGGATCTTGTTGGCCATCTCGACGACGATGTAGTCGGCCTCGAGCAGGCCGTTCGTCAAGTCCTTGCCGTAGCGGCTGAGCCCCTGCAGGCAGCTCGGGCAGCTGGTCAGGATCTTCACGTTACCCTCTTCCGGCACCGCGCCCGAGGCGCGCAGCGCGGCTTCGTCGTTGCGCAGCTCCTCTTCCTTGCGGAAGCGGATTTGCGTCGAGATGTCGGGCCGGGTGACGCCGAGCGTGCCGCTTTCGCCGCAGCAGCGCTCGCTCTTCCTGACCTGATCGCCCATCAGCGCCTTGACGGTCTTCATCGGATCCTGCAGCTTCATCGGGCTGTGGCAGGGGTCGTGATAGAGGTAGCCGCCCGCGCCTTGCAAGGTGATGCCCTTTTCCAGCAGGTACTCGTGGATGTCGATGATGCGGCAGCCGGGGAAGATCTTCTCGAATTCGTAGCCCTGCAGCTGGTCGTAGCAGGTGCCGCAGCTGACCACCACGGTCTTGATGTCGAGGTAGTTCAGCGTGTTGGCGACGCGGTGGAAGAGCACCCGGTTGTCGGTGATGATCTTCTCCGCCTTGTCGAACTGGCCGCTGCCGCGCTGCGGATAGCCGCAGCACAGGTAGCCCGGCGGCAGCACCGTCTGAACGCCGGCGTGCCACAGCATCGCCTGCGTCGCGAGGCCGACTTGCGAAAACAAGCGCTCGGAACCGCAACCCGGGAAATAGAAGACCGCTTCGGTGTCCGAGGTCGTCGTCTTCGGGTCGCGCAGGATCGGCACGTAGGCCTTGTCCTCGATGTCGAGCAAGGCGCGCGCGGTTTTCTTCGGCAGGCCGCCCGGCATCTTCTTGTTGATGAAGTGGATCACCTGCTCCTTCAGCGGCGCCGGGCCGAGCGTCGCGGGCGGCGCGGCGGTCTGCTTCTTCGCCAGGCCGCGCAACAGATCGTTGGCCATGCGCTGGACCTTGAAGCCGACGTCGACCATCGCGCCGCGCATCAGCTTGATGGTCTCCGGATTCGTCGCGTTGAGGAAGAACATCGCCGCGGCATTGCCCGGGCGGAAGCTCTTCTGGCCCATCTTGCGCAGCAGGTTGCGCATGTTCATCGTCACGTCGCCGAAGTCGATCTTCACCGGGCACGGCGACAGGCACTTGTGGCAGACGGTGCAGTGGTCGGCGACGTCCTCGAACTCCTCCCAGTGCTTGATGCTGACGCCGCGCCGCGTCTGTTCCTCATACAGGAAGGCTTCGACCAGCAGCGAGGTCGCGAGGATCTTGTTGCGCGGGCTGTAGAGCAGGTTCGCGCGCGGCACGTGCGTCGCGCAGACCGGCTTGCACTTGCCGCAGCGCAGGCAGTCCTTGACGCTGTCGGCGATGGCGCCGATATCGCTCTGCTGCATGATCAGCGACTCGTGCCCCATCAGGCCGAAGCTCGGCGTGTAGGCATTGGTCAGGTCGGCCTGCAGGCCGGCCTCGCGCAGCAGCTTGCCCTTGTTGAAGCGGCCATCCGGATCGACGCGGCGCTTGTAGTCGGTGAAGCCGGCCATCTCGGCATCGCTCAGGAACTCCAGCTTGGTGATGCCGATGCCGTGCTCGCCGGAGATCACCCCGTCGAGGCGGCGCGCCAGCGCCATGATGCGCGCGACCGCTTCATGCGCCGTCTGCAGCATCTCGTAGTTGTCGCTGTTGACGGGGATGTTGGTGTGCACGTTGCCGTCGCCGGCATGCATGTGCAGCGCGGCCCAGACGCGGCCTTTCAACACCTCCTTGTGGATCGCGACGCAGCGCTCGACGATCGGCTGCAGCGCCGCGCCGGCGAAGATCGCTTGCAGCGGCGCGCGCAGCTGCGTCTTCCATGAGGCGCGCAGGCTGTGATCCTGCAGTTCGGAAAAGAAGCTGCGGCCGTTCGCCTCGTCGTGGCCGTCGATGTGCGTCAGCCAGTGCTGCCATAGGCCGCGCACGTCGCGGATCAGCGCCAGCGCCTGCTGTACGCGGTCTTCCAGCAGCTCGGCGCTCGGGATTTCGTTCGCGTCGTCGCTCTTGCCGAGCGGCAGATTGCCTTCGGTGAAGAAGCGCGCCAGCGTGTCGGTCAGCGCCAGCTTGTTGCGCAGACTGAGCTCGATGTTGATGCGCTCGATGCCCTCGGTGTACTCGCCCATGCGCGGCAGCGGGATCACCACGTCTTCATTGATCTTGAAGGCGTTGGTGTGCTTGCTGATGGCGGCGGTGCGCTTGCGGTCCAGCCAGAATTTCTTGCGCGCGTCGGGCGAGACGGCGACGAAGCCTTCGCCGGCGCGGCTGTTCGCTATGCGCACGACTTCCGAGGTGGCGCGTGCCACCGCGTCCGGATCGTCGCCGACGATGTCGCCGAACAGCACCATCTTCGGCAGGGCGGTCGCGCCGTTCTTGCCGTCGCCGCCGCGCTTGCTCTTCGTCGCGTAGCCGACGGCTTTCAGATAGCGGTCGTCGAGGTGCTCCAGGCCGGCCAGCAGCACCGGCGATTCGCCCGCCTCGGCGCGCGCCCTCTGCAGCCCGAACATGTAGTCCTTGATCTCGACGATGCTCGGCACCGCGTCCTTCGGGTTGCCGAAGAACTCCAGGCAGACGGTGCGCGTGTGCGCCGGCATGCGGTGCACGATCCAGCGCGCGCTGGTGATCAGGCCGTCGCAGCCTTCCTTCTGGATGCCCGGGAGGCCCGCGAGGAACTTGTCGGTCACGTCCTTGCCGAGGCCTTGCTTGCGGAAGGTGCTGCCGGGGATGTCGAGGCGCTCGGTGCGCTGCAGCGTCTTGCCGTCGGCCGCGTAGTAGTTCAGCTCGAAGCTCGCGGTCTCGACGTCGTGGATCTTGCCGAGGTTGTGGCCGAGGCGGATCACCTCGAGCCAGCTCGCGTCGGGCGTGACCATGCGCCAGGAGGCGAGGTTGTCGAGCGCCGTGCCCCACAGCACCGCCTTCTTGCCGCCGGCGTTCATCGCGATGTTGCCGCCGATGCAGCTCGCCTCGGCCGAGGTCGGGTCGACCGCGAAGACGAAGCCGCCGCGCTCCGCCGCGTCCGACACGCGCTGGGTGACGACGCCGGCTTCGGTCCAGATCGTGCCGACCTCGTGGTCGACGCCGGGCAGCCGGCGCATCTCGACCTCGGTCATCGCCTCCAGCTTCTCGGTGTTGATGACCGCGCTCTTCCAGGTCAGCGGGATCGCGCCGCCGGTGTAGCCGGTACCGCCGCCGCGCGGAATGATGGTCAGGCCGAGCTCGATGCAATCCTTCACCAGCGCGGCCATCTCGCCTTCGGTGTCGGGCGTCAGCACGACGAACGGGTATTCGACACGCCAGTCGGTTGCGTCGGTCACGTGCGAGACGCGGCTCAGGCCGTCGTACTTGATGTTGTCCTTCGCGGTGTGCTTGCCGAGCACGCGACGCGCGCGGCGGCGCAGTTCGGCGACTTCATCGAACTGGGCGGCGAAGCGGTCGACCGCGCCGCTGGCCAGATCGAGCAGCTCGCCGACGATCGCATCGCGCTGCGCATCGACTGCCGGCAGGCGCCGCTTCTGCACCTCGCCGAGGCGGTGATGCAGCGCATCGATCAGCTGGCGGCGGCGCTTCGGGTTGTCGAGCAGGTCGTCCTGCAGGTAGGGATTGCGCTGTACCACCCAGATGTCGCCCAGCACCTCGTACAGCATGCGCGCGGAGCGGCCTGTCTGGCGCTCGTCGCGCAGGCGGCCGAGCACCTCCCAGGCACGTGCGCCGAGCAGGCGGATCACGATCTCGCGGTCGGAAAACGAGGTGTAGTTGTACGGAATCTCGCGCAGCCGCGGCGCGGCATGCGTTTCGCCCGCGGCGGGGGCCTGGGCGAGCTGGGTCAGGTTCAGCGGTGCGTTCATGGGGTCAGGCGTCGGCGAACACCCGATCGTCGCTTGGAAACGGATCGTACCGCAGCGCAGCAACGCGCCTCGGACGCGCCCAAACAAGGCCTGCCGCGGCCGGCGGGTTATCCCCGGTTGTCGAAGCGACGGCTTCCCGGGATAAACCGGAACTGTCACACGGTCTGCATAAAGTCGCGCGCTCGAAGAACAGCGACCTTCCTTCCCCGGAGCTTTCATGAAACTCAATATCGCAGCATTGAGCGCGGCTGCACTCGCCTCGCTCGTCTCCCTGCCGGCGCACGCCGTGGTCGAGATCCAATGGTGGCATTCGATGGAGCTGGCGCTTGGCGAGCGTGTCAACGAGATGGCGCGCCAGTTCAACGCCAGCCAGACCGAGTACAAGGTCGTTCCGGTGTTCAAGGGCAACTACGCCGAATCGATGGCCGCCGGCGTTGCCGCCTATCGCGGCGGCAACGCGCCGCACATCATTCAGGTGTTCGAGGTCGGCACCGCGACGATGATGAACGCCAAGGGCGTCATCAAGCCGGTCGAGGAGCTGATGAAGGAAAGCGGCGAGAAGTTCGACCGCAGCTCCTTCGTGCCGGCGGTGGCCGGCTACTACACATCGTCCAAGGGCGAGATGCTGTCGTTCCCGTTCAACAGCTCGACCACGGTGATGTACTACAACAAGGACACGTTCGCGAAGGCCGGGCTCGACCCGGCCAAGCCGCCGACGACCTGGCAGGAACTGACCGGCATGGCCGCGAAGATCAAGGCCTCGGGCGAGAAGTGCCCCTACACCACGTCGTGGCAGGCGTGGATCCACATCGAGAGCTTCTCGACCCTGCACAACGTCGAGTTCGCGTCCAAGAACAACGGCTTCGGCGGTCTCGATACGCGGCTGATGTTCAACAGCCCGCTGCATGTCAAGCACATCGAGAACCTGAGCAACTGGGCCAAGCAGGGCCTCTTCAGCTACTCGGGCCGCAAGGACGAGGGCAATGCGCGCTTCTTCAGCGGCGAGTGCGCGATCCTGACGGCTTCGTCCGGTGCCTACGGCAACATCCTGAAGAACGCGAAGTTCAAATTCAGCGTCGCCCCGCTGCCCTACTACAACGACGCGCCCGGCGCCCCGCAGAACCCGGTGCTCGGCGGTGCGAGCCTGTGGGTGATGGGCGGCAAGAAGAAGGAGGAATACAAGGCCGTCGCCAAGTTCCTCAGCTACCTGTCGCAGCCCGAGGTGCAGGCGAAGTGGCACCAGGAGACGGGCTACCTGCCGATCACGATGGCCGCTTTCGAGCTGACGCAGAAGTCCGGCTTCTACGACAAGAACCCCGGCACCGATGTCGCCGCAAAGCAGATGATCGTGAAGACCACCGACAAGTCGCGCGGCATCCGCCTCGGCAACATGCTGCAGATCCGCGATGTCGAGGACCAGGAACTGGAGAACGTCTGGAACGGCAAGAAGACGCCGAAGGAAGCGCTCGATGACGCGGTGAAGCGCGGCAACGACCTGTTGGACAAATTCCAGAAAGCCAACAAGAGCTGATGGAAAAACGCGCCCGGTTCAGCTCGCGCTGGCTGCCGTACGCGCTGGTCGCGCCGCAGATCGCGATCACCTGCATCTTCTTCTTCTGGCCCGCGGGCCAGGCGTTGTGGCAATCCACGCTGGTGCAGGACGCCTTCGGCACGCAGACGGAGTTCGTCGGGCTGGAGAACTTCAAGGCGCTGTGGAACGATCCGCTGTACCTCGCGTCGTTCAAGACCACGGCGCAGTTCTCGGTGCTGGTCGCGGTCGTCGGCATGGCGGTCGCGCTCTTGCTCGCGGTGTTCGCCGACCGCATCATGCGCGGCTCGGGCTTCTATCGCACCTTGCTGATCTGGCCGTATGCCGTCTCTGCGGTGGTGGCCGGGGCGCTGTGGATGTTCCTGTTCAGCCCGTCGCTCGGGCTGGTCGCGATCGCGCTCAGGCATTTGGGCGTGGACTGGAACCACAACTCGAACAGCCACCAGGCGATGACCCTGATCGTCATCGCCGCGGTGTGGAAGCAGATCAGCTACAACTTCCTGTTCTTTCTCGCCGGGCTGCAATCGATCCCGAAATCGCTGATCGAAGCCGCGGCGATCGACGGCGCCGGCCCGCTGCGCCGCTTCATCGACATCGTGTTCCCGCTGCTGTCGCCGACGAGCTTCTTCCTGCTCGTCGTCAACCTGGTCTACGCCTTCTTCGATACCTTCGCGATCATCGACGTGACCACCCACGGCGGCCCGGGCACCGATACCGTGATCCTCGTCTACAAGGTCTACATGGACGGCTTCAAGGGCCAGGACCTCGGCGGCTCGGCGGCGCAGTCGGTGGTGCTGATGGTGCTGGTCATTGCATTGACGGTGGTGCAGTTCCGCTTCGTCGAGAAGAAGGTGAACTACTGATGAGCAGGCACTGATGGTCGAGCGCCGCCCGTTTCTCGGCTTCTTCTCGCACGTCGTTCTGATCATCGGCGCGCTGGTCGTGATGTTCCCGATCTTCGTCACGTTCATCGCCAGCACGCAGACCAGCGAGCAGATCCTGCAGGTTCCGATGTCGCTCTGGCCCGGCAGCGAGCTGCTGAAGAACTACCGCGCGGTGCTGGTCGGCGGGGCCGATACCACCGGCGTCTCGCCGATGGGCCACATGTTGTGGGTCACCTTCGTGATGGCGATGACCATCGCGGTCGGCAAGATCACGATTTCGCTGCTGTCGGCCTTCGCAATCGTCTACTTCCGCTTCCCGGGCCGCAACTTCTTCTTCTGGATGATCTTCGTGACCTTGATGCTGCCGGTGGAAGTGCGCATCTCGCCGACCTACAAGATCGTCTCCGACCTCGGCCTGCTGAACAGCTACGCCGGCCTCACCCTGCCGCTGATCGCCTCGGCCACCGCGACCTTCCTGTTCCGCCAGTTCTTCCTGACGGTGCCCGATGAACTCGCCGAAGCCGCGCGCATCGACGGCGCCGGGCCGATGCGCTTCCTGCGCGACGTGCTGCTGCCGCTCTCGCTGACCAACATCGCCGCGCTCTTCGTGATCCAGTTCATCTACGGCTGGAACCAGTACCTGTGGCCGCTGCTGGTGACGAACGACGAAGCGATGTACCCGATCGTGCTGGGCCTGCGCCGCAGCATCGGCGCCGGCGGCGACGCCGCGGTCGAATGGAACCTGGTGATGGCGACCGCGATGCTGGCGATACTGCCGCCGGTGATCGTCGTCGTACTGATGCAGAAATGGTTCGTCAAGGGCCTCGTGGATACGGAGAAATAGCGCCTCATGGCCGCCGTCTCGATCAGCAATGTCATCAAGCGCTACGGCTTCGGGCCGGGCGCGAACACCGTGATCCACGGCGTCAGCGCCGAGATCGCGGAAGGCGAATTCATCGTCATCGTCGGGCCTTCGGGCTGCGGCAAGTCGACGCTGCTGCGCATGGTCGCGGGGCTCGAGGAGATCTCGGGCGGCGAGATCCGCTTCACTTCGGGCGACGGGCGCAGCCGCGTCGTCAACGACGTCGAGCCTGCCGATCGCGACATCGCGATGGTCTTCCAGAACTACGCGCTCTATCCGCACATGAGCGTGTTCGACAACATGGCCTACGGGCTGAAGATCGCCAAGCTGCCGCTGGCCGAGATCAAGACACGCGTCGACAAGGCGGCGAAGATCCTCGAGCTCGGCGCCCTGCTCGATCGCAAGCCGCGCCAGCTCTCGGGCGGGCAGCGCCAGCGCGTCGCGATGGGCCGTGCGATCGTGCGCCAGCCGCAGGTCTATCTGTTCGACGAGCCGCTGTCGAACCTCGATGCCAAGCTGCGCGCGCAGACGCGGCTCGAGATCCAGAAGCTGCATGCCGAGCTCGGCGTGACCTCGCTCTTCGTCACGCACGACCAGGTCGAGGCGATGACTTTGGCGCAGCGCATGATCGTGATGAACGCCGGGAGGATGGAGCAGGTCGGCACGCCGGAAGAGGTCTACGCGCGGCCGGCGACGATCTTCGTCGCCGGCTTCATCGGCTCGCCGCCGATGAACCTGCTCGACGGCACGGCCGACGGCTCGCGCTTCATGGTCGGCGGCCAAGCCTTGCCGCTGCCGCGGCCGGCACCACGCTCCGGGCCGCTGATCCTCGGCCTGCGGCCGGAGCATGCGATCTGGGGCGACGGGGTGTCGGGCAACGTCGGCCACTGGCAGCTGAGGGTCGACGTGGTCGAGATGCTGGGCGCGGAGCGCCTGGTGTATTGCCGGCTCGGCGACGCGCTGTTCACGGTGCGCATCGATGGCACACTGCCGCCGCCGAAGCCGGGCGATGCGGTGCCGTTGCAGATCGCGCCCGAGCGCCTGCACTGGTTCGACCCGGCGACGGGCATGCGAGTGGCATCATGAATCTTCCGTTGACCGAGTGGCCCTACCCCTTGTGGATCGCACACCGCGGCGCCGGCAAGCTGGCGCCGGAGAACACGCTGGCCGCCTTTCGTGTCGGCGCGAGCCACGGCTATCGCGCCTTCGAATGCGACGTGAAGCTGAGCGCCGATGGCGTGCCCTTCCTGCTGCACGACGCGACGCTGCAGCGCACCACGCCCGAGCGCGGCGCGGCCGGCGAGCGCTCGTGGGCCGAGCTGTCGCGCCTCGATGCCGGGGGCTGGCACAGTCGGGTCTATGCCGGCGAGCCGCTGCCGAGTTTCGAGGCGATCGCGCGCTACATTCAGCGCAACGGCTTCGCGCTGAATGTCGAGATCAAGCCGACACCGGGGCAGGAGGACGAGACAGGCCGCATCGTCGCGATCGAAGCGCGGCGCCTCTGGGCCGGCCGGGCGCGGGCACCGTTGCTCAGTTCATTCGAACCCGCGGCGCTGGCCGCGGCGCGCCATGCAGCGCCCGAGTTGCCGCGCGCCTTGTTGCTCGATGACTTGCGCGCCGGCTGGTTCGATGAAGCCCGCGCACTCGATTGCATCGCCGTCGTCGCGGACCACGGCTTGATGGACGCGGCCCGCATCAACCAGCTGCACGACGCCGGCCTGCATGCGCTCTGCTACACGGTGAACGATGCTGCCGAGGCCGCGCGGCTGCTGCAGCTCGGCATCGACGGGATCATCACCGATGCGGTCGACCGGTTCTCACCGGCCACCCGCGGGGAAGCGCACATCGTCTGAACTCAGCGGCAGAGCGGCTCCTCGATGCCGCGCACGCGCGAGTACACCCGCGTGTCGCGCGGCTCGCCGTGCACGTTCAGGCAGTCCGAGCGCAGCAAGCCCTCGAACGTGAAGCCGGCGCGCTCGGCAACGCGCCGGCTGCGTTCGTTCAAGGCATCCATGCGGATCTCGACCCGGCGCGCATCGAGCCGGTCGAAGGCCGCCCGGCTCAGCGCGCGCACCGCCTCGGTCACCAGGCCGCGCCGGCCGTGGCCGGTACGGCACCAGTAGCCGATCTCGAACTTGCGCAAGGCCCAGTCCATGCGATGCCAGCCGGCGGCGCCGATCAGTTCGCCCTCGGCGGCATCGTCCAGCCGCTCGAAGACGAACAGCACCAGGTCCTCGCGCAGGTCGTAGGCCGCGTGCATGCGGCGGCAGTAGGCCTCGGACTCGTCCTGCGTCGGCGCCTGCTGGGCCCAGGGCATCCAGGGCTGCAGTTCGGCGAGCGAAGCGATCACCGCGGCGTTCAGCAGCGGGCCGTCGCCCGCCAATGGCCGCCGCAGGATCGTGCGCTCGGTGACGAGGCGGCGCGGCACGTCGATCAGCAAAGGGTCCATCACGACGCTCCTGTCAAGTCGTTCCCAGCGGCGGCGGCGCGACGATGGCTTCGGCGCCGAGCGCCTCTTCCACCGCCACCGCCTTCGGCAGCTCGCGCACGCCGCGGATCACCGGCTGGCGCGAGGCCACGAAGGCGATCAGCAAAGCGGTGCCGCCGGCAAACGCCAGCGACGAACGCAGCCCGTAGTGCTCGCCCAGCCAGCCGCCGATCAGGGCGCCCGGCCCGGCCGGCAGCAGGATCAGCCAGCGCATCGTGCTCGTCATGCGGCCCAGCAAGGGCTCCGGCGTCACCGCCTGGCGCAGCGCGAGGAAGTTGATGAAGATCAACACCGCGCCGACGCCGAAGCAGAACAGCATCGCCGGATACATCAGTGCACCCCAGGCGTTGGCCGGTGCCAATGCCAGCAGCAGCCAGCCCGCCCCGCAGACCGCGACCCCCAGCACCAGGCAAGGCCCGGGACCGATGACGCGCGAGACGCGGCTGCCGAACACGCTGGTCAGCACCGTACCGACACCGAGACCGACATAGCTCAGCCCGATCGCCTGCTCGCTCAGATGCAAGGTGCGCGTCGCGAACAGGATCTGCACCACGATCGCCGCGTTCTGGCACATCTGCCAGGCGCCGACGGTCGCCGCCAGCGCGACCAGCAGTTTCTGCTGGCGCACGAAGCGTGCACCGGCCTTCAGGTCGCGCCAGAAGTGCGCGTCATGCCGCGGCGCGCGCACCTCGACCACCGGGATGCCGCGCAGGATCCCCGCCGAGATCAGCAGCAGCACCGCGTCGACGAGCAAGGCCAGCGGCGCACCGACGAGCTTGATCAGCGCCCCAGCCAGGCCGGGCCCGGAGACATCCGCACCCGACGAGGCGAGCGCGTTCTTCGCATGCGCCTCGACCAGCCGGTCGCGCGTCACCACCTGCGTCAGCACGATCTGCGCGGCCGAGCCGGCCGTGGTGTAGACCGTACCGATGACGAAGCCGGCGACATAGAGCCAGCCCATCGTCAGCCAGCCCAGCGTCCAGGCGAGCGGAACGGTCGCGACGATGAAGGCGAGCAGGATCTCGCCGGCGATGTAGACCGGCAGCTTGCGCACGCGGTCGAGCCATACGCCGGTCGGCAGCGAGAACAGCACGAAAGGCAGGATCTCGGCGAAGGTCAGCAAGCCCATCTGCGTCGCGCTGGCGTGCAGCAGCACGGCAGCGGTCAGCGGCAGCGCCAGCATCGTCACCTGGCCGCCGAACGAGCTGATCAGGATCGAGCTCCACAAGCGGCGATAGACCGCGTCGCGCAACAGGTCGCCCGGAGGCAAACGGACCCTGTCGCTGATTTTTCTCCACTGTCGGAGCCAGGTTCTCATGGCTCTCTCCTTGCTGTTGTCCAGTGCCGGTGGGCACCGAGGGCTGGGTCGATAGACCCGGAAGCAGCGGAAGGAAAGGTGCTCTGTCTTCCCGCTGAAATCTCAGCGGGGCTTCGGTCAGAAGCGGGAGCTGAGAGAGGCTACGGCTGGGCGGCGAACGGAACGTTCGCGCTGCCGTTGATCGGCTTGAGTCCGTTCATGGCGATGCCACGTCGGGACAGTTCACTGCCCCACAGCACCGCCGAACCACAGGCGACGGCCGGCATGCCGAGGGCGGCATGTTGGAGTCGGTGGGTGGTCGTGGTCATGGGGCGAGGTGGTTGGGTGATGGGGTGAGCCGATGCTATCAGCGAGGCAACGAATACGGCAAGGGGCAATAGTGCCCTTGCATCCTCTCGTTGTAGGAAGCCGACGTGATGCGGGTCATCAAGACCGGTAGTCGGCGTTGATGCTCACGTAGTCGTGCGACAGATCGCAGGTCCACACCGTCGCATCCGCATTGCCGCGATGCAGGTCGACCCGGACGATGATCTCGCTCTGCTTCATCACCCGCTGCCCATCCTCTTCGCGATAGCTCGGGTTGCGGCCGCCGCCCTTCGCGACGTGCACGTCGTCGAGGTAGAGATCGATCAAGGTCTGGTCCAGATCGTCGATGCCGGCGTAGCCGACCGCGGCGAGGATGCGGCCGAGGTTCGGGTCGCTGGCGAAGAAGGCGGTCTTGACCAGCGGCGAATGCGCGATCGCATAGGCCACCTGCTTGCACTCGGCCTCGCTGCGGCCGCCTTCGATGCAGACGGTGATGAACTTGGTCGCGCCTTCGCCGTCGCGCACGATCGCCTGCGCGAGTTGCTCGGCGACGGCGATCACCGCCTCGCGCAGCGCCTCGCCCTCGCCCTTGGCGAACTGCGTGATCGGCGGATGGCCAGCCTGGTTGGTCGCGATCAGCACGAAGGAATCGTTGGTCGAGGTGTCGCCGTCGATCGTGATGCGGTTGAAGGAGCGGTCCGCGGCTTCCCGCACCAGCGGCTGCACCAGCTCGGGCGCGATGACCGCGTCGGTCGCGAGGAAGCCGAGCATCGTCGCCATGTTCGGGCGGATCATGCCGGCGCCCTTGCTGAAGCCGGTGATCGAGACCGTCTTGCCGCCGATCTGCAGCTGGCGCGAATAGGCCTTGGGCAAGGTGTCGGTGGTCATGATGGCTTCGGCCGCCAGGGCCCAATGGTCCGCGTCCAGGTCGGCGATCGCGGCCGGCAGGCCGGCGGCGATGCGCTCGGTCGGCAGGGTTTCCATGATCACGCCGGTGGAGAACGGCAGCACCTGCTCCGGAGCCAGCTCCAGCAGCTGCGCGAGCGAGACGCAGGTCGAGAAGGCGCGCGCAAGGCCGTCTTCGCCGGTGCCGGCGTTGGCGTTGCCGGTGTTGATCACCAGCGCGCGCGTGCCGACGTTCGCCGCCAGGTGCTTGCGGCAGAGCTGCACCGGCGCGGCGCAAAAGCGGTTCTGCGTGAACACGCCCGCCACGTGTGCGCCTTCGGCCAAGCTGATCACCGTCAGGTCGCGGCGATTGGCCTTGCGCACGCCGGCCATCGCGATGCCCAGCTTCACACCGGCCACAGGGTGCAGATCCTTGGGGTTCGGGGCGCTCAGGTTGACGGGCATGGCGTGCGTCCTTCGGAGAAGTCGAAACGGGGCGCGATTGTAGGAGCGTGATGTGTCGGCCGGCCGACGCGCTCACTCCGGCAGATCGACGATCCACCGGTCGAGCGGCAGGGTCCGCTCGCGCAACGCGGCGCCGGAGACCGGCTCGGTCGCGATCGGCTGGCCGTCGATGATCGCTTGGTCGAAGGCCGCGGTCGAGACGCCGCGCGTGCTGGCCGTGAAGCGCGTCAAGCGGTACGGCAGGCCGTTCGAGACCAGCGGCGACGGCCCGTCGGTGACCTGGAAATGCAGATGCGGCTCGGACGACCGCCCCGAGCTGCCGACGTAGCCCAGGATCTGCCCGCGCTTCACCCTCGCGCCGGCGCGGACCTGCACCGAGCCCGGCTTGAAATGGGCGTAGAGCGCGAAGCGCCCCCCGCCGAGATCGAGCACCACGTGGTTGCCGTCGACCTGCCCGATCGGCAGGTCGGGGAAGCTGCCGATCGGCGAATCCGGCAGGCCATCGACCGTGTCGACGACACGCGCATCGGCCACCGCATAGGCCGGCTTGCCGTAGATCACGTAGCTCGCCGGATCCTTGACGTCGCCGGCGTAGATGCGGCCTTGCGCATCGAGCTGTTCCCAGTCGATCGCGTAGCGCTGCGCGGTGTGGAAGCGCCCGTTCAGCGCCAGCGTCGCCCGCACGTGGCGCACCGAATCGCAGCAGCCGTCGCCGGCGATGTAGCGCGGCCCACGCAGCGGCGCATCGAAGACCAGCTCGCTGGTCGCGGCCAGCGCGACGCAGCCGCCGGTCTGCGCGGCGGGCGGCTTGCTGCGGCTCATCTGCAGCCCGTGCTCCAGCCCGGAAGGAATCGCCGCGGCGCTGTCGAAGCTCAGGTGCAGGTAGACGATGCCGGCCTGCGACGGGCCCAGGGTGCCCTGCACCGCGGCGGCGTCGCGCACCACCAGGCGCTGTCCCAGCGCGGTCGCGTCCAGCGTCGTGATGGCTCGGCCGCTGCGCACGCCGAGCACGTCCAGCCGCTGCAGCGCGATCGGCTCGCCGGTCGCGTTCACCAGCTCGAGCTCGTAGGTCACGTGGTAGCGGCCGTCGGAGCCGAGCACCGGCACCGGCGCGTCGGCGACACGCATCGTGATCGGCGTGATCGTCGCAACGGCCACATTCGCCGCGGCGCGTTGCTCGCAGATGCCGCCCTTCGCGAAGCTGCAGCCGGCCGCAGCGACCAGCACAGCGGCGGCCAGCCATCTCATGCCCTTCATGCTCGCTCATCCATCGGATTCGAACGGCTTCCCGGGAATACCACCACGGGCGATCGAAGCCGGTTCGTCCCGTCTTCGGGATGCTAGATCGGTTTGTCGCGAATCGGTGTTCTGGACGCCCGCCGACGGGCCGATGGTTCGATCAGCGCCCAGCCGATGCGCGATTCCACCGGCCGGGGCGACAGAATCACCCGTCCCATCGCTCGGATTTCGAGGCTCCTCATGTCGACCAACATATCGCGCCGACGCTTCGCCCGAGGCGCGGCCGCGCTGAGCCTGCTGCCATTGATCGCGGCCTGCGGCGGCTCGGACGATCCGCCGTCAGCCGAAGGGGCTTACTTTGCCGCGGTCCAGGCCCTGATGGCGAAGTACCACCTGCCCGGCGTGCTGGCGGGCGTGCGCGTCGCCGGCCGCGCGCAGTGGACACGCGCCTTCGGCCAGGCGAACCTGGCGTCGCAGACGCCGCTGGCGCTGGAGAGCACCTTCCCGATCCGCAGCGTCACCAAGTCCTTCACCTGCACCGCGCTGCTGCAGCTCGTGCGTGAAGCGCAGCTGACGCTCGACGACAAGATCGGGCGCTATGTCGCGGGCGTACCGAACGGCGATCTGATATCGCTCGCCGATCTCGCCGGCATGCAGAGCGGGCTGGCCGACTACTCGTCGGCCGACGGCTTCTTGACGATCTTCATCGCCAACACGCGGCATGTATGGACCGAGGCGGAGCTGGTCGCGTTCGGCCTGGCCGAAAAGCCCGGTTTCCTGCCCGGCGCGCAATACCAGTACAGCAATACGAACACGGTGCTGCTCGGCATGGTCATCGAAGCCGTCACCGGGCTGTCGCTCGGCGCGGCGCTGCAGGCGCGCGTCTTCACGCCGAAGCAGCTCGCCGGCACGAGCTACCCGGCCGTGGCGACCTTGCCGGCCCCGGCGCCGACGCCCTATTCGGTCAACGTGAATACCGGTGCCGCCGACGAGCAGCCGCTGATCAGCCCGACCTCGCTGGCAGGCGCCGGCGCGATCAACTCGACCTTGGCCGACCTGCTCGACTGGGGCGACGAGCTCGGCAGCGGCAGCCTGATCGGCGCGAGCCTGCAAGACCTGCGCAAGAGCCGCTCGCGCGCCGTGACCAACGGCCCCGAATACGACCGCTATGGCCTCGGCATCGGCCAGATCGGCGACTGGTGGGGACACACCGGCAGCGGCGTCGGCTTCCAGATCGCGACGATGAACCTCGCGGCGCGCGGCGCGACGATCTCGGTGATGGTCAACGCGACGCCCGAAGGCTCGCGCCGCGACCTGAACTTCGCTCAGGAGGTGTTCGAAGGTCTCGCGGCGGTCGTCGCCGCTTCCTGAGGAGCGGGCGCTTCAATACACCGGCCGCTGGTCCAGCGGCGGCGGGTTCCATTCGTAGATCCAGGTCTCGCTGAGCGGCCGGCCGTTCGCGCTCAGGTAGAGGCGCAGGGTGACCGGGGCGAGGCTCTCGTCGGGCTTCAGGTCGAACATCGCCCGATAGGCACCCGGCCCGCCGAGCGGCCGCGCCGAAGTGATCTCGACCGTGCCGCGCGAGGCGCTGATCACCGGCTCGACCTTCACGCCCGCATCGAGCACCTGCAGGTCGCCGCCCATGAAGTCGATCGCGAAGCGCTGCGACCAGTACTTGCGCTTCTGGCCGACGATGCCGCCGATGCCCTTGCGCGTCGCGACGCAGCGCGCCAGACCCGGCTTCACCGGCGCATCGGCGCCCCAGAACAGGTGATACGAAAACAGCAGCTCCTGGCCGGCCTGGGGCTTCTCGGCCGGGTTCCAGAAGGCGACGATGTTGTCGAAGGTTTCGTCGACGGTCGGGATCTCGATCAAGGTCACCGCGCCGGCGCCCCAGCCGGCTTTCGGCGCGACCCACAGCGACGGGCGCTTGTCGTAGAAGGCACCGTCGTCCTGGTAGTGCTCGAAGTTGCGGTCGCGCTGCATCAGGCCGAAGCCGCGCGGATCCTTGTCGCTGAAGGCGTTGAAGCGCAGGCTCGCCGGGTTGGTCAACGGGCGCCAGAGCCATTCGCCGGCGCCGGTGTTCATCGAGAGGCCGTCGGAGTCATGGATCTCCGCCCGCCAGTCGTTGGCCATGCGGGTGTCGTTCTCGCCCGTCTGGTACATGCTGGTGCAGGGGGCGATGCCGAGACGCTCGATCGTCTTGCGCGGATAGAGCGCGGCGTCGATCTCCATCACCACGGTGTCGCCCGGCGTGATCGCGAAGCGGTAGGCGCCGGTGGTGCTCGGCGAATCGAGCAGGGCGTAGACGACGAGGCTGTTCGAGTCCGGCGCCGGCCGCTCGAGATAGAACTCGGTGAAGTCGGGAAACTCCTCGGGCCGCTCCATGCCGGTATCGATCGCCAGGCCGCGCGCCGAGAGCCCGTACTGGCGCTCGCCGCCGACCGCGCGGAAGTAGCTCGCGCCGAGGAAGGCGGCCACGTCGTTCGTCGGCGCCATGTCGCTCTGCAATCGAAAGCCGGCGAAGCCGAGCGAGGCCGGCTGCTTCCTGCCGTTCAGGCCGCTCTTGCCGTAGTCGAACATCGTCGGGTCGTAGGCCAGTTGCTGGGCCTGGCCGCCGTCGATCTCGAACATGCGCACCGGGCGCTTGAAGAACATGCCCAGGTGGAAGAGCTTGACCTGGAAGCGCAGCTTCTTGTCGGCCCAGAGCGCGTGGTCGTTCTTGAAGACGATGGATTGGTACTGGTCGTAGTCCAGCGCCTTCACGTCGGGCGGCAGCTCGCCGTCGTGCGGCTGATAGGGCGACGCGGCCAGGGTCTGCGCGCGGCCTTTCAGCCAGGCCAGATCGAAAGCCTGGGGCGCGCCCAGCGGTTTCAGGCCGGCGGCGCGAGCGGCGGGCGACAGGAACAGGCCGGTGCCGGCGGTGGCGCCCAACGCGCCCAAAAAGGTTCTTCTTTGCATCGGAGGGACCGAGTGATAGGACCGCGGCATTGTTACGCGGCTCGCGGCCCCCCCGCGTGACGCGATGAAACCACGGCCCGGTTTCAGGCGCTTTCCGCTTCGGTGTCGCCCGCCGGCAAGTGAATCAGCCCGGTGTGGAAGTCGTATTCGTAGACTTCGCCGTGGCGACCCCATTCGATCGCGGTGCCCAGCACACGTTCGGCCTCGGCGGCGTCCAGGCTTTCGCTGAGCAGCCGCAGGAACGGCTTGTCGGAGAGCTCGCCCGAAGGCTCCTGCTCCAGGCTGTGGCGGATGTGGGCCGCCAGCGGCACGTGGGTCAGCAGCTGCTGGCCGAAGATCTCCTGCCGCAAGGTGTGCTCGCCGTCGACGTAGCGCCGGCCGAGCGGCGTGATGTGCAGGTCGCCATCGGCCAGCCGCGCCAGGCCGAGCAGCGACAGCGCCTGCGCCAGCGGCAACAGCTCGTCGTCGGTCAGCGCGGTGTCCTCGGCCAGCTTCGGCAGGTCGGCACGGCCGTTGAAGGCATCGTCGACCAGGCGCTCGAGCAGGCCTTCCATGCGGCCGATGTCGGCCTCGGGCAGGCGCTCGGCGAGGTTCGTGACCACCGGCTCCTCGCCGCGGCGGCCGGCGCGTCCGCTGCCGGCGGTCATCAGCGCGTAGACCTCGTCGATCAGCGCGCGCACGTTCGGGCTGTCGGGATCGCGCGGGCGCGGCAGCTGCACCGCAAGCTGGAAGCGCACCCGCCCCGGGTCGCTGGCGAAGATCAGCACGCGGTCGGCCATCAGCACCGCTTCCTCGATGTTGTGCGAGACGACGAGGATCGCCTTGGTCGGCATCGCGCGGCGCCGCCACAGATCGAGGATGTCCTCGCGCAGGCGCTCGCCGGTGAGCACGTCGAGGGCCGAGAAGGCCTCGTCCATCAGCAGCACCTCGGGCTCGACGACCAGCGCCCGCGCGATGCCGACGCGCTGGCGCATGCCGCCCGAGAGTTCGCGCGGCAAGGCGCCTTCGAAGCCGGCCAGGCCGATCAGCTCGATCGCGGCGACCGCGCGCCGCGCCCGCTCGGCCGGCGCGACGCCGCGCGCCTCGAGGCCGAGCTCGACGTTCTGCTGCACCGTCAGCCACGGGAACAGCGCGAACGACTGGAACACCATGCTGATGCCGCGCGCCGGGCCGAACAGCGGCTGGTCGCGGTAGCGCACCTCGCCGCCGTCGACGCCGATCAGCCCGGCCATGATGCGCAGCATCGTCGACTTGCCCGAGCCGGACTGGCCGAGCAGCGAGACGATCTCGCCCTCGGCGAGGCGGAAGTCGACGCCTTCGAGCACCGAGCGGGCAGTGCCGTCGGCGGAGCGGAAGGACTTGCCGACACCTTTGAGTTCAACGATGGCTTGGGCCATGGCCTGTTCCCCGGATCAGAAATGCATGCGGTCTTCCGCCAGCCGATAGAGCCGGCGCCAGACGAAATGGTTCATGCCCATCACGAACACGCACATCACGCCGATGCCGAGCGCGATGCGCGGGAAGTCGCCGACGGCGGTCATGTGGGCGATGTAGCTGCCGAGGCCCTGGGCCTGCAGGGTCGTGCTGCCCCAGCTGACGTACTCGGAGACGATGCTCGCGTTCCACGAGCCGCCGCTCGCGGTGATCGCGCCGGTGACGAAGCTCGGGAAGACCGCCGGCAGCAGATAGCGCTTCCACTTCAGCCAGCCGGTCAATCCCAGGTTCTGCGCGGCATAGCGCAGCTCGGTCGGCACGGTCGAAGCACCGGCGATGACGTTGAACAGGATGTACCACTGCGTGCCCAGCACCATCAGCGGCGAGAGCCAGAGGTTCGGGTTCAGGTGCCAGTGCACGATGAACACGACGACGATCGGGAACACCAGGTTGACCGGGAAGGCGGCGAGGAACTGCGCCACCGCCTGCAGCCGGCCGGACCACAGCGGGTTCATGCCGATCCAGATGCCGATCGGCACCCACACCGCGGCAGCCAGCGCGATCAGCACCAGCACGCGGATCATCGTGTAGAAGCCGAGCACGAAGACATGTGCGACCTCGCCCCAGCCGACCTCGCCGTGCACGAAGCCGACCAGCCGGTAGACCGCGAGCAGCACCGCCGCGGCGAGCACCGTGTCCCACACCCGCTCGATGCGCGGATCGATCGGCTTGGCGCGGGCGCGGATCGAGGTGCCGTCGTAGTCGCGCTTGAAGACCACGAACGAGCGCTCGAGCAGCGCGAAGGCCTGGTTCGTCATCGCCTGGACCCGGTCGGTGCGGCGCAGCCAGGCGAGCAGCCAGGATTGCGGCGCATGCTCGTTGCTGCCTTCCTCGAAGCGAAACTTGTCGGCCCAGGCGAGCAGCGGCCGGAAGAACAGCTGGTCGTACAGAATGATGCCGACCAGCATGCCGGCGATCGCCCAGCCGATCGCGCCGAGGTTCTTCTGCTCGATCGCGAGCGAGATGTAGGAGCCGACGCCGGGCAGGCGGATGCTCTGGTTCGAGACCGAGATCGCCTCCGCCGCGACAACGAAGAACCAGCCGCCGGACATCGACATCATCATGTTCCACAGCAGCCCCGGCATCGCGAACGGCAGCTCGAGCCGCCAGAAGCGCTGCCAGCCGGAGAGCTGGAACACGCGGCCGGCCTCCTTCAGCTCGGCCGGCACGGTGCGCATCGACTGGTAGACGCTGAAGGCCATGTTCCAGGCCTGCGAGGTGAAGATCGCGAAGATCGCCGCGCACTCGACGCCGAACAGGTTGCCCGGAAACAGCGCGATGAAGCCGGTCACCGTGATCGACAGGAAGCCGAGGATCGGGATCGACTGCAGGATGTCGAGCAGCGGCACCAGCACCTTCTCGGCCGCCTTGTACTTCGCGGCCAGCACCGCGAACACGCAGGCGAAGACCAGCGAGCAGCCGAGCGCGAGGAACATGCGCAGGGTGGTGCGCATCAGGTAGTACGGCAGCACGATCGGGTCGAGCGACAGCGGCAAGGTCTCGCCGACCTGATAGGGCCGCGCCATCTGCGAGCCGCCGTAGGCCAGCAGCACCAGGATGCCGAGCACCAGCGGCAGCAGCGCCCAGTCCCACTTGTTGGGCGGGGACTCGACCACCTGGCGTGGGAAGAAGGGTTTGTCGAACATCGTGCGGAGACAGCCGGCCGCAGACCGGGTGCCCGCGTGGGCCGCCATTGTCGCGGCACGCGGCGACGCGGCGATGACGGCGGGTTACACCGTCTGCGCGGCGCGAACGCCGGTGCCGCCGGCTCGTGCGCTGGTTCGCCGGCGGCCTTGCTGCGGTGGATCGAGTCCTGCACGTTGTCGTTCTCGAGCAGCGCGGTGCTGAATACGTTCGGTGCGTCGTTCGCGGTCGGGATCCTGTAGGTGCTCGGCGAGTGCGTCATCAGCAGGCCGCTGACCGGATGCCAGATCAGCTCTTCCATCGTCATCCAGCCCGTGCCCTGGATGAAGCCGCCTTCGACCTGGCCGATATCGATCGTCGGGTTCAGCGAGCGGCGGGCGTCATGCAGCAGGTCGGCACGCAGCGCCTTCCATGCGCCGGTCAGCGAATCGACCAGCACCTCGCTGACCGCGCCGCCGTAGGCGTAGTAGTAGAACGGGTGGCCGGTGCAGGACTTCATCTCCCACGATAGGCCGGGCGTCCAGAGTAGTCCGCATGCGCTCCCGAGCCGATGCAATGCACCGTATAAAGGTTATAGGGGCTGCGTATGACACAGCGATAAGCCTTGGCCGTGGTCTCGCGAACGGTCTGCGCGATCTTCTAGTGGCCATCGTGCTCCAAAGTCTGATTTCGGCCCATTGCGGACGGTCGTTGTTCGCGTTCTGGTGCAGAGGTCGGCGCGGCAAAGGCGGGGGCGGGCAGGCCGCCGCAGCGCTTCGGCGAGGCGGTCTCCGCTTCGCTCCGACTCCCCTGCGGCCAGGGCCAGAGGCCCTGGCCTTCACCAGGCACGAACAGTCCACAGGACTGTTCGTGCCCGGGCTCAGTGCATCGTGCGACGCGACCCCGGGCCGAGCACCGCAGTGCAGTCGCAGCGAAGCGGAGACCGCCCCACCATGAGCCCCCGGCGGATACCGCCTGCCGCGCCCCACGGACCTCGGCGCAAGAACGCGAAC
>Ga0105239_10000345_pt1 | contig 67861 bp, 48 predicted proteins | sample KBSC44metaG_FD_92761 | JGI IMG/M metagenome (GOLD analysis project Ga0105239, IMG submission 92761) | Corn rhizosphere microbial communities from Kellogg Biological Station, Michigan, USA - KBS C4-4 metaG | ecosystem: Host-associated > Plants > Roots > Rhizosphere > Soil | place: Michigan, USA...
CACCTGGCAGGGGAAGGAGGAACAATGGTATCCGGCAGGCAGCAAGACGATCTACGACGCGTTGGCCGATAAATTTGGCGCCGACCATGTGACCACGACGGCAGCGACCGGGTTCACCAGCGCCGCGAACTACGATACGGCGGCGTTGAAGGCCGCGGCGGCGGGTGCGGATGCCGTCGTGCTTTGTCTTGGCGAGAATGCTTACGCCGAAAGTCCCGGCACGATCGGTGATCTCGCGCTGCCCGACGAGCAGAAGGCGCTTGCACGTGCGGCGGCATCGACCGGCACCCCTGTGATCTTTGTATTGACCGAGGGAAGACCGCGTTTCATCACCGACATCGCCCCCCTTGCGAAGGGTATCCTGCTGGCCTATTGGAGCGGGCGCAAGACCGCTGAAGCGATCAGCGATGTCCTTGCGGGTGACTATAATCCCGACGGCCGGCTGCCTTATAGCTATCCGCGTAGCAGCGGCGAGATGGTGCTCTATGACCGGAAGCCCACGGAAGATATCCGGGAGATCTTCAATTCGGATATGACGATGGATGGGTACAAGCCGCTGTGGCCTTTTGGCTGGGGACTCAGCTATACCCGTTTTGAATACGGCGATCTCCGGCTCAGCGGCGCTGTTTTGAACGGTGCGGGGAAGCTGACGGTCAGTGTTACGGTGAAGAATAGCGGCAGCCGGGATGGGAAACACACGGTCGAGCTCTATACGCGGCAGCACTACGCCAGCATCACGCCGAACATGCGGCGGCTGAGGGCCTTCAAAAAGATATTCCTGAAGGCCGGCGAGTCACAGACGGTCAGCTTTACGCTGGATCGCGATGACCTCGCCTTTGTAAATGCCATGCAAAAAACAGTGACGGAACCCGGAGACTTCGATGTGTATATCGGCGATAAGAAGGCTAGTTTCACCTACAAGGCTCAATAGCCCCATTTCTTCATGATATCGAGGTCTTCCTTGCAGGAATCGAAGGGGTCCTTGCCCTGGTAGGCCTCCTGCTCGATGATGAAATACTTTGTGCCGTTCTTCCGGCCCACGTCACACACCTGTTTGGTATTGACGATACCCTGGCCGAGGACCGTGCTCTCGTACTTCTCGTTCCCCGAGGTCGCCTTGATCTCGTCTTTGACGTGCATCAGCTCGAAACGGTCGGGATATTGCATCACGATGGCGATGGCGATCGCGCCGCCGTTGTAGAGATTGCCCATATCGAGCTGCTGGGCCACCAGCGCCGGATCGGTGTTCTTCATGATGATGTCGAACACCTTCTGGTTGTTGAGGACGGTATTGAACTCGAAATCGTGGTTGTGATAGCCGAATTTCATCCCATGGGCCTTGCACAGCTCGCCGGCCTTGCCGAAGAGCTCGATGAAGCGCATCAGGTCGTCATAACTTTTGCGCACGCTCTCATCGATCCAGGGACTGATGACATATTTCTGTCCGGCGGCGGCAGCGTCTTCGACGAGCTTCTTCCACTCGCCGGTAAATTCTTTCTTTGCGGCATCGTAATCCTTTGGGTCGAGCCGCGTATGCCCGCTGTGCATCTTCAATCCATACCCGTCGAGCAGGGTCTTGAACTCTTTTGCGCTATAGCCATAGAACTTACCATTGCGATAACCGGCATGCTCGACATATTTATAGCCCATGCCGGCGAGCTTTTTCAGGCTGCCGGAAGGGTCCTTCCCCATGGCGTCGCGAACGGAGTAGAGCTGAACGCCGACCATTTCTTTTTTAAAGGCTGATGCGAAAGATTCCCCTGGGAGAAGGCCTGCGGCGGCCACGGCCAGGGTGCTGTTTTTCAAGAAGGTTCTGCGGGAGTAGCCCATGATATGAATTTTTTATGGCACGTAACTAACGGAATGTTCCCAACGAATGTAATTTTTTTTGCCCCCGGGGCCAAAAAAATTATGGAAATCGTCCTTTTCGCTATCTTACCCGGTTATCCAACATCGACTACCCATGTTCAGATCCTTCTCCGTTTTAATTCTGCTCGGTTGCCTCCTGGCCGCCCGGGATGGATTCGCAGCCACCGACACCCTACCCTCGCCCTGTATGCAAAAGGCCGAAAAGCTGCTGGATGAGGTGCTCGGATTCATGCAAAAGACCTACTACCGCAAGAACGAGGTATCCTGGCCGGACCTGACGACAAAGGCCCACGAGCAGCTACGCAGTGCGGGCAGCTGCGAGGATGCCTATTCTTCCATCAGCTGGTGCTTCAAGGAATTGAACGAACATCACAGTTTCGTTATGCCCGCCGATAAGGCGGCCCGGTATATTGGGGATGAGGACGCGGGGGTATCTCCCAACCTGGCCGAGCTGGTGGGGGAGATCAGGGGGGAATGGCTGCAGGACAGCATCGGCTACCTGACCATCCCCTGGGTAAGCACGGATGATTCGCTGGTCTGCGAACAGATCGCCGACAGCCTGCAGGCGGTGATCGCCCGGCTTGACAGCCGGGGTATCTCCCGCTGGATCATCGATCTCCGGAAGAACTCCGGCGGCAATTTCTGGCCGATGCTGACCGGTCTCGGCCCCCTGCTTGGCGAAGGGATCTACGGTTATTTTGTCTCTCCTTCAAATGAGCGCATTCCCTTTGCTTATCGCAACGGCTCGGCCATCCAGGGACGCCATGTCCGTTGCCGGGTCAGTCACAACGGCTATCGCATGCTTCATGACCGACCTTCCATCGTCGTGCTTACCGGGAGGCGGACGGTCAGCGCGGGAGAGATCGTCGCACTTGCGTTCCGGGGTATGGAACAAACCTGCCTCATGGGTGAGCCTACCGCGGGGTTCACGACGGCCAATGCCACCTATTCTCTCTCCGATAAGTCGATGCTGGTGCTGAGCGTCTGCCAGGAGGCCGACCGTACGGGCCGCATCTGTGAAGGAAGTATTCAGCCGGATAAGCTGATCGCGGCGGGTGCGCCCGCCGGGGACGCGGCCAAGACCGCGGCGATCAATTGGTTGATGACACGGCAGAATCCTTAATTTTAGGGAAATACCGCTTATGATAAGAGTTGCGCTTCGCGCTGTTTATGCTCTTTGGCTCCCTTGTGCGTTTATCGCCTGCAGATCGGGCGGCAACGCCGCCCCCGCCACAGATACCGGCCTCGCCACCTTCAGCAAGGACAGTCTTGCCGCCGCCATCAAGACCCTGGCCTCCGACGAATTCCAGGGCCGCCGCCCCTTCACAGCAGGAGAAACAAAGACGATCGACTATCTGATAAATGCCTATACGGCTCTCGGTCTCGAAGCCGGAAACGGAAACAGCTATACGCAAGACGTGCCGATGGTGGAGATCAGCCCCTCGGCGCCCTCTACCTTGTCCTATCGATCGGCAAAGACCCAATTCAAATTGCAGAACCTGACGGATTTCGTCACCTGGACGGAACGACCCGACACCCTGAATACGCTAAGCAATAACGAGGTCGTCTTTGCCGGCTTTGGTATCGTAGCCCCAGAATATAACTGGAATGACTATTCGGGATTAGATGTGAAAGGAAAAATAGTTATCGTAATGGTCAACGATCCGGGCTTTTATGACTCGACGCTTTTCAAAGGGCACACGATGACCTATTATGGCCGGTGGACCTATAAATATGAAGAAGCGGCCCGCCAGGGCGCCAGCGCCTGTCTCATCATTCACAACACGGCGGCGGCCTCCTACCCTTTCCAGGTCGTCCAATCCTCCAATGGCGGCGTCAAACTCCACCTTGATACCCGGGACAACCCAGGTTATCAGATGACCTGGCAGGGATGGATAACTGAACCGGCTGCGATGCTGCTGCTCGCGGCGGCAGGCAAGGATAGCAGTCTGTTAACCCAGGCCAGACATGCCGGCTTTAGGGCGCAGCCATTGGACCTGAAAATGTCGGGTGCCGTCCACGCAAAAGAAGTATACAACAAGTCGCACAATGTCATTGCGAAGATCACCGGCAGCAAATACCCCAACGAATACGTCGTCTTTTCCGCACACTGGGATCATCTCGGCATCGGCAAACCCGATGCGAAGGGCGACTCCATTTATAATGGCGCCGCCGACAACGCCAGCGGCACCGCCGCCCTGCTACAGATCGCACGCGCTTTCAAAAGTCTTCCGGAAAAACCGGAGCGGACGGTCCTCTTCCTTTCGGTGACTGCCGAGGAGCAGGGTCTGCTGGGATCGGCCTGGTACGCGCAGCATCCGGTCTATCCGCTTGCCACGACGGTTGCCGATCTCAACATCGATGTGATCAACACCTATGGACCCACAAAGGATATCACTTATAGCGGCAAGGGGCAGTCCGATCTTGAAGATTCGCTCGCCGCGGAGATGAAGGAACACGGCCGCTATGTTGCGCCCGAGGACCATCCGGAGGCGGGTCACTATTTCCGTTCGGACCACTTCAATTTCGCCCGCGCCGGCGTTCCGTCGCTCACCACGGACGGCGGCGTCGACGATGTCGCAAAGGGAACCGCCTTTGGAAAACAAAAGCACGACGAATACACGGAGCAGCGCTATCACCAACCTTCCGACGAGTACGATCCGAACACCTGGAACCTGCAGGGTGGTTTGGAAGATATCGAAGTAGTCTACGCCATCGGGCTCCATCTCGCCGATAGCCATCGATGGCCACAATGGAAGGCGGGCAGCGAGTTCAAGGCGATCCGCGACAAGACGACAGCAGAACGAAAATAATGTGGGCTCGCCGCTCAAAATATTTTTTGTTTGCTGATCTGCTAAACCGTTAAATTTACCCTTTGTCCACTTAACCACCCAAGAACAAAAATGGGAGATCTCCAAATTAAAAAACAACCCAAGAAATACGATGCCGTGATCGTAGGCTCGGGTGCGGGCGGCGGGATGGCTGCCTATGTGCTTGCCCATGCGGGACTCAAAGTATGCCTGTTGGAAGCAGGGCCGATGTTCGATCCAAAAACAGACAGCAATCAACTAAAGAATCCCTGGGAATCTCCCCGTCGCGGGGCGAGTACCCGGTTCCGGCCCTTTGGCGATTTCGACGGTTGCTACTGGGGTTGGGAAGTAGAAGGCGAACCCTATACCCAGTCCGGAAAGCCAGGCACTACTCCGTGGGAGTGGTGGCGTGCGCGGATGCTGGGCGGCCGGACCAACCACTGGGGCCGCATCTCGCTTCGATTCGGGCCCAAGGATTTTAAAAGACGCAGCATCGATGGATTGGGTGACGACTGGCCGATCGGTTATGAAGATGTCAAACCCTATTATGATAAGATCGACAAGCTGCTGGGCGTTTTCGGCACCAATGAAGGATTGGAAAATGACCCGGACGGCTTTTTCCTCCCCCCGCCAAAGCCCCGGTTGCACGAGCTGATGATCAAAAAAGCGGGCGCTGCCGTCGGCGTGCCCGTCATCCCTTCAAGGCTTTCGATCCTGACCAAGCAGATCAATAACGAACGGGGTCAGTGCATCTTCTGCTCGCAATGTGGCCGCAGCTGCAAGGTCTATGGCGATTTCTCATCTTCCTCCTGCCTGGTGATCCCCGCACTGAAGACCGGCAACGTCGATCTCGTCACCAATGCGATGGCCCGCGAAGTGCTCACCGACAAGGAAGGTCTCGCCACCGGCATCTCCTATATCCATAAGGACGATATGCAGGAATACCAGGTCAGCGGCAGGACCGTGATCCTGGCGGCCAGCGCCTGCGAAAGCGCAAGGCTGTTGCTGAACTCCAAATCGGCGCGTCATCCCAACGGGCTGGCCAACGGCAGCAATGTCGTCGGCAAATACCTGCACGACTCCACCGGTTCGGATGCGGGCGGGATCATCCCCGAGTTGTTCGACCGGAAAAGGTATAATGAGGATGGCGTAGGCGGCATGCATGTGTATGCCCCCTGGTGGCTCGACAACAAGAAACTGGATTTCCCCCGCGGTTATCATATCGAGTTCGGCGGCGGCTTTGGCATGCCCCTCTATGGTTTCTCCTGGGGCATCGAAAACCTGAACGGCCAGTTCAAGGTGAAAGGAAAGGTAAAGGAAGCCGGCGGTTATGGCGCCTCGCTGAAAGAGGACTATCGCTATTTCTTTGGCTCGCACGTGGGCATGGCCGGTCGCGGCGAAGCTGTCGCCAATATCAACAACTATTGCGAGATCGATCCGAATGTCGTTGATAGATACGGCATCCCCGTCCTACGTTTCAATACCAGCCATTCCGACTATGAGATCAAGCAGGCGAAGCATATGCAGGAGACCTTTGCGGAGATCCTTCATGCGATGGGCGCCGTGCAGACCTGGGGAAATCACAATGATGCACATAATAAATATGGTCTGCATGCTCCGGGCAATATCATTCACGAAGCAGGCTCCGTGCGGATGGGTAATGATCCGAGAACGGCGCCGCTGAACAAATGGCAACAGGCGCATGAATGCAAGAATCTTTTCTGCATGGACGGCGGTCCCTTTGTATCGCAGGCCGACAAGAACATCACGTGGACGATCCTGGCGCTCTCGATGCGCGCCAGCGAACATCTCGTCGACGAAATGAAAAAGCAAAATCTCTAAGACCATGGACAGAAGAAAATCAATAAAGGCGCTGATCGTTGGTTCGGTATCGACCGGAGTGCTGGTCGAGGCTTGTAAGACCGAAGACAAGAAGGCGCCAGAGACCGCAGCCGAAGCGGTGAAAGAGGGCGCCGCCCCGGCGATCAACCGGATGAAGGAAGAGGCCGAACATGAGAAAGAGGTGGTTTCGAAGACCTTCTTCACACCCGACGAGATGGCGACGATCACGATCCTGGGCGATATCATCATTCCAAAGGACGAGGTAAGCGGCAGCGCCTCCGATGCCGGCGTGCCCGCCTTCATCGAATACATCGTCAAGGAAAAACCGGAACACCAGACGCCGATGCGCGGCGGGCTACGCTGGCTCGACCTGCAATGTCTCAACCGTTTTGGAAAGCCGTTCAAGGATTGCCAGCAGCCCCGGCAGATGGAGCTGGTGGATGCCATCGCCTTCCCAAAGAAAGCAAAGCCCGAAATGGCGCAGGGTGTAGCGTTCTTCAGCCTGATGCGCAATCTCACCGCGACGGGTTTCTATACCTCGGAGATCGGGGTAAAGGACGTTGGGTATATAGGCAATGTTCCCAATCAATGGAACGGCGTGCCGGAAGATGTGCTGAAGCAGCATGGCCTGGCCTATACGGAGAAAGAGTTGCGGGAATGCTATGATCCGACAAAGACCACCTAAAATAAAAAGAGGCCTTACGGCCTCTTTTCTTTTATACTGTTAGCAAGCAACGATTAGTTGAAGATCGGCTTGAAATAATATCCCTCTTCGCTGAGGACAAAGCTGTTCGGAACAAAACTCAACAGGGATTTCTTGACCATATCGGTAGCCTCCTGCTGATAGTGAGCGCCCACCTCGGGGGTCTTCATCGCAAACTGCCAGCTTTGAATTTTCAAAAGGGCGATACGGCTTTCCTGGAGAAGGTAATTCTCTTGACGACGGAACTCTTCAGCCAAGTAGTTCTGATTGTTCTGTATGTACGGGGTCATAGGGATTGCATCAGTTTTATTAGAATATTGGATTTGTGGCAGCGGACGCAGGCCCGCCTCTTATTGAAAACGCCCGTAGCGCCCTTAAATTGTGTCTTTTTCACGCTTTATTCCTTATGCCGGAATTTTTTTCCCATCCGGGGACGATCCCGGGCTCGGATCAAAATACATAAGGCTTATTCTCAATGAATTGCGTTCTGGCACCCGATTAGTATTATATAGATCAAATAGTTCTTCCAAAATAACGGTTCAAATCAAGATATTACCTTACAACGTTTGACGGCCATCAATAGTTAAGGTTTTTTTCAGGCTTACAGGTTCTTCTACAAAAAATAATGAGCCCCTCACTTCTGCGAGGGGCTTTTTATTTATCGGATCAGCAGCGTGGTTCCTTTTTGAAAGACAGGCTTCCCCGTATCCCGATCGACATATTGGAGGAACCAGGCGTAGGCGCCTGCGGGCTGCCTGTCGCCGTGAAAGGTCCCATCCCATTTCTGCTGCCAGTCATGTGATTCGAAGACCAGTAACCCGAAGCGGTTAAAAACTTTGAATATGAGATTGTCCGCTTTGTAAGCGTTCAGCGGGTAGAGATGATCATTCAATCCGTCGCCGTTGGGGGTGAAGGCGTTGGGAACCGCGATATAGCAACTGCGGAGAACATCGATCGATTGCGCGGCCGTATCGTAGCAGCCGATGGCATTGCCTACCACCAGTGTAACGGTATAGACCGTTTCGATCCCCGTCAACGGATAGAGATGTGGTGGCGGCGTCTCGCCGCTAAATCCAGAGCCGTCGCCAAGATCCCAGGTGAATGAATTCAGGTCGCCGGTGCTCTTGTTGAGGTAACCGGCCTCATCCTTCGGGCAGAGAATATTGGGAACTTCCAATGCCGCCTTGATCGCATTCCCCAACACCGGTGACAAGCTCAGGGTATCGGAGCAATAACCGTTGGACACGGCGAGCTGGACATTCTTGGTCCCAAAAACGGAGTAGATGCGAGGGGGGGGGTTCTCTACGCGACTGGTGTCCGTCCCGTCGAATATCCACTGCCATTGGTTGACCCCGTCGGCATCGGGATACCGATATATAATGGTATCTGCCTTGCAGCCCAGCAAGATCTGATCGGTCATCAGCTTCGCCGACACGGTGTCGCCGGTGGTGAAGGGCAGGCTGCCCGGCGGGCTCAGGAAGCCGCACTCGTCGATCAGTGTATTGCCGTCGCTGCCGGGAGCCAGGTAGATGCGGTAGCTACCGGCCTTCAGGAGGGGGGCGGAGAGCTTGACCAACACGCGGTAGGTCCTGTTTCCAGTATCGCACTGGCCATAGGCGCCGATGACCGTCACTGGTGTGCTGCCCAGCACGGTAAAATCGGATCCGTCGCTGGCGATCGTCGAGCATTCGATCTCCTTCTTGAACACTAACTGCAGAATATCGGGAGCGCAGCCGACGGGAGCGATACTGTCCATAGGTGTCGGTCCAGGCTGGACCATATGAAAGGAGACGGACTGTCCTACCGGGACCGGTGTCCCGCAAATATCGAGCAGGGTATTGCCATCCGTTCCGGTTTTGGTGATGATCGAATAGTCACCTGAGGGCAGGGGGCCATTGGTGACGACGACCAGGGTGTCGAGGTCAAAGCCGGCGCAGTTGACCGCATAGGCGCCGACGATCTTCACGCCGGCCGGCGATGGCGAGAGGGTGAAGTCGCTGCCGTCCGCGGCCAGCGTCGAACACTCCATCTGTTTGTTCAGCGCGATCCGGATGCGGGTGCCGTCGCAGATCGGGCTTGCCGAACTTATTGCCGGCGGCGTCGTGTCGGTGATGCTGGCCGTGCCGCCGCCAAAGGACAATTTATAGCCGCTCTGGTCGCTTCCGCTATAATGGCTGACCATGAGCAGGTATTGATGCCCCTGGACCAGGTTGGGCATTTTACTGAATATCGGCGGATTATTGATGTGATTATTGATGTTTTGCGATGCGCATTCGTACAGGGCGCTTGCCGATGCCGACGTGCCGGTATTTCCCGTGAGGCCTGACCAGTTGGAGGCCACGGCCTGGGCATTGGAGTAGACCGCATCGGGGGACAGGCCGGTGACATCGAACAACTCCCAGTCGTAGTCGTCGTCGGGATTATTGGGGTTGATGAGAAACCCGAGGGTGCCGGGTGTAAAGCAGGTGAACTTGTACCAATAAGGATTGAGATCGGTGTAGATAGGGGGTGCGCTGCAGGTGGGTGTCGGCACGACCCCGTTCGAACAGGGAGGGACGCTCGTTTGAACAAAGACATTGGTCCCGCAGACGGGAAAAGCGGTGGAGGGCGTTTGACCGAGAGCCGTGCAGGCCTGCGCTCTTCCTTCCCTTGCGACGGCAAGAAGGCCAGCTAAAATTAAAGCAATGATAAGCAGTCGCTTTGTGCGCATGGGTTTCCGGCGTTATTTAGAAGACGAGGTTATTGTTCCGTCGGTTGTCTGCCCTGGGTGTATTGGGCCTCCAAACAGCAAAAATTCGTCCATTTTTGGCATTTTCCCCCTATTTTTGCCCTCCCTTAAGCCACCGCAATAATGTTAACGATTGCCGTGATGAAAATCCTGTTTAAGGTCTACAACTTATGGACAAATTGATTTATGTAGTTCCCATCCTCGGGGCCGTTGGCCTCATTTTCACATTTATGAAGTTCTCATGGGTGTCGAAGCAGGATCCCGGCAATCCCCGGATGCAGGAGATAAGTGCCCATATCGCAGAAGGCGCCATGGCCTTCCTCAAAGCAGAATGGAAGATACTTTCCTACTTCGTCATCATAGCGGCTCTTCTTCTGGCTGTGATGGGATACAGCAATCCCCATTCGCACTGGGCTATTGCCGTTGCCTTCGTGATCGGCGCAGTCCTTAGCGCCACCGCAGGTTATATCGGAATGCGCAGCGCTACCAAGGCCAATGTTCGTACCGCACATGCAGCCCGCACCAGCCTCAGCCAGGCATTGAAGGTGTCCTTCACCGGTGGTTCCGCCATGGGTTTTGGCGTTGCCGGTCTTGCCGTTCTCGGTCTTGGGGGTCTCTTCATCATCTTAAAAGCCATCTTCGCTCCGGATGCCGGCGTCAACTCCGATGAGATGAAACTCACCATCGAGGTGCTGACGGGCTTTTCACTGGGAGCTGAATCCATTGCACTCTTCGCCCGTGTCGGTGGTGGTATCTATACCAAGGCGGCCGACGTCGGCGCCGATCTTGTTGGTAAGGTCGAGGCCGGCATCCCCGAGGATGACCCGCGTAATCCTGCGACTATCGCCGATAACGTGGGTGACAACGTGGGCGATGTTGCCGGGATGGGCGCCGACCTGTTCGGCAGCTATGTAGCCACCGTTCTGGCGACAATGGTCCTTGGACAGGAAACCGTTGCCGATGATAATTTCGGCGGCATGTCCCCCATCCTTCTCCCCATGCTGATCGCAGGCATCGGGATCATCTTCAGCATGATCGGTACGCTGTTCGTCCGGATCGGCGATAATGCCGGCGTCAACACCCATACGGTACAGAAGGCCCTCAACATGGGCAACTGGGGTTCGATCATCCTCACGGCGCTCGCCTGTATCGGGTTGGTCTATTATATCCTCCCCGAGACGATGACCCTCCGGGGCACCGAGTTCACCAAATGGGGTGTGCTGGGCGCCATCGGCGTCGGCCTGCTGGTCGGTACGCTGATGAGCATCATCACCGAATATTATACGGCCATGGGTAAGCCGCCCGTACTCAGCATTATCCGTCAGTCGGGCACCGGTCACGCCACCAATGTCATCGGCGGTCTTGCGGTCGGGATGCAGTCCACCTTCCTGCCGATCCTTGTGTTGGCGGGTGGTATCTGGGGCTCTTTTGCCTGCGCCGGTCTTTATGGCGTGGCGATCGCAGCTGCCGGGATGATGGCCACTACGGCCATGCAGCTGGCCATCGACGCCTTTGGGCCGATCGCGGACAATGCCGGCGGGATCGCAGAAATGAGCGAGCTGCCGAAGGAGGTCCGGGAAAAGACCGACGTCCTCGACGCCGTGGGTAACACGACGGCAGCGACGGGTAAAGGTTTCGCCATCGCTTCTGCGGCCCTCACCGCCCTGGCCCTTTTCGCCGCCTTTGTCGGCGTCGCCGGTATCCAGGGTATCGATATTTATAAAGCAAAGGTGCTGGCCAGCCTCTTCGTTGGCGGCATGATCCCCTTTATCTTCTCTTCGCTGGCGATCCAGGCCGTTGGCCAGGCGGCCATGGCGATGGTGGAGGAGGTAAGGCGGCAGTTCAGGACCATTCCCGGCATCATGGAGGGAACCGGCACTCCTGAATATGATAAGTGTGTGGCCATCTCCACGCAGGCCTCGATCAGGAAGATGATCCTGCCCGGAGCGATCGCCATCCTTTTCCCGCTGATCATCGGGTTCCTGCTGGGTCCCGAAGCACTGGGCGGATTCCTGGCCGGCGCGACCGTCTGCGGCGTGCTGATGGGCATCTTCCAGAACAACGCCGGCGGCGCCTGGGATAATGCCAAGAAATCCTTCGAGAAAGGCGTCGAGATCAATGGGGAGATCCATTATAAGAAATCCGATCCGCACAAGGCTTCCGTCACCGGTGATACCGTCGGCGACCCCTTCAAGGATACTTCCGGTCCGTCGATGAACATCCTGATCAAGCTGATGTCTATCGTTTCGCTGGTCATCGCCCCAACGCTCGCCACTCTCTTCCATACCCACGACGAGGGTGCGGCGATGCGCAAGACACCGAAGATGGAGAAGACGGTCGTGAGCGCCGCGACACCGCAAACGCGGGCCGGCGTTAATCTTCATTAACAAAAAAATTTGAAAGATTTTTTAGTAAAATCGGCGCAACCGATTATCTTTACAGCCTGACACTAATCAGATCCAAATACCGAAGTCGCCGTGTTTCCACACGGGGGCTTTTTTTTTGCCCTTTGGGCAAAAAAATTATCTTTAGCGTCTTTTAAACCCTAACCCATTCTTATGCTTGCCCCTTCAAGAACAACCCTCTCTTTCGCCCTGGTAACCCTGGTCGCTGCATTTACCGGCTGCTCGCCTAAGGTGGGCTCCACGGTGACGGACAATTCTTTAACTCCTTTGAACGAAGACGCAGCGGTGCTGGTCCTGGACGTAAACAAGCCTTTGCCGGACGGATGCCGGCGGATCGGCAATGTCACGGCCGATGCAGGCGGTGCCGAATGTCATTATAGTACGGTGACCGCAAATGCCAAGACCCAGGCCCGGAAAATGGGCGGGAATATCGTAAAGATCACAAGGTACTGGGAACCCAGCATCGGAAACCCCTGTTACAAGATAAAAGGGGATGTTTTTTACTCTGCCAACGCCGATCAATTGGTTGCGGCAGATCAGGCGAGAAAGGACTCCCTGCACCTGGCAAAGTTCGGCGAGCACCCGGATTACGCTATATTATATGCCTACCGGCCAAGCGGCGTAGGACCGCTTATCGGCTACAACCTCCACCTCGGAGACTCCGTTATCTGCCGGATGAAGAATAACAGCAAGTATGAGATCCGGCTTTATAAAGAAGGGCCGGTGACCCTTTGGGCCAGCACGGAAAGCAAGTCATCCATCCCGCTGACCGTCAAATTCGGCGAAGAATATTATTTGAAATGCAGTCTCCAGATGGGGGCGATTGTAGGTGAGCCGCACCTCGGCCTTATTGCCAAAGGACCGGGCGAGGTAACCTATGAGTCTATCAAAAAGTGATCGGCTCACAGGGCCGAGGGCCCGAAAATTTTAACTCGGCATTTACGAAATATATCGTAATTTGAATTCCAAATATTCCAACATGTCGACGAAGGCAATAAAACCCACGGAAAGCGAGCTCGAGATCCTGCAGGTTCTTTGGGAAAAGGATAAGGCGAGCGTAAGGGAAGTGCACGAAGACCTGCTCAAAACCAAGGAAGCAGGGTATACGACCACGCTCAAGCTGATGCAGATCATGTTTGAAAAAGGCCTGGTCAGCCGGGATGACACTTACAAGACCCATATTTACAAAGCATCGGTCAGCAAGGAAAAGACCCAACAGCACCTGCTCGGCAAGATGATCAACACCCTTTTCGGCGGTAGCTCCACGGAGCTGGTGCTCCAGGCTCTCGGCAACCACAAGGCCTCCGCGGCCGAGCTCGAAGAGATCCAACAGCTGTTGAATAATCTGAAAAAACAATAAGCATGCATCTGTTGACCCAATCCGCTTTACTACAGGCGCTGGGCTGGGCGCTGGTGAATAGTCTTTGGCAGATGGGATTGCTCTGGTTTTGCTATTTGGGGCTGATCCGGCTGTTCCCTTCCGCGCCTTCGCATTTCCGGCATGGCCTTGCCCTGACCTTGCTGGGTTTCGGCGCATTGGGATCGATGGGCACGTTTACCGGCGCCTATTTTTTTGATGCCGCCGACTGGGGACTGGGCCAACGCGGCGGCTGGGATCTGCTTACCACCGGCGCCTGGGGAACCGGAAACCGGCTGATGGCCGCGATGCTCCCCTGGTGTTCCGCCCTTTACCTTCTTATTCTGGCTGTATTGCTCGTCCGTTATTCGCATCAATATTTATATTCCCGGCGGTTGATCCGCGAGGGCCTGGCCAAGGTCCCGGCGGAGTTCCGGGTCTTTGTGGCTTCGACCAGCCGGCTGATGGGCATCCGGCGCGAGGTAAAGGCCTGGTTTTCCACCCGGGTGGACGTTCCGGTCACCCTGGGCTTCCTGAAGCCGGTGATCCTGTTGCCGGCGGCCATGATCTCGCACCTGAGCACTCAGCAGGTGGAGGCTATCCTCGTCCACGAGCTGGCCCATATTCGGCGGCGGGACTACCTTGTAAATCTGCTTGTTACCATCATTGAACTCATCTTTTTCTTCAATCCTTTCAGCCGGCTGCTGATCCGGCAATTGCAAAAGGAACGGGAGCATTCCTGCGATGATGAGGTGCTGCAGTTCCGGTACGAACCGCATGCCTACGTCTCGGCCCTGCTTTCCCTGGCCCGGCAACACCGGCAAGGGCGATTAGCGCTGGCGGCTACGGGCGGCGACGACCAACTGCTCCTCCAGCGGGCCCGGAAGATCCTGCAGCAAAAACGAACGGACCGCCGGCCCGGCGCCCGGCCTTTTATCTTATTATTTTTGACGGCAGCCATCACCGTCCTGAGTCTTTCGGTACCGCCCCGGAAGCAGCCGGTGATTGTCCAGCGACCGCAAGCCGCCGCCCCCTTACAGGGCGAAATGGTCTTTAGCCCTATCGTCAACAAGGGGGCGCCGGCCGCATCTTCCGCCTGGCATCACGAATCAAAAGCCGCGCATCCTGCGGGCCGCCCGGCAACAACAAAACGACCTCAGGCGGCAACCGGAGTCCCGGACGAGGATGAAGGATCGTCGCTGGCTTCTGTAGCCAGCAGCGACGTCCGGAGCGTTACCGGTGTGTTTACCCAACCCGCCACGCTGACCATTACCGCCCGGCCGGCAGTTCCACGGGATAACTCCCTCGGCAAGGGGGAGTCCGATGGGGATGACGAAGACGACGAAGCGGCTAGCGATCTTCCGCCGATGGACAATCTCGTCTTCGTGCCCAATTCAAGCTTTTCCTTTAAAATGATCGATACCCTCCGCCCGGAGGACAAGCTAACCTGGATCGAGGAGTCTACCGAAAAGGAGATCCGCGCCCAGGTGACCCGGTTGCAAAATGAGCTCAAAGCCCAGCTTATGTTATTGCACAGGCAAGAGACCGAAGCAAAGAACATGGTCAACGCCTCGCAGCTGGAGCTGAAAAAGCTGCTCAACCAGCAGATCCGGATCCAACAGGCTTACCTGAAAAAGCTGGATGAGCTGCACAACCGGATCAGGAAGACCCGCCGCCTCACGACTGTATATATTTAATTGCATTCTTCCCTTCACAAAAGACCAGGTCGAGGATCGATAAGCCCGGCAGGAAACCCGTGCGCTCTTCGAACACCTGGCGATATCGGGGCGTCCCGATCCCCCAGTTTTCCCTGTTTTTCGGCAGCCATTTCCCCCGCTGGTCGATCCCTTCATCGGGGGTATAGACCGGTTTGTATCCCGTCGTTCCACTAACCGTCAGGGGCATCCCAAGCACCCCCAAGATCCAATCCAGGCATTCCCGGTTCCAGTCCAACAGGTAGCCGAACGGCTTCCGATACAACTCTTCCAGCTGATCCCGGTAGAACGCGAACCAGGGCGACCGGTTGTAACAGGAGACGATCGTCTTCCAATGGTTCGCCTGCCAGGGTAATGAATCTGCAATTTTGACATCGCGTATAAGGGCCTTCTGATCCCTTCCATTGACCAGTGGAATGCTAAGATCGATCACCCCTTCGGCGCCCGCGATCTGGCATCTATTGCGAAAACTCAATTTCTGATAGCTTTCGCATTGCTCAATAATGATATTTGAGAATTTATACGAATTTTTAAAGAAGATAACAGGTGCAAAATATTGACTTTCAGATATTAAATTCATTCTTGTATTTATATTATAACAATTTTGTTGTAATTACTGATTTTGTTTTATAGGGTTCGAAACCCGACTTCAGATACGTGTATATTAATTGTAGGTATTATCAGTTAAGTTATTAAAAAACAACAAATTAGTATAATAATATAAATACTACTCATATTAGCAGTGCAAAATCGGCCATTTTTGAACGTTCCACGGCTGAAAAGCCAAATCTCTTAGCAGGCCAAAAATCCACCTCAATAAAAATACGAAACAAAAATCAACGGGATAGGAGCGAAGGAAGCCGCCTTTATACATCCACCACCCTACCCCATCCCCGCGCCGGGGCCGGAAGAACATTCCGACAATTTGTCGCTAAAAAAATTGAGGTTCGCTGTAACGTCGGTCGACCCGGTCGAGTCCAAGTAGGAAACATATCAGCATGTTGAATAAGTCTTCCCTGACTATAGCCGTCCGTAACCTTTGGCGGAACAAAGCCATTTCGGCCATCCATGTTTTGGGTCTAGCCCTTGGCATCGCCACCTGTCTGCTCATTGTTCTTTTCATCCGGCATGAGTGGAGCTATGACCGGTACAATGTCCAGGCGGACCAGATCGTCCGGGTGACCTTCGGCGGGCATATGAACGGCCACGAGATCAAGGAGGCGAATGTGATGCCGCCGGTGGCCGGGACCATGAAGAAGGATTTTCCCGAGGTACTGGAAGCGGCCCGGCTGCAGGCTACCGGCATCCACCGGATCAGCTATGGGACCAAAAGTTTCCGGGAGGACGCCCTGGCCTTTGTCGACTCCAACTTCTTCCGGGTATTTACCCTTCCGCTGATCTACGGCGATAGGAACACGGCACTCGTGCGACCCTATACGATAGTGATCACCCGAGCGATGGCGCTGAAGTATTTTGGCAATGAGAACCCCATCGGCAAGGTCCTTGACTTTACGGACGACCATCACACCCTTACGGTGACGGGGGTCATCGATGGGGTCCCGGAGGCCTCCCATTTCCACTTCGACTGCTTTGCCTCCATGGCCAGCCTTCCCGAGGCCAAGGACCCGAGCTGGATGACCTCGGGCTATTATACTTATCTGTTACTTCCAAAGGGGTATGATCCCAAAAAACTCCAGGCGAAGCTGCCCGGGATGGTCGAGAGGTATATCGGTCCCCAGCTGCAGAAAGGGATGGGGGTCAGCCTGACCCAGTTCCGGGCAAGCGGTAATGAGATCGGCTTTACTCTCCAGCCGCTGACCGATATCCATCTGCATAGTGACCTGACGGGCGACCTCTCGGCCCCGGGGGATATCCGGTACGTGTATATCCTGGGGGCGGTGGCGGTGTTTATGTTGCTTATCGCCTGCATCAATTTTATGAACCTGAGTACTGCCGGGGCGACCAAAAGGGCAAAGGAGGTCGGTATCCGCAAGGTGCTGGGTTCGCTCCGTGGCCAGCTGGTGGGCCAGTTCCTGGTCGAGTCCCTGCTGCTGACCGCCGTGGCCATGGTCATCGGGCTGGCCCTGGTCGGGTTGAGCCTACCCGCTTTCAGCCGCCTGGCCGGTCATGATCTCTCGTTAGGCTGGACGGCTCTCCCCTGGTTACTGCCCGTCCTCGTTCTTTTCACTTTGCTGACCGGTCTGCTGGCCGGCGCCTATCCCGCCTTCTTCCTTTCCGCCTTCCGGCCCGTTACCGTATTAAAAGGGTTGTTCAAGGCGGGGAAGGGAAGCGCAGGGCTGCGAAGCGGCCTGGTGGTGTTCCAGTTCTTTATCTCCATCAGCCTGATGATCGGTACCGTGGTCGTCTACCGGCAGCTTTCTTATATCCAGCATAAGAAACTGGGATATGACCGGGACCAGGTCGTGATCGTCCAGGATATGTGGGCGCTGGGTGATGGCCAGCCTTTTTACCGGCAACAGCTGACGCAGGACCCCAGGGTCGCCGCCGTTGCCGCCTCCGGTTATCTGCCGGCGGGAAACACCTATGGGAATAATTTCCTGGTCTATGCCGATAACCACAGCGACAAATTTGCCAACACCCTACGCTACCAGGTGGACGAGCAATATATCCCGACCCTGGGAATGGAGATGAAGGCGGGCCGGAATTTTTCCAAAGCGTTCGGAGCCGACAGCACCGCGATCATCATTAACGAGACGGCCGCACAAAATTTTGGATGGGCCGCCAGCCTGGAGGGCCGGACCGACATGTCCAACGCCATCGGTCACACCATCACAGAGCCGAACCGGGACCGTCCTGCGACCACTTATCATGTCATCGGGGTGGTGAAGGATTTCCATTTCCGCAGCCTGCGGGAGATGATCACCCCGCTGGTCATGACCCTTGGCGGGACGGAGAATTCATCTCTGATCATCCGGACGCGAACAAAAGATGTCGCCGGTCTTCTGGCCAGTCTGCAAAAGCGATGGACCGATCAAAAGGCCCGGATACCTTTTTCCTATAGTTTTTTGGACCAACGGTTCCAGGATACCTACCAGGCCGAAAAGAACATCGGGCGCATCCTCGGCATCTTTGCCGGGCTGACCATCTTTGTCGCCTGTCTCGGTCTTTTTGGGCTGGCCACCTTCACCGCGGAGCAGCGGACAAAGGAGATCGGCATCCGGAAGGTGCTTGGCGCCAACACTGCCGGCATCGTGGCCCTGTTGTCCAGGGATTTTTTGCGGCTGGTGGTGCTCGCCTTCGGGATCGCGGCTCCGCTGGCCTGGTGGATGATGAGCAAATGGTTGCAGGATTTCGCCTATCGCATCACGATCGGCTGGTGGATCTTTGCACTGGCTGCGATGCTGGCCCTGATGATCACCCTGGCGACGGTGAGCTTCCGGGCGATCCGGGCGGCGAGGGCCAATCCCATCAATAGTCTCCGCAGTGAATAATGGCCCCGTCCAAAATAAACCCACCCCCTTCGGGGGTGGGTTCAAGCATTGCCTATCTGATTATTCTGCCAGTTTAAATTCTTGATTCCGTAGATCCTCCAGTTTCTGCTTCCCATAGGTCAGCCGGGCGATGACCACGAACAGGACCGGCACGATAAAGATCGCCAGCGAGGTAGCGGCGAACATCCCGCCCAGCACCGTATAGCCGATGGTGTTCCGCGCAACCGAGGAGGCGCCGGTAGCCAGCGCCAGGGGTAATACCCCAAGCAGGAAGGCGATGGAGGTCATGAGGATCGGGCGAAGCCGCAGCCGGACGGCGTCCAGGGTTGCGGGGACGACTCCCATGCCACGGTCGACGCGTTCCTTGGCGAATTCCACGATCAGGATAGCATTCTTCGCGGACAGACCGATCAGGGTGATCAAACCGATCTGCGCATAGACGTTATTCGTCAGCCGGGGGATCAGGGTCAGAGTCAGGATGGCTCCAAAGACCCCGATAGGTACGGCCAGCAGGACGGAGAAGGGCACCGCCCAGCTTTCGTACAGCGCCGCCAGGAAGAGGAAGACGAAGACGATGGAGAGCGCGAAGATGTAGGAGGAGCTGTTCCCCGACTTGATCTCTTGCAGGCTGAGACCCGACCAGTCATAGCCATATCCTTCAGGCAGCACCTTGGCGGCCACCCGTTGCAGGGCCTCGATGGCCTGGCCGCTGGAGAATCCCGGTTTGGCGCCTCCGTCGACCTCGGCGCTACGATAGATATTGAAATGCGAGATCAGCGGCGCGCTCTCGGTTATCTGGGTGGTGACGATCGTACTGAGCGGGATCATCTCGCCGCTGGCGTTCTTCACATAGTACTTATCCAGGTTATGGATATCGACGCGGTAGCCGGTATCCGCCTGAGCGACGACATAGAAGTTGCGGCCATAGATGGTGAGCTGATTGATATAAGTGCTGCCCATATAAGCCTGCATGGTATTGTAGACATCGTCTAGCCGCAGGCCGAGCTTCTTGGCCTTTTCGCGGTCCACATTCACCATATAGCCGGGGGTATGGGCGCCGAAGAAGGTAAAGGCCTGACCGATCTCGGGTTGCTTGTTCGCTTCGGCGACGAACTGGTTCACGACCCGTTCGAAGGTCTTGATATCATCGTTGGACTGCCGCTGTTCGATCTGGATGCTGAAACCGCCGGCATTCCCCAGACCCGGAATGGCCGGGGGCGGGATAACGACAACGCGGGCCTCCTTGATCCTTGAAAAGCGTTTTTGCATCTCGGCGACAATGCCATAGAGTTGTTCATTCTTGTTCTTCCGCTCATCCCAGGGTTTGAACTGAACGAAGATACTACCGGCATTGGATTTAGAACCAAAGGTCAGGATGTTCAACCCCCCCAGGGCCGCAGTATGCGCCACGCCGGGGACGGTCTGCGCCATATGCTGGATACTGTCCAGCACCGCGATCGCACGGGTAGTAGAGCCGGCTTCGGGGATTTCGAAGGAGATATAGACCCGGCCGTCATCCTCGGTGGGGATGAAGCCCGTCGGCTTGCTGCGGAACAGGAAATAGTCCCCTACGCAGATACAGGCCAGCAGAACGACCACCAGCGGCGCATGTTTGATCCAGCCCTTTACACCCATGGTATAGCGCAGGCTGAACCGGTCGAACCATTCATTGAACTTATAAAAGAGTTTATTGATCCCCTTCGCCTGCTTACCGACATGATGCTCCTTCAACAGCAGCATACAAAGCGCCGGTGTCAGCGAGAGGGCCACAAACGCTGAGATCAGCACGGAGATGGCGATAGTGATGGCGAACTGCTGGTACAACCGGCCAACGATACCGGGGATGAAGCCCACCGGTACGAATACCGCCGCGAGGATCAGCGCAATGGCGATAACAGGACCGGAGATGTCCGAGATAGCGCGGGCCGTCGCTTCTTTTGGCGACAGATGTTCCGTATCGATATAGTGCTGCACCGCCTCCACGACCACGATGGCGTCATCCACCACGATACCGATGGCCAGCACGAAGCCGAACATCGTCAGGGTATTGATGGTGAAGCCCAGGGGGACGAAGAAGATGAACGTACCGATGATAGCCACCGGGATCGCCAGCACGGGGATCAATGTGGACCGCCAGTTCTGGAGGAAGAGGAACACGACCAGAGTCACCAGTCCGAGGGCGATAAAGAGGGTATTGACCACATCGGAGATGGAAACCTTTACGACCGAGACGGACTCGAAGGGAACTACATAGTTCAGGTCGGCAGGGAAATATTTCTTGGCGTCGGCCATGGCCTTGTACACGCCTTCGGCGGTGGCAAGGGCGTTGCTGCCCGGCGCCTGGTAGACCAGCAGATAGGAAGCGCGGTCGCCATCGACGAAGGAGTTGGCAGCGTAGCTCACCTTACCCAGCTGGATCCTGGCCACGTCCTTAAGATAGACGAGCGAATTGTCGCCGGATTTTGCGCGGACGATGATATTGCCGAACTGTTGTTCCGTCGTGAGCCGGCTGTTGGTGAATACCGTAAACTCGAAGGCCTGGGCGTTGTTCTGCGGCGGCGCCCCGGTCGAACCGGCGGCCACCTGGAGGTTCTGTTCGTTCACCGCGTTGATGACGTCGTTGGCGGTGAGATTCAGCTGCGCCAACTTATCGGTCTTCAGCCAGACACGCATACTGAAGTTATCGGCGCGGCTGAACACGTCCCCTACCCCGGGTGTACGCAGGAGAATATCCCGGAGATAGATATTGGCATAGTTATCCATAAAGGGAACGCTATGCGTGTGGTGGGGTGAGTAAACAGCCACCAGCATGAGGATGGCCGGGTTCCGTTTGAGGGTGGTGACCCCAAGCTTCTGCACCTGCTGTGGCAGGGTCGGCGTCGCGATCCCAACGCGGTTCTGGATATCGAGGGCGACGATGTTCGGGTCGGCGCCGATATTGAGGGTAGCGGTGATCTGCGAGGTACCGTTGTTGGCGCTGTTGCTCTGCATGTACGCGATCCCCGGCACGCCGTTCACCTGGGTCTCGATCGCCGTGGTCGTCGTCTGCTCGACCGTTTGTGCGTCGGCGCCGACGAAGTTACTGGTGATCTGTACGGTCGGCGGGGTAATATCCGGATATTGGCTAATGGGCATGTTGAGGATGGCCAGGCCTCCCACCAGCAGGATCACCAGTGAGATAACGATGGCCGTTACCGGTCGCCTGAGAAATATGTTTGAACTCTTCATTCCAAGTTATTTTTGAGTTTGTTCCATTCCTATTTTCCTGCGTTGCCGGCGGGCGGTTTGGGCGCTCCCACCGCCACGGCGCTGCTGTCGCGAAGCTTCTGCACCCCGTTGATGACCACCTGTTCGCCGGCCTTGAGCCCGCTTCTGATGACGATCTTATCGGCGATCTTGGTGCCCAGCGTGACTTTGTGCTGCAGCGCATGGCCATTTTCGACGACGAACACAAAGCTTTCTCCCAACTGGTCGATGACGGCCTTGTAAGGTATCAGCAGGCTGCTGTCCCCGGCATCGTGTTTCACCCGGAGATTGGTGGTCAGCCCGGCCTTCAGCTCATTCTTCGGATTGGGGAAGGTGATCCGGGCCTTCAGGGTCCCGGTGGAAGGATCGACCGACCTGTCTAGCAAGTACAGCGTGCCGGGATAGCCATAGATCGATCCATCGGGCAATACTGCGGTGAAAAGAGAATCCTTTGCCTTTTGTGCAAAGTAACGAGTGAACTTGGGGATCTCCGCCTGGTCGATGGCGATGTCGACGGCCATAGGGTCATCGGTGCTCACCGAGTTGAGCAGGGTCTGCGGGTACACGGACGTACCGACCTTTACCTGCGAGATGCCGATGGTCCCGTTGAAGGGAGCATAGATCACCGAGTATTTGAGATTGGTCTCGACGCTGGCAACATTGGCCTGCGCGGCTTCCACCTGGCGCTTGGAGGACTCGAGGTCGGCGCGCTGGTGGTCCAGCGTCTGCTTGGCGATAGCGTCCTGCTTGGCCAGGTCTTCGTAGCGGTCGGCATCCTGTTGCGATTTGGAAAGGTTTGCCTTGGCCACGTTCAGTTGGGCAATGGCTGATTCGACGGCGGCCTTGTATTGCTGCTGATCGATCTCGTATAGTTTCATTCCTCTCTTCACTTCCTGCCCGTCCTTGAAGTAGATGCCGATGATATTGCCGGCAACCTGCGGCTTGATATCTACCTGGTTCAGCGGCGTGGCCGTACCGGGATAGGAATCATAATAGGTGGCATTACCTGCCATTACAGTGTAGACGTCCACCGGGGTGGGCGGGGGCGCCTGCGGTCCCGCAGGCTTGCTGTCACCGCAGGAAGCAAGGCTCAACGAAAGGACGACCGACATAAAAAAACCACTCCATTGCGTGCTATTTCTCATATAAAAAGGAGATTTATCCATTAACAGGTTATTGTTCCTAATAGGTTATTGTTCCGAGTGCTTTTTGTACGTCCAGTTTGCTGCTCAGGGCCTGATAAAGCGCGTCGCTGTAATTGGACTCTGCCGTGCGCAGATCCGTTTCGGCCGTGATCAGCTCGAGGTAGGCCTTCACTCCCGACCGGTACTGCAGATCGATGGTGTTGAAGACATCCCGGGCCAAGTCGCGATTCTCCCGCAACACATAATAGTTATTCAGGTTGCTTTTATAAACGGCCAGGGCCTGCGCATACTGTGTGCTTATCGTGGCCTGCAAATTGACGATATCCCAGTCGATCCGGGTCAGCTGCAGCTCCGCGATGCGGATATTCTGCTGACGCTTGGTGCCCTGGAAGATCGGGAAGGCGACCTGCAGCCCGGCGTAGGAGTTCGGAAAATTGTTGCTGTACAGAGGGCCGAAACGGCTGTTCAGATAATTAAGATTGTACCCTGCCCCCGCAGTCACCGTAGGGATATAGGCCCATTTTTGATATTTGACATCGGCTTGTTGCAAGCGCTTCTGGGTCATCAACTGCTGGTATTCGATGCGTTTGGTATAGTCCAGCGCTTGCAGCGTGTCGATGAAAACCTCGGACTCCATTCGGGCGCTGTCATAGACCAGGTGGATCGAATCAGTACCCGTATACCCCATCAACTGTTTCAGCACCTGGTACTTGGCCTTTAGCGCTTCTTCATTAGTCTTGAGTTCGGCCTTGCTGTTATTCAGGGTGATGGTGGCGCGTTTGTAATCCGTCTTATCGACGAGACCGCCGCGGTACTGATTGTAAGCGTCCTTATAGTTCCGTTCCAACCGCACGATATCGTCATTCAGCACATCGATCTGTTTCTTCGTCAGAAGGACATCATAAAAGGCCTTGCTGACGTTGACGGCAACGTCGATCTTGTCGCTGACGGTCTGCTGCCGGATGTTAGTCATGACATCCCCTTTCGTCTTCAACGCGATGAGCACATCGCGGGTGAAGAGGTTCTGGGTAAGCGCAAAACCAACCGTGGAGGTGTTATAGGTGCCGCTGTGGACCGTTGCACCGTTGAATGCCACCGAAGGCAGCTGGAAGTTGTTCTGGTAGTTCGCATTCAGATTGAGCTGCGGATACCAGTCGGCCAGCTTGCTTTTGATCTGCCGGTCGGTGATCAGCTCGTCCAGCAACGCCTGTTGGACCAGCGGGTAATGTTTCAGCGCATATTGTACGCAAGCCTGCAGGGTCGCGTTGGCCAGGGTATCTTGGACGGGTTTCTGAGCGCTTGTGAAAAGAACCAATAAACTAAATCCACTGCCGATGAATAATCTCTTCATATATATGGATGCTAAGGTGATCTGTTCTCCTGTTGGATGGCAAAAATCGTTAGTTTCTTTGGGATGCCCCGAGCCGTTGATACAAATACCCCGGCAATGACATCAAAAAATACATTCGGGGCAAGTATTTTTTTAAGGGCCCAAAGTTAAACAAACGTTTGAATTAAACAAACGTTTAATCAAATCTTAACCTCATATCTATGTAACCTATTGATTATCTTTAGGCTCTAATTCTTTGATCCAATGTCGATCCATACCATTCTCGGCGCCGGCGGCGCCATCGCCGATCTCCTCGCGAAAGAACTGATTGCCCGTGGAATCCCCGTCCGGTTGGTCTCCCGCCATCCGGTCGGCAGGCCCGGAGCAACGGTCGTTGCGGCCGATGTAAGCGACCGGGACCAGGCCTTGCGGGCCATCGGCGGTTCGGCCGTCGTTTACAACTGCATCGGGTTGAAGTACGACTATGCGGTCTGGCGACAGCAGTGGCCAAGGATCATGGATAACCAGATCGAGGCCTGTGGCGCATCGGGCGCAAAGCTGATGTTCTTCGACAATGTCTACATGTACGGACGGGTCGACGGACCGATGACGGAAGACACGCCCTATGATCCTTCGAGCCGCAAGGGCGATCTGCGGGCACGCATTGCTACGCAGCTGATGAGCGAGGTACGAAAAGGTCATATCACGGCAACCATTGCCCGGGCGGCCGATTTCTATGGCCCCGGCACCGCAAAGACCAGCGTGCCCGATATCCTGGTCTTTCAAAAGCTTTTAAAAGGCGAGCCTGCGCAATGGCTGGTCAACACCGGGGTACGGCATTCCTATACCTATACACCCGATGCGGCAAAGGCAATGGCTCTGCTGGCGCTGGACGATAGCTCCTGGAACCAGGTCTGGCATTTGCCTACGGCAGCGCCCGCACTCACGGGCGCGGACTTTATCAAAAGGGCGGCCACCGAACTGGGGAGGGAGACACGTTTCAAGGTATTGCCCCGGTGGATGATACGGCTGGGAGGGGTTTTTGACCGGACGACAAAAGAGCTGCACGAAATGCTCTATCAATATCAGTTCGACTATTGGTTCGATTCGTCGAAGTTTGAAAAAGCGTACAACTTTCGGCCCACTTCTTACGAAGAGGGGATAAAGGCGACGGCCCTGGCGCATCTCAACGGTGTATCCTATAGTAAGCCCGATGGAGATTGATCTTTGTCACCGGGGCCACGACGAGCGGCAGCTTTTCGACCAGGGTCTCGCTGGAATCCAGCCCGAAGGCCTTCTCCTCGGCCAGCGCCAGCTTCTTGAGGCTGAAATAGCTGTTCAGGATGAAGCCGTCCCGCACGGAGAACTCATTGTCGTAAGAAAGGAATTTCTCAAGGATGACGAACCGGAAGTCCTCGGCGATATTATGTTTCTTTAAAGAAGGAAAGCGGCTGACGACATCCAGCTCCTTATTACAGATCATCTCCGTCACCACCTTGCGGAACATAAGGCTGACACGCTGTTGTACGCGAAAACCCAGCCGGAACTCGACCCGGATGACGCGATCGTTCATCAGCTCCTCCACGCCATATTCCATCGTATAGGGCTCGTCGGTGCGTTCGATATGTACGAACCAGTAGACATCCGCCCGTTTGGGGTTATGGCTGAAAATAGAGTACAGGATCTTCTCTTCGATCTGATGGGGGCGGTTGGCCTTTGTCAGATAGATCAGATGGGAGGAGAATTTGGGGACCGACTCATCCTTGCTGAGGCCGTCGAGCAGGGGCAGGTGTTCGTTCAGATCGATGAAGTTCAGGAAACGGTTGTTGATCTTCCGGGCATTGTACCAGATATACATGGTAAAGATGAGCCCAAACTCGAAGACGAGGAAGAACAGCCGCTTGACGATCTTGACCGCGTTGGCGATAAAGAACGAACCTTCCACACTGATGAAGACGATCAAAATAGGGACTACCATCCATAACGGTAGATGCTTCTTACGGCGAAGGAATTGATACATGAGGATCGTGGTCATCAGCATTGCCACGGTGATCGAGAATCCATAGGCCGCCGTCATGGCCTCTACGGTGCGGAAATAAAGCACGACCAGGAAACAGCCGACACACAGGATCCAGTTGATGCTGGGGATATAGATCTGGCCGCGGATGGCGGTCGGGAATTTTACGGTCACCTTTGGCCAGAAGTTAAGGCTGATCGCCTCGTTGATGAGCGTGAATGACCCACTGATCAGCGCCTGGCTGGCGATGATGGAGGCGGCGGTGGCGATGAATACGCTGGGGATGAGGAACCAGTGCGGGACGATCATGAAGAAAGGATTGACTCCGCCCAGGCTGTCTTTGTGTTGAAGCAGCACCCAGGCCCCCTGACCGAGATAGTTCAGCACGAGACAGGTTTTTACAAAGACCCAGCTCGCCTGGATGTTCTTGCGGCCGCAATGGCCGAGATCGCTGTAGAGGGCTTCGGCCCCCGTAGTGCAGAGGAAGACGGCCCCCAATAGCCAGAAACCTTTGGGATGACCGATCAGCAACTCCAGCCCGTAATGGGGGCTGAGGGCTTTCAACACCAGCGGATAATGGATCAGCTGGTTAACGCCGAGGATCGCCAGCATGCTGAACCAAACGAACATGATGGGTCCAAATGACCCACCCACCACTTTGGTCCCAAACCGCTGGAAAACAAAGAGCAGGAGGATGATGACCAGCACGACCTCGACGACCAGGTTATTGCCCGGTATGATGACATGCTCCAGGCCCGGAACCAGGCTCAATCCCTCGATGGCCGAAGTTACGGAGATCGGTGGGGTGATGATGCCGTCGGCCAGCAGGGTGCCGGCGCCGATGATCGCGGGATAGACCAGTTTCTTGCCATACCGCCGTACGAGGGCATATAAGGAGAATACGCCGCCTTCCCCCCTGTTATCCGCCTTGAGAGTGATAAAGACATATTTGAAGGTTGTTTGCAGGGTGAGGGTCCAGAAGACGCAGGAGATGGCGCCAAGGACCAATTCTTCACTTACTTTTCCGCCTTCCAGCAGAATGGTCTGAAATGTATAAAGCGGGGAGGTGCCGATATCGCCGAAAATGATGCCTAATGTGATCAGAAGCCCTGCGGTGGAGATCTTTTTTGAATGGCCTTGGTCCATGGGCGGCCCTTGGAACAAAAAGCGTTCCTTTTACACAAACCCCTTATAATGAATATTAAACCGATTGCCAAACCCTTCCAAAATGGAAAAACCACGCCATTTTGAAAAGATTACCGGTCTTCTCTCATAGCCCGGCTTTTTTCGCCATAGACCCGCATCATCTCCCCGAAGCTCATTCTTTTAGGCAGCGAGTCGACGATATGCGCGATCCTACGGGTCCGGGTCCCTTCGGTCTTTGCCGCCTTGACCCAATTGCCGTACCAATTCTGATGGGATTTGGGAAGGGCGCGGAAGACTTTTTGTGCTTCGGGTTCATCGGCAAGGCATTCGACCAATTCCTTCGGCGGAACGATCTCTTTCTTGTCCACCTCCAGCTGTACTTCGAGGCTGTCGCCGGCCTGTTTGCGAATGGCCTTACGGATCGCCGCTTTCAGGGCAAGGATAAAATCCCCCTCGCCCATCGGGATCAGGGCCATGCCGGCGATGGCGTAGTCATCCAGCTTTCCCTTTACGCGAAAGGACTTCTTATTGTCCGGCTTGAGCTGCTGGGCCAGCTTTGCGGGGATCTTGATATACGACCAACCAGTCTTCTCCCCCATCCTCTCCTTGAACTGTAATATTTTAGTCTTGAACTTTACCATGTTGGAATGCGCTTGGTCACTGTCTTTGGTTCGCTTAGAAGAACCGTTTATCGCCCGAGATCTCCCGGTAAGGTTTGCTGAAAAAATCGTCCACTGTCTTGTTGAACAGCTCGGAATAGGCTACCGGGGTGCTGTGGCCACTGTTGGGCAGGATCCAAAGATAGGAATGCGGGATATTCTCAGCGATGGTCAGCGTATGGAGGGGTTTGATGACGTCGTGATCGCCGCCGATGACAAGGCTGGGGCATTTGATGGCATGAAGATCGGTGGGGGGGATATGGGGCTGATCGCAGAGCAGGCGCATCAACTTGAAGCTTTCCCGTTCCTGGGGCGTCATATCGGCGAATTTCTTCTTCTTCAGCTTTGCATAGTCGGGGCGGACCATGTCCCATATCTCCTGCGGAACGGCCGTTGTATCGGGTTGGAGGTTCGCGCCGGTGACGGCCAGCTTCTTTACTTTTTCGGGATGCCGCATTGCCAGCAGCAGGCCATCGATGCCACCGTCGCTCCAGCCGATGACAAAGGCCGAATCGACGTGCAGTTGGTCCAGCAGGGCGGCCAGGTCATCGGCCATCATCTCGTAGGAGAGCGAGTCCCCCTGATCGGCAGACCGGCCCTGGGCCCGGCTATCGGCGACGATCACCTTGTATTTTTTCGAAAAGTAGGGGATGTTCATGTTGAAATTGCTGATCGATCCGCCGTTGCCGTGGATGATCAGGACAGGCTGGCCCTCGCCGTAAGTCTCGCAGTACATTTTGAACCCGCGCAGGGTGTAGTATTTGCCGGCGTCCTTATTGCTGCCGTAAGGAAGGGTTTGGGCGAAGCCCGTTGTTGCAACCAACAGGCAACCCATCAGGAGGATGTTTCTCATGCCCCTAATATAAGTAAAAAAGCCCCGCTTTCGCGGGGCTCCGGCATATCTGAGGATCAAATGTCGGCCCTTCGGGCAGCGGGCTTCCAGCCCGCTAGGCTCGTTTCCTTTTTTGTTTCAGTGCCTCCTCGATCCCCTTGCGGAGATTTTCGAAGGTAGGTTTCCCGGTAAAGGGTACTCCGTTGATAAAGAAGGCCGGCACGTCCCGTACCCCTTTATTGAGTCCTTCCAGCAGATCGCTGCGCACCTGCCATCCGTAGGTCGAGTTGACCAGATGATCCAGGAATTTTTTGTTCAGGACGCCACAGTCCTTCGCATATTCCCGGAGGCTGATCGCACCCAACCGGCGGCGGTGTTCAAAAAGCGCGTTGTGCATCTCCCAGAACTTGCCTTCCTGGGCTGCGCCCAGCGACGCCTCAGCCGCCTTCATGGCATGCTGATGGATCTTGGTCAACGGAAAATGCCGGAAATTGAACCTCAATTTCCCTTCATACATCTCTAAAAGCTTCCCCACTACCTCATTGACCTTTGCACAGGCCTCACTCTCATAATCCCCGTATTCCATAAGGGTTACGGGTGCTTTAGGATCTCCCACGAAAACATCCTTCGTAGGGATAATATCAACTACGTCTTTTGCTTTCATCATGGTATATAACACCGGGCGAACCTTTTGGTTCGGCCAAAATGACATTATTTTGCCTTTTCGACCTGGGGATGCTCGTTCCGGAAGACCACGACCCCGTCAAAAACATCCACCAGTACGGGGGCGGTCCGGTCTACATCACCAGCTAATATTTTCTTATTCAACTGGTTAACGATCTCTTTCTGGATCAGCCGTTTCAGCGGCCGGGCGCCGAACTGCGGGTCGAACCCGTTCTCGGCCAGATAGTCGATGGCATAGTCGCTGAATTGCAGATTGATGCCGTTTTTGGCTACCAGCTTTTGCAGACCGTCCAACTGGATGCGGATGATCCCCCGGATCTCTCCTTTCAATAAGGGCTGGAACAGGATGATCTCGTCGATCCGGTTGAGGAATTCGGGCCGGATGGTCTGCCGGAGCAGATCGGTCACTTCGAGCCGGGTCCTTTCCATGACGTCCTCGCGGTTGCGTTCGGTCACGTCCTCGAAATTGGCCTGGATGATCTGGCTGCCCATATTACTGGTCATGATGATGATCGTATTCTTGAAGTTGACAACCCTGCCCTTGTTATCGGTCAGCCGCCCGTCGTCGAGCACCTGCAGCAGGATGTTGAACACATCCGGGTGCGCCTTCTCGATCTCGTCCAGCAGGATCACCGAATAGGGTTTGCGCCGTACGGCCTCCGTCAGCTGACCGCCTTCATCATAGCCCACGTATCCCGGAGGTGCGCCGACCAGCCGGCTCACGGCGTGTTTCTCCTGGTACTCGCTCATATCGATCCGGGTCATCATGCCTTCGTCGTCAAAAAGGTAATCGGCAAGGGCCTTGGCCAGCTCGGTCTTTCCGACCCCGGTGGTGCCCAAAAAGATAAAGGAACCAATCGGACGCTTCGGGTCCTGCAGACCGGCGCGGCTACGGCGGATGGCGTCGGCTACGGCGGTTATCGCTTCGTCCTGACCCACTACCCGCTTGTGTAATTCATCTTCGAGGTTGAGCAATTTTTCCTTCTCGCTTTGCAGCATCTTCGAGATGGGAATACCGGTGGCCTTGGCTACGGCTTCCGCGATATCTTCCGCGTCGACCTCTTCCTTCATCAGGCGGGAACCCGCGTTGATGGCGGAAAGTTTCGCCGACTCATCTTCGATGACCTTCTCCTGTTCCTTGATCTTTCCATAACGGATCTCCGCTACCTGGCCATACTGTCCTTCGCGTTCGGCCTTCTCAGCGGCGAGTTTCAGGTTCTCGATCTCGGCCTTGGCGCTTTGCACTTTTTCGACCAGTTCTTTTTCCTGTTTCCATTTCGCTTTCAACGTATCTCTTTCCACGCTCAGGTTGCCGATCTCGGCGCTGAGCTCGCGGAGTTTCTCTTCGTCCCGTTCGCGCTTGATGGCCTCCCGCTCGATCTCGAGCTGGCGGATCTGCCGTTCCAGCCTGTCGAGCTCTTCGGGCATGGAATTCATCTCCAGCCGGAGCTTGGCTGCGCTTTCATCGACAAGGTCGATGGCCTTGTCGGGCAGGAACCGGTCGGTGATATACCGATGGGAGAGCTCCACCGCCGCAATGATGGCTTCGTCCTTGATCCGGACGTGGTGGTGCATCTCGTATCTGTCTTTCAATCCACGCAGGATGGAGATGGCGTCGTCCACGCTCGGCTCGTCGATCAATACCTTCTGGAACCGGCGTTCCAGCGCCTTATCCTTTTCAAAGAATTTCTGATATTCGTTCAGGGTAGTCGCACCGATGGCCCGCAGTTCGCCACGAGCCAGGGCCGGCTTGAGGATATTGGCGGCGTCCATCGCCCCTTCGCCTCCCCCCGCGCCTACCAGCGTATGGATCTCGTCGATGAAGAGGATGATCTCGCCGTCACTGCCGGCGACCTCCTTGACGACGCTTTTCAGGCGTTCTTCAAATTCCCCCTTGTATTTGGCGCCGGCGATCAACTGCCCCATGTCGAGGGCATAGATGATCTTCGACCGGAGGTTCTCCGGTACGTCGCCATTGATGATCCGGTGGGCCAGACCTTCGGCGATGGCCGTCTTCCCCACACCGGGTTCCCCTACGAGGATCGGGTTGTTCTTGCTCCGGCGGGAAAGGATATGCAGCGTGCGCCGGATCTCCTCATCGCGGCCGATCACGGGGTCGAGCTTGCCCTGGCGGGCCAGTTCATTGAGGTTCTTGGCATATTTATTCAGGGCGTTAAAGGTCGATTCGGTGGTTTGACTGTTGACGGTCGAACCCTTCCGCAGATCCTTTATCGCGGCTACCAGTCCTTTTTCGGTGAGGCCTGCGTCCTTGAGCAGCTTGGCGGTATTGTCACTGCCTTGCACAATGCCCAGTAAGAGGTGTTCGACACTGACAAATTCATCCCCAAATTGTTTCAGGTCGCTGCCTGCGCGAAGAATAACATTGTTTAGCTCCCGGCTGATGGCTTGTGCCGGGTCACGTCCATCCCCGCTCACCTTGGGCATTTTTTGGATAGTTTCGTCCAATTTGCTCTCCACAAAGGCCACGTTCACGTTATTCTTCTTGAGCAGGAACTCTACCAGGGAATCGTCCTCGCTCAGCAACGCCTTCAGCAGATGATCCGTATCTATGGTTGGGTTTGAACCGTCGAAAGCCAGCTGTTGGGACCTTGCGATCGCCTCCTGTGCCTTGATTGTAAAATTGTTCAGGTTCATAGTTTTATATGGTTTTCCTTTTATAACTAATAAATAGTAATCTTGTGTCGCAAAATTTAAACCACGACCTCAATCCAGCTATTATGTCATACAAAGCCCGGTTAAACTGCCGACGGTTCAGTTTGTTCGCGATCGTCCTGCTAATCTGTCTGCACGGTCTTGCCCAATCCAGTTTCGACGCTGTCGATCAGCTACTTAAACAGAACCAAAAGGCTTTTGGCGGCGGCTATGTGATGCTGGTGGTAAAGGACGGGAAGGTGCTCTATCAGAAGCAGGGCAATCCCGATTTCTCGGCCAAGAACCCGGCCAACATCTACGGAGCGGCCAACTGGATGACGGCCGCCCTGGTGATGACCTTTGTCGACGAAGGCAAGCTTTCACTGGATGACAAGATCACCCAATACATTCCGCTGTTCGGGAAATACATGAAGGGATATATCACGATCCGGAATTGCCTGACGAATACCACGGGGATCAAGACCGAAACAAGCATAACCAGCGTACTGTCGAAGCAAAAGTTCGAGACGCTGGAAGACATGGTCAACAGCTACGCCAACAAGCACGATATTGCCGCCAACCCGGGCACGGAGTTCTTTTACAGCAATCTCGGGCCAAACATCGCCGCGCGGGTGCTTGAGATCGTTTCCAAGAAACCCTTCGAGCGGCTGATCCGCGAACGGATCACCAGCCCGCTGAAGATGCGGGGCACCAACTTCGCCAACCAGGAAGGCGGTGGGACCAATCCTTCCGGCGGGGCGCAGTCCACGGCCAATGATTATATCAACTTCCTGACCATGCTGCTGAACAAGGGGACGTTCGAAGGAAAACGCATCCTGAGCGAGAAGGCGGTGGAAGAGCTGGAGAGATCCCAGTTCCCCGATCTGCCCATCAAATATCTTCCCAAGGAGCTGACAGGCGCGCATTTCGGATTGGGGGAATTCATCACCGGTACCAATGCCTCCGGCGGCAGCACGATCCTCGCCTGCCCCAACCTGTTGGGTACAGCTGCCTTTATCGACCGTTGCCGGGGCTATGCGGCGGTCCTCATTGCTGAAAAACCCGCCGAAGAAAAGAAACCTCTTTACAAAAGCCTGGTGAACCTGGTCGGCGAAGCGGTCGGCGGCGGATGCCAGTAAGGTGTATGGCGGGAGGCCGGGGCGCTATTCCTTCTTTACAAGGACGACCCGGCTATGATCAGACTTATACAGCTGCTCGTAGAATTTCGTCATATCGGCATAGTCCTTTGCCGGCCACCGGCCGCTGCCTTTCTCCAGGCTGCGGTAGTAGGTAAGCTTGTCCTGTTGGAATTTGACCGAGCTCCGGTAATGCCCGAACGAGGTTTGGATATCGACATCGGCGGGGATCGACTCGGGCTGATAGCCGGCCGGAAGGCTGATCTCCGTTGTATCGACGTCCTTGTACTCATAATATAGCACGATATCGTATTTCCTGCTCGTGTCCGCGGTCAGCCGCCGCTGCCAGCGGTTCATGATATTGGGGTCGAGGAAGAGCCGCTTGCCGCTGACCTGCGCATAGTTGGGTGCGACGAGGTCCAGGTTCTCGAGAATATTGGGCATTGAGGACTTCACCTCCTGGTAATCGAACTTGCGGATGTCATAGGTCGGCAGATCGAGCTCCGACTTGAGATGCTTCATCAGCTTTTCCTTGGAGAGGTTGGAGACCAGTTCCTCCAGTTCGTCCATCTGCTCGGCCTGGTAGCGGGTAGTGATCAGGGCGGAGAGATTACCTTCGCCATCAACCGAGGCGACCGTCTTCCGGGTCTGGAGGTTATCCGTCATTTTATATTTGGGGGTCCGCACCAGTTTTCCACCACTCTCATCCACCAGCAGTACATAGCGGTCGGAGGTAAACCCGCTAAGGTAGCCCGCGGGCAGGGTCTGACTCGTGCATTCCAGCCAGACGGTGTCGGTCTTGAGCGGCACACAAAGGATGACGTGGTTGAATTGCGAGGAGGGAAAATCGGACAGGATAAAATGGCCGGCGGTCTGGGCCTTGACCAGGGTATAAAAGGAGGGGATGCCGGCCTCCTTCAGCAGTGCGTACATGTAATTGGAGAGAGCCTTACAATCCCCGTATTTCTTTTCAGCAACATATTTTGCATCGAAGGGCTGCCAGCCGCCGATGCCCAGCTGGATACTGATATAATGGGTGTTGGCCTGCATGTACTCATACAGCTTGCGAACCTTTTCGTATGGGTCGGTGACGTTGTCGGCCAGCTCGTGCACTTTTTGCCGGACGGCATCGGGCAGGACATCCCTTCCCTGCTTCAACGCATAGACGAACTTTCCGAAATCCTGCCAGCTTTCCATGTTCCCTTTATATCCCTCGACGCCAAACTGGTCGGGACCGAGGAAGACTACCGGCGTCATCTCATACCAGGTGGGTGAGGCATACTCATCCTCGACGGCCGGGTGGTTGTTCAGCGTCCAGGTATAACTGGTCGTGGACTTCTCCGTCTGAACAGCAGGTTCATGCGAATAGTTGAAAGCCTTGTAGCGCACCTTGTAATCCGCGGGACAGACGACGACCATACGGCTGGCCTGCACGGCGATGTGTTCATCCTTTATTGGCACCCAGCGGGGAAAGAACATTGTATAATAAAATTTCGTCTCCACCGTGTATTCTACAGTATAGGGATAGAGCTTGCAGTAGAAGTTGTGGGTTTTGATGCGGTCGTCGGCGATCAGGGTCTCTCCGCTGGTCCCGCTATAGTCGCCGAGGTCCGATTTCTTCAGGCTCTTCACTTTTTTCCCCGAGGCGTCATAGAGGGTCCCTTCCACCGACTCGATGGAATGGAGTTTATCATAATCCGCGGCGAATTGCGCCTCATCGTCCCCGCGCTCGTTCAGGATCGTGACCGCATAGCGGCGGGTCAGCCTGGCCCGGTCGATATCCGTCACCTCGAATCGCGTCTCATCCCACCGCACGACGACATTGGCATTCTTCAATAGTTCGGACGGGATGTTACTGATGGCATAGTCGGTCTTGTCGCCGGCAAAGGCAAGCATACCCGTAAGGGACAGACCGATGGCCATCCAAAAATATTTGGTCTTCATTATTTTTTCTTTTTCAGGACGATCTGCTCGTTCTCCTTTTTCACGACGAAGCTGAAAAAGTCCCGCAGAGAGCTATAGTCCTCCGGTTCGAAGGTGGCGCGGTTCAGGATTACGCGCGCCCGAAGCTGCAGGAGGTCGCCGTTTTGCTGCACCAAGTACTCGAAAGAACCCTGGTTCCCATTATAAGCCACGCGCGCGGACTTGGGCATCTCTTCCACGGTATAGCCTTCAGGGAGTTCCATCGATAGAACATAGGTGTCGTCGATGGCATACGGCATCTCCACCGGGTATTTCCGGTCGGCCGCAGCGAAGGGGTTCTCATGCCAGCCACCTCCCAGGATAGGATTGAAATAGATCGTTCCGGCATCCGCAGTTGTCTTCATCTGAAACTCATAGTGTACTTTTAAAGGATCTTCCGGGCGATCGATCGAGTCGATGCCGGTATTGGTGATGGTACAGTCCTCGCCCCAGGCCGTTTGGATGCTCTTGAAAAAACTTTCCTGGCCGTCTTCAGCGACCCTCCCGCGGATCTCATACGACTCTTCCTTCCCCGGCGTCGATTGCCAGCGGCCTTCCAGTCCTTTATCGGAAGCCGAGACCATTACTATTGTATGTTTGCTTTCCTTTAGGGAATCTGCCCAGAACCATAACGAGGCGGAATCCCTGAGGCTAATGACACGCGCATGGCCGTTGTAGCAGCTTCCAGGTAATTGACCAAAGCCAAGCTGAGGATAGGCGGCATCCAGGTAATAAGTCTTATCGCCCACGCGAAGCTGAGCGATGACATAGTTTAACTTTTGCAGGATAGGATAGCTCGCAAGGTTGAACCCATGGTCCCGCGTACTCAACAGCACGGGGTCCACCATCAAGCCCTTGCGTCGAAGCATCGCCACGAGTAGCAGATTGATATCCCCTACGGTGCCGCTGTTCTTTTTCACCACGTCGGAAAGACTTGTCCGGATATGAAAGCCGGAATGATTCGTACAAGTAAAATGACGGCTGATGTAGTAATAGATCGCCTTCGCCTGCTCAAGGGGTGAGAGGGTTCCCGGCGCCACCTTTTCAAGCGTCGCATCCATCCAGGAGTTGTCTTCGCTGAGCGCACCGCCGAAATCTTCCCGGGCCAGGAGTTCCTCGGTTGCCTTCGACCAGGTGTTCGATCTGGGGTGAACTTCTTCCCCTCCATACCAGCCGGACAGTTGGAAACTGATCTTATCAATATAATTGTCGGGTGTGGTCAAAAAGCGCTCGGATCCGAATGCCGGGACATCCTTCATCGCCCATTCATGCTTTACGGTATTGGCGCCGACCATCACCGAGGATTCGGGCGTTCCATATGCCTCACCCTTACGAGTTACCCTGTAGTTGAGACGTCCTTCTCCGCCTTTATCGATCGCATAGGCATGTACCCCCTGACGCACCAGCACATAAAGCATCGTCTGGGGAATCTCCACCTGAAGATCGCTATGGAGACAGGGATAGTCTTTCCATTGGAATTCCCAATCGGGCAGCTCATCATAAGGCGAGGTCAACTTATAGGAATATTCGAGGATCGATCCCTCCTTTACACCGGGAATGGAAAACTTCACCTTCGAATATTGTTTGCTCACGCGTTCCTCGAAAATGTCCTTTGATTGCAGCTTGGTTTCCGTCACCTGGCCATTCTCGAGGTTATAGGCCGTGGCCTTCACCTCGGTCAATTTTTCCGGGTTTTCACTGGGGTTATAGAATTCAACGGCGACGGTAGCCAGATCGAGCGCGCTCTTATTGAGTATCTTTATCCGGGTATGCCGTTGATAAACATGGGAGAACCAACCGATCTGGTTTCCTACAAAACTGATAGACCCCACATCGGACAGGATGATGGCGCCGGTGCCGGCAGTAACAACGGAAGATGGGACGGGGGCGGTAAAATCTGCGGAATTGATCTTTCCCCATGTATCCTTAGCTTTGTCCTGGGCAGGGCAAAACGTGTACAAGAGACATAGGCAGAGGATCGATGGTATACGGTTAAAGGGTTTCAGGCCGATCATAAGACGTTAGGTTAGGGAATAAGACTTACCCAAAATAATTAAATTACTTATATAATCAACGCTCCGGGAGGATAAAAATATATTCATTTGGCAAAAAAAGACTATACATACCTGATCAAAAGCTGGAGTCAGCAGCTGGGATTCCACCATTGCGGGATCGCCAAGTCCGTTCCGTTGGAAGAAGATGCGCGCAAGCTCGAGGCTTGGCTCCGGCAAGGGATGCAGGGGACCATGCAGTACATGGAGAATCATTTCGATCTGCGGATCGACCCGTCCCGGCTGGTCCCGGGGGCCAAATCGGTAATTACTTTGCTCATGAACTACTTTCCGGCGGTCAAACAGCGGCCGGATGCGCCCCAGGTGTCCAAATATGCCTATGGGAAAGACTATCACGAGGTCATCCGGGGCAAGCTGAAGGAATTGCTTGCGAAGATGCGCGCGGAGATCGGGGAAGTGGATGGCCGGGGATTCGTCGATAGCGCGCCGGTGCTGGAGCGCAGCTGGGCGGTACGAAGCGGATTGGGCTGGGTGGGCCGCAATGGGAACCTGCTGAACCGGCAGGCCGGCTCTTTCTTTTTTATTGCCACGCTGATCGTCGATCTCGAGCTGGAGTACGATGCTCCCTTTGCCGGAGATTATTGCGGCACCTGCCGGCGTTGTATCGATGCCTGCCCTACCCAGGCGATCCACGAGGACAAGGTGGTAGACGGCAGCCGGTGCATCTCGTATTACACCATCGAGCTGAAGCAGCTGCTGATCCCCGATACGATGAAAGGAAAATTTGGGAACTGGATGTTCGGCTGCGACACCTGTCAGGATGTGTGTCCCTGGAACCGGTTCAGCGAGGCTTCGACGGAGATCGCGTTCGAGCCGATCCCGGCGATCCTGAACTTCAGTACGGCGGAGTGGGAGGAGCTGACCGAAGAGGGATTCCGCGAACTTTTCCGCCATTCGGCGATCAAGCGCGCCCGTTATGCCGGGCTGCGGCGCAATCTGAATTTTTTGGACACGTCTATTTCCGGCCAGGAATAACTACGATCCGGAGGCCGCCGTAGAAGAAGTGCTGGTCCCCCTGGCTATGGTTGTTCACCAGCGGCGTCAGCCCATATTCGACCTGTGGGCCGGCCATGATGCGGATGCCGTGAAAGGGCAGTCCGACCATCAGGGCCGAAGAGACATTGAACTGCGTCTTCTCCAGCACGCTGGGGTCCTTGTAATAAACCCCCGAGTGGGCATTGTAGAACAGGGCATCCGAGCCCATCAGCCGGGAAAGCGAGACGCCGCCTTCGACGAACAGCGGCAGCAGATGGCTTTTATTCAGCTGGTACTGCACGTTGACGGGCAACTCCAGAAAATAGTAATGGTTGGTGAAGACCTGCCGGTCGCCCGCGATAAAGGCCGTCGAGGTCTGTGCCGCCTGGCTGACATTCGGCGCGATCAGCGAGGCCGCAGCGGGGACATAAGTGTTCACCTGCTGGCCGATGGTGATGCGCGTGGAGTAATAGTGCAGGTTCATGCCGAGGTTGACCGACCAGCGGCGGCTAAGGGGCTTTTGCAGATAGATGCCTGCCGTAAAGGAGGCGTCGGGCCGGATATCGGAGACATAGGTCTTGCTCGGGGCTGCGTTGGTGGTAGCAATATTGTACAGGTTGGCGCTAAGCGACTGGTCCTGCGTGGTGGTGGAGATGTTCAGCCTGTTGAGTCGCGAGACCCCGCCCCCGGCCGCGAATCCGGCTTCCCAGGGACGCTTTGCCTTGTCCAGGCGGCGAAGGGAGATGATGCTCTTCTTTGCCGAGGGCACTGCGGCCTTGATGGCGGCTGAGCTGCGCTGGTCGGCCAGTGCGGGTTGGTAGAGATAGGGTGCGATGGCGGCATTTGCGTCGGTTGTGCCTGCGTCGGTTGTGCCTGTGGTGGTTGCGCTTGTGGTGGTCCTGGTATTTGTGGTGGCGTCTTTCGCTGATGCGACGAGGTTAAGAGATCCATCGGCCTCGCCGGATGGATGGATGGCGGTATTCCGATCGCCTTTTGCCCGGTGGCTGGCAAGGGTGGTGCGGGAGTGATCGTTAGCAACGGCCCGGTCTTGTGTGGCTTCGTGGACAGAGGTACCAGAGGGAGCGGCAGCCGCTGGAGCGGTTGCGGGACGTTGCGTGGTGGTTGCCGTAGATTGCGTGGCGGTTGCGGCAACTGGGGGAGCGGTCACTGCAGCCGGTGCGGCAGAAACCTTGGGCGACTCTGCGCCGGCAGTGGTTGCCGGGGATACGGAAGGCCTGGCGATGGTAGCAGGGCGCCGGGTAGCCGCAAAATAGGCAACGGACGTGAGACCTGCCAACAGCACAGCCGGGAGCGCAAACCGCCAGAAAAAGAGACCGCCACGGCGGCGTCGCTGACCGGCAACGGCTTTTTGTATGTTTGCCCACACCGACTGCGAGGGAGTGAATTCCAATCCCTCCATCTTTTGCCGCACTCCTTTTTCAAACTTAGGGTCGTACATAGGTCGTTTCATTTTGGTTTGAAGCCGAATACCTGTATATCCAGCTTATCAGAAGGGATCTCGCCCGCGCGTACTGCGACCGGGAAGTCCCCTCTTTAATACCTAATATCTTTCCTATCTCAACATGGCTATACCCTTCTATCGCATGCAGGTTGAATATAGCCTGGTAACCCGGAGGGAGCTGCCGGATCAGCTCCGCGAGTTCCTTGGTGCTGAGAGAAACCTCGGGATCGTCGTCCGATACCGGGTGCAGGTTCCCCTCGGTGAACAACAGATCGGTTTGATAGCGGCTGTGCCTTTTCAGGTAATTGATGGCCGTGTTGATCATGATCCGGCGGATCCAGCCCCCCAGCTCGCCGGTGAAGCTGAACTGGTGCAAATTCTTGAAAACCATGATGAACCCTTCCTGTAAGACATCTTCCGCATCGACCATGGATTTCGTGTAGCGGTAACAGACCCCCAGCATCGTCCCTGCGAAATGCTCATAAAGCAGCTTTTGAGCGGCAGGATCCCCTCTAAGGCAGTCTTTTACCAGCTGATGATAATCCATGTTCCGTTGTTGCGGTTGATGACAAATAAACCGGCTGGTTCGTTGCATCCCGGCGTATCTTTACGCTCATGATGAACTCGTTGACGGACAGGGACAGGCGCGTGATCTGGCATCCCTATACCCAGCATAAGGGATATCTCCCTCCCATACCGGTTGTGAAAGGCAAAGATAGCTTGTTATTCGACGATCAGGGCAATTCATATATCGACGCGGTCAGCAGCTGGTGGGTCACCATCCACGGCCATGCCAACCCGTATATAGCGGAAAAGCTGTACCGGCAGGCCCTGCTGCTCGAGCAGGTGATCTTCGCCGGGTTCACCCATGAGCCGGCCGTCGCCCTTGCCGAACGGCTGCTGCCGCTGCTGCCCGGCCCTTTTACCCGCGTCTTTTACTCCGACAACGGGTCTACCGCCGTGGAAGTAGCCATCAAAATGGCGATCCAATTCTGGAGTAACCAGGATCGCCCCCGGCGCAAGGTGCTGGCTTTCCGCCATTCCTATCATGGGGACACGTTCGGCGCGATGAGCGTAAGTGAGCGCAGCGTGTTCACCGATCCTTTCCGCGACTATCTTTTCGACCCGGTCTTTATCGATATGCCTACCCGGGAGAACATCGATGAGCTACGGGCCTTTTTACAGCTTCATGGCCCCCAGATCGCAGGGTTCATCTACGAACCCCTGCTGCAGGGCGCGGGCGGCATGCGGATGTGCGAGGCGGAGTTGCTGGATAGACTGCTCGATGCGGCCTCGGAACAGGGCATCCTCTGTATCGCCGACGAGGTGATGACCGGCTTCGGCCGGACGGGGCGGCTTTTCGCGGGCGAATATCTCCGGCACAAGGCCGATATCCTCTGTCTGAGCAAGGGGCTCACCGGGGGTACGATGGCGCTGGGCGTAACGGCGACGACCGAACGCCTTTTCGAGGCCTTTCTCAGCGACGACAAACGCAAGACCCTCTTCCATGGGCATTCCTTTACCGCCAATCCGCTGGCCTGCACCGCGGCGCTGGCTAGTCTCGACCTCGTACAGCGACCGGAATTCCTTGCAAACATCCGCCGCATTTCGGAGCGGCATCAGGTCTTTCTCAGCACCCTCCACTCCTACCCCATCGCCGGCAATCCCCGGGCTCTGGGGACGGTGCTGGCATTCGAGATCAAGACCGGCCGCGACGGATATATCAATGCCATCGGTCCGGCCATCACCCGGGACGCATTGGCGAAGGGGGTCTATCTCCGTCCGCTCGGCAATACGGTGTATTTCATGCCGCCTTACTGTATCACGGAAAAAGAAATGGACCAGGTGTATGATCTCCTGGTCCATTGTCTAATGCAATATTCAAAGCAACCGGTTAGCCCTTGACGGGAACGCCGATCTCGACCGTGTCCCAGGCAAGCGTGATCTGTCCACCCTTTACGGCCATCGTGAGCTGCTCGACGGGTTTGGAAAGATTGGTGACGGGCACTTCAACCTTTACAACGTCCTGGTCGGCATGCTTGTCATGATCGGTCCCCCACATCGTCGTGTTCGAGTTGAGGATCACGGTCCACTTGTCCTTCTGGGGAACAGCGAAGAAAGAGTATTTCCCCGCCTTGACGGGCTTGCCGCCAAAGGTCACGTCCTTGGCGAAGGTAACGATGGTAGGCTCATCCGCGCCGCAACGGTAGGTCTTGCCATAAGGCGCTACCGTTCCCCCGAAGATAACCCTTCCCTTCTTGTAAGGGCGGCCATAGGTGATCGTGATGTCCTTTGCTTTTAAGGTGTCGTGCGGACTGTTCGGATGGCTTGGCTGAGCATAGGAAACAGTGGCCCCGAATAAGACGGCAAACAAACATAGAATAGCATTACGTACTCGCATATGGTGGTTTTTTAAGTGACTATGTTGAGCGAGGGAGAAGGAATCTAAAGTTACTGGGATTTTTCCAAAAACAGCCGCAGGCTGTCCAAAGATTCTTCCATGACCGGCCCCAGCTTCCGGTCGTAGACGAAGGCCCCCAGCTTTTCCCAGGGATACCAGCGAAAATGGAGATCGAACCACCACTGCACGGTGAGGCTGTCCCGGTTAACCGAAAGGAGGTCGATCCCTCCCTGATAGGTTTTGCCGCCTTTCAGGTCCCATTGCAAGGATATGCCGTTGCTGTCGGTACCGGTCTCGGATATCTTCAGCTGATCGGAGGAGAACCAGGCGCCGGCGCCCGACGAGGGTGAGGAATATTTACCGTTCGTCAATTGAGAGTTCCGGACGAACTGGTTCCACTTTCCCCAGCTTTGGAGATCGGCGATGGTCTGCAGGGTCCTCGCCTTCGAGGCCGGCACGTTAGTGACCCGGGAGATGCGCAGATCCGATGGGAACAGCAGGGAAAGGGCCGTCAGCGCCAGAAAAAGGGTCACGACGCAGAAGACGAAGAATTTTATGAATCGCATAATTTTTATTCCCACTTAAAGACCTTTACGGCAATCGCATAGGTGACGACGCCCCAGATGGCCAGTATGCCCATCTGCTTCCAGCAGTCGGCGAGGTGCGCCCCTTCGAAGCTCACGTTCCGCATCGCGTCATTCAGCTGCTTCAACGGCAGGATCTCGATCACCCGCTGAAGCCATTTGGGGAAGACATCGGTCGAGAAGAAGGTGCCCCCCAGCAACATCTGGGGAAGGGTGATAAGGTTGGCAAAAGGCGGGATCGTGCTCTCGCTTCGCGCCATGCTGCTGATGATAAAGCCAAAGCCCATAAAGACGATCAGCCCGATCAGGCTCAGGAACAACAGCTCCCAAAAGGTAACCCAGCCATTGATCAGCGTAAAATGAAAGAAGAATTTCCCGACGACGATGATGACGACTGCCGTGATCATCTGGAATACCACACGGGCCAGGGCCTCACCGAGGATGATATAGGGTTTGCCGATCGGGGTGGCATAATATCTTTTCAGCACCAGCTGCTGGCGCAGGCCAAAGAAGAGGAAGGCCACGCCAAACACGGCCGATCCGAGCAGCGAAAAACCGAGCATCCCGGGGATGATAAAGTCGATCGTCGAGTACTGACGGCCGGGGATGTCCGGTAACCGGTCGATCACGACTGGCCGATAGGGTTTTGATGCCGTATCATATTCTACGGCCATCTGGAAAACCCTGGCCAAAGCCAATTGAAGGATCGGATACTTATCGCCGCTGGCTGAGGAAGTCTGTGTACGTACGATATATTGCGCTCGCCCCGTTGCAGCCACAGTCGAATCCACGCTCAGGATGGCAGCAACCCGACCTCTTTCAAGATCTTTGCGTATCGTAGCGGTATCGCTGTCTCCGGAAAGCGTTACCATCCCGCTTTGAAGCAATCCCTGTACGACCCGGGTCGAAGTATCCCGCTGCCGGGCCAGCGCTACCGGCACGGTCCGGCCGCCGCCACCAATGGAGCCAAATACCAATATGATAACAAGAGGAAAACCAAAACCAAAGGCCACGGCGGAAGGGTTGCGCAACATTCCCTTAAAGCTCCCCCGGGCGATCGCCAGCATGGCCCGAAGCTGGTTATAGTTGTTTGCCATATTATTCTATCGTCAGATCGAAGGGTAACCTGGTTTGGGTGATCCCGATCATGCTCTTCACTTTCTTTAATGTGGTATAGGTGCGATATCCATCCTCGCCGATCTCGTCCTTCACCGCCTTGATGCTCGTATTCCGCTTCCAGGTGCCCAACAGGCGTTCCAGGAAACTCTTTGGCTCGGGCGACTCGACAAGTTCATAGTCGCCGGTCTTTGCCAGGCGCGCGGCACAGTCGACCGCATCCTGCAGCGTTCCGATGCGGTCTACCAGCCCCAGCGAACGTCCCAGCGTTCCACTCCAAACCCTGCCCTGCGCAATGCTGTCGATATAGCCGATATCCTTCTTCCGGCCGTCGGCGACCCGGGTTTTGAAATCATGATAGATCGTGTCGATCACATTCTGCACCACCGTCCGCTCATAAGCCGTCAGCGGCCGGGTCGAGTTCAACATATCCGCTTCGGGCGCCGTCTTTACCCCGTCAAAGGTAACGCCGAGCTTATTCTTGAAGAACGATTGCAGATTGGGAATAATGGTGAACACGCCGATCGAACCGGTGATCGTGCCGGGCAGCGCAAAGATGCTGTCGGCGTTACAGGAGAGATAGTAGGCGCCGGATGCGGCCACGTCGCCAAAGCTGACGACCACGGGCTTCTCCTTTCTTGCCAGGCTGATCTCACGCCAGATATTCTCACTGGCCAGCGAGCTGCCGCCGCCGGAGTTGACCCGGATGACGATCGCCTTTATATCCTTGTCGAAGCGTGCTTTGCGGATCAGCGAGCGATAGGTCTCCGAACCGATCTCGTCCCGCTCGCCCTTGCCGTCGACGACCTCGCCTTCGGCATAGATGAGACTGATCTTATCCTTACCCGAGGCTTTATAGTTGACCGCCTTCGCGTATTTGCCAAGGGAGACAAAGTTCAGCCATTTGTGTTTGTCGACCTTGAGGGTCTCCCTGAGTTCATCCTTCACTTCATCATCGTATCTTAGCCCATCGATCAGCTTGTATTGGAAGGCATCCGATGCCCGGCGGATCAGGCTTTCGTTGGCGCATTTCCGTAGGACGGCCGTATCGAGGCGCCGCGCCTGGGCCGTCGAGGTCAGAAGCCGGTTGTAGAAATCATTCAGCAGCTCCGTCAGTTGCAGACGGTTGGCGTCGGTCATATGATCTTCCCGCAAAGGTTCGGTCGCGCTTTTGAATTTGCCCGCATAGAAGATCTGCGGCTCGATCTCGAGCTTTTGCAAGGCTCCCTTCAGGTAAAGCATCTCGGTGGCAAATCCCTTCCACTCCAATCCTCCCTTGGGATTGCAATAGATAACGTCCGCCACATTGGCGACATAATAAGATTTTTGAGAGATGTTCTCTCCATACGCGTAAATGAATTTTCCGCTGCCCCTGAAATCCATCAGCGCGGTCCGCAGCTCTTCATTGGTGGCGAAACCATTCGGGTCGTTGTTGCATTTGAGATAGATGCCTTTTATTGCCGTATCGGTCTTCGCGTGACGGATAAGCCTGACGACGTCGTAAAGACCGGGGACATCGTATTCATCGTCGCCGCCCAGGTCGGATAAGGGGTTGTCGACCATCTGCTCCTTGTAGCTCCGGCCGAGATCCACGACCAGCACGGCCTTGCCGCCGATGGTCGGTTTGGCAGGCGAAAGGATGCCGGCGATGAAGGTAAAGACCACGAACAGGATGACGATGGAAAAGGCCACCAGCGCCAGCAGGGCCGCGAAAAAGGTTTTAAAAAAGCCTCGCATGTGTTGGGTGAGGTGTGCACCGGAATGGGTTTACCGAAAAATAACCCATCCCGGTGCACGGCTAATGATGGGCCTTCGGTCAGCGAACCCCTGGTTCGCTTCTGTTTCGCTTTTAATCCGCAAAAATAAAGATATTTGGGCCCCCGAAAGTAAAGCAATCTATGAACATCTCCTATTTATTGATAGGTGGCAACGAGGGAGACCGGGTTGGGACAATGGCCACGGCGAGAAGGCAGATCGAGCTGGCCGCCGGCCCTGTCCGCCGCCAGTCCGCCCTTTATGAGACCGCGCCCTGGGGCAAGACGGACCAGGCCGATTTTATCAACCAGGCGCTGCTCGTGGAAACCCCGCTCGATGCACCCACGCTGTTGCAGACCCTGCTGAGCATCGAAGCGACCATGGGCCGGAAGAGAATAGAAAGATACGGGTCGAGGATCATCGACATAGATATACTATTTTTTAATGATGCGATCATCCGGCAGCCGGGGCTGGTGATCCCGCATCCCGAAATGCAAAACCGCCGCTTTGTGCTGGCGCCGCTGGCCGAGATCGCGCCCGATCATCGGCATCCCGTCCTTGGCCTGCCGGTACGGGAATTGCTGATCAACTGCACCGATCCTCTGGAGGTGAAAAAGCTATCGACATGAAGTACCACTTTATAACGATCGAAGGCAATATCGGGGCCGGTAAGACGACCCTTGCACATCTGCTTGCCCGTCATTACAACTCCCGGCTGATCCTGGAGCAGTTCGCCGACAATCCCTTCCTTCCAAAATTCTACGAGAACCCCGCTCAATATGCGTTTCCGCTGGAGCTCTTCTTTATGGCCGAGCGGTACAAACAGCTGAAGGAGCTGGTATATACCGGAGACCTGTTCCAATCGTTCACCGTATCGGATTACCTGTTCACCAAATGCCTGCTCTTCGCGCGGGTGAATCTCGCCGAACAGGAATACAAGCTGTACCAGGGACTGTTCGAGATCATGTATTCCCAACTGGTACAGCCGGATATCCTGATCTATCTCCACGCCCCGGTGACCAAGCTGCAATCAAATATCCGTAAACGCAACCGTTCCTACGAACAGGCCATTCCCGATGAATACCTGCTGAACATCCAGGAGACCTATACGCAGTATATCCGGCAGCATAATATCCGCACCCTGTTTATCGACGTGAGCAACGCCGACTTCCTGGGCAACGAGGCGCATCTGAAAGTGGTGATCGATGCTTTGGAAAATGACAGCGAGGGGGGGCAACAATATTTTACCTTACCTTAGCGGTATGACCGAGGTTCGAAGGCCTTCAGCACTGGATGTTCTGCGCATTCCTGAATACAGGAACTTTATCATTGCCCGCTTCTTTTATGTCATGGCCCTGCGTATGGTAACGACCATCGTCGGCTGGCGCATCTACGAGATCACGCACAATCCCCTGGCCATCGGCATCATCGGCCTCTCCGAATTCCTTCCCGCCTTTGGCCTGGCCTTGTATGCGGGTCATGTCATCGACAAAAGCGATAAACGCGCCCTGCTGCTCCGCACCACCGCCTTTTATATCCTTTGCGTGGCCGGACTGCTGGCGCTGTCCTTCGGCCCCCTCGTCGCCTCCCTTAAAAGTCACTGGGTGCAGTGGCTGACCTATTCGATCATCTTCTGCACGGGAGTGATCCGCGCCTTTGCAGGCCCTTCCCTCCAGGCTATCGTCGCGCAGATCGTACCAAAGGAAAAATTGCCCAACGCCGTGACCATCAACACCAGCGCCTTCCTTTTCGCCTCGGTGGTGGGACACGCCACAGCCGGTTTTCTCATCGCCCATACCAACTACCTGGTATGCTTCAGCGTCGTTGCCTGCTATGCTGTCATCGCCTGGTCGCTGCTGTTCACCCTGTCGCCAAAACAGATCATGGTGGCGGGAGAGAAGAAGACCTGGGATAGCATCAAAGAAGGACTCCGTTTCGTCTGGCATACCAAGGAAGTGCTGGGCGCCCTTTCGCTGGACCTTTTCGCCGTTCTTTTTGGCGGCGCGGTAGCCATGATCCCCGTCTATGCGCGGGATATCCTCAGGATCGGCCCTATCGGGTTCGGCTGGCTCAATGCCGCCGATGACATCGGCTCCATCTGTATGATGGTGATCATGTCCCTGCGGCCCCTGCATCGCCGCCAGGGCTATATCCTGTTGTATGCCGTGTTCGGATTCGGGGTTTGTATCATTGTCTTTGGATTATCGAAGATATACCTGCTCTCCTTCGTGGCGCTGCTCTGCGCCGGCATGTTGGACGGCATCAGCGTCGTCGTCCGGGGTACCATCGTGCAGGTGAAGACCCCCGACGCCATGCGGGGAAGGGTCTCTTCGGTCAATTCCATGTTCATCAATTCGAGCAACGAGCTGGGACAGTTCGAGAGCGGGGTCATGGCCCGGCTATTGGGCGTTGTGCCGTCGGTGGTCTTTGGCGGCTGCATGACGATCCTCGTGGTCATCACCACCTGGTTCAAGGCGCCTACTCTGCGGGAGCTGGAATACTAAGGGAAAAGTGAAAAACAGCACTCAAAAACTTGTTAAAAATACTAAGAAAGATTGCCGGGAGAATTTGATATTTGATTGATGAAAAAAGGCAGACCCGCTCCGGGTCCGGCCCGGCAACAGAGTATCGCTGTTACTCATTGCAGCGGTAGCTATATTCCCTTCCTTTTCCCCAAATATGACCGCAGTATCCAGTTACGGAATAACGGAGAAGATCTATGCTTCCTCCCTGCACCAGGTCGAGGACTGGCATGGGAACTATCGTCTTACGCAAAATCAGGTCCCCAGCCATTTAAAATTCGAGATAGCCCTACCCGGGCTCGATATACCCGTTCTCGAGCAGGCTTACCGGCAGATCATTGAACGTCACGAGATACTGCGTACCTGCTTTCCAAAGCAGGGGCAGAACATCCTGCAAAAGGTGCTCGACTACACTCCTTTGCTGTTCGGGATCATCCACCTGGACTATCTTGGCGACGCCTCGCCGTTAATAAAAAGATGCCAGCGGGAAATAAGGCGGCTGAAGGACCTGCGCAACGGTCCACTGGTGAAGGCCATCCTGATCCGGAAGGTCGCCGAAGGAGGGTTCCTGTTCCTTTTTTTCATCCACCATATCCTGACGGACCTCCAGGGACTGGATATCTTCAAGACCGAGCTATACCGTGCATACGAACGATTAAAGTGCGGAATGCCTGGCAGACCGGATTCCCCTCCGCTCCAATTCGGTCAATACATCAGAAGCCGAAATGCCTACTACGAATCCGGACAGAAGAACGGACTCGATTTCTGGATGACGAAATTGCGCGACCGGTCCTGGCATGTAGATTATGACAGGATATACGCGAACATCGGCATTTCCCCCGGCGCGGAGAATCGCAGTTGTTGGAAAAACAAATATCTATTCAATCATTCAAAGGGGGAGGCCTATACGGTATTTACAAGCCCGGGGCTGACGTCGCGGATTTACAAGCTCTCATCGGCCACCTGCACCAATATCTTTAGCGTCCTTACGGCCGCCTTTTGCATCCTGCACCGGGTTTTGCAGGACAATGCCCGCTCCCTGATCGGGGTCATTTATACCAACCGGCAGGACAAGAGGACAGAAGGGATGATCGGCAATTTTTTGAGCACGCTCCTGCTCTACCTCGAGGCTGATGTGGACAGAACGTTCCGGATGACGGTGATTGACTGCTACGCGCAATTGCTAAGCTCTGCGGATAAGCTGTTGTCGAATGCGGAAAAACTGCTGCCGCTTGGGATCAAAAGCCACTGTCTTTTGACCATCAATTTCTTGAATAAAGAAATGCTGCAGGGAGAGGTGCGGACGTTGAAAGAGGCGGTCAGGGAATACCATGTGCAGGCTACCTCACCGCTTTACTGTGTAGCTACCGAACATCCCGACAGCATTGTCCTTCGATGGGAATACAACCTGCATTTTTACTCTTTTCCTCTCATTGAGGAGATGGTGAGGCTTTATTTCTCCATCCTCGACAGGATCACCCTGACCCCGGACAGTCCAGTCAGTACAATACTTTGAAAATATGATCCCGGTAAAATCGTACGCAGCCTTCGATACAAGCTCGCCTCTGCGTCCTTATGAGTTCTGCAGGCGTGACCCCGGCACTACGGATGTCCTTGTGGATATTCTCTTTTGCGGCATCTGCCATACCGATATCCACCAGGCGCGGGATGAATGGGGCGGATCGATCTATCCCATGGTGCCGGGTCATGAGATCGTGGGACGGGTGGCAGCCACGGGTACCGGGGCGATAAAATTCAGGCCCGGCGATGCGGTAGCGATCGGGCCGCTGATCGACTCCTGCCGGGTCTGTCCCACCTGCACCGAACACCTTGAGCAATATTGCATCGAAGGCTATACCGGAGCACAAAACGGGTACCTGCGCGATGGAAAGACGATCGCACAGGGTGGGTATGCCACAAAGATCGTCATCGATGAACGTTTTGTTCACCGGGTGCCGCCGGGCATGGACCTGAAAGCCGTCGCCCCGCTCCTTTGCGCCGGCATTACTACTTACAGTCCCCTGAGACATGCGGGTGTGACAAAGGGAACCCGGGTGGGCGTGCTTGGCCTGGGAGGGCTCGGGCATCTGGGCGTTAAATTCGCGGCCTCCTTTGGAGCGGAGGTTACCGCATTCAGTACATCGGCCTCCAAAGAAGAAAAGGCCCGGCGATGGGGCGCATGCCAATTTGTGCTGACCACCGATCAGGAGCAGATGGCGCAAAACGACAGCCAATTCGATGTCCTCCTGGATACCATATCCGGCGACCATGACTACGAAAAATATCTCGACCTTCTGGCATTGGACGGAGTGATGATCATTGTCGGCATCCCGCCCCGGAATCCACAGGTGAAGCTCTTTTCCCTGATGAAGAACAGACGCCGGATATTGGGTGGGACCATCGGCGGCACAAAGGAAACGCAGGCCATGCTCGACTATTGCGCGGAAAACAACATCCTGGCGGATGTAGAACTGATCAGCATCGATGAGGTCAATGCCGCCTACGAGCGGTTATTAAAGGGGGATGTCGATCACCGCTTTGTCATCGATCTCGATTCCCTGAGGCAGCCCGCCGAATAAGTAAAACCATAATATTATGCAACCGAAGGTAGTGGTATTATATCATCGTCTTCCATTCGAGGAAGCGCTGATAGCAGACAAGTTCGTTCAAAAGCCGCACGGACCCAACGGCGTGATATTCCTCCTCAAACAATATTTCTCGCTCAACAGCAATACGATCTGGATCGCAACGAGTGAATATTCGGACCATTTGGCGGTTCCTCAGAGAGAGAAGATGGCCCTGCCCGACCTTGAAGGCGAATGTCATTTGAGGCGGGTCTTCCTGTCGAAGGACGAGATCCACCTGTTTTACCACAGGACCTGCAAGGAAGGATTTTGGCCGATACTGCACTCTTTTCCCGAAAAATATGATCGCGGCGTTATCGACTGGGGGAACTTCGAAAAGATAAGCAGGCGGTTTGCGAAGGCGGCATGTGAAGAGGCCGATGACGACTCCATTGTCTGGATCCACGACTTCAATCTCTGGCTTGTCCCGTATTTCATCCGGCAGCAAAACCCCAGGCTGAAAATAGCGTTCTTTTTTCACACGCCGTTCCCGGCGCCCGATATCTTCAACATATTGCCCTGGAGACAGCCGATCGTGGAAAGTCTTTTGAGTTGCGATCTCGTCAGCTTCGACATCCCGCGGTATTCCGAGAATTTTGTACGTACGGCAAACAGTCTCTTCGATATCAGGTGCGCCAGAAAGGAACGGGTGGATAGGCGCTTTTCCCGATGCGGCCTGGCTTTGAGCGAACCATACGTCACGAAACAGCTAACTTACAGGGACCATATCGTGCGACTGGAGGTATTTCCCGAGGGCACTAATCACCAACTGATCCTACGGCTGCTGCAAAAACCTTCGACGATTGAAAAGATCGCAGAGCTGTCCGCTGTGAAGAAAGGCTGCCGGCTGATCTTTTCTCCGGGCCGTCTCGACTATGTCAAGGGGGCGGTGGAACTACTCAGGGGATACGCGGAGTTACTACGAAGTCATGAAGAAGTAATGGGGAAGGTGATGTTGTTCCTCGTCGCGGTCCCGCCCCGGTACGAGGTGCTGGCGTGCGTCCGCCTCCAGCGGCAATTGGAAGAGCTGGTGGCGGAGATCAACCGGTCTTTCGCTACCTCAGACTGGCAGCCTGTCGTCTATTCCAGCCGGTCGCTTTCCTTTGAAGACATGGTGGCGTGGTTTTACAATACCGACGTCCTGTGCATCCCGTCCCTGCGGGATGGCATGAACATTATCTGCAAAGAGTTTATCGCGGTGAAAGGCGGCGCCGGCGGCGCACTGGTCCTCTCGGAATTTGCCGGTGCATCGGTGGAGTTCACCGAAGCGGTGCAGACAAATCCCTTTTCTCCGGGAGACCTCGCCCGGTCCCTCTTTTCGGCTCTGTCGATGCCGGAAAAGCTTCAGCAGGCGCAAATGAAGAAAATGTTTGCGAAGATGTTGCTCTCCGATGTCACCGAATGGGCCAGGCAGCTGAACCTTCTCAATATTACGAAAATGGAAACCCGATTATTAAACGGCGTTGTTTAACCCATCTCTTATGTCCGGGAAACAGAAATTATTGAGCGTTGTTATACCTACGTATAACCGGAACGATCTATTGGATCGCACGTTATCAAGCCTCGCCTGCCAGTCACTGGACAAATCGCTCATCGAAGTGATCGTGGCCGATGACGGCTCGAGCGAGAATACGCGTCAGGTGGTCGACCGTTATACGGACAAAATAACCATAAAATATCATTATCAGGAGCACCGGGGATTCAGGGCGGGCGCCGCGAGGAATATGGGGATCGAAAATGCGGTGGGAGACATTCTCGTTTTTGTCGATGCGGGCATTGTCCTCGGTTCGGCCTGCCTCGAGGGCCATCTGACCACACATCTTCGGAGCACCGGCGACATCGCCGTGCTGGGTTATGTCATGGCGTTACAGGTAAAAGATCACGAAAGGAACCTCATCATCCGGAGGTTGGATCATCTCGCCCCGGACGGGGTGATCGGTGAATTATTGAAAAGAAGAGTACTCGGCGATGTGCGGGAAGTGACGTACCGGATCTGTGCGGATGATATTTCCGGATTGCCGGCGCCCTGGGCGCTTTTCTGGTCGGGCAATTGTTCGGCGCGCCGTGAGGCGATCCTGAATGCGGGAATGTTCGACTCGAATTTCGACGGCAGGTGGGGCATGGAAGATATCGACCTGGGGTACCGGTTATACCAAAACAAAGTGGGCTTTCAACTTTGCCGGGACGCCATATCTTATCATTATCCTCATGCCTGCAGCCGGAAAGATATGTTGTCGCAGGAAGCGGTCAACAAGCGCTATTTCCTTTCCAAGTTCGATACAGTGGAATCCAGAGCCCTGGCAAGAATGAACCCGGTGAGATTAAACCCCTATCTTATCAGTAGAGACCAGCGCCGGCAGGCCGGGGTTGCGAACGGCGTGTCTGATCATCCGTAAACCGCTCTGTTTCTTCGAGATGCTGCAATACTTGCTCCCGGGTAAGCAAGGCGTCCCTCAGCTCCTTCTGGGATAAAAGCTTCAATTGATCGCCATTATGCGGGGAAGCGGGCTGTGAGGAGTTCCCGTAGCTCAGCAGTACTTTTGCCTTTACTTCTTTTCCGAACTCGATGACGGCAACATAACTGTCGCCCGCGATAGCCGTCGCCTTTCCGTCCTTTTCCGGGCGGTAATAAACAGTCCGGTAGATCCCATAATTGCCCGGTCCCCCGTTTGCTGCATAGTCCCCGCCGTTGCGCCTGAACCGGAAGACCTCGCCCCACGGAACATCTAGTCTTCCGTAAGTGTGTAAGACTGCGCCGGCGGCGGAATCCATAATAGCGGCTGCGACCCGGGGGTCTTTCAGCCCCGAGGGTGTCCCCATGGCATTTTTAATATCCCAGGGGACAGCGAAAAGATCATTACCCATCCGATCAAGCCAGCGGGTGAAAAGCACCCCTCCGGCGCTGGCGCTGTCCGTGTTCCTGTCCCATTTTTCCAGGAGGGCGGCCGCCTGCAGGCCCAGTGAGTCGGGGTATTGTCGCAGCGCTTCGATCAACTGAGGCAAGACCCGATCGGCTGCTTCTATCCGGGTGTCCAGTTTATAAGCTACGAGGTCCTGCAAGCTGATGTGGAAATTCGCTTTGAGCATTTCGATCGCCCGCTGTGGCCTTAATCCCATTTCGACGGGCGCCATATATGCCGGATATTTTTCCGGATGCAGTTCCGGCGGGTAAGTGCAGGTCCAGGGCGGGTCATTGGCATTCTGGATAAACCCGGACCTGGGGTTCAGGAGTTTTGGCAGATCCTCGTACGGATGCGATCGTTGCCAGATAAATGCCGATCGTGTACCATCCACCGGCGCCTGCCAGAATTTCCAGTTGCCCGTATCCCTCACAGGCACCGTGCCGGCAAAAGTATAGGAAATATTCCCGGCGTTGTCGGCATAGATGACGTTGAACATGGGAAGCTGCATCATTTGCAGCGCCCGGTCGAATTGTATCCGGTTGCGGGCCGCTGCCATCAGGTGCCACTGATAGAGCAGGTCAAAATTATCCATGCCGGCAATTCTTATCGCGTATGCCTTCTCCTTCCCTTCTTCCAACACCGGCCCGTGCCGCGAGGTCTTGAAAACGACCTTACGCAGGGCGATCTTCCCGTCTTTACTCCTGACCTTAATGGTCGCCTCCTTTTCTCCGAATGCTTCCTGCCTGCCGTCCAGCAGGTATCCATCTCCGAGTTTCTTCAATTCATAGCGATCACAGGCATCGATCGTATTAACGGTATGGGTCCAGCCCAACTGCCGGTTAAAGGCGATCGCCAATACGGGAATCCCAACCAGGGAGGCCCCGTATGCGGAAAAGCCGGGCGCGGAAAGCTGTGCCTCGAAAAAGGAAAACAGTCCCTGCCAGGGCAAATGTGGGTTGGCCAGCAACAGGGCATGGTCCGAGGCGGACCTCGAGGCTGCGACCGCTATCGCATTGCTGGCCGGTTTTGTACGCTGCGTAATGCCGATGTCCCTCGCCGCCAGGAATTCGAGATAGACCACCCGGAGACAATGCGCCAGAACATCCTGTCCTGTGATAGGCAGGATCACCCATTCGCTCGAATCGATGGCATCCAAATGCGAATAGGCATAGTCATTGACTCCCTTTACAAAGGCGTCCAGTATTTTTTTGAACACCGGTTCCTGTTTGTCGTATTGTACTCCGGCCAGGACGGGGAGATCAAAAAGCCGGACCAGCCGGTCCCCGGCAAAATACGCTTCGCCCCAATATTCGGCCGCCCGGCCCCGGGCCTGGCCATAAAGATTCAATAACAGTCCCGCGTGATTGTGCATCTGCGCCCGGCCAAAGGCATAATACATCGCTTCGAGGCTGCTCGCGTAGATATGGGGAACCCCGTAAGTATCCCACAATACTTCGGTCGCCGCCGCCTTATCCGGCCGGGGATTCTTTTCCGGCTGGGCATGGATGGCGTGCGCGGCGCAACAGAGAAAAAAAAGAAAAGCCAGGGACTTATTCATAAAGATGGTGTTGATGTGGTTCTTTCCAGCAGTACCTGACAGGAGAGTTCTCCGATCGAGAGCCTGCCCTCGTTGACGATATGGCCAAAGGTCTCGCTATCTGCGCCTCCCTTACGGATGGTCTCGTCGATAAGCTCCATGATCCTGTGCCGGTAGGATTCATGATACCTGTCGAGAAACTCCTTCGCCGTACGCATATCCCTGTCGTCGGGATAGTGCCTGAAATAAAGTTCCATATAGCTGTCGATCGTTCGTTTCACTTCAATGTGAAATCGACGGAATAAGAGCTCGGCTTCCATATTCTTTCGTAATATTTGTTGTCGGGTAAATTGTAGCCATAGGTCTTTACATAATTGAGCCATTCTTCCGAGATTTGACTTTTGTAGGTCATAAGTGCCGCCAGCTTCCGGTCCATATCGACCGGCAACAGCTGCGGAATGAACCCATCCCCGCACAGCCTGTCGAGAAGTTGCCGATGGTTGCACTTTGCAAAGGCCATATATGGCAGGTCCTCATAAAAGCAGACGGGGTATCCTCTTGCCAGAAGGCTCCGGCCGACGCGGTTAACGATCCCGTGATCGGGATGCAGATCACAAACGGGAAAAAAACAGGCATCTTCTTCCCCAAATATATCGGTCAAAGTATTCTCGAGACCGCGGCAAAGGGCTTCTTCCGCCACCGGGTCATGGCATGGCCGCAAGGGGCCGTCCAAAAGATCCAGGAACCGGCATTCATGGCCCGCCATCCGCCGCAGCTGTTCTTCCTCCCTCTTTCTGATCTCCGTCACGATGGATGTATCGTTGCCGGGTGAAATTCCCGCCAGGTTGTCCGGGTTTGTCCAGTTCGAGATGGAAAATACATAGACCACCTGTATCCTGTCGCCGCCGGTTAGCCGGTGGATCAGGCCGCCAATGCTGAGAAAGGCGTCATCGATATGTGGGGAAACGATCTGGATCATTCCGAACAGATCATTCAGGTTTCAGCAAGTCAGGGTTCGTTTCCCGGATCAATGCCCGGGCCAGGACCGTGGTCGAGTCCACGAACCGGATGTCTTTGTTATGCTCATCGGATACCAGGGAGAATTCGGTGCATCCCAGTACCACCGCCTCACAATGCCGCCGCCGGAAGTATTGCATTGCTTTTTCCCATAGCGTTCCTACTTCGGTCGATATTTTGTCCGGGTTGGATTTGATCCCGAATACAGGGTCATAGACCATTCTATGGATGACATGGATCTGAAAGGCCATATCCGGGACGATAGGTTCGTAGCCGGATTGCAGCAACAGTGCGCGATAGATCCCTGAGCGATACGTTCCATTGGTGGTCATCAGGCCGATGCGGCTTGCGGCCGGAAAATTTTCGGTGACGTAGCGGCAGGTCTCGAGTGGCATATGCAGCAGCTGCACCCGGCTCTTCTTCCGGCAAAGCTGTTCCACGACAACATCGTATATCTTCGGTGAATGAGAGGTATTACAGGCGATACCCACGGTCAGGGCCCCGGCGGTCTCCAACCTGTCGATCACCCGGACGATATTGTGCGCAGGGTTTATTGCGGTATCTCCGTTGAGAAAGGCCGTGCGATCGGCGAATTGGCCCGGAAAGGACATCACGATGACCGGAAGATGCTCTTGATCGCAATTTGCCAGCGTGTTCCGGATGATATCGGCAAAGAGGGCCTGTCCTGCCTGTGGCCCCATTCCGCCGACGACCCCGATTATATTTTCCTGCAAAGAGTACATGACACCTGCTATTCGGACATTGCCACCAGGACGTTCCTTTCGCCCGTATAGGGGTTTCTTCCATGGCTGACCAGCTCGTTGTCGACTACCAGAAACTCGTTGGTGTCCCAGGAAGGCGCGAGGGTAACCCGCCCGATCGTGCCCGTAATTTCCCGGACCATGGCCGCATCGATCTCTCCTCCGTCGCCGAACCGGACGTACGTAGGAAAATCTTCGGGACGGTCGTACAGCACCTGTAATGACTCGAACAGGTCTTCGTCCAGCTGAAGCGGATGGAATTGATCGATCTGATTGAACCACACCTTCTCCCCCGTGCTTCTATGGCGGAGGATGCCTTTGCTGGGCTGAAACAGCCGGAGCATGTCTCCCTGCCGCCATTCATAAACGATGGAATGCCGCTCGCAGAATTCGGTAACTCTCTGCCGGTCCCCGGTCTCGAAGGTGTCCTGCCAGGATGGCCCCATACCCGTTCCTCCATGTAAATTCCGGATATAAACGATGCCCCGCTGTTCTATTTCGCTTACGATATCGCCATTCATTTCCCTGAGAATTTCCCTGCTATCAGCCAGCAAGGTCTCCCCACCGGTTGCCGCGGGGATCAAACAACTGAAGAAAAGCTTTGCAGGCCACCTCGCCGAATAGGAGAGCTCATTGTGCATCGTTATCCGCTGGGTCTTGTCATATTCGGTCGATGTGTAGACGTTGGCGGATAATTTTGTCCTGGGCGAGTTTCCGTCCACATAGCTCATGAACCGGGTGGAAATACCATCCACGATCCGCTGGAAGTCGTGGATATCCCCGATCCTTACTCCGCTGAATTTTATGGCGCCATACAACGGCAACATCTCTTCGATGTCTCTTCTGTGGCCGAGATAATAGTCGATGAACCCTTCCGGATCAACGTCATTCAGGGGCTGAATAAACGGAAGGGTAGCTTTTTTTGCCGGGCTATTCATGAAGATGGAATTTTATCCAGTTTATGTTAAACCCCCCTGTAACGGCGTAGACCCGAAGGATTTGTGGTCCCGCCACCAGGTGGGTCGTTGCGGTCAGCGTAGTCCAGTTTTGCCATCCCTTTGTCGCGGGCAATGTCAGTACGGTGAGGGACGTATCCCGCGATCGCAGCTCCATCCGGGCATTTCCCCGGGGACTGGCGACACGGAAAGAAAGGGTATAGTCACCCGCCCGGGGCACCATGACCTTATAGTCGAGCCAATCGTCGGGATCGATCCATGCGACATCCGATCCTCCGCCTTCGTCCGCTGTTCTTTCGAGCCCGACGCCTTTCATTTTGTTATAATTTTCCGCTTTGAGCATCGTCTCGTCCGCCGTTCGCACTACCAGCAATAAGGAATCCCTGCGTGCATTGTCCCTTAGTCCGTCCTCACACTGCGCCAGCTCACGGCCGATCTGCGAAGAGGCCGGGTCCAGCCGGTGCGCCGCGACAAAGTGCGGGTAGGCGGAATCATACTGGTCGACCGATGAATAAAGCCGGCCCATCAACTCGTGGGTATGCGCCGACCGGGGATACAGCAGGAGATTTTCGCTTAGCAACCTTTTGGCAACCGCCGCATCGTGATAGATCAGGTCCTCGCTGATCTCATCCAGCGTTTTTACGTCGGACGGCCCCTTGCGCCGGGCGTCTTCTATCGCCGCGAACATCGGGGCAGCGCCTTTTTCCCGGTAAATATGAAAAAGATCGATCGCCGGGCTGGGATACTGCGCTTCATCGTCGTCCCTGAACAACCAGCCAATATGGAATCCAACCGTCATCTCGGCCAGCTTTTGAGAAAGAAGGAGGCCGCGGTCGCCATTCGTAAAGTACACAAATCCGCGGCGATGCGAGGGCGAATAGAAAAAATTGCCCTTGAATCCATAGTTGTTGCCGGTCTGCGAGATCAGCGTGTCATCCCTGTCGTAGATGACTTCGAACCCCGCGCCGAAATACGTGGACTGACCCTTATCCACGGGTATCACCGGCTTCAATATCTCCCCTACCCTTTCCGGATGCAGGCGATCACTGTTGAACATCGCGACGATCAGCTTTGCATAGTCTTTCGCGATAACCTGGACATTGGAAGAAGGGATCGGTTCCGAATTCTTGAACTTGTCGAGTTGTTCCCCGAAGATGTCGTGGCCGGTGGAATAGTTTCCGGGGACCTCCCGGCGGAAGGGGCCAAACCCGCGTTTCCGGAACAGCACGAACGTGCGATCAAGGCGCAGAGGTCTGATCACCCGTTCGGCCATATATTGTTCATAAGGCTTTTTGAGAATGGTGGCGATCACCTGTGCAAGGTAGTTATATCCTTCCCCCGAATAAATGTACTTCGTCCCCGGATCACTCAGTATCTCCAGGGTGTCCGGGTTATTTTGCGTCCGCCAGTTCTCCAGTCCCGAAGAATGGCTCAGGACCATCCGGGCCGTGATGAGCTTATACCGCTGGTCGTGCTCCAACGGCGGATAGGGCAAATACTGGTATAAGGGTTTGTCGAGATTCAGCTTACCTTCGTCAACGAGTTGATGGGCGACAAGAACGAGAAAGCTCTTTGACAGGGAACAGGCCTCGAAGAGGGTATTTTCGTCTACTTGCTCCCGGGTGGAAAGCTTTTTATAGCCGTATACCTTGTAGAAGACGACCCTGCCGCCATCGATGATCGCCAGTGAAAGCCCCGGAATTCCTACCGTGTCCATTATCTTCCTTATCTCCGTATTGAAAGAATCCAGTCCCATGGTGCGGCCGCCCGCGCTGAACGTGACCTCTTTCTGTGCCCTGGCTGCGCAAGGCCATCCGGTTGACGCAGCCAAAACCAGCGTCCAGCAAAGGACGGACCGGAATTTTTGTATTTTCATCCTGATCATAAAGAAGATGGTTTATGAAGTTACAGGTATCAGCTTTTCATACGCCTCGAATTTCCCCTCGTTCATTTTCAGGACCCGGTCGGCCACATCGAAATAGTGGTCGTCATGCGTGATGGCGATAACGATCTTACCCATCTCTTTCATTTCGGGGATAAGCGTCCGGTAGAAGAACCTGCGAAATTCGGGGTCCTGGTCTGCGGCACATTCGTCGAAAAGGAAGATCGGCGAGTCTTCGAGGAAGCATTGCAGTAAGGCCAGCCGCTTCTTCTGACCGCCGGAGAGATCGATGGTGCTATACCGGCCGTTCTTGATCCCGACCTTGTCCTCGATGCCGAAGGACCGCAAATATTCCTTGAATTCCCCGGCCTTGGCGTCCGTATCGATCGCATACAGTTTTTCAAATAAATACGCGGGAGTGAACACGCAGGAGAAATACTCGCCCAGATCCGAAGTGCCGACGTGTTCGTCATTGATATAGACGGCGCCTTCATCCGGCTCATAAAGACCCGTAAGCAGTTTTGCAAGAGTGGTTTTCCCGCTGCCGTTACCGCCGATGATGAAAACGGCCTCCCCCCTGCTGACACAGAGGTTTGCCGGCCCTACCGAAAAGCTGCTCACGCCGTCTGTCGCCGGATACCGGAACCTGAGGTCTTCCACCCTGATGCTTTCAACCCGGACGGTACGGGCGTTGTCCGTCTGCACCGGAGCCGGCGCGATGGGTATATCGTTATAAAAGGCCTGGATGCGGTTCCATGCGATGCGGATCCGGAAGATGCCGGGCAGGGAATTCAATATTCCATTGACGGGATTGATCAGATATAACAGGAGGATCACAAAGCTCAATATGGTAAAGTCCTGTATATCGGGGAACATCTTCGGTAAAGCGAATACGACTCCCCCCAACAGAACGACCAGCAGGGATTCCCCGACAAGAAATGCGTTGATAAAACGGATATTGGCCCTGGCCGTATTTTCCCTGAAATCCCGGGCCACGGCCGAAACGTCTTCCCGGTATTCCCGCTTCTTCCTTCGATGTAGACTCAGCTCTTTGAAGCCTTCCACCATGCCGTTGATCAGGCGCATGAAATGGGTTTGGGTATCCCGGGCAAATTCGAAATACTTATTCGTACTCCTGCTTACAAAATAATATACGGTGGAAATGACCAGTATCGTCGTGACAGTGAGCACCGTCGCCCAGGCGGCCAGGGTTGCCAGGTAAAGGAATACGCCGATAGCGGTAAAAAAGCTGGTGATGAAGATAACGACGAGATTTGCCGAGTCGCCAAGGGTGTTTATGTCGTCGTTCAATGCGGAGTAGATCCGGCCGCGATCCATCTTTTCGAATTTCTGATAGGCCGTCGAAAAGACCCTGTCGATCAGTTTGATCCGTTGCTCATACACCAGGTCCGTATTGAGCCTGATAAGGCTGGTCTGTACGAACTTGCGGCCGAACAGATAGACCAACAGCGTAAGGACATAATAAAAGACAAGGTATTTCAGCTCGATCCCGCTGTTGAGGGCAGAGGTGACGATCGTGATAACGACCATATTGCCTATGCCGGAAAGAATACTAAGGGCGAGGATTCTAGGCGCATTACCTTTGTATTTATTGGTTTCGGGGAATAGCAGGCTTAAGACCCAGGTAAGAAAACTGAACCCCATCGCCGCCAGGATCAACCCGATCATAAAGGGAAAGCTGACGGGCGCCCAGACAAGCATGGACTCCCAGGTAAAGTTGGCAAAGGCTGTCGGAAACAAATAGATGGCCAGCAGGAACGGCGCCGCCATGGCCAGAGTGCGGACGATCTTTCCATAGGCAGCAGCTTTTAGGGGTTTGAATACCCGTTCACCGCGATAGATCAATATCGCTGATCGCACCAGCAGGGCCAGGACCACCCCGAAATACAAAAGGACGATAAAGGATACGAGGGAGAAGACCTTGTCATTCCGATCGGCGCCGTCATAGTCGCGGATCAGCTCTTCCCTCGCCAGGATGCGCATAATGTTGTTGGCGATCAGTGGGGTAAAATGACTATTCGAATTGGCAAGCACGGCCACGCCCAGGTTTTTGGCAGGTCTGAAATTGATATACGAACTGTAGTTCGGGTTCAGACCATCGTGATACAGTTCCCCATCGCCGCTTAGCGAGACATTCCATCCCATTGCATAAGAGGACATTCCATGAAGCGGGACCGTCTCGTCCCGCCGATGCGTCTCTTCGGCAAGCGGATACAGCGGAGAACCGTTGCCGTTCATTTGAAATCGCAACCAACTGGCGATATCCCGGGCATCGCTGATAATATAACCTGCGGCGTCATTACCCCTGAAGATTGGGGCCTCATATTCCCTGGCGGTGAAAAATCCTATCTTAAATCCGGCCGCCAGCCGGTTACTGTCCACCACGGCGCCGATAGTGGTCGATGAAAGCCCCAGGGGACGAAAGATCCTTTCCTGCATATAGGTCTCGAAGGGCATCCCGGTAACTTTTTGGATGACAAGGGCCAGTACGTCATAGTTCATCGTGGCGTATTGATATCGTTTCCCCGGGGTCTCGTCCAGCTCTACGCCGGCCAATTGCCTTACCGTTTGCTCCAGCGCATCAGGCGTGTTCATCGCCGGTATCCGCGAGATCGTATTCCAGGGAATGCCACTGGTATGATGCAGTAGCTGGCGAAGAGTGATATCGACGGGTTTTCGTTTGTAGAAGGTCTTCCACCAGGGAAGCCAGGTTTTGACCTTATCGTCGAGACTGAATGCATTTTGATGTTCCAATTGTACGACGGCCAGTGCCGTGAACGCCTTGCTGCACGAGCCGAGTTGGAACAGGGTACCGTCCGTTACAGGGTGCACACGGGTCTTGTCGGTATACCCCAGATTCAGAATGGTCTGTTGTCCGTTCTGAAGGATAACGATACTTGCGCCAGGAATATCGCCCTCGCGCATGATCTTCCGGGCTTCCGTGCGGATACTGTCCAGCGTCGTTGTTCCCGGCTCCCCTTGCGGATGAACGTCACCTGTCACGCCAAAAAGGAGGATGGCGAGGATCAAGGACTTTCCCAGAGCTGTAACAGAAATGTTATGCTTGTTCTTTTTCATAAATGATCGTGTTGATCTCTCCGGCAATGTCTTCCAGGGTCCTGTTGAAATACGACAGGAAGGGCAACTCCACCTCGAACTTTTCCCTGATCCGCTGATTGCTTTTGATCAGCAGGAGAGAATGACCGCCCAGGTTGAAGAACTTGTCGTTCAGTCCCACATTCTCGACGCCCAGGACCTCTTTCCATATTTCTGCCAGTTGCTTTTCCGTCTCCGTTACCGGCTGGACATAGTTTTCCTCGCTTTGGTCCAGCACCGACAGCTTGCTCAACAGCGCCTTTCTGTCCGTTTTGCCATTTCCGGTCAATGGCATGCGGCTCAACTTCACGAAAGAGGACGGCACCATGTATTCCGGAACCCGTTCTTTCAGGAAGTCTTTCAGTCCGGAGGTGTTGTATGCTGTATCGGCCAGCACGACAAACGCCGCCAACCGCTTATCATTCTGCCCTTTGTCGTGGCCAAGGACTGCGACCTCTATTACCTGCTCATGTTGCAGCAGCATATGTTCCACCTCCGACGGTTCGATCCTGAATCCCCTGATCTTCATCTGATGATCGATCCGGCCGAGACAAACCACTTCCCCCTCCGGCGTAAAATACCCCACGTCGCCGGTCCTGTATACGGTGCCGTACCAACCTTCGGCGGCTGCTCCGGGCACCGGATTGGGAATGAATGCTTTTTTTGTGGCCTCTTCGTTCTTCCAGTAACCTTTACCTACACCCAGCCCCGCAATACAGATCTCGCCCCTGACGCCGATGGGACATAGGTTCAGATCGCGGTCCAGCACATATACCTGGATATTCTGCACCGGTCTTCCGATGGGAATAAGATGCATATTCTCCGAAGGCGGCGGGACAAGTCCGTGGGTGACATCATCGGATGCCTCCGTCGGGCCATAGGCATTGAGCATTCGTATCCCCGGGAAGGCGGCGTACCATTTCCTCACGACCGAAGCATTCAGTGTTTCGCCCGTCGGGATCATCCAACGCAGCTCCGGCAGGCTGAACTCTTCGGGCAGTTGCTCCAGCAGAGTTATTATGAGCGATGGAACGGATTCGAAGACCGTAACATTCCCCGTACGAAGGGCTCCGATCAATTGGTCCGGGCGCAGCACTTTCTCCGTATCGATGATAAAGGTCCTGCCGCCGGTCAGCAATCCCGCCAGACATTGCCAGATCGAGATATCGAAGCATAGGGATGCCGTTTGGGCGATCACGTCTTCGCCGGTAAGCCCCAGGTCGTGTATCTTAGCATAAAGGTGGTTGATCATCCCTATCTGCGGGATCATTACCCCCTTGGGCTTACCCGTTGTACCGGATGTGTAAAGGATATAGGCCAGATCGTTCCACACATCGACGGCCACAGATTGCAACGGGGGAACAGAACCCGTTCTTTCTTCAGCGAGATTGACAATGACCCGGAGCGCCGGACCGGCTTCCCGCAACGGTTCCGCCTCCTGCGCCGTCCCGCCGTTGACGATGACGATCTCCGTTTCGCTATCGGTCAGTATTTCAAGGCCCCGCTTTGCAGGATGATGAATATCCAGCGGGACATAGACGGCCCCGCATTGAAATATGGCCAGGATCGCGACGAGCATATCCGTGTTCCTCGGAAGGAATAGGGCCACCTTCACGCCTGGCGCCGCTCCGTTGGCTTGTAAAACAGCTGCAAGCTCCCTGCTCTTGTCATAGAGTTGCTGGTAAGTCAGCACGACGCCGTTGTGCTCTACGGCCGTCCGCAGCGGCGTCCGTCTCACCACATCGCCAAAAAGAGCGGCGAAGTCCTTGTCCGTACGGATGTGTTTTCCCGTATTGTTAAATTTCCTCAGAAGCGTCTCCTGCTCGGCAGCCGGGACGATGCGGATACTTGCCAGGGACCGGTCGGGATCCGTCGCTATCTCTTTGGCGAGCTCGGCGAAACAGTCGGCGAACCGTTGTCTTGTCGCCGGCAGAAAATAGCGGTTCGTACAAAGACGCAGATTGATCCTGCCTTTCTGTTCAAAAGCGACGAGCGTAAGATCGTACCGCAGATCGACCATTCCTCCCGGATCATACGGTGTCAATGACAAACCGGGAAGTTCCCGGCTTTCCGCATTTTCGAAATTGGGGAATAAAAAGGCGGCATTGTAAAAGCTATTGTGGACCGTTCCTTCTACACCCGGGTTATAAAAGGGGATCTTATAATGATAGGATTGGTTCTCGAAACCCCTCAGGGCATTGGTGCGCACCTGTTGTAAGAACTCCGTAAACCGAAGGTCTCCTTTGGGGAAGGCTCTCAAGGGCACATCGACGACAAACATCCCCAGCATGTCTTCGGTCGCAAAGTTCTCCCTGCCGGCTACCACGGTCCCAACGACGATATCGTCCTGGGCGGATAGCTTGCTTAGCAGGATATCATACATCGCCAGCAGGACACCAAAAAGGGACGTTCTCTCCTTCGCAGCTATCCCGCGTATGAGCGCTTCGTGTTCAGGCGGGAGCATAAGATCGGTGGCCCCCCCGATATAATCGGCGGGTAGGTCTTCCACGGGATCCCGCGGCAACTCCAGGACGGGTATCTCCCCCGCAAACTGATCGATCCAGTATCTTTTTTGTCCCTCCAGCTCCTTTTGCCGTCTCCGGCTGTTCTGCCACTCGGCAAAGTCGGTGTATTGAAAGGCTGCCTCCTGCAATTCCTCACCACTATAGAGCATCGTCAGCTCTCTGGTCAGGATACCTGTCGATGTGCCGTCGAGAATGATATGGGGTGTGTCGACCAGCAGATAATGTTTCGACGGGTCCACGCTTACCAGTCCGACCCGTAAAAGCGGCGGCCGGGACAGATCGAATGGCCTGATCATTGCTTCCATCAGCGGTCTCACTTCGTTCCCGGCGGCATGCATAAAGGTGATGGAGAAATCTACGTCGCCATGGACCCTCTGCACCGGCTCGTCGTGGATCAGCTGGAATGAGGTGCGAAACAGGTCATGCCGCTGGATCAGTTTCCGGAATGCCCTCTCCAGTCTTTCCGTGCTGAGCTCCCCATCTATCTCTACCACCCTTGGCTGATTGTATTCGGTGGAATCCTTATTGAATACGGAGAGCAGGTACATATCGCGTTGAGCGGAGGAAAGGGCATAGTATTCCTTCTTTTCCGCTTTCCGGATGGAGGAATACTCCGTTCTCCCGGCCGCCCCGATATGACCCGCGAGCGAACGGATATCTTTATGTTCGAATACTTTCTTCAGGGGAATGGTAACGCCCAGCTGCTTGCCGATCCGGTTGACCAGTGCTATAGCCTTCAACGAGTGGCCGCCCAGCTCGAAAAAGCTGCTGTTCATGCCGATCAGCTCTCTGTCCATCTTCAGCACCTCCGACCATATCTCCAGCAACTGCTCCTCCAACCGGCCGTCAGCAGCAATATATTCCGCGCCCCGGCCGATCTCCGGTTCCGGCAGCGCCTTACGATCCAGTTTGCCGTTGGGGGTCAGCGGTAGTCGGGACAGCCGGACAAAATAAGCCGGGACCATATATCCCGGCAGCTTCGCCGACAACCGATCGCGCAGCGCAGGCAGATCTTCCCCGCCGGCAGGAACATAGTAGGCCACCAAAAACCGCTCCCCTGCTTTTTCCCTGATCGTCACGACGGCATCTTTTACCCCGTCCAGGCCTTTCAGCCGATGCTCTATCTCTCCCAGCTCGATCCGGTAGCCCCGGATCTTCACCTGGTAGTCCGCCCGGCCCAGGAAGTCGATATTACCATCCGGCAGCCAGCGTACCCGGTCTCCCGTCCTGTACACCCGTCCCGCTCCCAACAACGGGTCCGGCAGGAACCGCTCATTGGTCAGGACCTCATTTGCCCAATATCCACGGGCTACTCCTTCCCCGCCAATGTATAGTTCTCCGGGGACCCCAATAGGTACGAGCCGTTGTCGATTGTCCAGGATGTACACCCTGGTATTGGCAATCGGCGAACCGATATCGATATTGCCCCCCACACTCATGTCCCGCACAGTGGACCAAACCGTCGTCTCCGTCGGCCCATATATATTATACAATTTGCCGATGTAAACTTCTCTGAGGTCCCCCAGCAGCTCTGCCGGGAAGGGCTCGGCGCCGACAATGAGTATCCGGAGAAGATCGAGAAGACCGGCCTCCTTTCCGCCATTGGACAATAATGCTTTTAAGTGGGAAGGTGTTATTTGCAATATATCTACCTGCTCGTCGCGGATCAGCCTCGTAAGCGCGCAGGCGTCCTTTTGTTCGTCGCCGCCGGCCATCACTACGCACATGCCCCGCGTCAACGGCAGGAGCGTTTCCACAACGAAAATATCGAAGGATACCGTGGTAAGGCAAAGGATGGTAGAATGATGGGTGATAGGCACCCTGGCGGCGGCGCCGTTCATGAAATTAATGACATTGCGGTGTTCGATCATCACCCCCTTGGGTCTTCCCGTCGATCCCGAAGTATATATCAGGTAGGCCAGCTGCGAGGAGGTGGACAGGGGATGTGGCAAATTGTCCCGG
>Ga0105239_10000346_pt1 | contig 67811 bp, 79 predicted proteins | sample KBSC44metaG_FD_92761 | JGI IMG/M metagenome (GOLD analysis project Ga0105239, IMG submission 92761) | Corn rhizosphere microbial communities from Kellogg Biological Station, Michigan, USA - KBS C4-4 metaG | ecosystem: Host-associated > Plants > Roots > Rhizosphere > Soil | place: Michigan, USA...
GCCATCACCGCCGGGAAGCCCATGATGCAGCGCTCCTTCCCCAGGACGTCCAAGTACCGGTCCAGCGACGCGAAGGTGTTGAACATGAAGAGGATCTGGGTGCTGTCGGGACACGCTTGGAGGGTGGCCAACAGCCGATCGTCAAATTGGTGCTCCGTGATGGTCAGGAGGACCAAGTCCCAGCGGGCGGCCTGTGTGGTGTCGAGAGAGCTGACGGCTTTCACGGGAGTCTTGGTGATCTCGGTCGCCTTTTCCGACTTCTTGGCCAGGACGCCGCCGTTTTCCTGGAGCGCCGCAAGGCGTTGGCCGCGGCCGACGATGGTGACTTCGTGTCCGGCCTTGACGAGATGCACTGCAAAGGCACATCCTACGGGTCCCGCGCCGATGATGGCGATCTTTTTCTTATCCGTCGCCATGGATGGTTCTGTCTCCTGTGGATGTTATGGGTGTTGTTGTTGTTGTCGTTGTTGTTGTTGGGCTTCACTTCATGCACGGGGTGGTGTGGTGTATATATACATACATACACACATACCAACTTTCGATGGAGATCATTTCAAGTGCGGCGTTCTCCAACTTGCCGGGCGTAAGGGGGCTTATAATTACATACATAGTAATAAGGAATGTTCCTTTAGCCATCAAGTTACGGATAGATATCCTGAACGGAGGGTTTGATTGTCCCGCCCCGCATTGTGTTGACTTGAAGCCTCAAAGCTCTCGAATTAATTAGTATCCGTATGAGGAGATCCATGCGGCCTCCAGGCTGCAATCAATCCTAGTTAGTGCAAGCGGACTAGTAATAAATTAATTAATTAATATTACATAAACTTACCACGGTCTCTGGAACGGGCGCACGTACTCCGTAATAGGGAGCAAGTAGGTTCGGTGGGGGAATGATTCTCCGCAGCATGCCGTCAGGCGTAAATAAGGCCGTATGCCAGTAATTTGGCTTTGGCAGGCCTGCTAATACTTATATCGGATCGGGGATGCTGCTCGCAGGCTGGGCGCGGCGCCTCTTTTAAGAGCTCCATCCTTCCCAATTCTTCGTCCATCAAGATGTTTTCTTCCTCATCTCCCTCACCCAGGCCTGATGTACTGCCGGCTGCATGAACCATTCTCTGCCGCATCGGAAACCCCCCGATTCTCGAGTAGCCGTTTCGAAATCCGCCTTGCCTCGTCACATCTAAGAATTCATCGGAAGGGTTCCGGCTGAATCCGTCGAGCAAGGCTTCCTCCATCTGCAGATCCGTGAGCATGTCCAACATAACTGAGTTTGTAGTCCTCTTCGCCGACGTCAAATTCGTCGCGTGACACGTCGATATCCTTGGAGATGGGGATGTGACCGAAGGCCATGATGTCGTCTTCCATTGAAGGAAGGGACAAAAGGGCCGCCAAACGGTCGATCGGTTCTGAGTGCCACGCCGCCCGCCGCAAAGTGATGTTCAAGCATGATCCCGAGCGCTCGAATTTCAATCTGCGTGAAACTATGGCCGTGCGTGTCCTTCCAGCTCGTAGGATGCTTTTGCCAAGTTACACGTCATGCCATCCCACAAGCGTTCGATAGCTTCGAATCAGAAGGTCCCCCCAGTTGAGCCGATGCCAGTGGCCGTAGGGCGTCCGCCAGTCGAAAATTCCAGGCACGCTTTATTCGTCTTCTTGCTGGTAGCGGAGCTCCTGCCGTGGGCACCGCTGGCAATATTGCTTGTGACTGTGAATTCAGGTGTCTCGAATGCAGTCTCCAGTCGCAGTTCTCGAAGATGGAGCACACGCCGTCGCGTTCGCGGCCATGGTTCGATAATCAATGGGTTCCATTGGCGATCCCCTCCAGCAGTCCCAAAGGTGTTGGCAGTAGCTGGGCTACGCCATTGATCAATGCGACTAGGGATACTAGAAGTATCACGGCGGCTACATTAGTATCTTGCTTGACCCATGGCCAATATATCAAGAGCTTGCCCTGCGAAGGTGACAAGCCGGGACCCTGCTCCCCAAAGAAATGTCACCTCTGGTGATTGAAAGGGGTGTTTTATACTTGTACCTGAATCCTACCTCGATGGCAAAGCAGAAGGCATAGCTCTGGGCCACACTTGGAATGTATTTTTCAGGTCACTCTGAAATGGCCTGTCTTTACGTGCTCTTCACCACGCGGGCAGCCGCCAGTGGTTTCAGTATCTGCTTAGCATGTCCCTAGGTTGACTTTTGACTGCAACTGCGCCATGGTAGCGGAAGCTAGGGCGTGGTATACCAGATATAACCTATCTCTTTACTTAGTAAAATGATGCACTCTGCATGTATTTGAAAGTTGTTAGTGTGGATAGCAGTCTGCTACAGGGTACAATTGACCTTTAAAAACTTAAAAGTTGAAGTTTCCTTGCCTAGGAACCCGTTTTGGAGTGCGGAGACATGCGGCGCGCCGACGCCTACCGCGTCCGTTCGTCGTCACTTTCTTTCGTTCGCCGATCCCGCCACGCGACCAGAAGAGTCCTCGTGAATTGCTAGTCGACAAATTGAGATCACATTCCAGCGGCCTGCGTTCACACCATCTCTCACTTCGTACTATCATGATCATGAGTTTGATTTGGGATTCTTGAACCCATGCCCCCCTAGAAGTCGCTCCTTGTCATTGGGCTTCACGATTCCTTCCACCGAATCACCATGAGAATCCACCCTTCATCATTTCTCCGATCAAGAATTTGTCAGAAGCGCTGAGCCGCACCCTCTCCCCGACATCTCAACATCCTTGGGGCCCTCCTCTCATATAGTTGCAATGCCTGGTCTACCAGCCAGCATCGATCTCGACCAATGTATCGCCCAACTTTACAAGAAGACTCTCCTCGCCGAATCCCTGATTGAAGCAATATGCGCCAAGGCTAAAGAGCTGTTGATGAAGGAAAGCAATGTTGTACACATATCAGCGCCTGTCACAGTAGTGGGTGACATTCATGGCCAATTCTTTGATATGCTCGAGATCTTTAAGATCGGTGGATTCTGTCCAGACACCAATTATCTCTTCCTCGGTATGTATTCGATCAACAAGCGTTATGTACTTGTCTCTAACATTCTTACAGGGGACTATGTTGACCGTGGCCTGTTCAGCGTCGAGACGATTTCCCTTCTAGTTTGTTTAAAATTGAGATACCCATCAAGAGTTCATCTTATTCGCGGTAACCATGAATCACGAGGTGTTACACAATCATATGGCTTCTACACAGAATGCGCAAGAAAATATGGGAACGCCAACGTCTGGCACTATTTCACAGACATGTTTGATTTCCTTACACTCAGTGTGGTCATCAACAATCAGATATTTTGTGTGCATGGAGGGCTGTCTCCGTCCATTCATTCCATCGACCAAATCAAGATCATTGACAGATATCGAGAAATCCCGCATGAGGGACCTATGGCGGACCTAGTCTGGTCCGATCCCGACCCCGAGAGAGACGAATTCTCGCTTTCTCCTCGAGGCGCTGGATATACCTTCGGAGGCGATGTCGTCAAGAAATTCCTCCAGGTCAACAGTATGTCTCACATTTTACGCGCGCACCAACTTTGTCAAGAAGGCTATCAAGTCCTGTACGATGATAGGCTTAGTACAGTGTGGAGTGCTCCCAATTATTGCTACAGGTGTGGCAATCTAGCGAGTGTATTAGAGGTTAGCGATGCAGGAGATCGTTATTTCAACATCTTTGATGCTGCCCCAGAGAACGACATCCACCGAAATGAGCAGCAGCAGCAGCAACAACAGCAACAGCAAGCACAAGGCAAGGACGGCCAAGGCACTCAAATTGAATACTTTCTCTAGAATGGTGGATCCGTGTCATCATTGATTTTTTTCTAGACTCAATATTGAGTTTTGATCTGTGAGAAAGGTATTGGGCATCACCGTCAAGAGTTGAACACCCATCCCATGCAAGGCCCGCAGGTTGATTTCAGCATCACCGTGATTTTGTGCAAATGTTATAAGGGCATTCTGCAGAAGTCTCCAGGGAAACCCCTGTGTCAAATCGCCAATCCCCATCACTTCCAGTCCTTTGCAATGTCAAAAGACCATTCGAACTTTAGATGAGTAACATCATCGTCATCTACAAATCGGGACACAGCGTCGTAATGGCCACGAGCCATCATTCCAGACGGCGCCTCCTCTGGAGCGAATTTCTTCGTGTATGTCGGTTTGTCCACAGTGTTCGGGGCATAACTGCCGATCATTTCTTGGTCCTTGCCGAGGGGGATTCCTTTGCGCTTCAGATTCTGGACATACTTCAAGCCGGAGAGGACTTGGTGTTGGACGACAAAGACGGCCTTCATCTGGTACTTAGAGCCTTCCTTGATGCTGAAAGGCTTGTTTTTCAGGTTCTCCAAAGCACCCTGCTGGGATAGGTCGATGGTGATGTCTGGTCGCCCTTCAACCTCCTGTTGCCGTTGGTTTCAAGATCCATCATATACTACAATACGCACTCACCAGAGCCAGTGATTTGATAATGCACAAACGTGGGTCGTTGGGGTCTGAAATAGTGTTACCTGTTGCCAGACCCAGCGATGCCTTCCATCTGTTCATGGCGTCATCCTCCTGGTCTGACAAATGAGTTAGCTGAATGATGTCGAAGATAGTGTTGACTTTGGCCGCCAAGGGGTAAGGGTGAGGGGAGAATGAGATAGATGAAACAAGCATCTTGAGGGCACCACGCCCCTGCATTTGCATGCAAGTAGGACAGACAGACATCTGTTGACAAAGCACTCCGTCGTACATAAGGCACATAAGGCAAGTTAATGAACATGTTGATATCCAACTCGTGACTTACCCAGCTTGTGATACTCATCCAGTGTTTTCTTCTCCCCCACCTTAAAACCGGGTGTTCTATCAGCGGAGACCTCGTCTGCCATATTGCCTAAGTTAAGCTGGGCAAAGTTTGCTGTAATATCGTACTTTTCAAGACCCGTCGGTCCCTTTGTTGCTGTCTGAAAATAGAGAAGTACTTGCAAGATGATAAAGCACGAGATAGGAGACAGTTGGAGGGGCTTTGGAAATGTGAAGCGCTGAGAGACGGACTAGGCGGTCAGACACGAACCTACTTAGAGGGCAAAGCTCTCTGTCAGTCGTGGACCAATGCAAGCAAGCGACGCTAATCCAAATGGGGATGTCATTAAAGCGGGACAGTGCCACGGGATCACGAGGGGTGACGTGACGCGACTCGACGCGCACCGGAGCCGAACATTATTATCACGTTCTGCTGCGCACCTTCGACTTGGTCCTTGCAATCCTGTCCCGTCAATTTGTTCAATTTGTTGCGCAACTTGCTTCTGTACTCCTGACCCTACCTACGTCCATCTCTGGGCCTTAGCAATCATGCCTGGGCGTGTGCTGGATCAGCCCAAGAAAAGAGTCCTCGCGGACGCGACCAACACCCACAACACCCTCAAGTCCCCTCCCTCATCCAAGAAGAGGAAACTCAATGGCCTTAGCAGTAGTTTCAACTCCTCTCAGGCAAACAACAATGGCGTCAAGTCCAAGTTGGCCTCTAGCCAGCCTAAGAGTGCCTTCGAGACTGAGGTCCTTGAGAAAATGACCCAGGACATCATCGGCCTGAAAGAAAATAACGCCGAGAAAGACCAACAATGGCATAGACCCAGCCTTGATGACTTCGATCCCAAAGCAGATGAGCTCTGCTTCCAGCAAATTGAAGTTGAAGAAGGAACTCTTCATGGTGGGAAGATGACGATCAAGATGTTTGGCGTCTCAGAGGTACGTGTGCTGTGGTCGAACCAAGTATCCGGTGTGCTCATCCTTCTCTAGACAGGACATTCAATTCTGCTTCATGTGACTGATTTTCTCCACTACCTCTATGTTGCTGCTCCCGTCAATTTCCAGCAGCAGGATATCGGCGGATACAAAGCATATCTCGAATCACAGCTTGCAAATTACCAACCTGTCATCCATTCCGTTCAGATGGTGCTTCGTGAGAATATTTATGGGTTTCAAGGCAATCAAAAGAGTCCTTATCTGAAGATCACTGTCACAGATCCAAAATTCATCAATCGCCTACGCACGGCAATCCAGGATGGACACGCCAATTACAAGGGAATGTGGAAAGGCGTTGAAAGCAAGATTCTAACTTTCGACAGTATTCAATATGTTCTCCGCTTCATGATCGACACCTCAGTCACTGGAATGTGTTGGGTTGGCGTTCCTGCAGGAAAATATCATGTCCTCCCAGAGCACGATCGTCAATCGAATTGCCAGATTGAAGCATCCTGTCACTATCAAGATCTCATCTCACATGGGCACGATGGAGAATGGGCTAAAATGGCACCCCTTCGAATATTATCCTTCGACATTGAGTGTGCTGGGAGAAAGGGTGTATTCCCAGAAGCTGACGTTGACCCAGTCATTCAGATTGCCAATGTCGTCACCAGATATGGAGAGTCCAAACCATTTGTTCGGAACGTTTTTGTGCTTGACACTTGCAGTTTGATCGTCAATACCCAAATATACGAACATGACTCGGAGTCCAAAATGCTGATGGCCTGGAGAGATTTCCTTGAAAAAGTTGACCCAGATGTTATCATCGGCTACAATATTGCCAAATTCGACTTCCCTTACTTACTGGACAGAGCAAAACATCTGAAATTACAGAAGTTCCCGTACTGGTCACGAGTAAAAAGCGCAATTTCTCATTCAACCGTGTCCAACTTTTCCAGTAAGCAGATGGGTAATCGAGACACCAAAACAACAAACACCCACGGCCGTCTTCAGCTTGATTTGTTGCAACTGGTGCAACGAGATCACCAACTCAGAAGCTACACTCTCAACTCCGTGAGTGCACACTTTCTAGGAGAACAAAAGGAGGATGTCCATCATACAATGATCACCGAACTTTTCAATGGTACGGCAGATTCAAGACGGCGTCTGGCTGTATATTGTCTGAAAGACGCGTATCTTCCGCAACGTCTCATGGACAAGCTGATGTGTCTCGTCAATTATACCGAAATGGCCAGAGTTACAGGAGTTCCTTTCAACTACCTGTTGTCCCGCGGACAACAAGTCAAATTCATCAGTCAGCTTTTCAGGAAGGCATTGCAACAGCAACTAGTCATACCGAACTTAAGCACTGAATCCACCGATGAACAATATGAAGGGGCTACAGTCATCGAACCGATTCGGGGTTACTATGACGTACCTGTTGCCACCCTTGATTTCGCATCTCTATATCCCTCAATCATTCAAGCCCACAATCTATGCTATACCACCCTTTTGAACAAGAGTAGCGTTGAAAAGCTCAATCTGAAGAAAGATGAAGATTACATTATAACGCCTAACGGGGACATGTTTACAACTGCAAAAGTTCGAAAGGGCTTACTCTCACAGATTCTGGAAGAGTTGCTTTCTGCACGTAAACGAGCAAAGAAAGAGCTGACGCTCGAAACTGATCCTTTCAAGAAGGCAGTTCTCAACGGTCGTCAGTTAGCCTTGAAGATCTCTGCCAATTCAGTCTATGGTCTCACAGGCGCCACAGTCGGCAAGCTACCCTGCCTTCCAGTCGCCTCAAGCACAACGGCTTATGGCCGACAAATGATCGAGAAAACGAAGCATGAAGTTGAACAAAAGTACACGATAGCAAATGGTTACTCACATGACGCCCAGGTCATATACGGAGATACCGATTCGGTCATGGTCAAGTTTGGAGAGAAGGACCTGGCCAAGACCATGGAGCTTGGACAAGAAGCTGCGGACTTTGTCTCGTCGAAGTTTATCAAACCCATCAAACTAGAGTTTGAGAAGGTTTATTTCCCCTACCTGCTGATCAACAAGAAACGCTATGCTGGCCTATACTGGACCAATCCTGTCAAGTTCGACAAGATGGATACCAAAGGTATTGAGACGGTCCGACGAGATAATTGTCGATTAGTTCAGATCGTCATCGAGACAGTTCTGAAGAAGATCTTGATGGATCGAGACATTGATGGTGCTCAAGACTATGTCAAGGAAACCATCGCCAACCTAGTACAGAATAAGATCGACCTCTCCATGCTAATTATCACCAAAGCATTGTCAAAGACAGATTATGATGGGAAGCAGGCGCACGTCGAGCTTGCCAAGCGGATGACGAAACGTGATGCTGGTTCTGCGCCTGCTCTAGGAGATCGAGTGCCATATGTCATTATCAAAGGATCGGCCTCGAGCAAAAATTACGAAAAATCCGAAGACCCGATGTTCGTCCTGGAGAACAATGTACCTATCGATACGAAATATTACTTGGATAACCAGCTTTCCAACCCTCTGGGGCGGATTTTTGAACCAATCCTAGGCGAAAAACGTGCGAATTCCCTTCTCAATGGAGATCATACACGCTCCATCTCTGTTGCCGCTCCAACACTGGGCGGGTTGATGAAATTTGCAAAGAAGACTCAAACTTGCATGGGCTGCAAAAAGCCACTTGTTGGGGCAGAGGAGGCCAAGGGTGCTGTGTGCAAGGATTGCCGCCCCAGGATAGGAGAATTATATACCAAGCATGTCAAAAGAACTGGAGAGCTCGAAGTGAGATTCAATCGACTGTGGACACAATGTCAGAGATGCCAGGGAAGTATGCATTCTGAGGTTCTGTGTTCCTCAAGAGATTGTCCGATTTTCTACATGCGAATGAAGGCTCGGAAGGAGGTTGAAGAAGCAGGACGTGAGTTGAGCAGGTTTGATCATGATGCAGGTGCAATTTGGTAGCATTGACGCGACTGGGACACCATGGATCACTGGGCATTATCATTCCCCGTCTGGAAGGACGATTGATGGCCACATTGCATCCGAGATTGGAGTTTGAAAGTCGACAGTCAGCCTAAACAAAGGGTTACCTTGGCGGAGATGATATCGCCATAATTGAATGCGGGATCCTTGTATCCCTCACAAAACGCTTCTGTTTCTAGCCACGGTTATCTGAAATCGAAGAATCTGACTTGCTTGTAAGCAATAAATACACGTGACTGGTCAGTCTCATCCTGACCAGCCCCAGACTGCTGGCTCCTGAAGTCGCAGCCTGAGGCTGCACAAAGGCGCCGTGGACACGTGACAAACAAGGCTTGGCGAGGCGAGGCTGCACATTCCTCGGTTAGAATGAGCATAAGTGGGCAAGTTGGGTGGGCGAGTTGCATTTTGCATGGAGACCCCACGTCACAGCTCAAAGCAACCACAAGCTCCAACCTACAGTCAAACACAACACCCCCCTTCACTTTTGTTCACTTCTATTTACTCAGAAGCTTGACACCCCTGGCACTCTACTTGTATCTCTTGGCTTGTCCCTAGACTTCCTTCGTTTCCCTACGCCCTCTTGAGACCTCTTGATATTCGCATTCAAGTGCTCGACTTGGTGAGCAAGGAATCACAGCCATGCTCCCGAAAAGATAGTCACCTCGTCCCAATCATACCAGGCGGAGTATGAACGGAGAGTCGAATGAACGCCGCAACCAGCGGATTGAAGAGTTATGGCGCAAACTTGACACACGCAATCAGGGCGAGCTAGATCTCCCAGCACTCCAGAAAGGCCTCCGCACCATCGACCATCCCCTCAAAAATGCCGATGCCCTCCTCACCGATGTCCTCAAGGCTGTTGATACATCGGGCGATGGAAGAATACAATTCAATGAATTTAGAGTCTTTGTGGAGCATGCTGAGAAGGAACTATGGCAGCTCTTCGAGAGCATCGACAGAGACCATAACGGGGCGCTCGATAAGGATGAACTCCGTTCTGCCTTCAGTCGCTCTGGTCTTACCATAAGCAATGCAAAGCTGGACCAGTTCTTTGATGAAGTTGATACGAATCATGATGGAGAGATCAGTTTTGAGGAGTGGAGGTGGGTTGACTCTCCACCGAGTGAAGACCTCATGAGCGACCTTTATTGACAAGCCCCCCCAGAAACTTTCTGATGTTCCTACCGGCAAACCAACCAAGCCTTCGTGCTGTCATTACATATTACTCCGCAACTGCAAATGTGAATCAAGAAGGAGATGTTCACATAAATGATACACTCCAAGGCTTTGGTACACTCCCTTTTCTTGTTCATCAGCGAGCACCGCTCTGCCGACAAAAGTCCCAGTTCGCGCGCTGGTCTTTTGGAAGCTGCAATCCGGCCAGATGAGTACATCTACCTCGATTACTCGTTCTCTAGGCCCTTTCGTTTAAACCTCGCTCCTTTACAAATTCTGACTGGCTTGCTAGAAATGCTGACAGACCTTCTCCCTCCGTTAGGCTATTTTATAGCAGGCGGTTTAGCAGGCATGATCTCCAGGACGGCCACTGCACCACTTGATAGGCTCAAGGTCTATCTCATCGCACAGACAAGTCCGAAAAAGGCAGCCCTTAAAGCAGCAAAGGACGGTGCTCCGCTCCAAGTGCTCAAGAACTTCGGGCGTCCATTGGTCGACGCTTGTAAAGATCTCTGGGCAGCTGGTGGGATGCGCAGCTTGTTCGCTGGAAATGGCCTGAATGTGGTCAAAGTCATGCCTGAATCAGCCATAAAATTTGGAGCTTATGAAGCAGCGAAAAAGGCACTAGCTGAATTCGAGGGCTCCGACCCTAAACATCTACATCCAACATCACAGTTCCTTGCTGGAGGGTTTGGAGGCGTAATATCACAGTGCGTGGTATATCCTTTGGATACATTGAAATTGTAAGTACTTGTGATCCCCTCACGAGTGCTGCGTTCGCTAAACATGTGTTTCCCGTTTCAGTCGAATGCAATGCGAGACGGTCTCAGGTGGTCTTCATGGGAATGCATTGATTGCACAGACAGCGAGGAAAATGTGGAAACAAGGCAAGTTCATGCCATATTATCGGGGGCTAGGAATGGGACTCGCGGGGATGTTTCCATACAGTGCAATTGATTTATTCATTTTCGAGAACTGCAAACACTATGTGCTCGCGAGGAAAGCCAAAGCAAACCGATGTCACGAGGAGGATGTGGACATGAGCAATCTGATCACGGGTGTCATCGGAGCAACGTCGGGAGCGATCAGCGCGACGGTTGTGTATCCAATTAACCTCCTAAGGACGCGGCTGCAAGCTCAAGGCACGGTACTTCATCCACCAACATATAAAGGGATCGCAGATGTTACAATCAAGACCATACAGGGCGAAGGGTTCAAAGGACTTTTCAAGGGTGTGACACCTAATCTCCTGAAGGTGGCTCCCGCAGTTAGTATTAGCTACGTGGTGTACGAGAACAGCAAGGCGTTATTAGGACTACGCTGACCAGTGACGAAACTGGGATCATTGGGATGGTTTATTGGGACTGGCATTCACTCGGGAGTATCGGCAAGGAGTGATACCAGAGCGAAGAATTAAATGTTGAATGTTTATTGGTTTTGTAAATGCCTCAACTTGGGTATTGAATATCCAAGTACCTAAGTAGATACTACCTGATCTCCGGGCAGCCCTCCGCTTCTCCAGCTTCGCTAGCTACATACCTAACAAGGTAATTTATATGCCTCACTCTTCCAGTCTCCGGTGATCACATGCCTGTGCGGAATACTTTGCATTGCATCTAGTCCTGAATGCTTTGCTTGCATGTGCGGGCGATATCCACTTTGTAGCCACGTGACATTCCACGGGCCTTTATGCTCCCTTGAATCTTTCCCACTTCCACCTTCCTGCGCCCTGACGGCTTTTCCACAATTGAAAACGTCGACCCCGCGATGGGTCCATAGTCCCCGAGTCTCGAGCCAGGGTCAAACCGATAAGATGCTTGCTTTCGTTGTCCTCCTCACCTGAGATCCCGATCCCATCCTGATCAAACTCCCTCAACCCTATGTAGGTTCAGTATTTGAAATCTTATCGGCAGTGACGCTGAACCCAATCTCCGCGATATCGACTGCTATCAACTGCTGTTTCACTCGTCGCCCTCTCTCCATTCATTCATTCAGTATTACCAACGGCTGCGACAACAACAACAACAACATATACTTGTACAGCTAATTGTTCTTACTCCTGCCGTTTGCGCCGAACCCGTCGTTCCAAGCTTTTCACTAATCCCCGATCCTGAAGATCCTGACTAATACCTCGATTGAAAGAAGGACCCAGGTGGACCCCACGATTTGGTCTGCATTTGTTCGTCTGGAGCACACCCGTACATGAGATTACGCCGCAAGAGTTCGGATTTCTGCTCGATGAAAGGATGCCCATGCGCTGGCCTGTACAATTCAGGTTGCATGCTATAGCGGCCTCTTCTGTCCGAAAACGACCGTCTAATTAACTATCAGACCGAGCGCAGGCACAGTGTACACCAAGAACATCAAGCGAACACTAAAATCTATCATGGCCGACGAGGTCGACCCTGACCAAACTCCTCCTCCTGCAGATGATGTCGCTGTTGCCATGGAAGAGCCCGTTGCTCAGTCATCCAAAACCAAGAACAAGAGCAAAGATAAAGACAATGCAGCAAGCAAGAGACGGTGCGTCAGCACAGCCTGTATCGCCTGTCGAAAGCGGAAGTCGAAATGCGATGGAAACCTACCTAAGTGTGCTGCGTGTGCTTCGGTTTATTTAACCGAGTGCGAGTACGCGCCACATACCGACCACCGACGGAAAGGCGTTTATAAAAAGGAAGTCGACAGTTCTAAGGCAAAGAATTCTACCCTCCAGATTCTCATCCAAGCTATCCTCAATGCCGAGGAGGACGATGTAGTGGAGCTCGTTCGCCAGATCCGTACATGCGATAGCCTCGAGGACCTCGCCCACCGTATTGAGACTGAAGAAAAGATTGCGGCGGAAGAAGTTCCTGACTCACCCGTCTATAGGGATGATCCATCCGTGCCTCAATTCGAAGCCGAGCTATCTGGAAAGATGGGCGACCTAATGCTTGATGGCTCCGTGAAGTTCATCGGGGGCACCTCTAACCTTATATGGCTACCAGAGGACTACGAAAGTCAACACTCATCTGGCCAGTCTCCTGGCCAACAGCTGGGCACCAGCATAGTGCACCCGCGTGAGGAAGCAGTCTTGTCTTGGACCACCGTCACGGCGGATAAGGAACTCATTCTCCACTTTATCAATATGTATTTCTGTTGGCATTATGCATTCTTCACCACACTGGCCAAACAGCTCTTCTACCGCGATTTCCTGACAGGCACCTCCTCGCAGTACTGCTCCCCTTTGCTCGTGAACGTCATGCTCGCTCTTGGTTGCCATTTCTCCTCCAGGCCAGCCGCGAGGGCTGATCCTGACAATTCAGTCACCACGGGTGATCACTTCTTTGCTGAGGCTAAGAGGCTGCTTTACGAGGATGACGAGTTCGCCAATGCAAAGCTATGCACTGTTCAGGCCCTGGCCTTAATGTCGGTGCGGGAGGCGGGGTGTGGCCGTGAGAGTAAAGGTTGGGTGTACAGTGGTATGAGTTTCCGAATGGCATGCGATCTTGGATTGAACGTTGATGTATCGCCAATTAACGAATCATCTCGACTTGCGGATGAAGATATTGATGCACGCAGGATAACATTTTGGGGTTGTTTCCTCTTCGATAAGTATGGATATGCCCTGTACCCACCATGACTTCCCTCTTCATATTTCACTGACATATTTTGCCGTGTTTCAGATGTTGGTCGAATTATCTTGGACGTCAACCTCAGCTTCAAATGCCAAATATCACCGTGAAGAAGCCTGACGTATTCCCACACGAAGATAGTGAAATGTGGTCTCCATATACTGACTCTGGTATCATTCAAGCCCATGCACAACCAGCACGCACGCGGGCTGTCGCGTTGCAACTTTCCAAACTAGCCGAAATATCCGGCGACCTTCTAGCTTCATTCTACAACCCTACTCAAATCGACAAACCGATTTCCTCCAAAGCAGAGCTGAAGAAACTGAGTGACGTACATACAAGGCTAGAAGCTTGGAAGCAGGCGCTCCCACCTGAATTGGAGGCAAAAGAGGGCCAGCTACCCCAGGTATTGTTGATGCAGTGAGTATCATTCGTTCGATAAGCACCCATGAGATGCCTAATTCGATCTAGCATGTTCTTCCAGCTTCTATATATCCACCTTTACCGCCCTTTCCTGAAATACACACGCAGCACTTCTCCATTACCATCTCATATCTCACCTCGGAAATTCTGCACACAAGCTGCTGGTGCCGTCTCAAAACTCTTCCGACTCTACAAGCGCACACACGGATTGCGTCAGATTTGCAATATCGCCATTTATATCGTGCACTCTGCGTGTACAATTCATTTATTGAACCTGCCTGATAAAAATGCTCGGCGTGACATTATTCATGGGGTGAAACACCTCGAGGAGATGGGCGAGTGTTGGACAGCGGCCCGGAGGACCTTAACGGTACTGCAGGTATGCGCTGAAAAATGGAAGATTGCTATTCCTGACGAGGCGGACGTCGTATTCACTCGTGTGCGCATGAAGTGGGGACTAGGAACAGATGGCAGCACTGGCTCCGGTGGGGTCCTCGCCAACTACTCACCACAGAGTCAGAACCTTGCGCAAATGGCGAAACAGATCACGTCGCAGCCTTTGCAGCTGACGGATCTGATGGCACGGAACATTCAGCAACAGCAGCAGCAACAAATGTTAATGCGACCCTCAATTCCACAAGTCCATCCTGGCCTATCTGGAGGGCACATGGCTCCCAGCCCGGCAGAAACAATTGATACACGGCGTAGTTCGGGTGGGTTGTCTCTCCCACCGACGACAGCAGCCGATCTTTCGCGGAATCTACACAAAATTAGACCCTCGACGTACCTGACGCAAGCACAGCAAGATGCGTGGAATTCGCACCAGGCACGCATGAAGAGTGCGGTTGGCTCCGCATCTGCAGCTGCAGGTTCAGGAGCAGGCCAGCCCCTAGAAGCAGCCCGCCTCTTTGGAGGTGTCGATTCACTCATGGAGGAGACGCAGGACTGGTTCATCAAGGACCAGAATCAGCTCGCCATGGGCTTCGAGAATTGGGGTGGTCCCACGCAGCAGGATTGGGGAACCCTCGACCTTAGCTTCTTCGACGATGACGGTCCCGCCGCCCATGCTGCGCAAAGAGGTGATCAGGGCGGTGGTATCAACGGCCGTAACCTTGGCGGTGGTGGCACTGGCAGTGGGGTTGCAACAAATGAGAATTCCCCGGACCACCTGGGCAGCGGTATGGGGACCAGCTACGGGTATGATCCTTATCTAGACACGAATCCCGTCGATGTAAATGGCTACACAGCACAGTATAACGGCCGCGGTAGTGGTATTGGTGGGAATAATGGATACTCCTCTGAGCTGAAAGGCGGCAGCGGTGGTGCCATGGGTGCCGGGATGGGCGCCGTAGGTAATGGAGGCGGCAGCATTGCTCCAGGCGGAGCAGGTGCGTACGGTTATAAGCGCCACCATTATCAGACGTCCTCACGCGACCGGCCATTTGATGAGGATATGTATTACTGACTGTTTGTTTGACGGATCCATTCGTTGGTCGGCTGGTTTTCTGGCTGTGCTTTCACGAGATTATTTATGAGCTCTTCCGGCTTGAACATATCGGATCTTAGCTTGCAGCTATATATCTAGGAATTCTTTTGCGCCTACGCAGAATCATATACAGACAAAGACATCTATAAAGGCGGATGACGGGATGGTGTGTCTCGCCCAGCAATTTAATGGTACTTGTGTTAAAGATGGAAATGATAGTGATCGCGGCTCTTGTTTGTCGACGTAGCTTTTGCTAATCTTTTGCTTTGGAATCTTCCTCGAGGCTGTATCGTCATGAGATCTCTCGAACCCCTAGGTTGCAAGGGATCAGACGGATCGTCTTTGAACCCAAGGCGAGCTCCCCCACAAGTTGGCTAATTACAGAGGGAAAGTGGCCACTGCCTAAAGCTTACTAGTGTGGATTGTTCTGATCTGAGGCTGTGATCCTTTTTCTCGTATTGCGCTTGCTACTGGTAGCCTGACTGGTTGACGATCCCACTGCTGCCGTTGCGCACGTTTTTAGACTTGCTTAGTATTCGTAATTAGGGAGTACTGCACGGAGTACTCAGCCAGGCTAACCTTGCCAATGGGGTTTCCTTCTCCGACTCTGGATATACTCACTATCTAGTCAGGACGAGACCGCTGTTGCGAAAATGGTATTGCCCCTCGCCAGCTTGAAACCATTACGCTTGTCAAGGCGAGCATTCTCTTTAGAAGCTGGATGAATAAGGAACTGTACGCATTCCCGGCGGAGTCAAGAGGATAATCAGAATTGGGTGTTAGGAGGACACCAAGAGCTCATATCATATCATAGAATCTACTGGAGGAGTGAGAATGGCTTCGACAACTGCCAGAGCCTCCACAGGTGTAAAGCGACAGCAAAGGTCAAAGAAAAAGTCTTGACGTCCAACCCTGTGGAATCTGAGACTACATACCCCATTAGACAGTGAGCACGCTTGTGCAGCACGTGGAGGAACAACATCGAGCATTTGGAGAGACAATCAAAATCATCTCAACCCTCCTCGAGCAAGTAGCAAAACCCGCTCCCACCAGTTACTCCATTTGGAGCAAGCCCTTTGTGCGCTGTCCCCTCCCAGGACATGATCTCACCTTGTCTGGTGCTTTATCTACCTGATGAAGACATTTCCTTCTTTGCAAGTGGATACCTGGAATTACAGAACTGCAATGAGTGCATGACATGCATCTAGCCCTCCTCCGTCTTCTCCCGCAATGCGGCTGGCAGCGCATTGAGGAGTGAAGCTTGAAATGAAACCTTTGGTACCATAGCTTTTATCAATGTCTAATCCTTAATCACTTTACACATCTATATACCCAAGTATATTATGTAATTGCGTATAACTATGGGCAGAAATTGCAGGCATGATTCAGGAGCGGCTTATTCACTGCCAAAGTATGCCCGTAGGAGGCAGTATACTAGCCGATCGGTCAAGCTGACATTCTATCCTCGAGTCACGGCTTAGGCCAAGATAGACTGATTTTCTTGGCTGACTCCAAGACCATTGGAGGTCCCTATCCCTTACTAATTGAATTCCATATGTAGAAGTAGGCTCCTTTTGTCTCATTGGAGAGCTGGCTTATCCCGCTGGACTTATCCCGCTGCAGGTGCGGGAATGGCCAAAGCTGAGCAGCAGGTAACAAGTCTCCTAGCGGTGCATCTTCAAACCTGGAAAGGCTAAATAACGCCCGCGACTATGTGTTAAGTGATAATTTATTCTGGCCTAAACGGTTCGCAGCCTCGCTGGTGAGCATGGCTGATTACGTGGGCTCATCTAAAGCGCAACTGCAGTGGGTCAACCACGATGCAAAGAATATGAAAGCCGCGCCCAATCGAAGGCAGGTATTCAAACATATCCAGGGCTCTTATCGGAAGTGGAAGCGTGTGGAGGATAATAGATCGCTGACTGCTTCAGCCAAAATTTCTGGTGCCACTCTGAATTCAGTCGTTCCCAGCGATAAACCTCCTGCCAATGTGTCCGGCCATGCGAGAAGTCGCAATGCACTTCCTTTGAGGTCGTCCTGGAAGACCTGCAAAGATTGTAGAAACTTGGTCATTCGACTGCCGCCCTCGCCGGCGACCATCCTTCAACGAGGCAGCTCCGACCCTTTTGGCGTCTTGGGAATTGAGGTCACCCCGCAAGTGAACGCCATGCTGTCCTTCTACAAAAGCGATATACTTGGGGCAGTTTGTCGAGTAGATGCGAGCACAGGCTTGGGGAGTGAAATTGCTGAAAAAACATGGCAGACCCAAGTGGAGAGCTTTAAAGACCCAGGGTTTAGGTCAGTCTATCACCGATGAGATTTCTCGAGTGCGGCTGAGCTCCACTGACATATTCAGCTACGCGCTCGTTGCTTCTGCGGCGTCCGTTGCTTCGAGAACTGCCACTACATCCCAATATCTCGATTACGCAGCCTCATGCCGCCTCAAAAGTATACATTACCTGAAGAAAAAATTGGCTGACCCTGATACCTTCCTTAACTTGGAGTCGATGGAACACATCAACAGCGCCTGCGAAGCAGAAATATATGCAGGTAACATGGATGGGGCCCGGGGACATATGCTTTGGCTGAACCAACTGTGCATGAAATACCTGGAACGTCAACCCTTGGACCGGATGATGCTGCTCCATCTGGCCAACGACTTCTACCATGATGTACAAATTGCCATGATCACCATGCAGAGAATGGTGTTTGGCGTTCACAATTGGATGCCAAACGCAATCGCTGATGCTTTGAAACTTGCGTCTCAGTGCCTACCAAGCTGGATGCATGACGTTTCCAATAAATTTAACGCAGCCATTGACGAAGATTTACACGGGCTATTACTTGACAGGCGCAAATGTAGCAGGCTGTGGATGGAGAAGGTCAATGAACGAATACTCTACCCAGAAATGGTGTATTTCCATTCGCTCATGACGGGTGGAGTCCACTTTGGCCGAATTCTCGATCGGTACCTCACGTACAAGGCCATGGTTCCGTCACCAGAGCGTTCTATCACGCGGATATATCTCCAGCAGCATCTGTTGCTGAGTATTCTTTACTGGATGTACGTGTGCGGCAGAGAAGTGTACCTAGGCGATCGCCTCCTCTTTGACGGGACAAGCTTACTCTTCCAACAACTCCGTCACAGCCTGGAAGCGGCAAGCACGCAACTCACACCTGAAGAATGCACCAAAGAATACAACGCAACCAAGCTGTATGCCATGTACACTGGTGCCTTCTATGAGCAAAGGCAGCGCCTCCGCCACCCCAAAGCCGCAAAATCAAATTGGTTCAACGAGCACCTTGCCGTCTATGCAAGGACCACAGGTTTCCATACCTGGCCAGCTATTGAAGCCACCGTGGAGACTTTCCTGTACTATCCCAGCCTTGCGCCGCGAGGCGATACTTGGTTCGAGAAAGCCATCAATATCTACGGATCTGGAGCGGAAATTGAAGTTCTGGTAAAGCAGGAAGACGACCATTATACAGATAGTAAGCTATAGTCTGCAGGTCACGGTTGGGCTGTCTAATATATATGTAATAAATCCCGTTAAAACATTGTCTGACAGCATGTCGGCCGTTGTGTTTTTTGGGGTTTGAGGTATACCACCTATTTGTAGGCTAAAGTAGTAAATTCTGCAGTAATTGAGAACCAGTGGAACGACATGATGCGTGGCTTATTATATCGACAAATTCTACATCTCAAGTTAGCAGAAGTATATGTAGCTAGGAGGTTGAGACCCACTTTTTGTTCTGTCCTATATCCTGATGCGAAGAACTCAATTGATCCTCCAGGGTGGAACGCTTCGACATGGGGTCGTGGAGCTATAACCCAATTTTCGACACTGAACCGAGGCACAAGAGAGCCAGCGAATACAAAATGTCAATGCATATCCAGCCCACTACATGGCTGATGCATGATGATTCAATCATGAGTCTCCTATCGCTCAAAGTGGAGCTACTCGGGCAGTTTTATACCGAGGAGGATATAGATGATATTGACTACCCTACTTAGTTAGGCCTCGAGCACTCCGTGCTATGCGGGGAGGATGGGGCAACCTCCGAAAGCAAAGGGATCACCCCGAGCTTTATGAACCATGGCGATCCAGGCTCTCTGGCAACCATGGTTCAGGGCACTCGCAAAGTAGAGTACTGCCCGACCCGACGGAAGGCCCGACGGGACGCCCCTGAGACGAGGTGCGCACGCAAGAATGGATGCGAAGGCACAGGTTACAACAGATAGCAAGTCCGGGGAATGGAAGAGCTTTTCTGGAGTCGCCCCGTTGAATATCGACGCTACCTAGTGAACTAGGTGGCCCGCTCTTTGTCGTTATGACTCACACTGCAAGTTGGAGTGGAAAATACATATTCTGAGCATACTGTTGTTCTGCGGGTTTGTAGAAGCTCCAAGAACATTACCCATGAACGCATTTCTCATATCAAGTTCACCTGCATAGTGGGCCAATGTAGCGAATGACTATCTCTTTTCTTACGCGGCGCTTATGGCCATCAGGTATTTATCACTGTGGAGGGGGACCAGGCTGGCTTCCCGGTAGGGCATCGGACAGCCTAATTCAGTGGGTCGATATTGGAACGGCGCCAGAGACACTGGAAGCTATGGCAATGCCCGGAATTTCTCTCAAAGGTGATAAGCTAAGGACAGTGAATCTTTGTGCGTGGCCGAAGAGTTTGATATATGATGGCGGTGATGTAAATGTAGCAACCTCTTTTAACTGCCAATAGTCGCGGCAAATTCGACAAAGCGACTGTTGTAGGGAGACCTTAGTAATATTTCAGTGTTTGCGACCAAAAAAACACGGCCTTAATGATATCTTCAGATTTCATCAATGGTGGAAGTTGGGTGAGCAGGCAATTCAAGTATTAAACTGTGCTGAGATAACTCAAGAGCAAAAGAACCAATGACAAGCGCCTGAATCACTCCGGAGCTCGAGCTGATGCCAGGAGTAGAATTAATCGCAAAGATGTAGGAGGAGGCATACACAAGACGGTACCGAAAGGCAGTGGTTCACTCAAAGACAATGTAATCTCCAACCTCGGCTCTGTCTTCGATGCCCGAGAATGGATCTGGGATTTCAAGCATCTTGCAAAATAATTTTGTCTGAGAGTTCGGAAACTCACAAGGCTGTTCGCTGGCCTTTCCTTTGACGCTTGGGTCATAGATCGGAGCATGTCTCTCGAAATTTTCGGGGATTTTCAGAACCCCTTTCGCGGTAATATTCGTTTGTACCCAGCTGAGATTCTGCAGGATTGTACTCTCCTTCGCCACGATGGATGTTTCTGGTGAGGTATCCGTAGACACATGTCCAGAGGACCGGGTGATAGCAAGCCATTCCTCATCGTAGTGGAGAGCATATTTGCCTCTGGGCGTCTTCTGGATATAAGGTGCTATGGATTTATCATCGGCGCCAGAGCATGGGTCGATATCAAGAAATTCGAGGAATGCGCGATCGGGACCAGGTTTATCAAGAGCAAGGAAGTGGGTAACATCATTCGTAATATCCTTAGGTGCAGTGATAGCGGCACCACTTCTTTTTCTGGAGGAAGCTCGAAACATGGATTTTGGCAATTGTGCCCGGACTTCGTCTGGGATTGTCATATCTTTGAAGATGTCCTCAGTGATAGTTTCCTTGTGTTCCACAATTGCAGAGTACTTGACGTGCATGTGGCCTGAGAACCAATATTTAGGTCGCAGAAGGTTCATTAACTGTTCAGCAGGTGGGCTACCAAGATTGTCGGCCTTGACACTTTCAAAGAAGGTGGGTCGATCAGCAAAAAGCTTTTTGTAGTCCCCGAACCACTCCATGCGACGCGGCCAATCATGGCTGATGCAAATGTCGATCGGATGTTGAATTTGGAGTAGCTTAGCAACATCGCATTCTCGAACATGATAGATAGAGCGGATCTCAGCTCTCCCATACGGAAGGCGTTCATGGTGCGGCTTTCCGTAATCAGAAGCTTTGAATATACCCGAGAGGCCAGAAATGCGGTAGGGGCCGTAACGCAGAACGTTCGCAGCCCCTAGATAGTAAATATTCGGGGCCAGCCAGCCACCATAGTATAGCTCTGAGAAGTAGTTTGATGCCTCGTGGTTCCCTCCAATGACGAGGGTCAGCACTTGGGCATGTTTCTCCCCACTGTAATACCGATGGAAATCACCGAGGTGTCGATATTTCCACGGGACGGACATGCAATTCAGGTCCAGCTCGTTACGTACAGCCTAGGAACAAGTTAGTGAAGAGGAGAGGCTGAGCGGAGCACCAAGGGAAATTTTTCCTGAAAGTCTCCACAAATGATGAGAAAATCAACATCTTCAACAGCCCAGCCTCGTGATTCGCATTGGATCTCAAGCGAATCGTAAATATTGTCCATGGAACCATGACCCTGGAGAATATTAGTACAAGATAATATCGAGGTTGCTTAGGGCCCTGAAGCTACTTACACAGCCTTCCACGGCGATCTTCAAGCTCTGTATTGAGTGTTCGGACCCTCCCGTCTCAAGAAGATTGAGGTTAGACATGACGCTTGTCGTTAGAGAATTCGAAGCAACGCAAAACCCTCAGGTGGCTTCCTTCAAATCTACCAATGCTGGGGTTGAGGGGTTTCTATATTACACTGTCTTTCATACATTATGGTTTACTTCCATCCAATGAGTTGGTGGCATTCGAGGTGGCTACACGAGGATGTAGTCATGGTGACTCAGAACGAAAGCCAGGCCTGAAAGGGAAGCATGACTGCGTGAATGTCAGCAAGCTTTCCACGCAATTATATTATCGAGGCCTACTCAACCTTGATATATGTCGTCCTGGGCAGTTTGACAGCGCAAATGACCATAGGGGGATTAAAGACGATGTTGCGAGAATTGAGTGATGTGTCTAGAATCGACATGGTACTAATTCCAAAGTTGGATGGTCGTCTGCTACACGCTTTTCCGGATTGGGAGGAGTATAATAGCAACACTATATATTGCAGAAATGAATCACAGAACATGAGGGACGGGGCTAGATAGCTGTCTGCCAGTTGAAAGGCTTTACTAGTTGCCCATGCTTCCCAAATTTTCTGATGTGACATTGCGTGGACAGGGAAATGAGGGATGCTGGCCCAAGGTAGCTTGCGTCTACTTGACGTTGGTTATATCCCCTGCGGTAGGTGGCTAAGTGGGGAATTACTGGGCCCTGGGCACTTGGTCGTACTCACCATAAGGACGCGGATGGTGGAAGGGTAATATGTAAATTGAAGATCACTTGCTCACGTACACACTATAATAAGCTAAAAGAGGTTAGGAAACGCGGGCTAGAGGAGGAGTAGACTACCGCAAAGCGCCTATAGAAGTAGGACGAACTAAGGTCGTGATCTATATATAAAGCCCTGTAGGGAAGGGGGTTGCTCTAACGGCGATATCGACATATTACTAGAGTTATTACCCTATATAGACTTGACCTAGGCGATGGGTGATGAGCCAGATGACTAGTAAATCTGTATATAAAGTTGTAAAGGAGCTATAAGTCTATTCATTGAGATATTAATTAATTGGGCTATAGATAGGAGTCTGGAAAAGTACTCCCAAATAGGGTGTACTCCCACAAGGGGTGGATGATGTTAGTCCATATATCTAGCCCCTAGCACCCTAAGTTCCGGGTACTCCTTACCCGTACCTTAAGTGTAAGTATATAGCCTAGAGTCTCCCCATACCTTAGAGAGGGTGATAAGGAACTTATTGAACTTGTTTGACAAGCACACATATCGTAAGACATACAGCACGAAGCAATTTAATACCAATACGGTCACCTAGATGACGTCCCTGGACGCCCGCTCCGAGCTTTGCCACAATTCCCATCCCTCCATAGCCACGAACTTGGCGCGCCGCCGTCTTGACAGGGCTCAGGGAATTGGTCGCCAACGAATAGTCAGTGTGACGTACACCTGAAAGGGTGGTGCAAAGTAAATTTCGTCTGCTTCGGGCTCAGGCACGTCGACATCGATGATCTCCGTGGCTGGAACCAAAGACTCAATGCCCGCTGACTGTAATGCAAGCCGTAGAGTCAGTCTCAGGATGCTCCCACCAGCGCCAATAACGCAAGCAGACCTAGCATCCGATGTATGGAACTGAAAACTTAAGGTAACAGTGTTGCACGAACATACCCATGTGCACGGAGGAAGCTCGGGGTCTGAGATTCAGGGACGAAGCGCTGTGACTGGAAAGAGAGATGCCGGCTGTTAAGAGCCTGCACAAACCCGGCCAAGGAGGCGAAATGTCTCAACTGGTGGACAGAGGGTTTCCATGGGGAACCCCTACTCTTTGCCCCCTTCCCCCAATCGTTCTACCTGTCCATTCAGGATGCAGTGGCCCGTAATTACGAGGCAGGCGGATTTCTGCGAACTGGTCTGCAGATGGTAAAGCGGAATTGGCTGGCGAATCCTGGCTAAGAGCATGCTCTAAATGCCCCCCAGCGGTAGGTAGTTCACCAAACTACCAAATCGCTGTATCATCTGTCCGCGGACCTTCTTTGACAAAAGAAAACACAGTACAACCTGATCCAGTAGTCGCTTTATCGGCATTTTCCTTGTTTGTTGCATCTACTATCATGTCTTACTCGTGTATCAAAGGCAAGACCTACATTGTCACCGGAGCTGCCTCCGGTATAGGCCGAGAGATCTCTATACGATTAGGAAAGCAAGGCGCAAATGTTGGCCTAGTGGATTTGCGAAAGCCTGAGCAAGTATTGGCCGAGGTCGAAAAGACCGGTGCGAAAGGGTTTGCGGTGGCGGCCAATGTCTGTGACTCGAAGGAGGTAGATACTGCCTTCCGACAAATTGCAGACCATTTCGGGGCCCTCAACGGTGGTGTCAACTTCGCGGGCATCGTTGGAAAGTACTACAAGTTTGGAGAGCGGACTATGCCATTGGAAAAGCTTTCCGACGATGACTGGAGCAGTGTCATCAACGTCAACCTGGATGGAGTGAAAAATTCCATGCGCGCAGAGTTTCAGATCATGAAAGGTCCCGGAGCTATTGTGAACGCCGCCAGTCTTGCAGGACAAATACCCAGCCCGTACAATACTCCATATGGGGTGAGCAAAGTCGGTGTTGTCTCATTAACAAGGTCTGGTGCTCAAGAGGTGGGAGCAAGAGGTATCAGGGTGAATGCAATAGCGCCGTAAGTCCCCATTTTTTTTTTGGCATGAAGATACCGCAGAGTTCACATATATCTTAGAGGATTTGTGAAGACTCCGATGTTGGAGCAGTTCAGCACTGACAACGCCGTGCTCCAAAAGCGTGTGATCGAACCCAGAGTCGCACTACAGCGGATGGCGGACCCTGAAGATATTGCGCGCGCAGTCTTATTTCTTTTAAGCGAGGAAGCAGGATATATTACCGGAACTGTAAGACTTATCCACAAAATCTGTAAAGCGCCTCTGCTAACGATCTGCCAGGTTCTAGATGTGAACGGAGGATACAGCTAGGAGGTATACTACCAGCCCTTAGTAGGAACACTTTCCACCTGATATAGTTCTTTCCAAATACAAGTACATATCCAGCTATATAACTGCGTTTGTGAGTTTCTGGATGAGCAAATCTCTTGACCTATCTGTTTCCTCCCACGACTAGACCAGGACTGGGTTTGTAGGCTTCAGTAGAAAGGGCATATGAAGTCGTATCAATGGATCACGAATTCTTCCAGTTGCAGCGCGAGATCGTCCTAGTTTCGTCGATATCCACAGGACCTGATCGGTGATTCCGAGGCTTTGGCTGATCCAGTTCGAAAGAGCCCCAGACATGACATCTGACCAGGGAAGCCTATTTCCGTGACAACCTCCGGGCTTTCAAGGTTCGTAAGCACGCCATTATGGTTAAAGACCAAGATGGAGATGGGTAGCCATGCCTTTCCGCGGAAGAATCATATCCAAACATGCTGCGGACTACCCTTTAGGGACTAGATTGGAAGATATCGTTATGCATCTACAGATTTCCGAGGTCGGAATACCAATATGTCTGGCTGAATAACTAAGACACTTTCCTCGACAAAGAAGAGGCTTAAATACGGAACCTGGACGTGTTTAATACCGTGCTCGGGGAAGAGGAGGCGCGGACGCCAGGCCAATAAGCTATGGGTCTATCTCATCCTATGAGGCACTCCGAGGAGTTAGGGGGCACATAGCTGCATATATTGCTATCCTGGGGGTTCAATCACCCGCATAGCCTATTACCTATTACAGGCCAAAGGGATAGATCCGCGCCAAGACTAATGTGGAGTATATATAAAGTTACTAGCGTCTTCATTGAAAATAAGCGATTTTCTAATTATTTAGCAATTTCCAAGTGCTTTACATTAGTGAGTATAAAACTCTTTTTTATATAAGTGATATATATTAGGTTAGACACTAATGACCTGATTCGTACGGTGAGTTAAGTGAGAATGGCGCCAATAGATGCGCAGTATGCCTGTAGCCTTGTGGTCGGAAGGGGTACGAACACGCGCACTATAATATAAAATCCAACTTGCGATTCTACAGCTCAAGTTAATCACTACATAGCGCTCAAAACTAACATTTAGCGCAGTCCTTAGCCGACAGCCGTAATGGTGTGCGCCTCCGTATCCCTCGATTGGGATGATATGATCGAGTCAGTCACAACGAAGTATCAATCGGCGGGTCATTAGCACCTCATTTCAATGTTGGCCATTCATGTCCAGCCATTCCAACAACAGATGTGTGGCCAATCGATGCCGACAGAAGGAGAATCAGGATTGGTTGCAAATTTATTCCTTGAGTTTACTGTGATATCGTGTTCAGAACCTCAACGGGAACCTCCACCAACTTATCCCTGATATAGTCGGCAAAGCCTTTGCCAAGGTTATCCAGTAACATACTACTGCTCGAGCCGCGTCCCAAAATACCATATACAACGAAATGCACGGAGTGCATACCGGGAAATTCCATGCGCTCAATCAAATAGTCATCCTTCCAGTCGTCCCCAATTAGCTGCCGGAGCCGGCAACGAGACATGAAGCCTTGAAACCAGGGCCAGATCTTGCGTGTCTTCGGAAAGATACCAAAATTGACATTAGCACCTTTGTCACCTGAGCGGGCAAGTGCGATTTCCCCAAGGCGCACAAGCTTCGTTTCTGCGCTGGAGGGGATGATCGTGGGCTTGGTGTCAAAATTGGCTCGTTTCTGAGTCACCTCGAACCGGGGCGGGTGGCCAGCAGGTATCGATTCGCCGATCGCGGAATCGCGATTCAGCAGATGAGCATATTCCTCCAGGGAGTTTTGTGGATATAACGCTGGGTAATATGCAATGTATCGACTCGGTACTGCGGTGCGAAAGTCCAAAGAGTAGTGAAGTCCTATCCTCCAAATCAACATCAACCGTATTTGTGGATTCCTGACTGACCAGAAAAATGCTGCATCACAAATTCAGCCTATGCAGCTCTAAGTGTCGCAACAGTCGACTGATCTACTGCTTGTGCAAAGATACGGCAGTAGGTCGTACTCCTTAGTTGTGTTCGGGGATTTGGTTCGGGGGTTCCAACGCTGTGTGTGCCGGTCAACTTCGTCGAACCAACATGACAGCGAAGGAGATACCACACTTACATCTGAAAATCGATGACATCGAAATCTTCAAGTTTCCCCTTCTCTTTCAGCACATATTTAACCTGCTTCTCGAGCAGTTTCCACTTGAGCTCTGTATTGTACCCTGTGGCATTGAGGAGCAACTGGCACTGATATCCACCATGGTAGAAAATTCCCATCTTCGTCGTGGGAGGTGGTGGACTGCCAGTCACGCCAGTAAGCTTGACGCGGTTTCTTCCATCCTGTTCCAGTAGCGCGTTCGTCACATCGGCTGTGACGTCGCTATGAAGATATATGGCTCCTTGCAGCTCATATAACAACTGACAACGAACCACGTCTGTGTTGATTACCCCTTTCCCATTATCGTGCATGGTGATCACACAGCTTCCGTCGTTAGCGATTTCTGTGATACCGAATGGGATGTCGACAAGTAGGTCGAGGTCGAACGCGTCGAACCCGGAATAATTTCCACCTGTCACGTATCCAGAACACTCGATAAGGTGACCGGCAAGCAGCGCCCCTGCTAATCGATCGTAGTCTGTTGCCTCCCAGCCGTGCCACCACCACGCGGCGGCAATGACGGGCGAGGCATCTGCCACACGGCCGCAAATGATTATGTCAGCTCCGGCACCCAGCGCGACAAAGATTGCTCGAGCCCCGAGGTAGGCATTTGCAGCAACGAGAGGATTCCGTTCTACGTTGAGAAGAGATAGAGCGCGCTCATCTAGGTTGACCTCCGGATTGTCAGAATCGAGGTGTGGTGGCAGATCCCCCGTTCGGAGAAGCTGGGCTTTGACCGTGGTGAAAAGATCATCCCCGGACACAAATGCGACTTTCAGGTCGTGGTCTCTATGATTGACCTACAGAGTGTCAGTGAATCCACCATCCCAATCAATTTTCACCTGTTGGTGAACCGTACCAGCTGCTGAACCTTTTCTGCAAGGCCACGAGGGTTCAATCCACCACCATTGACGATAATTTTGATCTCCTTCTCGGCTGCAAGGTCAATAGTTTGCTCAATTCCGTCCCAGCACGTCGGGAACCAGCCGTCGTGCTGTCCTTTGCGCATCGCTTCCGCATTTTCCGCCAAGCTGACTTCTGCACAGGGTGAGTTAGATTGATCCCAGGCAAGTATGATTCTTGAAAACATCGGTAACTTTACCAGCTAGATAGTCTCCAGTAATAAAATCGACATCACCTCGTTCTGCCTGACGTCTCATCTGATAGCCGGGATCATCTGCAGTTAAACTTGATCAGTAAATTTCCCAGTAACGGAGGCCCGGCCCCTCCAGTTCGAAGACGAACTTCTTCCTCCAGAACAATTAGCCACTCTCACAGGACGCTTCCCCCGAAGGGACCATCTAGATCCGGACGTTGTCATGGTCAGTCCGATGATAGTATGTCGAAGCTAGAAAGATGCTGCTACCATCGGGAAAGACACCCAAAGATCGTTGCTGTATGTTTTCAATCTCTTTGGAAGATACTGTCATGTCACATGATCCGTCCCCATTTTCCGCGAGTTCCGACGGTGTCTCTGCTTGGGGGGGAACGAACTCAGACTCCGACATCAAAGAGGCCTGAAAGGATTTATTCCGGCTGCCCTGTCCGAGCAATTGGTTATTTCACTCGAGGAACCCCAATCTTCCCCATTTTCCGCAGAATTTGGGTACGTCTAGCATTCGGGAAATTGTCCTCACGATGTGTTCGAGTCGTGAAATATGAGACTCGGCAGAATGCCTTTGGAGAAGCTGTTATGATATGGTTCTGGCATCTTCTCCAGCATGAATACTTGGTGACTCAAAGCGTCATACGCAGCTTCCGCACACAGCGAAGCGTGACACGACACCTGAGACCTGAGACTTGACTAACTAGCGTGAGCTCAGTCTCTTGAGCATAATTACTAAACTGTGTAACTCCGTTGTCGAGAGGCCTAAAGTGGAGAGGCACTTGATTCTACTCCTTGCCCAGGATGTCACGATACGACCACAATACAAGATCAAGCGCATTGATTGTCCTAATTTATCAAGAACTCTATAGACGATACAAATGGCGTGGAAGAGGGAGGGCCCAGATTTCATTTGAGCGCACTTCCGATGGATCTTTATGGTCTAAATGCTTTCTCTCAAGGGTGTCAATTCTCAGCTCTTCAGAATAGCTGATCCACTGGATGCAGTCCAAATGTTAACCAAATGCAGGCAATTTTTCCAGGGTATTGGTTTCGCATGAGACAACATCTAAATCAAACATGTCCATGTAAATCCATGGCTCTGGGGTCTCTCCGGAGGTCAAAATTTGGGCTTCGAATCCGACTCCAAATCTATGGGTCAAGCTCTGTTACTGGGTCGAGCTGTTGCTAGTATGGTTTCCGTTGCACTGCAAGTCTTCATATTCCGTGCCGTCGAGTGGATTGGCTTTAGAGTGAGCCCATACGATGTAAGCAGGCTCAGAACCATGATTCCGCAGAGCATGCCGGTTCCCAGGAGGGAAATACAGGCCATCTAGGTAGCCGACTTCAGTGCTGCCGTGGCCGATGTCCACTATGGTTTTTCCTGCGACGATGATATATGTTTCTGACACTTCTCGGTGCGTGACTGGGACCTGTTTATGCCCTGGCAGGAGTACCGTAAGTCCAACTGCAATCTTTTCACTTTCCACTGCCAGACCGGGATTGAGGTTCTGGAATCCAGATGGACCTCCAATCCAATTTACCGACCATCGGAGGAATTCAGGTTCTTTTGCTCGAGGCAGCGACCAACAAGGCTCCAGGTCCTTCAGGGATACAATTGAGATTTCTTCCTTTCCAGGCGCATTGGCGATATCCTCCTCTGTCTCACAATATACTGTCACCCCCTTTTTCTCCACCCCGTCATGGAGCCAAATCATCACCACGTCTTCGGAACCACAGTTGCGCACGCCATGAGGGACTCCAGCCGGTATATTGATAAGGTCTAAGGGACCTGCACGATGTGGTTTCCCTGTGCCGTCATATCCTTCCAGGTGACCCTTGATGATGACATAAATTTCAGTGACCTCGTGGTAGTGAAGACCCTTTTGCCGTTGTCCCACTGGCAAATACATTAATCCTACCCCAATATCTTCGTTTTCCACTGCTTTTCCTGGATTGGAATTGATATAGCCCTCTCTGCCTCCGACCCAACTTATGAGCCACCTCATCGTACCCGGGACCTTCGCGTCGGGAACATGCCACGAGGGTTCGAGGTCGTTAAAGCGAACGAGAGATGCTTTCGAAGTTGACTTCATGGCGGGTTGTATTGATAACGAAGAGGAGGACTAATTCCAAGGACAAGGGAAGTAGAATGCTGTTACTCGACGATCTGTTGGTATGCAGTTCATTCGAGGTGGTATCCACTATTACCGGCGAGGGGATCTTTTCTTCTTGGTCTTTGAGCGTTGATTATCATCCAGGTTTCTGAAGGGGTCACCCTGTCGAAAAGTACACCAAGAACCAAGTACACGCTAAGAGAAAGGCGAACTGGCTGCAAGTGGGGATTCCATCAATTCCGAATATGGAATTGGGCGGTAGAGCGAGAAGACAAGCTCTTGATAATCACCTGGTTTACATGGACGAGCGCGGATCGTGATCCACCTGTGTTTATCTGATTGTAATAAACCTTAACTAATCTGAGTGCTCGCAGATAGAACTTCTTGAATGCTTGAGGGTCCACACCACCCTTCCACACCGTGCACACTTTCGAGTTACCGGGGCACGGATTTAGCCACTTTTGTACATGGGATATAGAACATCGGGCAAGGTCAACAATGATGCCTCACCTTGACCAAACCCACTGAAATCTGTTTGAATATCTTAGGAGCCTAGACGGTATTGAAGCAGGATCTTTCAAGCTGAGTTGAACTCCGCTTCATTGTGATAATTGTGGATTCTTCTCAGTATTTAGAATTTTCTCGAAGTGGCCTTGGACTAGTGTGAAGGAGGTGCAATTTACCTTGATAATCTGGCAGTGATGATTCCAGTACTTTAAGTAGGGTGTTAAATATCCTCTGAGAACAAGCTTGAACTCCAGCCACAATGCGGAATTCGGCGGTTGGTGGTAATATAGTTGCACAAGATATGCCTGAAATTCCGCTGTGGGGCGTCGTCACTGTGCTTTATGTCTGAAGCTCACCATTTATAGCAGGATAATATGATGGTGATGCCCTCAACCCGATCGTGTTATGACCTTGAGGAATATTTACACCATGACACCACCCTGCAGCAGCGAGAATGACCAAATAGTCTCTGTCAACGACAGACCGACCCTGCCAGAGGTACCTCCATTAGCCAATTGGGGTGTATGGGACAAAGACGGGCAGAAGGATGAGTTTGGAACATTGAATTTTTTAACCCCGGAAGTTATCCGGAACGCGGCCAAAGAGGTCCACGAAGGGGTATCAATTTCGTTGAAGTGAGATAGCCTACTTCTCTTGATTGACTATCTCCTGCAGAGACCTGGCGCATCCAAAACCATCTGCATACTGACAATATATGCAGTCTAAAGCTTGACTCTCCATCAGTCAGTGTGCTTCGTCGACAGCGTTTTGAGCATAGGATCCGGGATAATAGTACCTTCAGCTCGTCCCAAAGCTTCGATGACACTATCCATTTCAACACTCAATCGAGTTCGCAGTGGGACGGCCTTCGACACGTCGTGCACCCAAACGGGCTGTTATATAATGGGACCACCAAGGAGGAGCTTGTGGGACCTAAGCCTACCACGGTTCTAGGCATACAGAGTACGTGCATAATCTCAATAGCGTCTCGAGTTTCAGACTAATATTAGTACCAGAATGGCATGAGAGGGGCTGCATTGTTGGTCGCGGTGTCCTACTTGATTTATTTGAATATGCTCACCGACACGGCATTGAATATTGTCCAACCCAGTTCTTCGCTTTCACAGCCCGAGATCTTGACCTTGCGGCTCGAGAACAGGATGTCAACCTCGAACAAGGTGACATATTGCTGGTGCGAGTGGGCTTCATGAAGTGGTACAAGGAATGCAGTGAGAAGAGCGTCCGAGATGCATGGTTCCTGGATGACAACAGAGAGTCAGCCGGAGTCGCGGCGGACCTTGAGACAGTCTCTTGGGTTTGGAACCATCATTTCTCCGCCGTTGCGGGAGATTCATTGGCATGGGAAGCATTGCCACAGCCCAGTGATCGACTTTGTAAGTTCCCACGCCTCACACGGACTGTCAATCTTTCAGACCGCTGAATAAGAGAAACAGCTTTCCATGAATACCTCATCCCCTCCTGGGGGACCCCCATTGGCGAGTTGTGGGACCTTGAAGAATTGTCAGCACGATGCAAGAATCTCAATCGGTACTCGTTCATGCTCGTCAGTGTTCCGTTGAATATCCCAGGGGGTGTGGCATCGCCACCCAATACGGTAGCTATCTTATAAAAGCCGGTTTTGTTGCAAGTGTCCTCAGTCGAGGTTGAAAAATCCCTTTCCAGTGACACAGTCGATCTGGAAGGCGAATTTGAGGGCTGGTTGCTAAATGACTTTCACATTCTACCACAATATAATAATTTCATATGAGCCAGGGATAAAAAGACGAGAAGTTATGGAAGTTGAAATCACGCTTCATGCGTCAAGTTGTTAATACGTTGTTGCGCCCTTGTCTAGCTGAATAAGGTGAACATGGTGGTTGTAATTATGATTATCCTCTGGTTACAGAGACAGATGGATAGAAGGCCATGTATGGCTCAACTTTGAAGGGAAAAAAAAGACGTGCCATACATAGAGAATGAAGCCCTACAGAGAACAAGCATTCTCATAGACTTTCTACCACTGGCTGCGCAAATATCCTTAATGACCAGGCCTGAAGGCTGAGACCAATGTGTATGCAGCAGTGATATTAGTCTTAGCCTTCCAGGGTTGAATGGACAGGCTACGTACATGCGCATTTGGGAGGTACCGTAGTTGGGAGACTATGTCAGCCACCTATCTGGACCATCCCCCTCTCATCCGCCTTAATCTTGCCTAAATGTACGCTGAAACCAGTTTTGTTTATATTTTTCTTTTTAGAGGGCTTCTTCGTGTCTTTAGGGGCCTCCATTCCTGTTCTAGGTACCTACCATGCCTAAATCGTAAATGCTAAGAGTATCGAAAGTATTAACGATACTTTCGATCCGGTATCAAAAACCACCCTGGCGTGAATTGTGGTAAGATTGTCTATCTGGAATCTCTGATAATCTTCAGTGGTCGTTTATGTTAGCAATTGACAAAGAGCAAGATCACTTCAAAAGCCATGGGCACTGCAGACTAGGACCGATTATCTGTTCGGATTTCCAGAAGGCAAGCTATTTCGGCCGCCCTCCGTTGCTAAATTAGAAAGGCAGATGCGGAGTTTCCCTTGACTTCAAGACTGGTAACACTTTCAGTATACCTCCTTGTCACTCAGCTCCAGTCTCTTCCAAGGAGATTACTCATTATGGACGGACTAAGACAACAATTTGAGGCGCAGCGTGGTAGATGGTCTCCGGCTTGGGAAACAATTGCAAAGCTTAATCCGGCGTATTTGGAAGGTTATCTCAAAATCCAGCGAGCCGCACAGCATCGCCAACGCCTGCCGCCAAAGATCCAAGAGCTATGCTATATCGCGGTTGCTTCCTCCGTCACACATATCCATTTGCCTGCAGTGGATGCGCATATTGGTGCGGCCCTCGACGTCGGAGCGACAACGGACGAAATCTTCGAAACACTTGGGCTGAGCTATCTACTCGGAGTTCACACGGTGACTCTAGGTTTTCCAATCCTCCAAGAGCTCATAGAAGAGCTCGGTATCAAACTCCCCACTGAGAAGATGGATAACCGAGCAAGAAAGGAGGAAATCAAGGACAAGTTTATCTCTCAGCGGGGGTTCTGGCCGGAAACCTTCAAGCCATTGCTGGACTTGGACCCCGAATTCTTCGAACAATATACTACTTTTCGGCCTTTTCTTCGCGGTCGAAGGTCCTTGAGCCCAAATACCGGGAAATCATTATTTGCGCCATTGACGCTGCGACAACACATCTATATGATAGAGGCACAAAGATTCACATGCGAAATGCGCTGCAGCTAGGTGCTACACCCGAGGAGGTCTTGGAAATGCTGGAAATTACTAGCCTGATGGGTATTGACGGTGTCTATGCCTCAGCGCCCATTTTGTACGAACATCTACGGAGCAAGTAGTCTATTGTTTTAGTGGTTCTTTCGAAGAGGGAGAGCAAACATAGTAAGCCAGACTTACAAGGCAAACAAAGACACTTTGTGCCTCTCTATCAAGCTAAAAACAAAGATGATATTTTTCTAATACACTCGATGAATTAAATTTCAACTGCGATACTTGGTTCTGGTACGGTATCATAATCAGTGATGTTGTTGACCACTGGTGGATGATCAACAGTTTCCAAGTATTCAGCCGTGTGGTTACCATGTTCTTGGAGCGCCGTTAGACCGTTGCCGAGCCAGCGTAGATGATTATCTGAGGTCTCTGGGCAATAGGTGTAGTCGAAATCCTCCCACCGTGGATGCTTGTACGCCTCGAGTATGTGGATGGCAGAGCCAGGCCAGATAGTGACAATTCGCCCTCGCTCATTTCCGCGCTTCATCCAGGACTTGCATGGCTGGGTATAGATGGTCTTCTCGAAGTAATGATCCGTATGTTGGACAAACATGCGTATGGCTTCGGCCTTGGGCACCACAGTCTTGATATATTCGCGCTGTGCCTTTTGAACGACCTGGATCATGTATTCGCAAGCACGCTCAATGACAAGAAGAAGACCACCTGTCCCACAGGCTCCATTGGGCCCGATAAACCTCATCATATTGGGCATTTCCGGAGGGAAGATCCCCAAATATGACTCAGGATGGTCTCTCCAGATATCGTTTAGTGATGCACCGTCTCTTCCAATAAGCGGCATTGGCTGCTTCAAAGAAGTGTCAAAACCTGTCGCACATATTATCAGGTCGACGTCGCGCTGTTTTCCGTCGACTGTCTCGATTCCAGAAGTCGTGATTCGCTTTATCTTTGTTGAGATGAAATTGACGTTGTCCTCCACAAGTGCTTCCAGGTAGCCTGGACCCGGCGTCAGGCGGCGGCATCCAGGCGGCCAAGATGGCTCCAAGGCATCCATGACTTCCGGTTTCTTGGCTAGCTTCTTCGCCATGGCTTCACGGTTAATGGTAAAGAACTCTTTTTGAGCTGAGGTGTCCAGGACAGTGATATCGGCGGCAGCATTGACTAGCTTTTCGATCTTCGCTCGCCACGCCATATAGGCGGTTGGGTCGTCCCGAAACCTCTGCAATTCTTCCCGCGAGTGCTTAACTAGATGAAAAGAGGTTAGCAATATGCTGGCACCTTTTGAAAGCACTAAAATGGTGGACCAAGGCACCTACAGTTTCCAGTTACGCCTCTCGCTTCCAACTCTTCACTACCAAAACCAATGGGTGATATCCAAGTCTTACTGCTCATGTAATGATCGACACGTTTTGCGACAGGTTGAATCTGGGGCAAGATTTGAATGCCAGTCGAGCCGGCCCCGATCAAGGCTATGTCGAGACCTATCATCGACTCTTGATTTAGAGTAGGATCCCACCTAGCAGAATGGACCATTTTGCCCTTGAAATCTTCTCGTCCTGGAATATCTGGCCATTTCCAGCTGTTGAGGATTCCTGTGGCGGTGAGCAGAAAATGGCAAGAATCTTCGAATTCCTGTTGTAGAACATCAATCAGTGTCAAAAGAGGAATATCATATTGGTCGCGAGCAGGCTCACAGCTCCCGTGCGGACGTCTCTTAGAGTGACGTGCCATTTCCCTTCGCCTTCATTCCAGCGTCCGCTGATTAGCTCGGAATGAAACTTGATGTATTTATAAGCGCCATATTTATACGCGGTGCGCTTAACGTATTGTTCAATCTCGCCTCCAGTGCAGTAGTACTCGCTCCACTGAGTGTTGCTCTCGAACGTAAACTGGTAAGCAGCTGAAGGCACGTCGCACCTAACGCCTGGATAGCAGGCGGAGAACATAATTAGCCCCTACCCAGAACAGAAGACAATCAACCGGGGGAGCACACTCACTTATTCTCCAACCAAGTTCCGCCGACGTCTGCATTTTTCTCATATACCACTAGTTCCAGGTTGGGTATTCGCTGAGGAAATCTTATGGCGGCAAGGACTCCCGAGAATCCTGCACCGATGCAAATCACTTTCATCCGACGGAGATCATCGATGCAGTGGTCATATAATGGGGGTAAATCTTTGATGGCAGACTCTTCTACATGATAATCTTCGCTCCCTTTGCCACCACCGTTGATGGCCATCCTGGAAGGTATTCTTTTGTGACTTTTGTCGAAGAGTAAAGTGGACTAAAACCTGATCTCACTGGCTTTCTAGTAACCGTCAGAGTGGAATTGAAGGCGCCAGGAGTATACCAAGTGCTAGTCCGTGGAATATGTCAAGCCTGGTTAACTCCAGAAGATACTGAGCTAGTCTAGATACGTACAGCGAATTGAACCGATAGCTTTCCCGGAAATAGACTCTTTTTCTGGAATGTAGATGAACGCTACACAGTGGCATGAAACGCTCCGCTGATCAAACGGCTAATGCGGAATAGATGGATGGCCCCCTATCACGTATCGATTAAAACCGGATTATCAGTGGCGACGGAACTTGGGGAGTACTGGCTCCGCAATCCGAACATAAGCTAAGTACTGATTTTGGAGAGTCTCCTTTGACTTCTTGTGGCTGATACTCCGTACAGTACATAATTTCTGCTAGGGATCGGGACTGTATCTCGGAAGTGATCATGTCCTCCCGGAGAATTTATCCCGGCCTGACGTTCCCCACCCAACAGCCTCCCAATTGGAGTGAGGGCACTAGGACAACTGTCAAACCATCTACTTCGATATCTTCATCTGGGTCAAGAGAACGAAATCCCTAGGGGACAAGGCTCAGTTAGTACTCGCCAAATGCGAAGATTGAGACTCACCTCCATCACAGATAAGACTTTGTCCGGTGATACGATTTGAGTCCTTTCCTGCTAAAAAGCTCACCAGTGCCGCGATGTCTGTAGTTTCTAAGTCAACAGGAAGGGCAGAAATACGGTGCGAAGACCGTTTGTACATCTCTTCCGGATCAGCGATCCCTTGTTCCCTGCCCAGCCGCTCCGCAAATTGTAGTGACATTGGCGTAGGTACCGAACCAGGACAGTATGCATTCGCAATGATCCCGTATTGCCCAAGCTCCAGAGCACAGGTCTGTGTAAAGCCTCGGACAGCCCATTTGCTTGTGCAGTATGAAGGACATTTGCCGCTCGGACGGTAGCCGGATATCGAACAAGCCGCGATAAGTTTCCCTCCCTTGCCTTGCTTGATCATCTGTTTCGCCGCAGTTTTATGGCAGAGGAAAACTCCACGAACATTCACTGACATTGTCCTCTCCCATTGCTCAAGACTTATATCCAATACCCCAGTAGTATCTAGGATTCCGGCATTAGCAACCATGACATTGACTTCGTTGAAGACTTTGACAGTCTCAGAAACCATAGTCTCAACCTGATCTTGCTTAGACACATCAACATCGACGCAGTGAGCTTTCCGTCCGTTGGCAACGATTTGTGCCACTAGTGCCTCCATGGCGGCTCGTTGGGGAGCAATATCAGCAATCACCACATTGAATCCATCGTCGGAGAGACGAAGAGCGATCGCTTTCCCAATTCCCTGGGCGGCTCCTGTGATAATAGCCACTGTCATTGTCTCCAGCGGCGTCGAAATGGCACTTATGCTACAACAAGAGCTGGAATTTGCGCTGTCAAGGTAACTTCGTGGTTTCTTTAAGACCACAATTGCCTACGCGCCAGCTGTTGATAATTTCTTCGTCCGCCTCCAACAGCCTTTACTGATTACCGCCCCGTGACACAGCCAGCAGACGGAAAGCGGAATTGTACGCGTAAAACGATGAAAATTGGAGACTCGGAATTGAGTTTGCCATTACGGAGAGGGCGTAGTTTGCCACGGCTGTTAGCCGTAAACAGTGACCCAGGAGTGCCAGAGTAGATTACCATCGGAATCCCACTTTTTGGGGCATGCAAGCCACTCATGCTTACTACCATCATGCTCGAGTACAGCATTCCAAAACGGGCGAAAGCCATAGTGTTCAAGAAGTCCGGATCGATAGAGACGGAGATCATAGATGTCGAAGTTCCTCAGCCTGGACCGGGCGAGATCTTGGTTCGCATAACCCATACTGGGGTCTGTCATACCGACTATTCTTTGGCGACGAATTCGCTGGGCCATGTCAAGACCGCGGAGCGTCAAATCGGTGGCCACGAAGGGGTGGGCGTCGTGGTAAAGCTCGGAACGGGCGTCACAGGACGTCAACTAGGTGATCGTGTTGGCATCAAATGGATCGCTTCTTGTTGTATGTCCTGCGACATGTGCTTGCATGGCTTCGACAGTAAATGCGCAAAGCGCAAAGTCTCTGGATTTGGCCATCCCGGTACCTTTCAGCAGTACCTTGTAACGGACGCTTGGTACGCCACACCCATCCCCGATAATGTTGACTCGGCGAAGGCGGCTCCTTTACTCTGTGGTGGCATCACCGTTTTTGTCGCACTACAGCGCGCATGCCTTCGTCCTGGCCAGTGGGTAGCCATTTCGGGTGCAGGGGGTGGACTGGGTTCGCTTGCTGTTCAATATGCGAAGGCGATGGCATTCCAGGTCCTCGCCATAGACCACACTTCCAAAGCCAAGTTCTGCAAGGATATCGGGGCAGATGCTTTTTTAGATTTTACCAAGTTTGATGACGCAAGTCTCATCGAGGAAACGAAGTCTCTCACCGATGGGGGAGCTCATGCAATTCTCGTCAGCAATTCCTCCATAAAATCATACGACCAATCGCTGGATCTAGTCCGCTATGGGGGAACGCTGGTCTGCATTGGTTTGCCAGAAGGATCGAGTGCACCTATTGCCGGAGCCATACCATCTAAGATGATCATGAACAGGTTAACCATCAAAGGTAAAGTCCCTACCCCTTCTAGGCTTGTCCTACTTGAATCTTCAGTGTCCGTCGGACTTACCAAGCTGTTCGCAGGGACGATGGTTGGCAATCGTAGAGACGCTGTTGACTGCTTGCATCCCCTGACAAAGGGACAAATTGATCCACAGGTCACTGTCAGACCAATGGATAGCCTTACACAGGTGAGCATATTTGATCCTAGCTTAGTTTTGATTAGTATCTCGTCATCTAATGCCAATTTCAGGTTTTTGAGGCGATGAAAGCAGGCAAAATCAACGGTCGTGTTGTGCTGGACATGACAACAATCGCATAGCTTTTCTGACCTGCCGGAATCCGTCAGGGTTGTGGCAATTTCAGGAATCGCCTGGACCCAGGCAGGTCGGGTAGTACCATGGAAACATTAAATATGGCTGGATAAGCTCATATACGCAGCGTTCACGCTTCCTTTGCATGACTCCCATGAAAGGGACTTGTCATCATCCTTTGCTTCTAGCTTTTCACATATTACAATAAGAAAGAGGAACGACCAGGACCCCAATCTCAAAATCAACTAGTTGTTGGTAAATTGCATGGACAGAATGACCACCGAAGACTCCTCCTCTCTTCATCTTGCCGTTTGAGGCTCCCATGACTGCAACAAGCACATAGTCTCCGCTATGTGGCCGCATCACTGCTGTGATCATTATTATGTTGTTATACCGAGTGATACTGGAATTTGAAGTACCCTTGCCACCTATTCTAGGTCATTCTGAAGGATGTCGTCGTACGAGTGTGCAAGACTGGATACAGCCGACGGAAGGCACCGACAGAAAGCGGCCAATACCACAGGAGAAACTGACGGCGACATAGCATAAATGAGAGGATTCTCACCCACCAAGATGGGTAGAAGAAGAATCAGAAATAATTCAATCAGTGCATAACCTCCTTCATATTCTTATTCACCTTTGAGTTATATATTTAGGTAGCTCCCTGGTCCCCTTGAGACAAGGCTAAGGAGAATCTTTTGTCCGGTTTCTTTCACCCAAGGCTGCAGAATCTTGATTTTAGAGTGCAGTCAGGCTATTCTCCTCCTTTTCCTAGCATGTGGTCGATCAGATAAGTTACATAAGCCAACAAGACTTTAACCTCTTTATTGGCTGTCAGAGACTTTACCTCCTCATTGGTCTCTGGCATGACTTTGGGAGAAATCTCGTCATTGTCGCAAAAATAATACCGAGAGGGAGTAGAACTGCCCAGATAAGTTGTCCTTTCAGAATGCGTCCTCTGATGCCCACAGCAACCAGACTAGAGAAAGTACCGGGGGATACAGCTCGTAGCCCACTTGTAATCATAAGTGCAAGAGCGTTCAGCGTACTCAGTGTTGTTGGTGAGGGTGAAATGTCGTTTAATGCGAGCTGTACAGCTGTATAAGACATAGCGATACCGCTTAAAAAGACAACCATGAGGATTCCGACGGGCCAGAAAATCCTCTCTAGATGATTGCGTAGCAGGATATTTCCAACCGGATATGTTATGAAATAGATGGGCCAACAGCCAGCCGAGACCTGGATCACCCGAATAGTGCCGAAACGATGCTGAAGATACGGGAACGCAATAAGTTGCCATACTGCTTGCGCGAAACCCGCAATACAAAAGTAGACAGAGATTTGGAACGGCGAGAATCCGAAACCCCCCTACCGGACAGGGGTGAAGAAGTAGACCGGAAGCGTGGCCGAGCATGCGTTTCCGAGGAAGTATGCGAAGTTGTAAACACAAAGAACCATCAGAATCCCAGGGTATTGAAATAGCCTCCAAATCGACATTCGAACAAGTTTTGGCTTGCACGGTGATGGAGACCCAGGCTCATCTTCGACCTTTGGCAGGGTCTCCTTCACGAAAACGGCGCAGGCAATGCCGGTAATAATTGCAACAAGACCTCCAACGAGCGTAGGGAGCAGATAAGGATAGTGTTTGAAAAGGGCGATGCCTCCAAATACTTTGGGATATTCTTTCGTGGGATTGGCAAGGACACCTCCAACTGCGGGGCCAAGGAGGATTCCGAGATTGCCTGCGAAAGAGAAAAAGGCGAAGGCACGGGCTTGTGTCTTTGGCGTGCTATTCTCTGAGATCATCGTCCGAACGGTGATGAGCATTCCGCCAAACATTCCCGAAAGCGATCGCAAAAGTATCATCTGCGAAAGATTCTGGGACAAGCCGAAAAGGGCTGTAAAGATACCTAAGCCCATTAGAGACACAACCAGTACAGGTTTCCGGCCGTACGTATCCGCCGCCTTCCCCCAAGGAATCATCAAGACCATTTGTGTGAGGGAAAACAAGGACTCCTGAAGGAGGTCAGTTGGATATATGAGGCATAAATAGACTGGGGTCCTACGATTAGGCCACTGTAGAAACCCACATCTTCGACAGGCACGCCAGTCTCGTAGATCATTTGATTGATGAATGGAAAGATAACGAAACAGGCCAAAGGCTCGACCAGGCGGCTCACTGAGAGCAGGAATATTTGTAGCTTCGGCAAAACGTGCGAATCTGTCTGCTCGGTGGATACGGATGAAGTTGACTCTGCTCCATCGTCTAGTAGGCTGGTGGTCTCATTAGCCACCAGCGCAGCGTTACTCTCATCGGCCATGGCCTTTATATGGACGCTCAAAATTCTTAATAGGAACAGCGATTCAATGACGACCTAAGCACTCGAATGCTCAATGCCCCAGGTATGCGTTGGTGGGACCTGTCAGTTGTAGCCGGTAGCCTCGCTTTCATATGCGGCTACGTTGATCCAGGAACAGCTGGTTTAGTGTGACGACAGGATAAAGGGGTTGTTACCGACGGTAAAAACTAGAGATCGCATGAAACGCACTCGACTTGGCATCGTGGAGAGCACTGGCAGTCTTTACCAGAGTAGATTCAAAAGCCGCAGGTATTAATTCCGGGGCGATCTATTTCCGCCACAACAAACGCAGTGCACAGAATGTAGAGGACGTATTGACGGCAGTGGATACGGCAGAGCGCATATGAATTACCTTTGGGCTTATGTGAAGGTGACGCTGCGCTACGAGACAGATATGTCCTGATCATATTAACCACCGCCTGTTGAACCTTTATCCCAAGAGCATCGACCGTACAGGGCGTTCACAATTCCAGTCGGCAGGCATCAGCTTGATTCCCCAGGTTGATTGGTACTGGATTAAATTCCAAGGCTTTAAAAGCTGGATGATTCCATTGCATGATAAGAGCAAATCTGTCGCTAACTTTCCTTTTACAGACTCGACTTTAGCTTCTATGCCGCCGCCATTATCATTATCATTTTCTTCCTTTCATATTTGATTGGTACGCCTGTGGTTCGATCGACGCTGTTTAATGGCTCCATTGACGGGAAAGGTGTTTGCGGTGGTTGGAGCTTCGCAAGGCATAGGCTTGGGCATCGCTGAGGTTCTCGCGTCCCGTGGAGCAGCTTTGCTTTTAGGATCTCGCAGCTCTGAAAAGCTCAAGGTAGCGAGTCAGAAGATAACAGCTCAATATCCGCACGCGCAAGTACGAGCACACCCCTTGGACGCTTGCGACAGAGCGTCTGTCCGCGATTTTCTTCAGCAAGCACACGTCCACTTTGGCCATCTAAATGGCTGTGTCAATGTTGCCGGTGTCATGGGCGCCAACATGAACATCCAGAACATTTGGGAAACGGATACTGAAGAATATGACTACGTTATGCGCGGCAATACCACGGCCATTTTCAACTGTCTGGCAGAGCAGCTTCGACCAGGCGTACTCCTGGAAAACAATGACCCCAACATCACCAGCAGCATCGTCAACATCTCGAGCATCACTGCTCTGACGGCGTTTCCGCAAAGCGCTCCGTACAATGCAAGCAAAATTGCAGTACTAGGTCTAACGAAAACGGCCGCTCTTGAGGCCGGACCAAGGAATATCAGAGTAAACTGTATTGCGCCGTAAGTGACCCATATCTTTCGTGTGAGGATTGTAACCTGGGTCGTGATATCTTTCTAATCACCTCAATCAGTGGACTCACAAAGACACCCATGAACGAAGAATGGATGGAAACACAGAATAACCCCAAGTTCATGGAAACCCCTCTCAAACGAGTCGGTTATCCTGTTGACATGGGCAACGCTGCGGCCTTTCTGCTGGGCGACGAGAGTAGCTTTGTAACAGGGGCAACATTGGTGGTAGACGCAGGGTGGACCGTATAATGGGTTACGTGACGAAGAGAACTAGGTGGTGATTAAACTTGTAGAGCCCGAAAGCATCACCTGTTTGGCCCTGGTTGCAGAGTGGTGGGAAACCCGGTGGACTATTAGTCTCGACTCTCAACCCCCAGCTAATTCTTGCTTCTCCTAATACATAGTTCGACCCCGTCCGGGGAAATTGTCTTCCGGGGGTTCACGGGGCGACCGAGCCACGCCACGCCCACCTTTCATCTTTCCCCAGAATCTAGTCTGGTCGCCTGATGTCTGCTTCATACGCTTGGTGTGCTGATAGCACGTAACGCCATACATGATAGAAGCACTCACGATGGAGAATCCTTCTATCATCCTAGCCTCAAGCGAGGCATCGAATAGCCAGGCACCTGCACACAAGCATGGACGACGTCCAGCGGTGAACGAGGCCAATTCCGAGAAGCTAAAGTCGAAAAGAGGGAGGTACAATTCGCGTGCATGGTAAGAGAAGTGTGTCTGCAAGTCCAACGTCGCACTGATATGATTGTGTTTAGCATCGCTTGTCAACGTCGAAAAGTCAAGGTCAGGACCGAGCTACGAAAATAGGGATTCGTGCCTAACAAACGAACAGTGTGTAGTCGACGGATCCAGTAGCTGCCAAACATGCCGCGATAGTCAGAGTGAGTGCTCTTTCCGCACCGGTTCGCGTCGGAGGCCTCGAGTACATTCGAAGGGCTTAGATTTGTGAGCATTGCATGGTCCCCGTTGAGCAACTGCAACATGGCGAGTATGTGATTTTGGATGATTGAGCTGACTCTGAGGTTGGTTCGCGCGCTCAAGGACAGCGAATTGTTCCATAGACCTGCAAAATGACCCAACCAACCGCAGCCTGACGGCACGGCAATCCCACCAGTTACCAGAGCACCAACACCAGCAAGTGGAAACAGATAATACTACGTACGTCGCTGAAGCAGAGTACCCTTCGGACGTTCCGCATTTATCAGGAAGTCAAGAATCTCCGGCAACAACCGTGGGTCAGTATCAGGTCGTCACTGATATCATAGAGCGACTTTCGCGGCTTGAGGAGTCAGTATCTTGCAGGGAGAGCAACGGCAACGGCACCGGCACCGGCAGCAGCGGCAACAAAAGCAGCTATGAAGATCATCGCAACGCTGGAGGGATTAGCCTTGGTCAGAAAAACAGCCATTTCCTTGATGCAAACGACAACACTGCTGAAATGTCGAGCTCGACTTCGATGGAAATCGACGAGAAGAGCACTTTACTCCCTGTCCGACAGATTCGACGAATGTTCACCGGAGGAGCCACGAGCTCTCATCATATAATTGCTGCTCTAGATGACCACTTGTGTGAAACCAGTACGCATGCAGAGTTAGAGCCGGCGTCATTCTCAGCCTGCCCTTTCACTAGTGGCCATGACCTTCCTGAGTTTTGCATCCCGGATCTTCGTTGCTGGGTCAGGCGAGCCCAGGCGAATGACAGATACACAATGTACCAGACCCTAAAGCGTTATTTTGTCTACCTGAACCCTCACTGTGAGTAGCGGGATATCGAACGCAAGAGCCTGATAATAAGGATATCTGACCACGGCACAGATCCTGCTATGAACGAATATCAATTTTTCGAGAGTTTTGACAAGTTCTTTGGTGAAGGTGCTGGTGTTCAGTTCAGTCTCGAAGCTATACAATATTACGCTCTGGTCAATATGCTGCTGGCGCTGATGAAGATCCTGGAAGAATACTGCACTGATTCGACCATCCATAGTGGTTGGCAAGAATTTAGCCGAGCAACGCATCTCCTTCAGCACATCACCTGGCTTGGCCAAGGCGACGTCATGACGTTGCAAATTTTGCTCATCGATACCTTGTATCTTCTATACGTCGAAGAAAACAATGCAGCGTACGACGCCCTCTCAAGAACTGTCCGCCTGGTTTTTCAAAATGGCCTCCATGGAGAATCAGGTTGGCGCAACTGCACACCCTTCGAGACGCACATGAGGCAGCGAATCTTTTGGTCAATCTATTGCCTGGATAAGACCGTTTCCCAAGCCTGTGGACTGCCTTATCTCCTTCGAGATTCTGAATGCCGTGTTCGTCTCCCTGCGGCCATTGATGATACGGATATAGGGCGTATCGATGAGCTGCCGGAAGAGACACCACAAAAGTCAGCGATACCCTATCAGCATGGCATCGTCCAATGGGGCAAGTTAAGTTCAGAGATTTGGAATACCCTGTATAGCATGGATGCGGTATCTTCGATAAGCTCAGAGTTCATTGTCACTATGGACGCCAGAATTGAGCTGCTGAAACAAGAATTGCCATCTTATCTGCAATGGCGGCTAGAAGGTACCCCCCATAGTGATATGGGAAGTACGGAGCCTTATATCCATCGACAGGCAGCAATCCTTCATCTGGTATGGTGCTCATGATGTTATGCCTTCGTCACGGACTGCCGCTAATAATGCTCATTGTCAGAGGATCAATCACTTACGGCTGTTGCTTCGACGACAAGAATTGCTGACATTCCAATTCCGCTTCAGAACGGCGGAAGTATGTTTGAGTATCGCTGCCGATACTGTCGACACTATATATGCCACCCATAACTCGCCGATACATCAGGAGCTCGAACGGTATTCCGATGTGATCTATCTCACAGGAGCTATTGTGCCATTGGCAAGCATAGTCATCTGCAAGGAAATGTCGAGCAGCCTCAAACAGTCGGCAAAACAGGCTTTCGACAAAGCCATCTCTATTCTACGGGACATTTCACCGGGACTTGCCCTGGCACGTAACAACCTCAAGAAGCTGGTCCGTATTACTAGCGCCGTTGAGAAAGCTTCGCTGAAACCCAGCGCCAACGGCCAAACCGCTGTCGCTATTGAAACTCAGTTCGAAGTGGTTGCCAACAGCGAGTCACAGAATCCAATTGGCGCATTTTCATCTTCCAATCTGCCAGAACAAGGTCTCAACCAACTTCCAATGGCTCAAGTTGGCCATATGGATCGTTTTGGCGACGATTTCGTTGGGGATGAGATTAATTTTGGGTTCCCGCGACCCATACCTCTATCACCGCGCGACATGATGTGCGACACGGACCTCATCAATATCTTAACTTGGAACCAAGTCTAATGTTTCGTCAGTGAAGAGTTATAAAAATACAATCTGGGCGTCGTGCTTTATGTGTCTGTAAGGGATAGCGTTGGAGCATCACCGGGTTTTTACGATGAAAAGTGCTGCATGAATGAGAAACAATAAGCGCAGAAAAGACAGACGGCGACAATGAGGCTCGGTCCCGGTTACTAGAAGAGTGCAACCGGGTGACCGAAATGTCTCGCTGACATTCTATGATTAACTCTCATACTGTGCAGCTGACCTCATCGTAGTGGCGTTTTCAAACTGAGGTAGTCCTCATTTCTCAAATGCTTTCGTCACCTTCGGCGCTGCAGCGGCTCAGGTAAACTACAGAGCTGCCCCAATGAGTAGTGCCAATTCCGATTTCCACAGTTAAATTCGTACTTGAAAAATGAAGTTCGCTAATTCCGGACTCATTCAATAGGACTCCGCATCGTCACGCCAAAGGAGTCTAGGTAACTTGTGACTAAATCGTTAGTTAGCTGCGCCTGTGCATAGGAGGACCGAGGAAGTTGCTGGTTACACACAAGTCAGGAGGGTGGCTTTCTCCGACGTTGATATACGAGACTTTTCCAGGTAGACTTTTTCAGCTATCCACCGAAGGTGATCGGTGCGAGAAGAGGAGCTAGCTAGAAGATTCTAAGACCTTAATTGCATGCATACACCTGTCATTTCTTTGCATCCCCGACCTTCTACAGTCAAGGTCCCAGGTATTAAACACCATCCAGGATGCGCAGCCTTTCAAGCTTGGTCGCCTTGGGGGCGACTGCTCAAAATGTGATTACCAATATCCTTCCAAACAACACTGGCCATCTCTTTGAGCCTTCAGCCGGTCCGGTCCACATGAAATTCGAGGGGCCTTTGTTGCCTGACACATACAAGAGACCTCTTTTCAACGACTATGGTTTCGTTCTGAGAGGTAATACCACAGAAGGCGAAGATTGGAGCTTGTGGCTCTTCATGTATCGTCAAATCGGCAACTCAGAATTCATAATGCCAGAGGACATCTTCCAACTCAGTCTCATTCACGGAGCCTACAGCCAAGAAGAGAAGAAAGTGATGCACGATAATGACTTTGCTACCAAAGGCCAATCGGTGGAAGACTATAGGCCGACAGGGACCATCAAGACAAAGTACCACGAAGACTACGTTTCATGGTCATATGAAGGTTTCACAATGGAGAGATATCATGATCATTGGGAGGCTCACGGCATTTACAACAACATAACTGTGGACCTTACGATGTATCAACGCGGCGACATGGTGTACCATGCTGGGAAGTTCGACGCTCTTGAGAACTGCGATGCATCCACCCCTCACGAGAACTTTGACTGCTTTGGTGCGGCTGGGGGAATCGTCCACCTACAGAACGTGACTGGTACTCTCGTTACCAAGGAAGGAAAGAAAATGGACCTGGACGTTGCTCATGGTGTCCATGAAAGGATTATGAATGCCGGGGTAGTTCCTCCCAGGGTCGAAGAAGGTGCGGGCAGAGGGGCAAGTTGGTTTCACTCTTGGGGTGAGAAGGTATCGTGGTGGTCATTTTACGAGGATGCCGGTCCCTTTGCGGTCGGGCTGACCAATGTCGACAACCAAACATACTACACCAGTGGACTGCCCAACGTCACGATTGAAGAGCAAGCGTCTTGGATTGATCCAAGGTCTCACTTCCTTGTGCCTTTCAAATGGCGCACATGGCAGCGGTACGACGACGGCTTTCTTGAATCATACGGGACTGGTTATGCGCGTTTGTATTACTACTGGCTCCGTAACAAGGGACTTATAACAGTCTACCAGTACTTGGGAGACAGCGTCACGACCTTCACGCGGAAGGACGGCTCTGTGCTCAGGGAGAAGACCATGGCCTTCTTGGAATTCATGCGTGATACCATCGCATAGACGCAGCAGAGAGGCGGCAATATTCTTGTCGACTAACTCACAAACTTCATCAGTGGCGTCCCTGGAACTGGTTCCCCGATCCCGCCATGAGTTTTGGGCCAAGAGCTCTGAGTATTATAAGGCTTTCTGGTCCAATTAATTATGTATACCGAACACCTAGTTGTCAGGTAATACATCGATTTCACAACCCTTCTTGAAGTCGTACGGTGTCTTGTACTTCGGGGCTACAAGAGTTTGACAAGAGGCAGACGTGGTACTACAACTCGTGTGGAGGGTGTCGTGCTGGATCCTGGATTGGAGCAGCCTATGGTGGACGGAAGTACCGGATACTGAAAGGCTGTCGATTTCCCCAGCGATAACCCAGCGCTCGGAGCCCCGGACTCCATCAAACAGTCTGAATCAGAGTTAGCGTCTCCAAATTTAGACCTTAACTAGTTTTGAATTACAACAAGCTACTGATCTCACCGGTAATATAACATCCAGTTGACGTGAACACTTACGCCAGTGGCTAACCGAGAGTCTATCTTGCAAAATCTAGACGTCTCGTGTAAGAAACCTCCGTTCATTTGGAGTAAGTGCCTTCGATGAATCGTGATATGGACATTGACGTCTGTCAGATTCGAGTTCATTATGTCGCAGAGTTTGATGACTGATAGCGAGCACATACGAAACTTACTTGCGACTTATTCCAAGTGCCTCGACTTCAAGGACTTTGAGGGCCTGGCAACAGTATTCGCTCCTGATGCTGTGTGTGTCTATCCGCCACCACTTGTAACTTATCGAGGGGTATCCGAGCTGCAACAGGGAATGGAGAAGCTGTTGAGGAAATTCAAAAGTCAGCACAACCTAACAACTCAGACAATAGAGATCACGAGCCCCAACACAGCATATGCCGAGACCTACGTGTGGGCTGGACACTGGCGACAAGACATTCGAGAGAACAATTATGTATACATGATGGGATGTTATCAAGACAAACTGCTTAAGACAGATCCAACAGACGGGAAAAGTTGGAGGATTCAGAATCGTAAGGTCATCCCTCTAGGGGAGCCGCTGGGAGATGTCGGCCTCTTGGAAACATAAATTGGTGAGAATAACATCTCTGCTCGCCCACTCGACCTATGCTCATAAGATATTCTTAATGTAGGCCTGCTCTCAGATTGAATTGTGGAAATTCTCTTAAACTGAACCATCATCATATCATAAACAAATTGAGAACACGTATATATTTGACTGGTGTACTGCACAGTCAGGCGGCTGTGGTTCTTCCGACATGCCGATCCGTTAAGGCTACCCACCATCTGATACCTGCCAGAACCCGGTAACCGGGCCGCCAAACTCCCCGGCATGAGTGTCCCACGAAGATACCATACTATTGTCGAATACGAGCCTCGGAAATAATGGTTCAGTCTTAAAACACCCCTTCCGAATTAGATGCTATGACCTCCAAGATCCTTCCTCGAATAAGTCTTCTCCAAGTTTCCTTGTATCTAGAACCTCCCCACTCGAGAAAATGAAGGTCTTCATGTGAGTATCACTGAAGCCCAGGCGCCTCAAGTAGATGGCTGATCTGCCATCGTCTACAGTACAGGAACAACTGGCTATATAGGCGGCGAAAGTCTTTACCTCATCGCCAAGTCTCACCCGGAATGGCAACTATCCTTACTTGTTCGAGATGAAGCCAAAGCAACCAAGATCCGTGAACAATATCCCGACGTACGCCTAGTATACGGCGATCTCGAGAACTCGGACCTCTTGACGGAGGAGTCGCGAAAGGCAGACATTGTTTATCGTATGTCTTCAGATCACTCAAAAATCCAGCGCAACCATAAAACGATGCTAATTAACCTTCCCAAGACTTTGCCCACTGCGACCATGAGCCCTCAGCACATGCCATCGCACGCGGTCTAGCTCAACACACACCAGAATCTCCAGGTTGGTGGATTCACACGTCCGGTACAGGTACAATATGCTACCCGACCTTTCGTGCGAAAGACTTTGGCGTCAAGCGGGAGGAGATTTTTGACGACTGGGACAACATTGGGGTTTTGACCAATGCGCCAGACGACGCCCCTCATTGGCCGACCGAGAAGATTGTCCTCAAGGCTGGGATAGAGCATGCTGACAGAGTTAAGACGGCTATCGTCAGTCCACCGTGCATATTTGGCCCTGGCCGTGGACCTGTGAACACTCGCAGCATCCAAGTGTACGAGCTGACCCGGGAGATTTTGAAGGCAAAGGAAGGCGTACAGCTCGGAGCCGCTACCAACATCTGGACCGAGATCCACGTCCAGGATTTGAGCATGGTGTACCTTCTGCTCGGCGAGGCTGCTGCACAAGGCGGTGGGAAAGCCACGTGGGGCAAGGAAGGTTATTATTTTGTGGAAAATGGAGAGTTTGAGTTTCACGCATTGTCCGAAGCCATCACCAAAAGCGCTTATGAGAAGGGGTTCATTCCATCCCCAAAGATCCGCATCATGTCGGTAGAGGAATCAGAAAAATCGGAAATCATGAAACGTTGGGGTGGGATGCTCTACATCATTGGCACGAATTCTAGGTGCCGTGCAATCCGTGCCAGGAACTTGCTGGGTTGGAGCCCGAAGCAAAGGAAGCTTCTCGACGAAGCACCATATATTGTGGAATCTGAGGCGAAATCTTTGGGGCTAGTATGAGCATGGTCGGGAACTGTGGCGATGGTGCGATCCGTGGAGATTGACGCTGCCAATTGTCACCTTTGTTTTTTCCATGACTGAATCTTAGGTCAGACCAAGAATCGTAGTTTCGCCGCCAATATAGACTTATGTAGCGTCCTCTCATGCCGAGAGCTGACATAAAATCTAGATAACAGGCTATGATATTGTCGACCACTTTTCCAGCAGCATGTCATGTAGAATTTTCTCCGTCCAAAGTCACTGTGAGGGTGGCATTGGGTGGTCAGTGAGCGTCGTGTGCTTGTCAAGAGAGCGATCGCATAGAAAATCCCAGGCAAGTGGCTGGGTAAAAGACAAGTCATCAACGCCGCTTTCCATACAGAGAGAGTCGCGGGCATTCCGAAGATTCCACTGGTTTGATAAAAAGAATGGGTCCGCCTCCCGAACGTCGGCACTCCCTATGGTCGAGGTCCCAACAGGAGCAAAACTCGTAGCAACATCAGCATCAATCCCGGACAAGGATCGCCCCGGCACACGAGAAGGCGGTGCTTGCCGTGAGGACAACAGGCTGTTTGACCAGTCCGTGAGATTCTCAGCATCCGCATTATGACCAGACAAGTGTGAGCTTTGTGCTGTTGCTGAGCTCGAGTCTGTTAATTTCTGCCTCTTAGATTGGGGTTTTTCACGATTTTCGATTTGGGTGCGTTTTGGTCGACATTGAGCGTATAAAGAAGATGCGCAAAATTCGTCTTCTTCCTCCTCGAGTAATAGATCCCAACCATTGTCGTCTATCACGGTCTGAAGAACAGTGGCAATCCCCTTAGCGTTGGCCTGAACGCGAAGCATCATTTCTAATGTGCATATTAGTGAGTATAGATGTTTCAACGGCTTTATTCTTTCTTTCGCGTCGCTCATGCACAACAGTGACGCCACTAAAGCTGCACCTGCAATGCTTGCGTGTTCTATACCTGTGATGAACGTTGGAAGCTCCTTCATGCGCCCGTGAGACTTATTCAAAATCCTTGAGACAGACATTGCATGCTCGAGGCACATGTTCCGGCAGTAACTCACACAGTGGTGCCTAATGGAAGTTTCGAGGGAATCTGATCTGTCATTGCTAGTATCCCCGAGGCAAGAGTCGAATGCAGCAAACGGTCTGTGCAACACAACACGTATAGTGTGATACTGCTGACTAGTTGCGACGTCAGATTCTGCATAATAATTGTCCGAAAAGAGTATCAAGACTCACTGGAGATGAAACAAACTCATTGGGGCTGAAGTCAGATTGCTGGGTTGCCACTTGATCGTTTCGGGGAGCTCCGAATACCAGGTCTCGAGCTCTTTGTCAAGAGCCATCAATGCAGTGTAGTCACTGGCCACGTCAGCTTTTCCAGAAGGCATTATCTTCCCTCCTATCAATAGCAATGACACCAAGGAGGCGTATATTTGACATTCCAGACTGCCCAGGGAATTTATTTTCAGTTCGAACGGGGATGGTATAGACTTTGATATATCGCCAAGCGAAATTGTCGGCGGTCGTCCAGAATAGAGGACCCAAAACCTGGAGAGCTTGTTAGATACATACAAGCAAGACATCAAGAGTTGGAGAATTTTCACCTATCACCAACCACGCATGCCCAAAGAACCATCGCTCGGATCTGCAGGTCTCTTTTGGATAACCCTATGCCGGTGACGTCCAAGTGAAGACCAAAGTCAAATGCGAGTCGCCATGCAAGGCCTGTATTGCTCAGTCATGAACGGGACTTCATGAGGAAGACTCCGACCTACTACCGTACAACCATCCTGCGTTCTCTCGCCCAGCCATACATTCAAGCCGGCACAAGAGGAGCAGAGCTTGAATGCTAGTGATGCCCATGGGCCTATCAACTTCGTACACCGACAAGCGACGGAGTTCACGATCGAGTATGCTTTCCGAGGTGTTAGTAATCAAGAGGTTCTTGATTTCTGCTCGGCTTTTGTCTGAATAGCCGAAACCAGTGGCTAGAAGGCAAAGATGAAGAAATGGTGAGTAGTTGGCGCTTTGATTACTGTTCTTGTCGTCCAGAAACGCGTCCTTGTCAACTACTGGCAGGATACTATTACTTTGATCCCAGTACAGATCCATGAGGCAGTCATGGGTATCAGAGGGTATTGATCGGATGGTGCGAACACATTCGTGATGGAAAGTGGCGAGAGAGGCTTTGTGAATCATGTTGGAATAAAGGTGAATGGCGTTGCTATTCGGTCCGAAATAGCAACGCTGGCCGCTGGCACCCTCATGGCTCCAATGACCCTGTGTGCTCACAATGCTGTCCACAAGTTCTCGACTGGAGGCTGTCTGTGGAGACATGGGCGAGGTTACAAATATGTCTTGCGATGGCGATATGTTGTAGGATGCCTCCCTAGGGAGAACTTTAGGCGGACTGTCAGAGTTTACAGTAAATGGGACCGCCGGTCTGAGTTGTTGATGGTGGGGAGATGATTCGCTGACTTCGTCCTCACATTCTCTGGTCGGCGCCTCCTGTTCATGCTGGCCGTCTTTAGAAAGGGTCTTCTGCTGTATCAACACTCCTTCCAGGAGCGCAAGACGCTGTTTGAGGGCAGAAACCTCAACCTTGGATATCTGACTACAGATAGCGCGCGATCAGCCACGACCACCATGCCAGGTACACAGGCAGAATACTTACCGTTTACGCCCATCGTTGTCGTCGATCACGCAGGGAATGTCATTCAATCGGCAGTACTGGCAGCGAGATTCGCCTTCGGACCTCAAACACTGGATGCCACAAAGCCACTTCGTTAGAAAGACATGAGAGCCGTCGAGGCTTGCTCAGAATGCTCGACGTACCCTGCTTCTACGCAATCGACACGTAGAGCATGCAATTGATGCGCGGCTGCGCTGTCGCCCAGCGTCGGTCTGAGGGTGACGGCTCATGCTGTTGCAGGTGAGGGATAGGCAACTGGTAGGTCAATGGACAATCACCTTGTATGGAATCGCGAGACTTGGACTCGATACGGGCTCAGACAGTTCACTTATGTTGTCAACAGTCCAGCACGATTGGGAAATTCCCACAATTGGGTACGGGAAGCTCGTTGATCGATGATGGGGTTGAAAGGCGGGGAGGGTTCAGGGGCAGCACCAGGTGGGGTTGCAAAAAGCTGGAGACGAGCCCGGGGCTGGGGTTTCGTGGAGAGAGTCGTTTGGATGGGAGGTTAAAAGGTAGGATAGTTGATTGAAGGCCGCCGGAACAGGGCCCAGGCTCGGAATCCCGGAAATGGGAAAGGCATCAGAAACCATGCTTAACGGTACGTATGTAATGTCTTTGCACAATTTTGTACGTCCACTAATATAAAGCTCCGCAGCGAGACACCCGGACCATCTCCCATCAAACCGTCCATCCTCCATCGATGCTGTAGGTTGCCCCAGTGATGAACGTGCTGTCATCAGAAAGCAAGAATGTTACTAGTCTGCCCACCTCCTCCGGCTTCGCAGGCCTGGCAATTGGGGTAGTAATCTTGAAGTTGTTGTTAGGCTGCTCCATAAATTGCCGCAACATAGGTGTCTCGACGGTGCCCCTAAGCAGGTAAGCCGCAAGTCAGCTTGCTGTCCACGCTGTCTATGCGCGGCGCACAGATACTGCGAGGGGATGACCTTGTGAAAGACTTACGGTGCAACTCCGTTGACGCGAATATCCCTCGGCCCAGCCTCCAACGCGGCGCTCTTGGTGAGACCAACGACCGCGTGCTTACTGGCGACGTAAGGGCTGCCGCCATTAAGCGCCTTAAAGCTGTTGACGCTGGCCATGTTGACGATACTGCTTCCCGCTGGTAGGAGCCCTGGCTGTAGTTCCTCTGCTAGGCAATTGAAAACTCCTCGCGCGTTGACTGCCATGACGAACTCGTATTCTTCTGTGTCCAACTCCCACGTCTTCGAGACGCCCATACCTTTGCCAGTTACACCCGCAATGTTGGCAGCACCGTGGAGCTCTCCAAGCTCGGCCTTCGCCTTCTGGAGGAAATCTCGCACATTAGCTCGGTCGCGAACGTCTAGGACCGATGTTCTGATGGATGCATTGTTTGTCGCTGCTTGGGAGATGCTGGGAAGGGATGATTCGAGAGCTTGGTGGTTAATGTCCCCAATGAACAAAGAAGCCCCTCTGGATGCTAGGACGCGGGCCGTGGCCAGCCCGATACCTGAGGCACCACCAGTGAGCACGAAAGCCTTCCCAGCTAACGAAGCCATGCTGAAGCTTCTTAATCTGGGACTTGTCCTAAGTAATCTGCAGTATCGTAGTCTCGAGGGGTTTGAAGGATCTGTGCAATTAAAAAGTCGACTTAGGGCCTTCAGGTACGAGGCTGGAGGTTGCGCTAATTCCGTTCCGCTCAATTCCCTGAATGAAGAGCGTGGGAATCATGATGGGTTCGCGCATATCATAACAGGCTAGGGTCCTCCGCTTGGGGCCAGTAAGTGCATGAAGACATCGATTTACCAAATTTCATTCATGCAACATGCCGCGAAGACCACCTGTAACATAACTGACAAAAGGGAGATAAGGTCTGGCCGGCGGACCCGCGGCTTGTACTGATCTCCATGCCTTTCCTACTTGTAACTCTGGGCATAGGTGTCTTAAAAAGATCGATAAAGTATACATTGGGGTCTCTACCACGAGGTTTACTAGAGTGCCTGCGTCGGAGTAACCGTTTGACTTGGAGGGTAGGTTAGAATTATATTTTCTCGTCGCGACATCTCTAGAGCTGCCAAAATTACTCATGCCAGATTAAGCATTAGCAAGATGATCGGGCTTCTAATAAAACAGGTAATCTCAATTACATATATCTTCCCCTAGAAGACTAAACATCTTTTTTACATCCTGAGCAATATATTCATGGTTTTCCCAAGCATCGAAGTGACCCCCAAAATCGGCTTCGCTCTCGTAGACGACGTTTCCAAGAGACTGTGTCCATAGGCTAGGAGCATCCACAATCTCTTTGGGCATATGAGCAACTCCATATTTCACTTCTGGAATCCACTCGCAGAAGTACGTCTCAGGTAGAGCAGGGTCACGGGCAGAAGCGAACTCGAAATATATCCTAGAACTGGCTCCTGGACCTGTCGCGGAAAACCAATAAATGGAGACCCAAGTCAAATCTCGTCGTCGGTCCAAGGATATTCGTCTGACCAATCATGAAGCTTTTCCCAGATCCAGGCGAGTAGAGCAACGGGGCTATCGGACAACGCATACCCCAGTGTCTGCGGCTTGGTTGATTGTAAGACTAAATACCCGGTCCTACTCTTGAGGAAGTTCTGATGGCGATTTATACGATTTTGATCCGCTTTCGATAGAGAGGCGGTCCGATATTTGACATATTTCCATGGAGTTTTCATGGGTTTAGGTGGACCGGCCGGTATCATGTTTATATGGGATGCTTTACAAGATTCCGGGTAGAGCATCCCGATTGCCCGGGAGACGGTGTACCCCCAATCGCCACCTTGAGTCACTGTATATATATCAGTAAACCCACTGAAAGATATAACGACTGGCAAAGCCACCATAGGAACTGTAACCCAGCTTTTTCATCAGCTTATGACAGACCTCAGCGTATTGCTTAATGCCGAAGCCTGGTTTACTAGGTGCTTGAGAGAAGCCGAAGTTAGGCAGGGAAGGTGATACGACATGGAATTTGGGCCCTGTTACACTTGAGTCGGTCAGTAAGGGGCACATTTTAGAAGACTCCCGAAAATGACCTGGCCCTGAATTCGCAAGGTTCAGTGTAAATTTTAAGAACTTAGAAACAGCACAACCCAGGTCATACAACTCACATCCGTGAATAAATAGGAGAGGAATTGCTGGTTCAAAATCGCTACGCTAATGGGTAAAATGTATGTCTAGTGTCCCATGAGGTCCGTCAACTGTGATGGGAGTGTGGAAATGCGGCTGGAGGTTGAGCGTTTCCTCTTGGATTCTCCAGTCGTATCCTTCTCTCCAGTACTTAATAAGTCGGCGTATCTCACTCAGGGGTACTCCGTAGTTCCACCCTGAGTCCTCCAGCTCATCCGGAAGCCTTGTTTTCATCAATCTTGACTTCAGATCACTGAGTCGCTCCTGTGAGATTGCTATCGTAAATGGCTGAGGATCTTGGACTGTGGCATTGCTGTTGTCAGCGTTAGAGGTCATGGCTGCTGTTTGTACGGTCGTACGCGTTAGTCAAAATCCCTGCTGTCCAAAACTGCCGCTTTGCTTGGTACTTCATCCAGAGTAAAAGATCGGAGCACAAAGGCAAGCGGGGAAGGCCAGCAAACCCACATGGGGGATGATACGGCCGCAAAAGTCTAAAGCATAACCGTCTTTGGCCGGGTTTATAGAGGCTCTTAATAGCCGCCATTCGCTTCCTGGTTTGCCACATAGCCCATGATGATCATTTTCTCAATGTGGCTTGTCTTCAGGACTTGGCGTACGATTCCTGCTGTCAGTCTTATCCCGCGCGTCAATAGAGAACTAGGCCCAGACAGCCACCACAGACTATCATCTATTGGTGCTTTGGAGAGTGAGTACGGCGACATTGAAGACAATCATACATGTTTCTGCGTATGAGGAAGTCATATCGCTATCATGGCCACATTCAGTAGAACCGATATATTCCTCGCGAGTAACATAAAACCCGCACTCGCCACCTGAAAATTGATCTATTACTCGGCACAATTGTTGAAACAGAGCATGGATAAGCCCAGCATGAAGTGAGCTTCTTGTAGGCCTATAATTTACTATAGAAGGTATATCATAATGCATATTGTCTACGTTTTGAAGTATTCAAATATGAGGACTGTAAGGAGGATTCCTGATTCCGAAATCCGAAGAGACTGAACAGAGCGGGGTGGGTCCAGCATGAACTTCCAGTCAATAACAGAGACCTAGACCCCAATACTGAAGCAAACGATGGGGAAGACTAGGTTTAGCTTAGGCTCTTATGGGACATCTCCAGACTTTAAGAATAGTAAAATTCAGTCGTACCACAGATCAGCCGATCGGGTCCAGGGGCTGGCTCTATGACGAGGTTCAACAGTTCTCAATTTCCATCTAAGTCTATTCCGGTTTTGTGCCGGAAATCGTGTGTGTTTGTCAATGTTTTGGGAGACCTGCAGCCGGAATTCATGATACCGTCCTCAAGGATTCTTAAAAAGAAAGTCCAATGTCATCTCATACGATGATTATCTGTGATGCCATATCCTGACCATATTCAACATGTCTAGCATTCCAAATGAACCTGCGCAAGAGCCTACGTTGAATGGTAAGCTAATTGACTTCTCCCCTTGACAGATGAGGGCCGAGGATTTCTCACATGATCATCAGGCGCGCATAGCCCTGCCAGCAATGGCCATCCCAGTTTCGACAAGTTCGACACCGACGTCATTATTGTTGGTGGAGGGTTTGGAGGGGTCTATGGCATGTACAAGCTTCGCAAACTCGGCCTGAAGGTCAACGTGGTCGAGGCTGGTGCCAAATTTGGAGGAACCTGGTTTTGGAACCGATACCCCGGAGCTCGTGTTGACAGCGAGACACCTTACTACTGTCTTGCAATCCCTGAAGTATACAGGGATTGGAACTTTTCAGAGCGCTTTCCCGGCCATGAGGAGCTCCGCGAGTACTTCCAGCATGTCGATAAGACGCTGGAGCTGAGCAAGGACACCTTTTTCAATACCATAATAGTTGAAGCCCGTTACGACGCCGATGCTGGAAAATGGAGAGTCAAGTCAGCCAACGGAGAGACCGCCACATGCACATACCTTGTCATGGCGACTGGTTCGTCACACAAAGTGCACTCTCCAGACTTCAAAGATATCGCCAAGTATAAGGGCCTCTCGGTGCATTCTGCCAGATATCATAAGGACTTGGATGTGTCCGGGAAGAAAGTATGCGTTATCGGAAGTGGCGCGACAGGCTTGCAGATCGTGCAGACGCTTGCTCGCGAGAATTGTGAGCTGACAGCTTGCATTCGTACCCCTAATCTTTCGCTCCCTATCCGGCAGAGAAATCTCACAGTGGAGGAGCAGGAGATGAACAAGAACTTTTACCAGTCCTGGCTTCATGCTGCCAGAAACTCCAAGTCCGGATTCCCTTACAATCCTGCTCCCAAGGGATTCTTTGAGTCAACGCCCCAAGAGCGACAGGATCTGTGGGAGCTGCTCTGGAAGCGCGGAGGCTTCAGTTTCATGGGCGGCAACTATATGGATATGATATTCAACAAGGACGCAAATCGGGAGATCTATAAGTTTTGGGTCGAAAAGACTCGTCTACGTGTCAAGAACCCTGCGAAGAGGGATATTGTGGCGCCTCTCGAGCAACCGCACTGGTTCGGCACAAAACGACCCAGTCTTGAGAGAGATTATTATGAGATGATCGATCGGGATAATGTCAAACTAGTGAACCTGAAACAGAATCCGATTGACCGTTTCACTGAGAATGGCATCCATTTCGGAGGCTCGAATGGTTACGAGGCCGACTTCGATGTTGTCATTTTCGCCACAGGCTTCGACGCCATAACCGGAACCCTTCTTGATGCTGGAATCGTGGGCAAAGATGGCCTCTCTTTGAAGCAGCGATGGAAGAATGGAATCTCGACCCATCTAGGCCTGACAGTCCCCGAGAACCCCAACATGTTTATGGTCTATGCACCACAAGCACCGACTGCACTGGCGAACGGTCCACCCCTTATTGAAATCCAAGTGGATTGGATTGCGGCTGCGATCAAGGCTATGCGCCAGCAAAATATCAAATCGATCACTCCAGAACCAGCGGCCGCTAAAGATTGGCGCAACAGAATTCAAGAGGTTTGCAGCATGACGCTCTATCCTGAGACAGATAGTTGGTGGAACGGAGGAAATATTCCGGGCAAGCTCAAGGAACCAATGTTATATATGGAAGGTGTAGACACGTATGATTCTGTCATAACGGCTGCCTTGAAAGATTGGCAAGGATTCCAAGTTGTCAAATCCTAGAGCCAGTAGCTGATAGTACAGAGGCTCACAAATATGATTGTGTTGACAGATTGATGACATTTTCGGTTTTTTGTATATTCAACTATCGTGAGACGAATTCTTCCGAGTTTCTCCCTGTATGTAGTGCGGAAGAATTTGTGACGCATTGCTAAGTTAACTGCAGTATACAGTAAATCTACAAGGAGAGTCATGCGAAATTTTCGTATATAACTGAATGGTCACAAGACCCTCTTCACTCGAGGCGTCGTATTGATCATCACATGTTATATGCCACTGGTATTCAATTGAACACTTGAGGTAGCCAGGCCCAAATCTCGGTGGCCATTTCTCCAGCACTTAATTCGGCCTGCGTGTCTAGTATACACTCGATGTGCACATGCAAGGGACACTCGACATTTTTCACATCTACCCCGGCCTCTGCAAGGGATCTGCCAACAGCAGCGACATGATCTCTCAGCAATTCGTGTTCACCATAGGCGTTCAGGACCTTCCTCGAGGGAAATCCTTTCCACCAGGAGGGATTGGCGAAATATGCATCAGTCCAATTGTTGCGTGCTGCAGGGACATACGCATCCCCCATGGCCTTTAGCAGCTCGGGCGTACAGATATCAATATTCACATTGTCTTTGTACGACGTAGTGTCTTGGTCGAAACAAACCCACGGAGAGATCAAAAGCACTCCGGCTAGCTGCTCATTGAGGCGTAGAGGCGTGATTCCTTCTAAAGGATGTAAGATGTGCGAAGCTAGTGCCAAAGACATGTTCCCCCCAGCCGAGTCTCCGGCGATGACGACCTGAAAACGGTGGTTAGAACCATAGTGATCTTCTAGACTCTGAGAGGGCAGGGGGTGTCAAAGGTCAAGCATACTTCAGAAGGCCTCTTCCCAGTGTCAAGAATATATCTCAGCGCTTCAGTCGCTTGCAGTAGCTGGATTGGATATCTCTCTACATGGGACAAAGCTTGAGAGAAGTTAAATTGTGAGTTCCTCGGCTGTATCCGTCTGCTATACTTACAGTACTCGAGGAATGCTATTTTCACCTTGTGCTGTGGGCTCTGTGCAGTTTTGTCTGCGCATTGCAGGGTGAAAGTTACGTGGCCTTCAATCGGAGGAAGAGCGAAGCCGCCCCCTGGGAAATACTTTAGCCATGGCCTCGGCCGTATGAGAATTGCGGCAAGTTACCGTGGAAGTAGAGAATCACTTTATTTGCATCTGGCTCTCCCAGATAGTGCAGCCGCGCCCCTTTGCCGTTAGGGATCTCATTGACATGATGCGGGACACCAAGGGCTTCTGCTCGAGCCCTTACAGTGGAGGCCGTCGGTGGGATAATGGCCTTTGCTGTTTCGAGCGAATCGAACATTGATCTGAACTGATCATTCCGCGCCTGGTGCGCATCCGAGCGATTTCGAACCATGATTATGGATGGTGGCAAACTGTGTATGTCACAAATGGAAGACTCGTTATTCGTGATATCAACCCTTGGCCCGCGAGCCTCAATGTATCTATGTCACACTTGGTTAAACGTAGGTGACTCGGTAATACACTACTTAGCGAGGGTTTTGTTCGATTTCCGGGGTTCCGCTATACAAGCCGGAAATATTACCAAAAACCGTGTGATTTACCGTTCATCAATGTTCTCTAAACAGTGGTAAGCTTTATGGCTTGTGTTATCTGTGAATCAAGGCACTCGTTCGCCTATTGACGGGCTTTGAACTGCCTGGTGAACGACCTGTGATATATGATTCTCAAGTGACGGCCCTTTTTCGGATCAGCAAAGGCAATTCCATCCAAACCAACGCCTTACGTATGCTTTTCTCCCTTGGTGCTTCGTCAAGCTCGATGAACACCATTGTTACTACTAAATCTCCCTAGTTACCATAATGACAATGGCCAGAGAGCTCATTGTTGATCTTTTCCATCCTAAAGCCCTTTCAAGACTTTGAAGAACTTTGGATTCCCGGGTGCCTCCATTGCGTCTGCTTCCAAGAACGCTTTGAATTCTGGTGAGGTGAAATGCTTTTCAAATGCCTCGCGACCTGCATATCGCTCGAAAACCCTGAATCTGTTGGTGTTTTCTCCATCGCGAGCGATTGCAAAGGTCAGTGTCCCTGGCTCATTCTCCGTCCTGCGAATTACTCTTCGCAGAGCATTTTCGAGGTCGTCGCCCCGGCCTGGCTTAGCGTATAACTAGCTTGAATGTAAGTATTGAAGACCTCAAGATTAGAAAGGATGTAACTCGTACGTCTGTAAAGATCTCGAAGTCGTCTTCTGGGGGAGCTGAGAAGACCGCAGGGGCCATCCTGGATTTTGGATTTGTCCCTCTCAATAGATCCCCGTATCGCTCAAGATATATTTTCAGTGGAGTGAGCAATGCCCTTTTCAAGTACACCACTTCGTGAAATAAGAGCAGAATTGCGAGGTTTTCGCGCCTTATCCATTAAGATTCAGTACCAGAGGAGATACTAAGGTGAAGAGAGGCTTTATCAGGCTTCAGAGTCGTCTGCAAATACTCAAAGTGATCCAGGACCTCGGTACATATGTCGGAAACTGTTGTATGTAATTCCAATTCCGGGGTTCTGAGCGGTGCATTGACAGAAGTCATCTCCCTACCATCGAATCCGAAGTCAAAATTGGTACGCTCACCAAGATATCATTTTGCAGCGAAAGAATGCTACATTCAAACCGCTGACCGTTAGACACTCAGTCCTACTGTAGTCTGCCCTGGTTGCACTCTGGCATGTTGCAGAGTACCACTATGACCACGAGCTTTTATGAATGGAAAACCTGGGAAACTTTGAGAGACTGGAATGCCTTGTGACGTTCTACAGCCTCTATCGGCGTTATGAGTTGCCCTGATACATTCTTCGCCAGGGTTGTTACCAACTGCTAGGAGGCTCGCCTTTCAATAGGTTCAGGTGGTACACACCAGAGGCTAACCTGCCACATGTTTCACCTGTAGTAGACTGGAATTTCCATCCCACGGGAATGCATCTCGTGGCTGTGGGTTCGATACATCCCACCACGAGAAATTCCATGCAAGCAGCATGGAAGCTTGTTCATCAGTTTGAGACCCTTGAGGGTCTCGAGCCGATGATTTTGATGTGTCTTTGCATATGCCCCAAGTTTGGCAAATTCTGCTTTTACTGTTTACAATCCTTCTGTCTCTGCAATGCGGTAAACATACTTTACTGCGCTGGCTTTTCCGTCTCTGAGGTTCTCTAACCCCTTTTGCACACTTCCTAATCCTCCAGGAAGAACCTCATATGGATGGCCACTAAGCCAGCCCTCCTTTAGCCCTAGAGTAAATAGCCTAAACCAGGCGTAGCCAAAGTCGCCTAAATCAAAAGGGGAGCCATGAACCGTCGACACAGAAGTCATTCCCCAATTCACAGTAGGCGGAATGCCTTCACCTGTTAGGCCGGGTAATATCAGTGCTAAGTTTCCTCGAGGATCTAGAGCTTGCACTATGTTTTGGTATGAGCCGTTTTCTGAGACGGCGTCGAAGGCATATAGGAGTTTTTGTCCAGAAGGAATAGCTGCCTTAAGTGAGTCCACCACGGCTTTCTCGCCACCGCGGTAGTCGATGACTGTGTCACCCTTCGATCTGTCAATAATGGTCTCCACGAAGGGAATGCCTCTGCCAGCGACAGCGATTATAGGATGAATGCTCGCTCGCTTCAAGAGCTTGATGGCGAACGCTCCAACCGCAGAAGCGGCCCCGTATATCACAACACCCCCCGCCTGTGCGTCACGGCGTGCCTGCGAAACGTCACCGACCCAAGGTTCTGGAAGGCCAAGGCCATGGAAAAGCGCGAGTGCGGCAGTCATGGCAGCAAGAGGGATTGTCGCAGCTTCCTCGAAGGTTGTGTGCAAAGGGATATGGAACGTCGCCTTCTCCCAAGCCAGCGCGTATTCCGCAAAGGAGCCCCATGGCTTGGTCATCTCATGGAAGGCTGCAACGCGGTCACCCACGCGAAACCCGGTGACATCCTTCCCTACCATGTGAACATAACCCGCGATATCGTCGCCAGTATTAATCCCCTGCGGCCCCCTCCAATAGATTGGAAGCTTCCAATCCTTTGGATTCGTCCCAGAAACGACGACTTTAATAACAACATCGTTTGGTCCTGGTGTAGGAATCGGCTGGTCGAGGATTTTAACCTCTATCTTCTCAGGGGAATCGGCAAATACGTGTGCTGATTTCATGGCTGCTAGGTGGGAGGTCCAGGTGATGATGTTACAGAACAATTTTGCGACTGTTTGTAAAGAATATGTGGAAGCTTCGACAAGAGTGGCCGACGGATGAGATTTGATGTTGAATAGGGCAAAGCAAATGATTTCTCCACCGCTAGACAGGCGAACATTGCGGATGAATTGCATATGTTTGCCGTACACAATTTAGTATGCAGGAAATACTCGGAAATGGGATGCCAGTCCGGAGTACTTGTCCGTCCGAACTCCCCGCTTCCAATGCTCTGCACCCAGTTTCCAACGAGGAACAATCAGTGCAGCTTGACGACTCTGAGCATAATGACTTTGGTCGGTGGACTTAGTTATGCGGCAAAATGCGAATCTATTCTCCTTATTGTGTATGTGTTGAGCTTATTGCTGCGCAGATCAACGTTCCGCTGCAGCGGTAAGATTCAATCGCGCTCGAACTAAGTAGAGATGTCGAGTTGCAGAGCATCCTAGTATTATAACCACCAGCTGCTTCTATAGCTTCCATTGTCGCAGATACAGTTCCAAGAGTGCTTCGTCTACGGGGGGCAGCTCCCGCATAGTCCGGCTAGCCATTCGTGCCCGAGTGGTCTCCAAAGGTGGGGGTTTGTAATCTTGCTGAGCCGCCATGTTCCGTAAGAACTCTAGTAATTTGAGCGCAGGTTTCTCAGCTACTGATTCTTCGGTTATTTCGATAGAATGCAATTTTTCGACCCAATCTTTGAAAGTCACAGCTTTGGCGGGAAATTGACGGTGAATCGCCGGCAACAGGTATCTCCAGCTCGTTTCTCTTGGATTGACGAGATGAAATACATCACAAGGGAGCTCCCTTTCCGAGGAAACCCGCGTTTCAACGATCTCAGACACTATAACCGCAAGAGAGTCCTGACGGAGAAAGACAAGTATCAGCCAATATGTCAAAAGTGAGGGAGTAGCTATTCATTGCTCACCACAGGAATCCAGTCGATTGGAATATAGGAGAGACTCAGCGGCACCTCCGCCATAGCCTTCGAGGTTTTTATCACTGTCGGAACCCAGTCTTGTAGATTCCAGGCTCCAGTCCCTGACAATGGGCCTCCTATTTGTCCTATGCGTACAATAGTGGCCGGCAAGCCTGTTCTTTCGGAGACTGAATGTAAGATACGCTCTGCAGTAAACTTCGAGAGGCCATAGCCGGTTCGGGCAGCGACATCTGGATTGTCGAGCGGAAGCTCTGGGATAGAAGGTCCGTGATGATACATCCATCTTCCAACTGTTGACTGAGATGATATAAAGATAAGATGAGGCAGCTTGTGACTGCCGAGGGCAAAGTCCACGAATTGACGCATCCCGCGAATATGTGTATCCTCGAAAGACCTCAACTTGTGATTAAAGTCCACTTTCCAAGCGTTGTGAATCACAATGTCGGTCGTAGCTTTCAAGGTATTGTACTGCTCACCTGACAAACCGAACTTCGCTTCGCCAAAAGAAGCTTGCCAAAAGGTCACCTTTGACTGGACACTGGCCGAGAAGTCCAAGGCCTTTTCGCTGAAACTCTGTGAAGCTTTGGAGAATGCATCTGCTGACCTGTTCAAGCAATAGATATGGGTGATAGCTGCATCTTGAACCAAGGTGTTTAGTAGATATGATCCAAGATATCCTGTACTTCCGGTAAGCACCACTGTCCGCCGTTCGGGTCGCTCTGGAAGTACTAGTGACTCTTTTGGAATATTTTCGATGTATTTTTGCACCAAGTCTTGAATAGAGGTCCCGATGTCTTCCTCACTGTGCTCATCGGGGTTAATCCCGTTCGTACCCGTGTTTCTGATCGCGCCCAAAATAAAAGTTGAGATCTTTGCCACTGTGGGCGCACTATACAGTGCACCAGGGGTAACTTGGCCTTCCTTTTCTGGCCCAAATGGCCGGACAGCCGCTTGAAGTCTTCTGACAAGCCGGAGGTTCTGAAGAGAGTCTAATCCGGTTGCATACAGATCTGTGGAAGGAGAAACATTGGAACTTGGCATCAATTCTGACACGATGTCTAGCACCAGCTTCTCAATATCAGCATAGTCAGCACCCTCTGATAAGCCAATGCTTGTGTCTGTGTCAAAGGTAGCTCGGGAGTACGTTGACTCAATCTCTGAAGCATAGTCTTTCTCCACTTGTTTGCGTTTGATGTTGCCTTTAGGCGTCGTTTGGAATGGGATGTCTTTGGAGCAAATAACAATGTGTGTTCGCATTACACGGCCGTGGCTAGCAACAAGGCAGTTCCCCTGCTCCACTGCCGGCCATATTTCCTCAATCAGCCCCTCATTCGAGTTGTAGTGCCATCTAGCCCAGTTTGGCTGGACCAGGAGCAGTGACTGGAAACGACCCTGGCCTATAACAAGAGCGCGATAAACAGCTGGATGTTCTTCGATCGATTTCTCTATGAGAATAGGATTGAACTTTTCGCCGTTATTGAGGACTATTACGTCATCGTGTCGTCCGTGATAGAGCCATAAGTCATCTCTAGTGGGATGTTTAGTGAACAGGTCTTGGGTACGATACTCCTCGAGCTCCGGAAAGCTGTAGAAGACGGCGGCAAGGTTTCCAGGACGGCGGCGAATGACTGCCTCATAATGATCGTTATCCACAGGTTCAAATACTATCCCGTATTCAGGATGGAATTCGAGATAATTCCAATCTTCTCTTTCTTGTGGCCTTACTATAGGGGGGACTCCAATCTCGCTGGTACCGTAAATAGTGCATAATCTTGTGACCTGGCTGATTCTTTGTCCTACATCAGGAGAGAGAGGTGCCCCTCCGAACATCAGCGTTTGAAACTGAGAAACAGCGTTGATTCCCTCAGGCGTCCGGCTCAAGTCCTCTAGCATTGATGGAGGGAATGAAGTTACTGTTGGTTTGGCGACAGTATGAATATTGTTCAAGATTTCTGCTGTCAATGGTGTCTCGGGAGCCAGAACGGTTGGGACACCGTGGAAGATTGACTCTTGGAACTGCCAAAACGCCATGAGATGGTACATCGGAGTCATGGAAAATATTCTTTCGTTATGTTCATAGGCCGAGTAGATTGCTCTGCGGCCGTCTTTTGTTGGTGGGATACGTGAAAAGTTGTCCTGGACACTTATATACCCGTTCGACATTGGAACTAGCTTTGGGAAACCTGTATATGTTGGGTAGAAATGGATTAGTATATATCCTGTCTCCTTGGAGTTCGACTGAACACTCACCTGTTGACCCAGAGCTATGTATTATGACCAAAGGCTCGTTTATAGCCTCCTCAAAAGTCTTGGTGAACGGAAACTTCTTGGACTCGCCGCGAAGCATATCATTTAGAGTTGGAGTCTGCCAGAACTGGACATCTGGCAGAGCGGCCTCCAGTATTTCCACTTTCGATCGTTGCTCTATACTATAGAAGAAATGCTTGCACCTTGTTTCTTGGAGGAGATGTTTGTGCGCATCTAATCCGTTTCTGGGAGACGGCAGGAGAGTCTGGGTTCCGAGTCAGCCGTACGTCCAAGGCAGGGATCACTCGATAGACTTTACCGCATAACCCGCCTTCTGAGCTGCGAGGGAGAAAATGCTATATCGTACGTCGTTGGAGGCCATGAGAGCAATGACCTCGCACGAATTGCTGTTTCCAATTTTGTCGTGGAGCCACCACGCGCTCCAGTCGACGGCCCTGGCAAGTTGTTTGAAATTAATCTCTTTCCAAC
>Ga0105239_10000347_pt1 | contig 67748 bp, 70 predicted proteins | sample KBSC44metaG_FD_92761 | JGI IMG/M metagenome (GOLD analysis project Ga0105239, IMG submission 92761) | Corn rhizosphere microbial communities from Kellogg Biological Station, Michigan, USA - KBS C4-4 metaG | ecosystem: Host-associated > Plants > Roots > Rhizosphere > Soil | place: Michigan, USA...
CCTCCAACAAGCGGTCCCAACAGTTGACCAGCACCAGCCATTGCCATGATAATTGCAAGAAACGTCGGCCGTTTGGAAGGGTGGGCAGCGACACTGAGGATCGTGAGCGCTCCGTTGACGAGGCCCGACGATCCCATTCCAGCCACGGCCCGCCCTATTACTAGCATGGCACTGGACTTGGCCAAGGCACAGATCAATGAACCGAGCTCGAAGCATCCCAAAAACATAAGGAACGAATACTTTAATGGGAAGTAGGTGTATATCTTCCCAGTCAACGGCTAGCGAGGCACTGTTAGCATATGGTGTTTTAACACTCGAATCAGTCCACTCACCTGCAAGGAAGCCGTGCTCAATAGGTAGGCTGCTCCATACCAGCCTATATCGGCAATCGTGTGGAAGTCATCGGTGATGTATGGGATTGCAGTTGCAAGAATCGACTGGTCCAGGGTGAGCACAATGATAACGAGCATCAAGGCTGAAATGAGGGTATAAAGGGCTTTGGGTCCCAGGTATTCGTCGTCATCGTCATTCGATGCTTCCTCTACCGTTGTGGTTACAGGTGGCTCGGCTAGTGGTTGTACAACTGGAGGAGGAGGCGGCGAGGCTAAAGTAGAATTTTCGGGTGAGTGATCGTTAGAGGATGTTGACTGCGTTTTGTCCATGTTGGATAGCTTGAACCATTGATGTCCAGAACGCATGACGGTCGGAGGGATTAAACTATGTGTTCGTACCATCTAAACAACAAGACATACATTTCCTCACGGCTTTATGGCATTTATTTATTTACATGGCAAGGTCACGTCCGGAGCCGGAGTGAAAGGGAGCATCCGGACGGACACGGGGCGTGAGCTATTTTGTGTTGACAAAGGGGCCATTCAGCGACACCTACGCAGATGACCCTGGACTCCGGGCAATCTGGCGATTCTAAGCAGAATGGATTCGCGATTTATGCTGAAATACATGAAGGATTAATCTGGTGGGCACCTCCAGACTGGGACTCGGATGATATCGTTCCTCAGATATTTCGGATTGAGGGGTGTTGGGCGACCTAGGATCGATCTCGTGTTTTACATATAAGTTGGTACTTACATAGCCTGGTCATACCCGTTTACCATTGCGGAGGGAGCGCCCAATCATACATAAAGTCCTGCCACATGCCGTCCTCAATGCCATCGAACAGCCCTTGAAAAGGTACGTCTGGAGTAGCAGCAGCATTCGGGATCGACTGTTCAGGAAACGCAGCGGCAGCCGCTGATGCCTTGACGGCGTCCTCTGCCTTGATCTTTGCCTCATACCATCTTTTGCACATGCGCATTTTCTCAGCATACATGCTGAAGCGTGCGCTGACCGTGCGGTGCCTCTGGCTGGCCTCCACCCTCGTGACCGATTCAAGTTTCTCAACAAGGCGATCGAGAAAAGTTACAAATGGCCACTTTGTGCGCACGAACTCCAGGTCCCAGCCGTCGGCGGCCAAGAAAGATAATTTTGCAAGCATAAGGAGGGCGTGGACAGTGTGCAGCCAGGAGATAAATGTAAGATTCGGAAAATTTTGGCTTGGCTCAGCTAGGAAGAGCTCCCAATACTGACTGATACAATCAAGGCACGCGTACCATGCCTCGATCCTGTGGATCGGGGGGTCACTTTCTGCCGTCTGTGCATACTCGTAGAGTCCAATTTGAGCGCTTAGAATATGTATTTCGAGACGAGCTTATTCCATTAGCATATTCTTGGGACTGATACCAGGGGATCATAGTAGGCATACCACTTTGCAAAAGGTCTCGGGGAACACTTTGCTTGAACCTTTTAATGTCGTCTTCAAAGCAGTTCACGAAGCTTCTAACGGGAACCGAGAGCGCGGATTGGCCCGTCGCCTCAGGCAGATACCTCTCCAGAATATGGTGGAGGCGCACGTGGTGGACGAGAGCAATATCTGAGGGATATTCGGCATCTGCGAGCAAGGCCTGACAACAATCCTCCAGGTGTTGAGTCCAACGGATTGGATCGAGCCGCTTGAAGGTATAACACAGTTTGGCGCAGAGAAAGTAGACCCCTAGGAGTGCACGGCGTTCGTCAGCCGTCCGAAGGCCTTGTGTGACGCCTTTTCCATGCAATAATGAAGTCGTGTCAATTATGACCCGTAGCTGCCACTGTGTCTGAGACTGCGTACGGTTAAACCCGAGGTCAATAGTCAGGGCCATGCATAGATGAAGCAGATTCATCAACTGGGGGTTGAAATGGTTGTAGAACTGGTACCTGTTGGCGTGTTAATGAGAATCAAGCTAAAGTCAGAGGTTCTGACATTCCACCTACCATGCGATCAAAACGAGTAAGCCCTGAAGTAGATCAAGAGATTTCTCCGTACAGAGAAGCATGCGCTCCCCAACATACCTCAACATGTCCTCTCCCAATCGCATTTGTAAAAGAGGGTCAGTGTGAGCGGCTACCGCAATGCAAGCCCTGAAGAGGAAAGGATGGTCCTGACGGAAGTGAAAGATGCCCTGAAGAGGAGGAATCACAACAAAAGGGAAGTATTGGTTCATGTCAGTTTGAAAGGCTCTGAAGAGTTTCTCTTCATACGCGGCTGGGACCTGAAGCCTGAAGTAGCCATTGGCGTCTGGTGCTGGCTGGCTGCGCGGCCGTTGGCCAAACGGTCGTGCCCAGTACCCAGACTCCAACACACTGCTCAATTCACCTGGTTCATTCCCGGGTTGTAAGGAGGATACAGGAGGCGTGGGTGATGTTATTGGTGTTATTGGTGTTGTCGTTGTCGTCGGCGGACTCGTGACTGTGTTGCAGTAATTGGTTCTGCCTCCGGTGATCAGATTGGTTAAAGTCTCGATGCGCTCTTCTAGTTGCGAGACTTTACTATTCGGTGATCAGTAAGGGTCAGGGAGCGTCTCTTGACACCCTGGCTGACTTGAGGACTCACGTAGATTTCAGTCGGCGGCGCTTACGAAGCACTGGGGCCGGGGTGGTACATTCCTTGCCCAGACGCCGGCACCTGAGTTCTGATCAGGATCATGTCCATCTGTGCATCGATGGTGACCAGGGAAAGCCAGGACTTACCTCTGACATATGGAAGTCTCAGAATTCTCGATCGGAATGCATTTGGCCTTGATCTGGACACAATGTCGACATGCTCGATGTGGACGTAATCCGGGTGTGTCATCTGGGCTAGGCATCGCCGCCATTTTGGGGACCAGCGATGAAGTTCTTCCAGCGAGATGAACGACTCACACTGAGTTAGCTAACCATGGAGGGGCCGCAAGGTGCAAACTTGGCGCAGGGGATATATTGAGCACAACAGGCAGATAGATACGGAACAGATTTCACTCCGGGCCTGCACAGAGTACCTGAATATATCTACGAAGGATTTCCTTGGAGGCCTTTGATGCTGGGAGTATTCGAGGGACATCAGGCCTTCTGGTCTTTGAGTTCAACTCCGGGTCCGTATTGTCTGGAGTTTCCAGAGCACACCATTCCTGAACCGCCATAGTCTCCTTGTGCTCCTGGTCATCCGTTGGGTGGGCCCCTTGCCGGAAGGCTGCCGCTTTTCGCTAACTTGGTCGAACGGAGTCGATTTAAAACTCCGTATCCGCTCGCTGATGATCGCGCTTCGAAGGCGGGCAGTGGCGTTGTTCGCGTGAATTGTACACATCTAGTCCTGCTTGGTCTATCTCGTATTATTACCCGTACGGCCAGTCCAAGCCTGAACCCAGTAAATTCGGTAACTGGCAGGGCCAAGGGCGCCACAGAGAGCGCCACAGGATGCCACCACGCGGGGGCGTAGGTTACAGGTAAGGTTTGGAGCAACAACAGCGTTTCCGATGGTGACAGGGCTTTATTCACAGTATCCACAGAGGCCTTGTAGCCCTCCCCAGTCTTCCGTATTAACATGATAGTCTCCTTCCCGAAATTCAGACAGTTCGATCGTCATCCCCAATTGGCGATCATGGAAAGCCAGGTTGCTTTCTCAATGGATATCAACTCAGCCACGGCACAAGCCGCTGTCACTTTGCGGCTGAGTGAATTGTTTCCCCCTTGCCTAGAGGAAGGGGGAGAAGGTTGGCTACTGGTATAGGATCCATACTTCTGGAGAGGCTGGGAATGCCCGAACCAGACAGGACCACCCTCAAATTCACCTTCCGTCTTGCACGTCTTGCCATCTTGCCATCTTTCAGGTTTCTCACCCTGAGTCCGACGCTGATAGTACCATCCTCCATGAGAAGGTTGGAATTACGATGAACTCACTGCTTCCTTTCTCGACCAGGCGTCAAGGGAACGAGAGAATCCGCCTTTTCCAAACAAAGGTCGCATCATTACTACTAATTTCCGTATGGTTTACCGTTGAGAGCTACCTCCTCATCCACTCTGGCGCGATTCTGGGAGATGGGCACAAACAACTCGCCTGCACCTCCGTTCACTGGTCAGTAAGACTTCTTTAATAACATATTCTTGTCGTGTGTTGACAGGTATAATAGGACAAACGCCAATCAATGCGGTTTAGATGGCAATAATTGCCGTCCATTCAACGGTCCAGAACTCCCTTTTCGATGTCCATCAGGATGCTCGAAAGCTCATATCACTACTCCCACTATCATCGGGGCACAAGCAATAAACCATCAACCCTTGGTTATTGGGGGAACCGCTAATACATCGACCTCGATATATCGTGGTGATTCATTTATCTGCGCTGCGGCAGTTCATGCTGGTGTCATCGAGGATTCACAAGGTGGTTGTGGGGTTCTCCGCCGAGAAGGAGAGGCTACCTACTTCCCCGGCCATCAGAAGAATAACATTATGAGCATTCCTTTTGACTCAAGTTTTCCCCTTTCATTTTCTCTACGACACTCTGGCTGTGACTATTATGAAATAAATGGGGGAATACTCTTCAGTGTCTCTTTCTTGACAACTATTCTCATATCATATATGGAAAGGTCATCGAAAGAACATTTCAGCATGGCCCTTCTGGTTACGTTTCTCCATGTTGCTCTCATTTCAGATCCACCGGATGAACCTGCCATTTCTAATTTCAAAGACGTTTTAAGTGTGGCATCTGGAAGAATTCTTCCTGGCGCTGCGCTTGCTATGGCTGCATACACATTGTGTGTAGGCAAGCAAAGGAGGAATAAATCGTGGTACTCTAGGGTGATCTGGATAATTGGACTCTGGAGTGGCGCCATGTGCAATTACATTGAGCAAAGCTTTGAAAACTTATTTGGCGCCGAGCTCCTACTAATACTGGCTGGATTCACCCTTATTACAGCATATTTCATCGTCAATCAGATCCTGCAACTATATGAAGAGGGTCGCCTTCGAAGATATCTTGTCTTTTATGGGCTCCTTCTCTGTGGAATCTCCCTCAGCTACATAGCTTGCAGTCTAGTTCAGCTTGAGATTCACATTCACCACTATCTGTGGCCACTATTCCTACTACCTGGAGCTTCTGCGTCATCCGGACTGCTCTCTTCGATGTATGAGGGAATACTTTTAGGGATTTCGACAAATGGGGTTGCTCGATGGGGTTTTGGTAGCCTGGTTGAAAGCCGGGGCCACAGCAGGCATATTGAGGTGCCTTCTCTAGATGCTATGAACGTCGTCATCAATGCAACGTACATCACTTTCAAATGGACTGATCTAGACTGGAGTGGTGTTAATATTGTGGTAAACGATGTTCTCAGACATCAAGGATTTACACACCAGGGTCACTTTTCATTTGAATGGCCACGAAACAGAGACAGGCCAGAATACTTCCGCTTTGCGTTCTTTCAGGAAGACCACTTTCGTGGGTTGAGTATGGGTGGATTTTCGAGACCTGCCGTACTAGATATCCATGGGAAATGGTCAACGCCAATCGCAGAAATCTAGTTAGCTGCAACACTCTTTGAACAGTGGCTGTGAGGAAAGACAAGTTCCGACGTTTAGCGATAGCTTTCGCTTCATTTAATTAGGTGGAGCATCACTGCTTTTAGAGCTATCCTGTGATTAATAATGAGTAATAGTACGTATTAGGTACATGCCGAAAAAGGGAGGCACCCAAAATACCTCCTATTAAGTAGCTAGGCAGATCTAAGTTGAGGCTAATTCTCATCCATCGTTCGACCCCTGGGTTTATATCGTCCTGGACTAACTCTAAGAACCCAGTTCAAGGAGTGACTTGGTAGTGTCAACGACGCTCTCCTCCAAGGATCTATACCTAATCCCCAGAATGTCTTTACTGCGGGAATTATCAATGCCATAGACATCCTCAGGAAGGTCGCTCTTCAATTCCTCGGGCAATTTACTCGACAAATGAGGAAAATTAGCCCTGATGATACTGGCAATTTCGGCATTCGAGTAGTGACCTGCGGTAAGAAGAAACCGATTCCCCCCTGCTTCGGGGACTTCTATCGCTTTGACATGCGCCAGAGCCACGTCGCGCACATCTACCCAGATAAATATACCAGAGGGCGGCAACCCGTTTGGTAAGTCGCCTTGGATCATATTGCGCACCCGCTGGTTTGAAGTATTGAGAGTGTCAAGGGAGTTCAGATAATGTACGACAGGACCGAGGACTAGAGGTGGATTTATCGTAGCGATATCAAAGTTGGGCTTCTCCTTTCCCACAAAATCCCATGCGGCCTTTTCTGCAAAGGTTTTGCTTGCCCTGTAGCCATTTTGAGGATTTACCTCCGCCTCCTCCTGAGTCAAAGGATTCCAGTTTGATTCCGAGTAAACCTTAGCATGATTGCTGGGATTGATGATGGCAGCAAATGATGATGTGATGACCACACGCTTCACAGATGGAGCATTCTTCTTGACAGCTTTCAAAAGCGTGGTTGTGCCAATAATGGCGGGATCCAGCAAGTCTCTCTTGACATCTGTGACATTGTAGTGGAAGGGCGATGCTGTGTGAACGACAGCGTCAAACGGAGGGTCTGATTTCACTGCCTCGTCGAATGCTCCTTCTTGTGCAATGTCCCGAACGATCACGTAGCTTAATTTGGATGATGGAGTGCCAGGATGGTTGTTCAGGATCTTTTGACCCTTTTCATCTGAACGCACTGTGAACACAACATCATGATTTCTCTGGAGAAGCACATCGACGGCATGGGCAGCAATAAAACCAGAGCCACCGGTGAGGAGAACTCTGACCATGTTGTCGATCGCAGACTATTGATGTTTGGAAATTGGAACGGAGGACTGGATCAGACTTTGAGCTTTGTGGGCGGTGATTGTCGTCTGACTGTTGCGAGCGAACGCACATAGATATTATATAGATAACATTTAGAATGCGGAGTTAGGGAATAGACCCCTGAAAATCATCAACTGCTAGTGCCAGTGGTATTGTGTGAGAATCCCGCGCCGCTTATCCGGCAAATTATGATGGGGCGTCACCATTGCGGAAAGGTATCTAGGTATGGTGTCATAGGTTGTAGTTCTCCGCAAATGAGGTGGTTGTCGGCGAGGGAGATAAGAAACTTAGTTGTAATTTCTTGGGATAACTCCGCTTCCTCACTGTAGACCATCCCTCTCGAGGCAATGACAATAATCAACAACAGGGTATATCTCGTATTTCGGCCTCAGGAGTTAAGCGTCAATTGTTTGAAGAGGCCTTGAAAGCCGCGGGGTACGGAGTACACAAGGCTGCCTTGGCATTCGCGCGCAAGGCTGTGGTTGGCTTCCTCACGCTTCTCGTAATTGTCCGCCACATCCTTCTCAACTCAACATCGGCGACTGTATTCACACAGAACGCTTTGCACAATGGGAAACGATGGTGGAAGGTGAGTCAGTTCGACGTTCGCTTATTCAATCACACTGATAATTTTCTAGTATTCCTACTCGACGCGAGCTCGTCAAAGAGGCTGCGCGAAATCCCACCGCTACCGAATTAAAGGACAAGCAGAAGGAGCATCTGGCCCATAGGTGGTCTATCTGTCCAGTATCAAATACACCTCTTGTCAAGCCTGTTGTATCAGACTCTGCAGGGAATCTTTACAATAAGGATGCCATCATCCAGTTCCTCCTCCCTGCCGAAGTCAGCGCTGTCGACAAAGAAGAGTATGAGGGATTTATCCAAGGCCGAGTCAAGAGCCTGAAAGACGTCGTTGAAGTACAATTCGAGGTAGATCAGGATGGTAAGAGCAAGGAAAGCTACTGGGTATGCCCGATCACCTCTAAGCAGCTAGGTCCAAGTGTGAAGGCTGTCTATATTGTTCCCTGTGGTCATGCTTTCTCCCAAGAAGCAATCAAGGAAATGAAGAGTGACGGCAAATGTGTTCAATGCGGCTCGGCTTATGAGGAGCGAGACATTGTTCCGATTTTGCCAAGTACTGAAAAGGATAAGGTACAGGTGCTTCAACGACTTGAAATCCTGAAGACTCTTGGCTTGACGCACTCCCTGAAGAAGGCCAGCAGTAGCAAGAAAAGAAAGGCCACCGCGGAGCCCAAGACCGTCGCAGTCAGTGCAGGCCCACATGAAGGTCCTGAAAAGAACTTGGACAAAAAACCATACGCTTCAGTAAACGGAGCTCCTCGGTCTAGAACACCCCAATCTGGCACTGCCACTCCAAAGTTATCGAGTGGCATCAAGGATACCGCAACTGCGAGCTTGACTGCTCGAGTTTTGCAGGAGGAAGAATCACGGAAAAAGAGACGACAAGAGAACGACAACATTAACTCACTCTACACCAAGAAGCCCAACGGAACTGAGAAGAAGAATAACAGCGATTTCATGACCAGGGGTTTCTCTATTCCAGCAAATGCTCACTACGATTGATCGGAAACAACTTGGATCGAGTAGAACGAGTTTTTGATCCCACTTCCCAGAGTATGCCACTGCCTTTGCAAGCAGGTGGAAATGACAGACGGTCTGAGTACAATCGTCTGTATCATATTTGACGACTTTGGAAGAGTCAAACTAACACCAGGGAGCACTGAGGCTCGCACTCACATTTGCTACGAAAGTCTAGTATTCATCGGCGCCCCCGGTGTGAACAGATTCGAGCTACGCGTGATGTTTCCCCTTTTACGAGAAAGTCATACCACCTCCAGCAGGATTATGCATGGTGAAGCGGAATCATCCCTACACAAGGTTGCACATTGTCGCCACTAGTCGTCCTCAAATCAAAAGCACGAAGCTCATGCAGGAAATCCTAGCCTGGTAAAATATTTACCATATCCAACCAATGAAGGCTACGCATAGAGCACAGTTCCGCCTATATGTTTCGGATCAATGTTGATCCTTTACGGTCGATGACTTGACCCCTTTGCCCACAGTTACCAAACTATATTCATTCTGAATTATGCCTTCGACCTGGGGGTGGTCATAGTGCTCGATTTACTGCATTTGTCATCCCACTGGTCGGGATGCGCTTCCTCGGAGGCAGCTAGCATCAAATTGCCTATAAATCGGCTAGCCCTAACTGACTTTCTTGCAAATGGCTCTAACAATTTGTCGACCATAATCTCTCAAGAAAGGCATTGTTCGTCCTTGTTCAACCTGCGCAATGTCAATGTTTCCATCGTTCACCAAGACCTGGCATCACTCACCATATGCCGCCATCGATCCGCTTCAGCAATCGTTAACTGCCCATGGAAAAGTTGTTCTCATCACAGGAGGTGGTACAGGCATTGGTAAGGCAACAGCAATAGCGTTTGCGCAAGCAAGTGCTCGTGCTGTTATTATAACAGGCCGGAGACAGGACCGCCTCACTGCAGCAAAAGGAGATATTGAAAGAGAGGCAAGGTATCCTGAAGGATTCAAATGCCTCACCTTTCCAGCTGATGTCACTGACGCTCCAGCAATGGATCGTGTCGTTGAGGAAGCGGCTAGCGCTTTTGGCAAGATCGACATCGTCATTTCAAATGCAGGATACCTCAATAAGAACCAACCTATCGCCGAATCTGACCTGAATGACTACTGGCACTGCTTCGAGGTCAACGTCAAGGGCGCAATCATAGTAGCACAGGCATTCCTCAAATCAAAGCTTGTGTGGCCTTCGGTGTCTGGACCTGCTCCAGTGCTGATAAACATAACTTCTGGTGCTGTTCACCTCCCACCTTCGGTAATCCCAACATTCTCTGCCTACTCTGCCTCAAAGCTCGCTGCCTTCAATTTCTTCGAATTTCTCCAGGCAGAACATCCAGGATTACGGGTCTTCCAACTCCAACCTGGCGAGATACTTACTGAGCTCTCAAAATCAAGTGGCCGTGACAGGGACATGGATGATGTAAAACTGCCGGCCTGTTGCTGTGTCTGGTTGGCTGCGAATGCTGATGGAGCGGCTGAATTCTTGTGCGGAAGGTTGACATGGGCAAATTGGGATGTGACAGAACTTGTTCAAAGGTCAAGAGAGATTGTGGAAGGAGACCTTCTGAGGATGAAACTTGCAGGCTGGGGTACAGAGTTTGCAGAGGTTGTTGTCGATCGAGTCAAGGAATAGATCATTCTGACTGCTACCGATTGTGACGCATAATAGCCGGGTCCCGTTTCAAGAAACATTGAGATGGGGAGGATTGTCATATTACAACAGCGACAGCTCCTTGACGGTGTTTACTTCCGGAGTAAGGATGCGAAACTTCCTCAACTAGAGACACTATAGAACTATGTATACCTAGACTCGTACTCCTTCCCCTACTAACTCCCTGTCTATCACGTGACCTGGCCTGTTTTTTTTGTATAGCACTCCATGTCATTTTGACCCACCGTAGGCTTGGCGCGTAGTTGCTTGAAAGTTTCAAGGAAGCCTCATTGAATCCAAAGAAGCAATCGATACATTCAAAGCTTCAAGCACCACGTCCTCTGCGTCAAGCTGTTCGGGGTGTTGCAGCAATGACTGCTGCACGGCTGTCACCCACAGCACAGCTACTACGGAATTCGAAACTGTTTGCCCTCCCAGCGCCCATTCCGCTGCCTACAGCCAACAGATATACCGACTTACCTTCATCCGAGACAGCGACTACGATCCATCCCACGCGAGCTGCATTAGAGACACCGAAAACATCTCTGAAAATTGGCGACTGGGGTTTGAAGCGTGCGTTGCCCATCAGAACCACCACCAAAAGTGGCACACCAACTTTCAGGATAAGAGGAGGCATTGACACACCCGAGCATATTGCCGACTTTGAATCAGCTGCCGACCATGTTATAAATCTAAAGAAGTTCCAAGAGCTCGACTTACGCATAACACTTCCAGATGACAAGGGGAGAGGGAGACGTGATAACGAGAGTCCCTTTGCTCCAACTCTTGACAATACAACTGAGAAAGCTCTTCCCGATATCGCACAGCAAGATGGACCAAATTCCTGGCTCACCGCCGACCGGGCTCAACGGGCAGCTAAGCTCCCGAATCACCTGAAAGCGACCCTTGAGCAGTATGAGGCCGAGAAGCGTGCTGAAACTGACCTTCAATCCGATTCTGTTGCCAATTCGATCTTTGATGATGAGGAGTCTATGCGGTTTGGAGCAGATGTTGTAGACGCGCCAAATTTGAACGACTCGACGAAACGGAGATGGCGCTATACTGGTCCATACTTAGCCGGGATCACAGAATTTGAGTTTGACAATTTCTTGAACAAAATTACACCAGAAAAGAAAGCTGCATTCCGAGGCCTGGTAAAGCAACACTTGATAGACCGTCGACTTTCAGACAGTCGCTCAAGGGCGCTAGATGAAGGCTTGACGGAAGAGTTAACCCAAGAGAGTTCTGCCGAACCCACCGAGGAAGAGGTTACTACACACCTTCGAAACCTAAGATCTGAGCATGGCGAATTTGGTCCCTTAATTGCAAGCTTCTTTGATCTCGCTGATGGACCCCAGCAAGAGATAAATGGGGCAAGCGATCCTTGGCGGTACGGACGGGACACAATCACCGCGCATCGATACAAGCAAACAGGCCCTCCGAGGACACATCCGTCGGCGGGTCTGTCTTATCAATACTCAGGGCGATTTATCCTCAACGATGTCAGAGATGGTCCATTGGCGAGCCGAAGGCCAGCCGCTGCTCGGGTCTTGCAATCCAGTGCCCAGACCGAGACCTTGAACAAGCCTCACTTGGGAGTGGCAGGATTCGTTGTCAGTAACCCGGCCAGAATGGAAGTTGGCAATATCAAATGGGAACCGATGCCAGGGGGACCGAAATGTGTCGTGCAGCCTGAGGCCGCCATTGTCACTCAATCCGGGAAGCTTGATATCCAAGCTGCTGTCAAGAATAATTGGCAACTCAAAAACAATATTCCTCGGGCAGACTCGGATGCGCGACAAACTCAGGAGCAACTCTCTGCTGCAGCTAGATCTAGATCTTTGCGGACACCAGCCCTTGGAAGAACTCAAGGAAGGCGGGTGAAGATTGATGTCAATCTCGTGGAGGAGTTCGACCAGTTGAATGCTTCTACATCTCCGAGCTATAATCCAGGCCGGCGTGTTTAGACAAGTGTATACCATCTGTAAATAGCAATAGATTCTACCTCAAGATCTCGCGGCGCAAATATTCTGTTCTGGAGCTGTATTCTCAACTTTCGGTTTTGGAGAATCACGTGGACAGATGAGAGATCTTATCTTATCTGCAAAACCTCTTGGCACACAGAAGGTGACGCCAAGATATTCGGAACGTTGTAAATCAATTTCATGAACCTCAACTGCGACCTTCCAGCCAGTCTCTTGTCAAGCAACAGCCAACCGTCAAAATGGGTCGCGTTCGAACAAAGGTCAGTAACCGAAGCTGGACGGCTTTAATGGTTGTGTGATATCCTCTGGGAAACACTCACTAACATACTGCTGCATCCAGACCGTTAAGAAGTCCGCCAAAGTCATCATCGAGCGATACTACCCAAAACTCACTCTCGATTTCGAGACCAACAAGAGAATATGCGATGAAATCGCCATTATCGCTTCCAAGCGTCTTCGCAACAAGGTGCGCTCTTGTCAAAACCCCTCCGGCCAACATGAAAAATGCTAACCTGGTTTGCGATTCTAGATTGCAGGTTACACTACTCACTTGATGAAGCGTATCCAACGAGGACCTGTCCGTGGTATCTCCTTCAAGTTGCAAGAAGAAGAGCGTGAACGCAAGGATCAATACGTCCCTGAGATCTCTGCTTTGGACTTCACTCAGAACACCGAGAGCGGTCAATTGGATGTCGACTCTGATACCAAGGACTTGTTGAAGAGCATGGGTTTCGATTCCATTGCCGTCAATGTTGTTCCTATCAGCCAGCAGGCTCCTCAAGAGCGAGGCGGTCGCAGAGTTTTCGGCACCGATAGACCCGGTCGTCGCGAATAGATCAACGCTGCCACGCACGAAAAGCATTGAGCACCCCTGACCGGAATCACAGGATCGGTGCTAAGGACGAGCCCGACGACACTTCCAGACCAGCCTCCATGAATCGTTTGCGACTCGCATCCCTTGAGTCCCACTTTCCCATGGTACAGTGGCAGTTTTGATAGAATCGAGACACATTGCCATCTTCTATTTAGCCCTTCGAGAGCAGGGTATAAGGACAGCTGGAATCTACTCAGATACCACCCAAAAGAAGACAATTGAACAATACCAAGGTGTCGCCTAGTCCTTTGGACGAAGCTTGATTGCCATTTCTATTTCCCCTTGTGCATGACCGTGTGAAGCCATGGAGACAAAATTTTCATTCAGCGCACCAACCCTCGTTTTTACAAGCGCGTAGATCCAAACAACGACTTCAAGCCTGTAAGTGAAACTTCTTGCGAGGAATGGTCCGCCGGGGATACTGTGGTCCTCCAGTGTCTTTGCTACAAGAGCCAGATTACGACCAGTCTCACGACTTTCCTCTATGCCGCCTCACTGGTTTGTCCACGGTCGATATCAGAAGATGTATCACTCAGACGCCCTGCCCCTGTGCATGATTCGATTCAAGTTTTCATTCCCGGGAGGAACAGATATGTTTTACAATTGTCAAATGAGCCCTAATACCATTCCAAAGGTCAGTTTAGTAGCAATCCTTTACGCTGACCACTCCTCTCGCAATCTCTGTTCTCACGTAGATGTGAACTATCCCCTGCTAAAAAGCGACACGTTCAAATTTGCCCACTGTTTCTTCCCTGGTTTAGATGTCGTCGAGGGGGCTCATTGATATCGCTACTGCCACTGTTCTCACTTCAGGCTGTGGCTTCCACTAGCCTGATGCTGGCAAGAACCAAGGCTTATGGCAGGCACCGTACACATTCAAGTGCTTCTTCTTCTTCTCCCTCCGTTAAGGCTTTCCATGCTTTGACCATGGTAATGGGTATCAGGCAATTTTCACGCACATCGTTACCTTCCATGCAAGATATGGGAATATTGATCTAGTTCAAAAATTACGATGGATCTCCACACAATTCTTAACCATTACGATCCCCATCCGCAACATTCAAACTTCCAAGCCGCAAATGAAAGTATGGAGCAAGCTCAAGTGGTCTCTGATTTTCAGCCCTTTCACATGCCACAGCATAAGCCCAAGAGTCCATAGCAGGGCCCAGCGAGTTTGACATCTCCGGCTTCACGGCTATTCCAAGTGCCCATTTACGACATTGCTCCCTCTGGACGGCTCCGAGAAAGCCTCCGTAAGTCTGGATTTAGGGTCGAGACGAACCTCCGAGAACACGATCACAAAGACGGATGCAGGATCGAAGCCAACATTTCTAGGCAAGGAATTGATGAAGACGACATCGAGGCCAAAACTCGACGCAATAGGGCTTTGTTCGCAAAGGCTTGGAATGACTGGAGGGATAGTCGGCGATCTGAACCCTCTGGAAGCGAGCTGTCCATGCAATCCACACACGAACAAACTTCTAAGGGCCAAGAGATAGACTCCGAAACGCAGGCTCCGAATCCCACACCCTTCCAAGGAGTCCAAAGTCTAGGTCGAGGAGGCTACAATCAACTAACAAACAATGACACATTTGCCATTGCCCAAAACGAGTCCAGCGGAAAGCGTCCTCTCCTAGCAGACTCAAATTATTTCCAGATACAGGACACGGCTCATTCTCTTTGGGTCCTTCCACCTGAGGTGCGGGCAATTGACCCGGAATATAAGTATTGGTGTGCAATACACCAGAAGATTTTTAGGTCACATGCGATTTCGGAAGCCAGGACCACCTTCGAGGAAGAGCGGTACTGTTGGGAAACTCAGTGGTATCCTAAACAGGGCAGTATGATGCTTACAAATCCTCTGCCGCTCTCATCTGGGGCTAGTGAGACTGAAGGAAGTCTGATATCAGAAGGGACTACCCTGGCATGGGATTCGGATGATGAGGACGTTGAAGAGGATAATGAAATTGTGTATGCAATGCCGCGGGCCTCGAATGGTAATGAGGGTCGGCACTGGGTCCGTGAGAGCAGATCCTGGTGAGACAAAGGAGCATTTACGAGTGATTCGTTGATGAGCAATGCTGTCCAAGCGTCCATCTATACCAAAATTCTCAAGTAATATCACACCTCCCTCTTGAGGCTCCCCGGGCCCACGACCCCACAGCCCCCTTGTTCCAACTTAGATACCTACTATAAGGTAATCATTCGTTCACCCTCACCCTCACCATCAACCCCCGGTTCGAGCCCCGGCATTAAACGTATACGTGACGACCTCATCGGTATGACGATGAGGTCTCCTCCTAAACGGAAACAACCCCGGAACATACAACAGCCCAACATGCCGACACCTCAACACAAAATGCAGTACAAGCTCATATCGGCCATGACACGCGGCATAGTGCGCCATGATCTCCTCGACGTGCCGCTCGCCCTCCATCGCGCACAGCAGCGTTTGGAACAGTCGCAAACCCGGGGCGTGCTCGATGTCATGCTTCGGACTGTCGCCGCTCGTAAGGCCTGCGGAGGACTGCAGGGTTTGAAGGTCCGGTGTGAGGCGTGAGAGTTTGTTGTGCCCCAGTGGCATCGTGATTTGCCGGATTTGTACGCGTGTGAGTGACGGGAAGCGTTTCTGGAATATGGATGGTGCGTAGTGACTGAGAAGGCTGTACGGGATGCTGAGGTTTCGGATCTGCGATGCTGGGAAGTGGGTTGAGGGTGAGAGTGGTGATGGCGACGGTTCTGATGGCAGTGTGACATTCGGCGATGTACTGGCATCTGTCTCGGCCAGAATGTCTGTTGCTGTTGAAGTCATAGACGCCGTTCTACTAGTATTCGGAACGCCAGTGCCCTGGTCATCATCCTCGCTCTCGCTCCCAGCTTGCACTTCGAACGTAGCAGTCTGGAAGAAGACCTCACGCGCCTCGTCGTATGCCGTGCGGCAGACTAGCAGGATAGATACGCCTTGGGCTAGTCTCGCCGCATTCTCCTCCTTCGATGATGATGATGATGATGATGATGATGATGAAGCTGTTCTCATCCTTGATCCTCTGCCTTGCCTGATAGGACGGGCATATCGTAGACGGCCCCGCTCGGACTCAATACTACCACCGCCCCCAGGACTAGCGCCGCTTTCGGGATCGCAGAGCAACGGCACCGTCAGGTCCCGGAAGACGTATCTATATATCGCGAGACGGACCTCGGTTGGGAGGGTGAGGAAGTCGACGACGCTCCTGTTGCTTCCTGGGAGACTGTCCATATTAGTCTCCGTGCTTGGTCTTCTCAGGACGAAGCAATTGACAGCGCCTCTGGTTAGAGAAAAGGCTCTGATTTCGACAGCCGCGAGGTGTGTATGGGTTCTGTTTTCGTGTTTTAAGTGCGATGAATCTTCGCCTTTACCAGGCACAAAGTGAGTGCTTCAAAAATAAATAACGCGTTGTCGTGAGGGGAACAGTAATGCGATCCCGCGGATGGACGGAAAGCTCCCTGTATACTATGTATACAGGAAGGTCTGAATCTGATAATTTTACAAACCCTCCGAACAGTGTGGATATCAACTTGGTTAATCCCCAAACTTGGAACTAGAACTGGTCTAATTAATTAGAAGGCAAGCGTGTATGGAACTGGACACGGGGTGACAAGACGATAAGAACATTCCCGACATCCCCGTCCCTGACGAATGTTCATCGAACGATCAGCAAAGCCGAGGTTTAGCCATTGCACTGCGAATAGATGCTTAGACGACAGGAATGTCCTGCTGATGAAAAGTATCAATGGCAGCGCAGAAATTGATTTTAGTTAAAGTGAAATTCTTTCTGTTGTATTTCAGAAGAAGTCTGTACATGCATGGTGTTTGTTGAGTTTCAAGTTTATCCGCATATAGGCCGTGAAGAGTCTCCTATCCACTTCAGCCTTGCCGGTACGCCTTTCGATGGCATTAAATGGGCCATCCACCGAACCTTGACATGGGCACTTATGATATACACAAAGTATTGATGCTGGGCTATTAGTATTGCTCTGCATCCAGGTATAGGAAGTCAAAATCTTGCAGCAGAGACAGGAGCTTGCACCACTGAAAGAGGTAATAATAATAATAATATTTAACTTTATCCATCGTTCTCTCTGGACTACTAAATACTAGCCTTTGGCTACATAAGGACGGCTAATAATACATCTTTCCATGCTATACGTCCCCAGACCTCATATCTCATCGCACCATTCCGAAACCTAGCAGTTGTTTCAAGACCCAGAAGACCCCTTTGAACAGCCATCCCATCAAGCCTAGCGCTCCAACGAGGATATTAAGTGCCCTCATTACGAAGACACCGACAGCGACAAATATTAAAAGATAAACGCAGCTCCTAGCACAGTTGAGAACGAACCCGCCGGCAGTTTCTTTCTTTCCTTTTCTCAACTTCAACTTCCCGGTTTTTGAGTAAACAAATATAAGTGTCCAGAGTTGCAAAGCGGTCGTGGCTACAACTTGGCTCATCTGCCATGCTCGTTCCAGAACCTCCCAGGCCAGTTGCATAACCTGTGGATGATTCCGAATCCACATCTTTGTCGCTTCAAAGGGCACAATAACCATTTCTCCAACGGCGCTAAATCCCAGCGAGCCTAAACCAGGTACCTGCATTTCCAAGGTCGAAATGCTGTTGCCGCTGACATTGCGGCTCTTCGATATTCCAGAGCATGCGATTGCTAGTCCTTGTGGTGTTGGAACCCTCAACCGCGGGCCGCTGACAGATCTTTGACTATTCGAGACGCTTGTCTTGTGGGAGAGCTCTCCACTTCCAATCATTGGCGAGCTGGAGCTTCGCTGCCGTCTTTGAAGGCTGTGATGAGGGATTTTCCTCCCTGAAGCCCCAGCTGCACTCATAGCTGAATTGAGTCCATCGGTGCCACTCCCTACGGATCTTGCGTCCGAGCTTCTCGATGTGCATCCAATTACGGGGGATAGCTCGACTGGGGAGCTGCTGATAGAACTGTTCGTTGTTTGACAACTAGAAGCGGCGGAACTGGGCTTATATCGGTGCTTTTTAGGTGAACGCTTGAATGCCGACTTAACAAAAGCCAGACGACCAACGCGGTACCTTTCGGAAGTCAGACTGTCTTTTTCAGGGTCATCTTCCGATTCCTCGATTTCGCTAGCACTGCTTCGGCCACCGGCTTCAGACCAGATGCTCTTGGTTGGACTTGTATTAGGAGTTGAGTATTGGCTTGGGTGACCAAGACATCCCTCATGACAATCCTGGTCCTTGCAGCAATCAGGACAACATATAGAATGGTCTCGCCCATCATCTGTAACACCCAAACTGGCTGAATGTTTTTCCTCCTTCGTGCTTCCTTCCTCTTCTGGTACTTTGGGAAGACCCCTCCCTGTTGGATGTGCGAACTTAGTCCTTCCGTCTACTGGAACGCACGGGCTCTGGGGTTCGAATGTACGGGTGGCACCATCCGTGCCTTCGGGATTGACGCTCACGAGGCCGTTTTGGCATCGACTGCATTTCCTCGTCAGGCCGAGACCGCTCGGGGAGGACTGTTCCAATGTTACGGTTACCGGAGTTTGGGAAGTGGGGTCGTTCTGGTTTGTCGCTAATCGTGGTTTCAGTGGAGGTGGGACCAAGCGTGCCTCTTCCTGGTAAGTTGCTGCCCACATCTCGCTGTCTGTGCGGCCTAGGTCCCATCTTGTCTGATGCTCTAGGTTGAACGGATCTTGCTGGAACCGCATTGGGACGACCTGTGGCACGCCATACATTCCATCTGACCTCATTGGTCTTGGAGGGCGAGTCATAGCCCTTGGCCGGACTCTTTGCATTGGGACTGACATCATAGAACCTGTGTTCATGCCAGTGTTCATGGACATATCGCTTGGGTGGACGAGTGGATGTGTCGGAAGTGAACCAATGCGCTCGTGCTTCATCGTTCTATGATCTGGGCCACGATGGTCTGGTATTGGAGCGCTGGGAAAGGCTCCCATCGCTGGTCTCCGATCCGGGCCTATATTTGTGCGCATGGTAGTGATATTCAATAGTTCGTTGAATGGATCCCTCCTTTGCATTGTTGATGATGAATTCCTTATTGGCATGGCCCTCGGTACTCTTGTCTCGGGTCGCACTGGAACCAAGGGAGCCACTTGTATTGGCGGGTTGTCGAAAACAGGAGGTGGCGGATGGTCGTAGACGGGGCGTGGCATTTCTCTTGCCCCCACAGGCCTGCATTGACGCTGGGAATTGGCCTGAGGCTGATGGTGGGCAGGCCGAGTTGTGCGCACGTACGGGTACCCTGGATCGCCTCCGCGAGGACCCCGTGGCTTGTGCTGCTCCGATATTGGTAGTGTCTGCGTGTTGGTTTCTCGTCGTGGGCTGGACTGGTTTTGTTTCGGCGCTTGTATCAACGGGGATTGGCCATTGTTCGTCGGCAGACATGGTAGATCTTTTTCTGGTAGACGATGGCCAGATGTGTTTGAGGTGTTTGAGCCCGAGACGTGAGCCATCAAGTTCTTTGTTGCCTGTCCTAAAAAAGAATCGGTCTGTGGCTTCTCGAATTCATCCAGGTGACCTGATTGGTGTTGTTCTGTGGGCAAGGAAGGTAAATCCTTCCCGATATCAGCTGGCGTGAAGTTACGCCTTCTATGCGTATCCGGTGCTGAAGACGAGCGAATGTCGTTGGAGAAGTGCAATCTCCTCACAACGGTCTCTGTACTCCCGCCAACATCTCTTCGATCATGGGAGCCCGCATCAATAGATTGATTTCCTGGCCTGCTCCCAACAGGCTTCCTTCTTACGCTGGGATCCTGTCTTGGCCCAGATGTCGATCCGTGATTGTTACCATTGGGCTCAGTCTTCTCCGGGAACATTCCAATCCCTTCTGCAAGTGGGCGATGGTGAAAAGTGGAAGCACTATCATAGATTGGTGAAGTTGATGCTTGAGCTGCATGAGTGTAAGGCGCATTGCCTTGAACCACAGGACCTCTCATTCCACGAGCAGGATGGGTGAAGCCTTGTGAGAAAGCCCGGTCTTGGTATTGGTACTCACGTAATTCGTCTCCTGGAGGGTTCGTTGGCGGAGACGGTTCCCCGAAATCCAGGCTAACCCATTGATCGCCCTTCTGCCTCCATCGACCTTGCTGGACAGAGCCTTTTCCACGCTCGGAGTTGTTCTGATCAATGGAACTACTAGCACTATGTGAGCCAGGTGTTATAACACCTGTTCTCGGGTTTGCGCCACGTGCAAGAAGATAGTCGTCTTTACTGACAAAATGGTGCATTTCCGGATGCTTTCTGGAGTGATCTGAGACTTTTCTCTTTGACGAGGCAATGGTTACCTCCGCGGGCGAGAGATCGGAAGGATATGAGATGCCCGTTTTGGTCAAGTTGGATTGGTGACCGATGAAAATGGTGGTTCTGCGGCTGGATTGTGCCGAGGGGATGGACGGAAGATCCACCCCCTGTTGACTCACCGTCTGTGGACTTCGCAGTTCAGATCTGGGCGATGCTCGGTCGACTTGGCTGACGACTTGACGGTTTGTGCCTCGTGTGTAAGGACGCTCGTCTGCTGCTACTTCGAATGCTATCTGAGCAGTCGAGGTTTTGCGACGGCCTGAAGCTTCCCTGTAGCGATCTATCAATGGTTGGGTAAGACACGCTGTTCCACTTAGAAGATAATTTGAGTTATGGACAGAAACAGGCTCAACTAAAGGTTCGATTGGTATGGCCGAGAGGGAAGGAACAGCAGCAGGGTGGTTTGAGAAAGGGTTTGGAAAAGAGAGGGATCTTGAAGATTTGGATGCCATTGTGTGAGCATTACGGAGTGTGGTTGCTATGAGATGTACACGGAAAAGGTGGCAGATGGTGGCCTGTGCACGAACTTGGTGCTGAGGACAACGCCCCACGGTCAAAGGTATGTTCAAAGTGGTTGCTCCGACTGCAGAGTGCAATTAACAACTTGTGAAAGTGCTGAGTGAAAAGCCAGGGACAACCGATGCAATAGTTCAGCATCGCAAGAGCAACCCACATCAAATTTACCGAATAATCATGGTAGAGCTAGAACCGACCGCTTTCCCTTCTTTGGCGGTCTGGCTGAAGGTGACCCCATCGTTGAGAAGCAGCGATGGTGTTAATCCCACCAGCCGGTACGCTCATTCGCTTTTCAGGACTAGGTGGCCGCTTCTCCGGGCTCAACGTGGCGCGTTCTCTAACATTCGTATTCGGGATTCTGCTACTAAAGTTGGTTGAAGCGCTCTTGCGAAGAGGGGAGGCGGCATGTGAGAAAACACCAAGACTTCCACCCTCACCGCTTGAAGACGTTGGTCGAAAGTTGGGTTGCCGAATAGCACCAAGAGGGCGTATGACCGAACCAACTTCAGATCGCTGTGGGGGGCTTCGAATGTCAGGTGTTGAGAAACGCTGACGGAGATTGCTCTCTTGAGCTAGACCATCTGGGTCTGTATGTTGGAAATAACTGGGATTGGAGTTGGTCTTGAAGCCACGATTGATGACGAACATTGGGGTATACGTGTCCACTTTGTTGTACTGATCGTCTCGGTTTGAGTTGTATGACGCTTGCTCGCTGAATTGTGTGCCCACATCTCTATACAGAGGTTGCGTCCTCGGTCTGACGTATTTTGTGTCATATTCATGTAGAACTTCCTTGGAGATATATGCGGTGTCCTTGATCTGGGTGGAATAGCTGGACTGGAGCAACGATAGCTGGACAGTGGCCAGCACAATTAAAAAGATGGTCTTGACAATGGTAACACTTGGTCGAGGGTCAGATTGCGATGTAGGTAAGAAAAGCCAGTAGATGAGGACATGGCCAGGACTGAAGTAGCAGAATAGACGTAGTGACACCGGGAGAGGGTCCCAGACTGCAATCTCCCACACATCTCTGGTCGCATCGGGGTGCGCCCTGGATTGAGCTGTTTCGGTTCCTAAGAGGTTTGAGAGAAATCGAAGAGGCGAGGATGAAACTGGAGATGAGTCTACACGAACTCGTTTGGCGGAGGGAGTACTAGGCACAACGTCTACCGAGCTCTCGAATAATCTGTAGTGTTTTTTCCGAAAGAATGTATAGAACGCATTGACGACGGAAATCAAGGTGAGGAAGTGAACAGTGAAAGCGGCCTGTCACCTAGTCAGCAATGGATTCCTACATTTTGCATTGGAATGGCATACCAGCCATGATGTCCACGCAGCACCTGGAATATCGGCAAAGACATCATCGTAAACCTGTTTCGATTCTGTGTTGGCACGGGCGATGAGGAAGGTCAAATTCAGCCCGATGCCGATAGGGACGGCCCATTCCTTCTCGAGCTGGTCCCATCCATTCGATTCGATCTCTTCAGAGAGCCACAAGAGGAAATCATAGGGATTGAGATAGGCTTTGATGCGCTCCACCAGAGGTTGACGCCGTACGTATTTTGGCATTTTGACGACTTTGGGAGATCAACTGCGCGATGTTAGTGCAGACATATCCCCTCTCTGTGAAAGAGAAGATACTCTGCGACCTTGCAGCCCTGGAAGGAAATAGGACAGGACTGTCTCTGAGAGATGAGGGGGAGACTTGATTTGAGAAGACACAACAAAGAGAACAGCGAGGCTGCGTTGGAGCCTTGATGCGAGATGGAATTCTGGACGGATAAACAATAATCCCGATATGGGCTAGCGTCATCTGATAAGGTGGGGTCTTGGCAGGTACATCATCTCCATCTTCCACCAGTTCTCCAACCATCTACAAGCATCATAGCAGAACGTCGCAGCCTCCACTTTTGGCCTTGTTCACTGCCCAGTATCCCAGAGCCCTTCCTTGCGTGCTGTGATAGCTACAGTCTGCCAGCGCTGAGGCTATAAGCACTCGCACCCCACATCTATAGCTGCCCCTCCTCAAATCTACCCATAGTAGGTAGACATGGCGGCCGCAGCTTCTGCCTACAAGGTACGAATAATCGCTCAAGACGGCGACCTAATTCTAATCCTCTCATAGGACCGACAATTCATCGCAGTAATCGGAGACGAAGAGTGAGTCCTATTCATATCATTGAAGCCATAAGCTCGGCCTGACCCTTCTCCATTAGCTCGGTGACAGGTCTCCTCCTCGCGGGCGTGGGCCACATTACAGACCCTCCCGATGCGCAGAAGAACTTCCTCGTTGTTGATGGAAAAACGGAGAAGTCCTTAATTGAGTCAACATTCAACTCATTCACGAAGGAACGAAAAGACATTGGCATCATCCTTATCAACCAACATGTTCGTCCTGCTCTTTCACGTGTGCAAGCAGGTGGCTGATTTACAAACAGATTGCGGAACAAATACGAGATTCCGTCGACAGATTCCAAGATGCATTCCCAGCCGTACTTGAGATCCCCAGTAAAGACCATCCCTACGATCCCGAGAAAGACAGTGTGTTACGGCGAGTGAGAAGATTGTTCGGCGAATAGATCTATAAGAGTCTAAATGGATTTTACTGTGCTCGAGTTGCATGGTATGCATGGCGTTACTAGAGGGCCTGTGGGACTAGAGTCTTTGCATTGCAATGACTGTAACATCTTTGGGCCCTGGACCAAATCTTGCTTTCACTACGGATAGGTATGCTATAACCATGACCTCCTCATATGAACTATGGGTACTTGAGATATGGTATTCTCTTTCGAGTCATTGGAATTATCCCACCCATCACTTGTGGGCGTCAGATATCACACCAGGCTCAATGGTAGCTCTGGAGGCTCGGGGCAAAACGTTTAAGCGACTCAATAGGCCAGTCTTGACCTATTTCACCAGATTTGAGACCCAAGATCTGGACTGTGCCGCATTCAGTAACCCAAGGTTTGCGCCGATAGGGATATTGGACCTAGCTTAAGTCAATGATTACAAGCCCCAGCATGTGATTGTTTTGGCAGCATACTGGTAAACATAGTAGGTACCTCATCGTAGATTCTGTATACCTATTACAGAAAGTTTCCCGCGCGTGAAAATACCACGTAAATCCTCTACTACCCGTACGGAGTAGTTCTTCGAGGAATTCCTCTACGTTTACCATTCTCTCAATCCCTGTCTTCGTTCATATTTAAGATCAACCCGCCTTCCTGAATCTTCCACCGCGCGGACTACGCGCTTTAATTGTAGTCATGTCGAGTTTCCCACCCATGGACGCCCCCCGCAGCTGAACAATACCGGGCAGTGCCACCTAATGACATTAACAGATCAAGAAATTCAAGGAATGCGAGCAAATAAGCGAGAATTGCACGGTGGGACACATACAGCAATGAATTCATGGAAGCGATCCAAAAACAACGAGCTGGCCCCCACAAACTGACTGGGCAGTGAAAAGGTGTACTCCCGCGGGCCCAGCCGGACTCAAATACCCGACTGGAACACCTGGAAGGGATAGAAAAGTACAGAAAATTGGAAGTGGGAAAATATGGTTATGCCTAAATACCAATTTGAAGACGAGGATAACCCCGGAGAGGAGCAGGATCAAACCCTACAGGCTGCCGTTGAGCCTTCGTCTGCTGTTCATTTTTGGAGTGCTAGGGTCCATTTGCATTGCAATGACGTGGAAGCACATCCCATTGATAAATGCAGTGAGAGCGAAGGAATTAGTTTCATCGTGGAAGTTATTGAGGATGTGGCAGCTATGCCCTTCGGTAGACTGGCCCTTTGCATGAGTGTCGTGTAGGTCAAACCCTGTCGTGGAGTCCACGACTCGGGCTATATCAGAATTCAGGCATGCGCTTTTGTGAGCATGATGGCCCCTGAATGTCCTATTGGATGGCATTTTCAGTGCATCTCCGGATGTGGTCTGGCAAGGCTGGCATTCCCCTTTTCTGGCTGCCACCAGGAACCACGCAATAATTCAACACATCGGTAGGAATGTACTCCTAAGTATTACCAACTTCACAAAAAATAGTAAGATTCCCTTGCTAAACAAAACTTTGTTGCACATAAACCCTAACCATGAGGATCTGCATCACGTGCGACAGTTTGCACAGAATTTTACCAAATCAGGCACCTTGGGCGGATATACCCTTTATTTCCGATGTGCGAGATTGGAGTTCAGCCTAATAACTCATCATCTCGTACGACACCTAATTCGGGCCATATGTAGTAACTCCGTGACGTTGTTCGAGTATCGCTTCAGATAAAGTCGCATCAAGATCGTGGTTATCGAGCAAGCATTGATGAGACTGGAGTCCAGTTTTGGTACTCAGAAATTCAAATATCACCTTCCAGCGCTGTTGACTACCCCATGGCAGCTCAAGTCAGAAGAGTAATACTGGTGACTGGTGCCAATAGAGGTATCGGTTTCGCGATCATCCAGGGCCTCGCATCGCATCCGGACACAGCTGACTCGACATTCCTGCTCGGATGTCGAGATCCGTTGAAAGGAAGGGACGCTGTCGAAAAGCTTCACAAACTGGGTCTCAAGTCGACTATCAAAGAGATCGTACTGGATGTAACTTCCGACAGTTCGATCGCCAAAGCCGTTGAATCGGTGCGGTCTCAGTACGGCCACCTCGACGTGTTGGTCAACAATGCTGGGTGTGCAGCTATCCCATCCACCTCAGGCACGGCGGACTGGCGCGAGACATACGCCCGGGTTTTCGACACCAATGTGACATCTGTGGCAGTGACCATTCAGCAATTTCTACCCCTGCTCCGTGAAGCCCCCACAGGCGCAAAGGTCATTCAAATCTCATCGGGAAGGGGATCGGCCACCAGATTGGCTAGTGGTCTTCTACCACCAACGGTCTCGATCCCATACGCCATCTCAAAATCAGCTTTGAACATGTTGAGCATCGAACTGAGCCGAGATCCTGCGAATCAACATGTCGAATTTTCGCTCGCGAGTCCCGGGCATTGTAAGACTGCCTTCAACGGGTTCAGAGGCAAAAGAGACCCGCTGGAAGGTGCCAACGTTGTGGTCGAGCTCGTCAGGGCAGGTAAAGGGCGTTATAGGAACGCAGGCTTCTGGGAAACGATCGGAGATAGTCCTGCTCTTGTTGAGATTCCATGGTGAAGGAGATATCACCTTGCATGTTCCGCCCATCAACAATTCGTACAACATGCAATATAGCATTCAGAAATTTGCCGCCGTCAAGCCCTCGGGTTGAGTAATTTCCGCATAGTTAAATGGGAGTTCTGTGTATGATTCGACGCCTGATCTGTCTAGGTATCCACCCCGTATTTCGTTATCCATCCAACTATGCTGTTACCAAATCAACCCGTGATCAATCATGGAAATTCCAATTATAACAATCCACGCACTCATTGTCTGCTTCACATGAAGGAGTTGTGTTATATGCTTCTAAGATATCTGGTATCACAACCTTCAGCCGATGATTGTTAATGCTAACCGACCATCCTTTGTCGCCGACTGTGTCATAGACGCAACGTTTTCCGGTGTGGCACTGACTCTCAAAGGCAAAGCCAGCAATGGAGCATGACGAAAAGTAACCGCTGCACGCACCCATGTACACAGGGTCCGCATTGTTGCCAATGTGAAAAGCCCCAGTGTAGGGAGGAATCGACAGACCAAGTCGTTGGGCCGCAAGCTTCTCCGGCACCGCTTCATAAGATACTGCTGGGATGTTGAAAGTAAGGCCTATGAGGCTTGCCATAGCACCTCCCAGGGAATGCCCAACAACCCAGAAATTGGCATCGGGAAACGAAGCTGTCACGTTCTGCAAAACTTGGAGGGCTGTTATGTAGTATCGGTCCTCTTGCATGATTTCCTGGCTTATGCAGGTAGCATTGCACTGGAAGGTGTCGATTCGACAATCACACACTGGCGGGTACCAAAATGGAGGTGGCCGTTGGCTCGCACAACAACAGCTGAAGAGTTGATTGTCGTTGTACTTATCTTTCGATGACCATCCGTCACGGGGATCTGTGTCGAATTAGTCTAGGGCTGAAAAAGTGTTCTCGCAGGAACGACTTCGCTGACCTATTGAGGTTCCTTTAAAGGCAATTATTACGGTCTCATTCATCTTGTCTGTAAACACATGTCCTCTAAGCCCATCAGACTTCCAGCCAAACGTGCCTGAGTGATTGAATCCTAGAGATGTGTTCAGCCAGTCAGGGTGATGTGGTGCTTCCACATAGGCATCACTGCACATCTTGGCCAAATTGACAACTGTTGCCTTATCGCTCACGTCCGGGCCAGGTATTTCAGTAGTCTGCCACGACCTAAGCTGCTCACCATCGGTAGTCAATGCCGGGGACATGGCTTGTGGCATTTGTGGATGTGAAGCCGGCAGGCTAATCCAGATTGGTCGAGAATTTATTGACATAGTTTCCTTCATCGAGTTCTCATTTGCAAAAGGCGCTGGTGCGATATTTGGTCTTATTGATACAATGTGCAACTGGGCGGATCCATTCTTCAAAATGCCAGAATGGAAGACACTACTTAATGTCTGAATTGCCGTAAGTATTCACTGAGTCCTAAACGAAGCAGGCTGGATAAAGATGACTCACAAATTCTCTTTTTCCATATGTTTGAATCTCCCTGCCTGCCGAAGCGTTGTCCAACCCGTGAGGCTTGAATGGCTCGTCCCGGGGCGGGCCACTTCCTCCATCAACAGCACAGGCCAACTGGAAAATGACAAACAGATTCAGAAGCATTTTCATGGCCTTTCTGGCTGGATTGAAGCCCATTTCCAACACCATCATTATCCAAAGTGATGACTTCGTCTCTTCGTTGTCGATATATAGTTCAGGAGAGAGCTTTAGATGCCCCTCTTGTTAAAGGCTAAACGCGTAAATGCCGACATCCCAGCCCCAGGCAGCAACGAATCGAGGCAGGGCCGAATCATCGGCGTAGATTATCCATACACATATCCACCTCGTATCAAGATCTTTCCAACACGAGGACACAATCCGGAATTACGCCGTGTTTGTGGTGTTAAAAGTAGGGCAAGGATGGCAAGTACTGGGCTGAAAGCATTGCCCATATCTTAGCCTTAAGACTTGCCTCCACCTCGGCATGAGCAAGGCTGTGCACGTGACGAGGCTAGGCTGCCAACCAGGCACCCAGGCTGAAGCAAGATTGAACTACGGAGTAGAACTTTTCCCCATAACCACACCGAGTTCTCAATTTACATCCCATACGTCGAGCAACTCGAAGACTTGTAACATGCACTAATCAGATGAGTCATCCAAGCTCCTCTGCCTATCTAGATTTTGACCAAGTTCGGCCATGTCCTTCGCTGCCTTCCGCGCGAGCGGGTGCCTGGTCTGTCAAACATGAAACACCCTTCTTGAACATATAAATATGCTGTCCAGAGGGTGGTGAATCTCATAGACTTTGAATTCTGTTTTCCATTCCCCCTTCACTAGTCTCCGTGGTATTAGCTGGAATCATCATGGCACCAAGTTCCAAACGTCGTACCCAGGCTAAGACTGAAGCTGCCAAATCTTGCAAGCACACACACCTGACCTCAAGCACTTCAGCCCATGCTCTAAATTCAGGCTATCGCCACTACTCGCAGACACAGATCCTCAATGCCGCGACTGGAAGTAAGAAACCACGGGTCTCAGACGACGTTGAAGCCTTCCTCGAAGCCTTCCCATCTCCTTTGGGTCTTCCCAATGATGAGATCACGCTGGACCCCAAGTATCCTACGCAAAGCAAGAACTCGTGGATGAGCCTTCCAGAGAGAAATCCCGTAACAACGAGAAGGAGTGTGATCTATGTGGCTGCGCCTGCTACCATCGATGACAGCGTCAAGTTCATGAGAGATTGGTCCCACCCGGTCCTCACCGGCAAAGCACTTCCGGTAGTACATTGATCCATCGGCAGCTGCCCCCACTTCTGCCTATTTGCTAATGGATATAGAAATCTCAAAGCCAAGGATCTTTCGACATGGATGCTGTGGTCAGCTATCTGAAGGCCTTCTACCACGGGCTGGAGGTAAGAGAGCTACCGGTAGCCTTGTCTTTCATGGCCTGGGACGACGACCCAAGTTCAAAGTCTAGTAAATCGGCACGATCTGCTTCCAATCGAGATGGCAAAGTCGAGTGTGTTGGCTTTTCGACCGGACAAGAATTGATCCGAATCCGTGTTCGTGAGACGTCAATGCATAACGTTTCGTCATCGGCCGACCACTTTCCATACCAGTATCAACTGGATCTCAACGACCTGACCGATGCAGCCTTATCGTTGCTACCGGCAGATGCCTATTCCCTCCTTGTGACGGCCGAACAGGATCTTTACGAGTCCGTCGAGGATGATTTCTGCTGTGGCCGCGCATGGGGTGCGAGCAGAGTGGCCATTGTCAGTAGCGCAAGATACAACCCTTTGCTTGATGCGCTTCATGGCGTTGATACCGAGCACGTGTGGCCAGCGAGCCACTGTCGAGAGTTTGTCGATAGCATGATCCTTGCTCCGTCCATCGTTCCTGCTCAACCCATCAGAGGCGAGGGGAAAACTGCAAAAAAATGCAAGACTTCCCTACCCGCCGCCGACAACCCAGTCACAGGGACGACTCCACTTGAGCGCGCCATCACAGCGCATCAATCCAAAGCACGCCCGACCTCTGCTGACCTCCAATCTGCATTCCTCCTGAGAGTCTGCCGAACGGCATCGCACGAGCTCGGCCACTGCTTCGGACTAGACCACTGCATGTACAGAGCGTGCGTCATGCAAGCAACGTCCTCCGTGGCAGAAGACATGCGCCAGCCACCGTATCTGTGTCCCGTATGTGACGCGAAACTCGCGTGGGCCATCCTCAACAAGGCTTCTAAAACGACTGAAAGTAGAACGAAGCCGGCCGCTAAAGGTAGGGCGAAAAGGAAACTTGACGATGTAGAGACCGAGTGGGAGGAGAAAGAGCGAAAATGGAGAAAGGAGAGACTCGCCGCTATGAGAGAATTCTGTCAGGGCCAAGGCGCCGGCTTTGCGGCGTTGGCGGCCTTTTCGACAGGTATTTTAGAACTTCTCGAGTGAACGAGTGTCGAAATCAAGGCTTGAGGGCATGCTTGAAGACATGTCCACTATTTTTGAAAATGTGAACACCTCCTTTCCATAGTTGATTAATTATTTGCGATCCTGGAGTCACATATAGTAACCAATGATACAGTTAGCCCGCGGTACCTAAATACCACGTACCAAATCCCCAAACTCCCCAGCCAGATACCCAACTAGTAACTATACTGGCAGAAACATGGCATGCAAAAGGCACTATACCCGTAGTTAACCCTGATGATCGACACCCCACTCCTTACTCTTATCCTTTCCCCTAACACCCATACTCGCCTCAAGCCAGTCTTCAACAGTGACCCAGCCCTGGCGGCCTCCAAGCACCGCGTTCCAGATGGCACCCTGCCACTCGCTCCACCATTCCTGGGCGACGAGGCCTGCCCGTGCATTCCTCTCCGCCACCTCATCCCGCTCACTCGCACCCTCACCAGTCTCCTCACACCCAGCAAACTCAACAAGATCTGCGTCCTCGCCCTCCCGCTGCCCCGGCTCCCCACCAATTGACCACACACTCTGCACGACATCGAAGGCCCGCGTCGGCGTGATGTTCAACAGGTTCGTGAACCAGTTTCCATTGTGCCGCTCGACGGTCACTTTGCTGTGCAGGATGGGGAACTCGACGGTCACTTTGCCGCGGTACTTGGTCGCGGCGATGAGGGTGCGCACGTGGCCTTCGAGGATGGCGCGCGGTAGGTTCAGGGCTACGCGGGAGAGTGTGAAGGACCGGTTGTCGGCTTTGGTGGACGAGTGGGCGGTGAATTTTTGGATCCACGCGTCCAGCGGGTTCTGGTTGGCGTGGGACGAGCTGCTACTGCGCTTGAAGATCGGGTTGGATGCTGGGCCTGAGCTGGAGCTGGAGCCTTGCTGTGATGATGACGATGCCACTGCTGCCGACGACGACGAGCTCCCAGCCTGCTGCTGATGCGGGAATGCCTTGACTCTCAGTCGGCTTCTCCCGGTCCCATCATAGTCCGGCCCCTCGGCGCCCAGATCCAACATCCCCATCAGATTCAACTTCAACTCGAAATCAACAGCTGCGCCGCCGTTCACGCTGTAGGAGGCATGCGTGCCTCTGATGACCATGACGGGCTTGGGAGGCAGGGCGGCCTGGTCGTGGATGAACTTCGCCAATGCATATTGTGTCGTGGAGAGCTCGGGACGAGATGTGGTGAGTGTCGTGTGGTCGTCGGATAGTTTTGCGTCGCGCACACCGTAAGACGTGAGGTTGAGGGAGGAGAGCCGTGAGAGTGTTGTCAGGGGATTCTGGCTGGGAATGTTGATGGGCGGCGTATTGTTAGCTCTGCTCCTCCTTCTGGTGTGGGATGAGCTGGTTGGCTGGGAATTGCTAGCGTTCGTCGGAACCAGTGTATTCTCATATGCTGGCGGGAGATCACGCGGCATAGGCGCAGCCTCGGCCTGGTTCTGGCGGTTGATATACTCCTGGAGCTTTGCTTTTTCTGAGGAAGGCATTCTTTGGACACTGTCCCCTCACTTCACTTTCACTGTCCGGATCTAAGAGTTCAAGTGGGGTATATATAGTATGTTGATGGTCTCGAAATTCAAATGAAGCCAGTGTGCTCCTACAATTGAAAAAGGCGCAGGAAGGAGTGGTAATTAGTGTCCAACCACAGACTGTAAATCGAGGTCTGCTCAGTGGTGAATAGATATCGTGCTCTCGCTGAGCACACAAGAGCTGGAGTCTGGACCCCGGGCGTGTTTCTTCAAGGTCTCACTTGTCTGAAGTGCAAAACACTCAACTCATAAGTGATCACCTCAACTCAAGAGCATATGAATGCAGAAATCAACACGCAAGGTATGGCCGCAACAATTGAACAGGAAACCCCAGGAACATGCAACACGTAAGGCAGCCATCAAGAAACAAGGGAGGGGAGTGCATTTAAGCCAGCCACCACCACGGCCTTCGTATCCACGTTTACGAGGACATCCCAATACGAAAGGGCCCAATGAACTGCCATCCATTCGCAGAATCAACCCGATTGGGGGTCCGCACAGCCACACGGTCGAAATGAACAACCCGACGGGTGCTAAAGGTTCAAGTTTTTGGTGGTGGGGGGAAGAGGAGCATCAGGCACCCGTCAAAGGGATCATCCCAGTTGATAAAAACCGCTCGGCCGAGGCCGCCTTGCTTAGAAGCGAGCGGGCTGTGGAGAGTGGCGCATCTGCATTTATCGATACTCGAGGGCGTAGGGAGCCCAATGAAAACCCCGGCTTATCCGATGCGCAAATCATGTAGCTTCTGGCGTCTGCAGGGGCGGTTTGGACCTTCGCAAGCCAACTGACATCGTTACTTCTCGGAGTTTTGGGGTTCAGTGGCAAGGTCCAGCTACTACTAATCTAACAGAATATGTGTCTCTGCAATCGAACCTCCGTCTTATGGATGGACAAACCGTCTGCGTCTATGGGCTAGCAGAACGGAAAGGCACGCAGAACGATCGCTGAGAAAGGAGATTTTTTGGGGCATGATTGGTATTATTTACCCACTCGTTCCTCTAGTTCACTAGCTACAACTTCCAGGACCAAAGCAACATTTGATGTTTTCATTCCTGTTGGGTCCAAAGGATAGCCCAGCCCAGTCCGCGAGGACAAATCATCTGAATATTGAGCATTATAGCCCCAAGTTGAAAGCTCCAACCGCTTTACCATGAAATACCGCTCCGAATGCTTGCTTGATGCACACAATCTGTCGAAGAAAAAGATGAAAGAAAAGAAAAATTGGAAAAAAGTCTAGCCCTGATGCTTGCTGACATGTTGATAGTCGAAGAATCATGATTAACTGGAGACCATGATTTCTGGGATGAGATGGATCCACACCGCCGCTCTTGCTGCAATGAGACTTGAGTAGCATATTAGCATTCGAGGCGCATTCATTGTCGGCGAAGATGTATGGGTGTTTAGTCCGAATTAGGTGCATAGATAGTCAGAATTACTGTCATCATCGTCGTCGTAATCATCATCTCCATCATCATCCTCCTCCTCGTCGTCGTCGTTGTCATCGTCTTCAATCTCCTCCTCATCGTCATCAACATCATCAACGACAACGGGGACTGGTGGGTTCGCGACAGCATTTGAAGTATTGGAATTCGCTACAGGGGTTCCATTTCCAGCGTTCATGAAGTTCGATGCTAATAGCGTCCCAGGGAACAGCGTGGTAGAATTCGACATGGGAGAGAAAAGGGGGTGGTGTGCCGGTATGGATTGCATAAGGCCAAGCAAGAACGCGTTGAACCGAGGGTTTTCGTTACCTTTGTGAACAATTCCGGCATCGCACATGGCCTTGAGAAGATAGAAACATGCTTCTTGTTCCCACTGCACTCGTTTGGTGTAGATGCCACTCATGAAGTCCATCCCATTCTTTTCCATTTCCCCCATGGGGATATCGAGATCTCCAGCTGCGATTCCGTTCAAAGCGAGGGCCAGGCCACCGTTGAGTTCGGCTGCTCTGTCGAAAGAGTCGCCACTCATGAGACGCACGTTAGCCCCACCGGCCACCAATTTGGACCTTAAGTCTTCCATTTCCCTAGGCAGAAACGTGCACATCCTGAAGATGTTGTGTCCACAATCCACCAAAACCAATGCCGGAAAGACGGTAGAAGGGGAGGGTGTATCAGGATATTGATAACAAAGGAGATTGAATTCGATATTCGGAGATCCGGGGCGGTGCGTGATGGCCTGGAATATGCTGAACAAAGCAGCGTCGCCGTTGAACAGCTTCTTCGATAGATTGTTTTGGGTCGAATGCTCCATGAAGATGATGGGTCGCTTCTCCAGTAAACCGCACTGGAGGACGAAATCGGGAGAGAACAAAGCAAATCTGAGGAGCGCGACTGGAGGGTCAGGGCGAGGCTCGCTTGCTCTACAGAATGCTTCCAGAGTGTTAGGGCCAACAATCGTTGCTCGGCACACGGGGCATCGAATGGGACGGCCCCCAGCCAGTTCTATCTCGAGCCATTCAAGAAAGCAGCTCAGTGGCCAGCCATTGCGACATTGTCCGTCCTCGTGAACAAAGATCTCGCAGTCGTGTGTGAGGTCGCCACGGCAATAGAGACAAAAGTCATGATTTCGTGGTCCTTGGCCTTTCTCAAGTCTCCAATCTTTTAGTAATAGAGAGACCAGGCGGGCAACGTGTTGTTTGTTTGAGCGGTCAAAGCGAGGATGGAAGTCATCGCTGACAACACTGAGAGGGGTAGAGTTGTCGTCCATGGTTTTCCAAGCAGGATGGGCCGAGTCTAAGTCGCTGTAAAGCCAAAGATTTCAGAGGGCGCGGTTTCAGGCTGAGATTTTGATGATGAGGAGCAGCTGGAAAGAAGAAGATAAGGCTGGCCCCTGATGAGAAGCAGTTGTATGGGTCGATGATGATTGAGGCGGACAGCAAGGAGGATTCAAGCATAATACCAAGGGAAAATATCACCAACCATAGCAAATAGAAGTTAACATGAAACAGGTTGGATGTATTCAGCAATTTTGGTGGAAAGTGACAAAGATCATTCCATGAAAGGCTAAATGTTTGTGGAACCAAGCCGCGATGTGGCAGTGGAAGCATACATTAAAACGCGGCTGAGGCAACAAAGAGCCCACTCCTTTTAAGTCTCGGAAGGCGATCGACAGTTGCCTATTGAACGCACAATTGAGAAAACAAGTAAAAATTAACTCAAGAAAACTCAAAAAGCCATAAATGTGGTATTTTGTGGGGAGGGAATAGTATCAATTGCAACTCACGACTCCACCCTACCTAGCAAAGACAAAGACCCTGAGTGATGGTTCATCGCTATTTATGCAATGAGAACAATATAAAACAATCAAATCAGTATTACGCAGGTACTGTGACGCCGTTGTCCATGCTATCCCCGTGCAAAGCAATGCCCTGGTGAAGATACTTCTCCGAAAATGCCAAAAAAATGTGCTGTTGGAGCTCAAGTTCAAGCACATCGAGTGCTCAGTCTGCAGCCGCAATAGGACTGCAGAGGCCACGTTGCATCAAATACGCCTCCTATGCCAGGCTCGCTCCTCTGTTCTCTGGCGTTCCTGTTATCGCCAGATTGAATGGCAAGGGTCGGTGGTTAAATTTGAGCGTTTACCGCTGTGCTCACTGGTCGTCCAAAAGTGGTGCTCGTTCACGGTCCTCACTGACAATTGCACCTTCCTGTCGAACACTTCGGTCTTGTCCAAATACTTGTGGAGCTCCGATCACAATGGAACCAACGAAGAGAACACCAGCAATGACAAAGGCAAAGATCCACTGGAAGGCGATAACGTGGGTTTCGAGTTGAGCAATGGCAAGAGCTGGTGACGTATTAGCATCTGGACTTGCATCACAGTACATGTCCAATAGTTACCGAGCGATAGTATGGCTAGTTCAATTCCCATTGTGTAATCCTTGTAGGTCAAGAGGAAGAACACTCCCAGGACAAGAATTCCCCAGATGAAGATATTTGCCACGATCCTAGCGGCCAAGGAATGTGCATGGACAGCAGCAGCTCCATCCCAGAGAATGGCAATATAGTTCCATGCCAAAGGGGCAGAGACGATTGGAATGTGCACGAAGCGTGGAGTGGTAGGATGGCGGAAGTAGAGTAGGGTCAAGTTGAACAAATTGATGATAAGGAAAATCTCACCCTGCCAGAAAAATCCTCTGACCCAAAGGAGAATGAATGCAGTGCTGAGGAGGTTGTGCTATTGGAACTCGTTATTTAGGCGGCCCAAACTCTCACCATTACGAATATCGGGCAGTATATCACTCACCAGGATGAAATGGCTTCCGACGTTGGCGGCACTGGTGACAAAATCCTTGTCTGCACTATACAGATATCTCACATAGTGTGCTTGCAGGATCAACACAACGACCCAGTAGATGCTAACAACAATCGAATTCAAACTGAAGGGGGTGGGGTGATGGTTATTTTGGCCCCAGATAGTGTGGTTATGGTAGTGCTTGTGCTTGTCATGAGGCTTGTCAAAGGTGTAGTACACACCCACAATGACAAGTATCAGCCATGAGAGGACGGTGAGGATCTTGTATGCAAGGAGATTACGGCTCGAGAACTCTTCGCGTTTCACGAATGGGTTGTCTGGTGATGATTGTATCAGCTAGTATTCTTGAGATGTGCTTGGGATGTTGGTCTGCCTACAGTCTTTGATAGGCATATTGACAATTCTGGGGGTGACGTAAATCAGGCACCACTTTTCACTTGGACTATCTTTGGATGGAGGGCTTCCTCCTGCTGGGCTCGGGACTGCTGCTGGATGCTGTCCAGTCTCCGAGAAGTTTGATTCTCTGAGGGCGTGCTGGAGTAGAATGGAAGAAGCGAGGAGGAGAGGAGGAGAGAAAGGATGGGATACACAAAGCAACGAGGAGTCAACGGGCGGTGTCGTTATATGCCAGGTTGGTGGCAGGAAGAAACGCAACCTGTTCTCGTGATCCCAATTAGCGAGTTGGCTCTGGTGAAGGTGGGTGAAGGTGGAGTAACAGAGACTGGATGGTAGGAGATGGTGGCAGACGGCGACAGACAGAAGCAGCATGGTACCCCCAGGACAAGCATCGCAGCATCAGTTGAGGTGCGTGATGGTCGCTCCTGCCTCGGTCATTGGTCCCTCTTTGTTCCTTCCCTGACAGGTCGACATATCGCGGGGAAAATATTACGTCATTGTCTAGCCAAACTCGATCAAGTCGCCTGGGCGATCGAACCGCAAATGCCAACCCGCGTCACGCCGACAACGCAAATCCCATCAGGCCATCCACTCAGAAATGCCCTGATCATTAGATGACTAAGAAATGAGGAATAGCGCTCGGATGAATGTCCCGGGCAAAGCCGCGAAACAACTGGCAGATTGCATGTTCAATATATTTTGGGCTGTCAAAGGGGATCTCGCACCCCATCTAAAACTTTGCAAAGGCGGCCTCATATGCAAAACCCAGCGTCATTTTAGCATGCTGCAGCATATGGTCAAAACTCAGGTATTTAATCTGGTCATCGGTGGTATGGATCTTCTTGTCCGAGTATTCAAAGTCGGATTCAATGACGAATGCAGAGGGGAAACCGTACTTGCTGGCAGATGCATGGTCAGAGCATGCATACCCGCACTTGGTAAGCGTGTAGGGAATGTCGCAGTACGTGGTGATGATCTCTTTGATGAACTCGGTGAGCGCTGGGTCGACAAAGTCGGTGATGACTCCAACGGACTCGGGCTTGCCATTTGCGAGGGTTTGAGCGACGTAGCCGGTCATGTCCTGTTGGATCATAGCCTTGACATCTCGCCCGCTGTCGTGGTAGGACTTGAAAATAGCCTGACTTCCGAGAAGGCCTCCTTCCTCTGCGGAGTACCAATGAAACTCGATTGTGTTTTCCGCTTTGCCTTTGACAACATCTTCGCTCTGAAGCAATGCTGTGAGAGCCTCGAGGATAGTCACCGTCCCACTTCCATCGTCATCGGCACCGGGGGCGGCCAGGATGGATGGCAGGAACATGTTAATACTGTCGAGATGGGCGCCAATCACCACGGTATGGTTGGTCTTTCCAGGAAACTGCGCAATGATGCTAAACTGGCCCCAAGAATGCTCAAACTTATTCAAGCTAGCCCCATGATCAAAAGCACCCGACGCATTCACAACACCATAAATATTGTCGTAGAGCCATTGCGCTGCAGCAATGCCATATTGACTCTTGTAATATCTCGTGTGGAAAGACGTTAGTCCCTCGAGGTGCTTGCGCATACTCGATGTGGACAAGTTCTTGCTCAACGACTTGACTGCCTTGGTGTGGCTGGCATTGGGAGGATAAGTGACACCCGCGGCGACAGAAGCGACGTAGGGAAATGTGTGTCCGTTGTCTGTGATGTCCATGAATTTACGTCCATCCTAGCAGTGGTGTATTAGCATCCAAGTCACCACTGGGAGTTCGTGCAACCCTCGAGCGCTAAACTTACTCGTAGCAACTCCCACTTCTCATCCTCTGACACCCATCTTGTCTCACCAGGAGACAACTCGATTAAATATCGATCAGATGAAATGGGCTGGTTGTTCTCCAGGGGGATTTGATGGTCGGTGGAGAAGGCAGAAGCGACTGACACCGCTGAAAGTGCAAGCGGAACGAGATACTTCATCTTGACACAAGTAGGTAACTATTTAGAAAAGGTGGGATGAGGGGTAGATAGTGTTGGAAGTCTGTAGGAGATTGAGAAAGACAAGGAGATAGAACAACGGTGCTCGAGATGACCTTGATAATGATGCGGTCGGAGTTGGTGTTGGTGATTGTGGGGGCTGGACGATGGCCGATTGTGAAACTTGGGGCAACGGAACGCTAAAGCCTGGCGACCGCTTAAGTCATTAATAGCTATTAGCTAGGTGCCCACCCTAACTAAGTAGGCACTCGGACCTACGAGTACGTAAGTATATTAGTTAAATGCGATATTAACCGCCCTCCTTAGTTAAGCTGATAGGTAAATGAGGGCACCAGATTCGAACTTGGGGTGCTTTGTGACTGAATAACGTGATCTGGTCCTCCTGAATCCTCGTCTCCCACACGCAGACACTATATCGTTCTTCCTCCCTGAGGGCGGAGAATAGTATTTCCACCGCTTGGTGGAATACTAGTAGTCCTGTGGTCCGTACTTGAATTGTTCGCTGCAAACCACTATTAGCATCACCCGCGCCCAGTATATCGCCTCACCTTCAAAAGCAGTCCATATTCGCAGCAGTATAGACGAGAAAAAAAGTCAAATTAATGACTCAAACTCATAAAGCGCAGGATTGACTCTCTGGCTACAGCAAATCCGTACCTCGCGCATCTGGCCTCAGAGTCAATGGCAGGACGAGTAATCTTGACTCACGCACAATCGCCATGACGAGGGTATCATTCGTCCATGGGGAGCAATCCAGGTCGCCGATTCGCTAATTAGGATGACAATGGATGCTCACGGACCACTCACTGGGCAGCCGGCCAGCCATGACTCCAACACTTTCAACATTCCCCCAGTCTTTCGCGGATCTCCCTATCTCCCGCCTACGCTGCTACCACTGCATCTCGTTGCCTCGTTGCCTTCGCACATTCGAATCGGATTTATTATTGTTGTTGTTGTTGTATATATTCCGATTTCCTGATCGACCTCTTCTGACCTATTTGTTCGTCGACTACGTCGTTTAGATCTAGAGCAATCGTTTGCATTGTCCTTATCTCTCGCCGAAAAAGAAGCCCTGCTGGGTGCCTGCCTTCCTCCCCTTCTCCTCCTTCGCCTCCGTGAACATCTCACAAACTAGTTAGTGCCAAAGGCAACTTCTACCCACCATGGCTAGCCGTGCCGCGCACATTGTCCCGATCATGGTCCCTGCTGTGGCCGCAACCGACAGTCCTCAGGGGGTTACAACACCCATGGAGAAGGTGTCCATGCAGTCTCAGCCACTGAAGAGCCCGACCACGCCTGAACGCCTCGTAACAGGCACCTCGGTGCGGATGTCGGTACCTCTCGACGCGTCCTCCGTCAAGAGAGTCATGCCCATATACGACCCGGACCGCAAGATCGCTCGTCGCGACAGCATGGACCGAAGGGAAGCACTGCTCAAGGGCAAAGAGGGCTCACGTCAGCGGCGACGATGGGAGAATGGTATGAACCCCATCCCACCCCACCCCATACAAAGAGCACTGCTCGGTGGAAGAAAATGAAATGAAACATGAAAAGAAAAACGGCATAAGACCTCTCCATTTCCCCGCTAACCATAACCCCCCCTTCTGGGTCAAATAGATCGCTTGATCTCGAATCCCTGGGCCGTGCCACCTCTCCCTTCGGATTGGGAGGTGCGCCCTACGTACCCACGACGCACGGTGCCCTACTACCTCGCGCCGCTCTGGGACGCGGCCGAATTCCAGCGCGCGGTGGAGGCGAAATTGAAAGGGCGCAAAAATAGCACGAGGGCGCGCGGTAAAAATTCCGGCATGAGCCCCATGGAAGAAGCCGCGACGAACATCCCGAAAGAAGTTCGTGCCCGGTTAAAACGCGCGCGGGCCGCCAAGGGCATGCTCCAGGATCTGGAAGAGACGGTGCGGGCGTTCGTGCAGAAGTGGAACGAGAGGGAGGCCCGGCTACGCGAGGAGGGTCTCGACGATGTGCCGTTGACCAGCGACAGTGAGGAGGAAGACGAGGAGATTGTCTTCATTGGGAGGAACGGGGCCATGCACGACTCGCCCGGGCGGAAGGAAAGGCAGAAGGAAGAAGGGTGGGATAACGAGACGATCAGCACGGAGAAGATGATCTTTGAGGGTCTGGACAACGACAAGGGGGCTGCTTTCGCCCGCTGGCTTGTTCACTGTGTGGGGAGCTACTACGGCTTGAGAACGTGGAGTGTCACCAAGGATGTGCAGGGTGAAGGCCGGAGGAGAGAGGCCTATGTGGGTGTAGACCGTAGAGCGAGAGGCTTCATGGGGAGAGGCGTTGAGGTTGCTCCGAGGGAAATCGAACTGCCCCGGCCCCTGTGGGGGATGGTCTGATCTGATCGACGCCCTCCGAGCACCTACTACGTACCCTACTACCTACCACCTACCACCTACTGTGAGACAATGGACACAAATGATATGCACACGCATTTCGTGTATACCAGCCATCTGACCACGACTGACCACCATGGTGAAATGGCAAAACACGGGACACTCTTTTTATATTGGTTGTCGTGTCTACGGCATTGCTCGTGGTTCTAGTGTCAAATCACGATCATCGCCACCAGAGACGAGCGCCCTGGGCATGTCAAGCAGCACAAGACTGTTATTCATTCTCCAGCTCTCCAGCTGCTGAAACAGATCCCCACATCAATTCAAGTACACGACTCGTTCGTTGTCGTAGGTCTTCCGAGGTAGGTTTCACGCCATGGTCATGCCGTCCCACTGAAACACGAAGCCGTTATCTGCCGTGCTTTTGTTGCCGCGAGAGCGGTGCTTCAGCACGGAGCAACACGGGTGTTCCAGAAGAAACTATGACAAACCCTGTGCCTCGTACTTCGTACTGCTTCGACGGCTCGTGTTGCTTCAATTCAATGATCTAGTGGGTTAGATTGGGGAATCATACCTGGATCATGCCAGACGCGGAGGTAGGACTCTGTGCTTGATTGCCACTACAGTCTACCACGCATCGGTGCAGGGTCTCCAGCACTCCATTTCAGCTCCAGCAAGCATACGATCATCCCCCCTCCAGGATTTTCATGGTCACTGTAGCTTAGCTCATGTAATGGTGTAATTTGTGGAGAGCCTCTGGGGTCCCCGTGAACCAAAGACAATGGAATCACATATCACGACGAATAAGAAAAATTTCCATGCTCTTTTTCGCCTGATAAAGCAGCTTTCGCGGCCAATGAGCTGTTTATAATGAGACGTAAAATGTGTGTGGGGGGCATCCTTTCCTGTCCAGCGACGAAGGTTCATTGAGTTCGGGCTCACCTTGAATGGATTCTCGGTGCTTTTTGCGGAAATGTTCATGGCCGTGGTCGTCAAGGAATCGAGATCAGTGTCGTTTTTTGCAGCATGGGTCTCCGCGTAATGTCTAGCCTTGGACGGAGTACCAGAGTGCAGGGATTAGTTCAGGATCGGTCGAGCCAAGGGTCGGACAATTGTAGAAAACCCAGATTTCTTCATCTCAACGTTCCAGGACTCATGGATAGAGTTCTTCGTGGTGAGGATGAAAATAGGCCGACACCCAATAACAAGGATGTCGGTGATCATGTTCACAAAATACGGATTAAAGTAGTAGGTTGGCAGGTCGTCAAGAGACGGCACGAGCCTGGACGAGCCGAGGATCGGCCCACGCCAGATGCGCTCTGACCAACGCTAAAGGTAGAATGAACCCCTTGAGTCTTGCGCGGTTTCACCAATTTTGTTCACGAGGTACGGAGTACACACCTCCCTCGTAACCTGTAAGGTGAGGCGACTTATGATAGCGTTAGAAATCACGACAGCTTCCTCTCGAGAGTTTAGCCCCCTGGAGCTAACCAACAAAGCAGGTCCAACGTGGATCAGGCACCGATTGGGAGCTTGGAGCTTGAAGACTGCCGGACTGATTGAGATAATGGACGAACTCCGCCTTTGTGGAGCGATGGTTGAATGCCGATGCGTCCGTTGGCTACAGCAAGCAAGCACATGGTGGTTTGCTCAATCAATGCTCCGTCGCTGGAACTTGGAAGATGATGCGAGCTAGGTCGACAACGAGACGAGAAACCGCAAGACGCGTAGTCCGTACTCGTGAGGAGTGTGAGCGTCGAGTCGCATGAGAGTTGACCAGATTTGTGGATGAAAATGCCTCATGACCATTAGGGAGTTGAGGGACTGATTATTGTAGGATGGTCTGACTCAGAGCACAGCAGCCTATGGGACGGCACGTGCTCCTAGGTGAGTTTCGATGTGGTGTTTTCTTTATTCTCGGATGCTTCATGGTGCAGTGGTTCGGTGGTTAGCGACCGAGTAAGCAGTGGGCAGTCATGCCTAGGCAGTTTGTGCCAGTGACTTGTGCTAACAGGATATTATCCGGCGATACGAGTAGCTGCCCAAGAGCGAAAGTTGAGCACCTTGGTGAGATTTGAGCTCTGAGCTCTGAGCTTGTCACAGGATACTAGCTCGGCATGGGCATTGTTACACGTACACGATCGTGCAGGTACAGAGCACTGAGGGCCACCGTCCATGAACACATGTTCGTCGTCTGTTGAATCCTGATGTGCCTAAAGGTAGAGGTTGGTGCAGAGTGCATGGTGACGACGAGATTGAAGCAGCGTATGAGGATGAAGGCTGGACTGACTGTTGGTGATGGGAGTATTGGATGCCAATGAGATGATGCCACGAGAGCGAAAGAATCAGCGAGAAGGGTGGGAATGAGATGCCAGGGCCAGAAAGCAGCGACTAGTCAATTGTGCCAACAGCCCGAGCCCAGGACAGCGTTGATTTTGAGTGTCTGACAGAATCTCTCGCTTTGGGCAGAGCATCTCCTCCAGGCTTAATAATGGCCACTCTCGTGACTATTGGTGGCTCCCTGGGCCCGTAAGGGGGCATTTGCCAGTGCCCCTCGGCGCCCTCTTGGCTTGTTCTAGGCTTGCACCATGGGGCCTCGTCGGGTCTGACATACTGAATTGCAACCCAAGAATGCCCTCTCGGCCCCCGTCGGCGCTTGGAGCTGCACCAAGAATGCTGCCCAACAACCAGCGTGGGCAGGGGGCAGTGGGCACCTCCAGGCTCCAGGCTCCAGGCTCCAGGCTCCAGGCTACTCGTAAGCGAAGAACCACTGGGTCGAAGCTGGAGGCAAGCTCCCCCTTGGGCCTGGAGGCAGTCCTCCGTCCAGATGCCAGATACCCAACAACAACCTTTGGAACCCAAACCTACCACTGCATTGCAACCACCAATCTGCGATCCCTTTCGCCACTTATCTCACCTCTTTGCTTGAATTCGGCTAACCTGCGCCCGCACGCCACGAGAAGAAGCAGCCATGGCTTCGAAAGAAGGTTCTTGCTCCGCGGTTTGCCATCCGTCGGCGTTCCATCTGTTGAGACCCAATCCCAAGCGAAACCGCCGCTGATGCTGAACCCGGAGACGCTGCCTCGGTGGGTGCCAGCGGGAGGGGAACCTGGCATGCCACAGTAGTACCGAGTACCTTGCAACTGCCATCCTTTTCCTTTCGCACTCAGATCATCGGGAGTGGTGGCGGTTATTCCTCGTACAGACACAAACGGCCTTAAGGGACCAAGCAGCCTCTGTGAGTTGAGGTGCGCAAGTGGGTGGTTCCGGCCGCACCCGCTTCCCACCTCGTCTGGTTTGTCTGGTTTGTATGGATACCCCGTCTGTACCCAGACTCTTCCTAGTTTCAGACTCGATGGGCTTGCGACTCATTCTCGTCCTCGTACGTTCCAGTCGCAAAGTGCTGCGCCCCTCGGCCTGTCACTCGTGATGGAAATAAACACGGACGATAGATGGGCTTCACCATCGTACAGTCCACTCGTGGAGTGACAGGTCTGAGCCGAACCAGTGCACCACCACCCCATTTGCCGGCCCTTTCGACCTTCTTCGGGTAGTCCCATCGTCAGCCCTCAACACCAATCACCACAAGGCTCCCACTGCCCTTGGATATGCCGTTTGAAGCATCCTACCAGAGCCCTCGTGTTTCCTCCATTTTCGATCGAATTTGCTTTTCCAGGCTATTTCTATTCATCTATAACGACCGTTCCGTCAATTCCTCTCCCAGAACTCACCCTCCAAAACATCATCGCATTATTTGTATTATACCCTCCATCCATCCACTCCCTCCCCCTATAACATGCCCCGATCTTCTCCTGTCAGAGTCTGGTCCAAAGGTTCCTCCACATCTTCAAGCTCCACATCTACTCGCAGCCACAGTTCAAGCCACACTCAAGATACCAGCATCACATCCTACTCCTATAGTGACACAAAGCCCACTGACAAGAAATATGCTACTTACGAAGCATACGAGGTCGTGGATGAGCCCCTCTCATACGAGGAGGACTATGGCGTGGACCCACGCGCATCGATCGATACATATGCCTCAACCGTTGCCGAGGAGAAAGAACCAACCAGCCAAAGGAGCCTCAATCCTTTGATGCGCTCTATATGTTATCATCCAGACGCCATTTCCACCACCCCGGCAGAGTTTGCTGAGCTCTTCCCTTCCACCCGCAGACTTCTCATCCAGCATGATGACACCAGCCCGGATGGCAATCTCAATCTTCGTCTTGACACCGAGTTGTCCATCTCCAGGGGCCACAGGGTAAAGCTGACCCTTTTCCACCTGAGGATGTATGATCTGGCTGAACGACAATTCTCTCTCCGCCGATACCAGAGGCAGTCGGGTCGGGAAGTGTGCAGCTCGAAGCGAAAGTATGTGAAGCCAACCCCTAAGCCAGCATCGCCCTCGAAGAAGGGTTCCCTCGTCAATGCCTTGACGAAAATGAACTTGAAGACCTTCAATTCAAAACCTCGACCAAAGCCGGTACATGACCCTGAAGACTCCGAGTCTGAAGACGATCTTGATCTCTTCAGTCAGCCAGGCGTGGAAGCAAGCATCCCGACGGAGACCATGAGGATAGAGTTCTCCAATTATGCTCAGGTGGAACTTCAGCGGACTCGTCGTGGCGATGGGAAAATGTATGACTTCGAATACTGGGGTCAGCAGTACACTTGGCGAAAAGTCATTTATCAAGATGAAGAAGAATCAATCTTCTCATTTGAGCTGGTCAACATGGCTTCCGGGAATTGTCTGGCTCATATCACTCCAGACAGGCTCTCGAGACAGCAAAGCAGACATGAGGCTTCTCAAGGCACCTGGGTGCCTCCCTGCAGCATGAGAGTAACAGAAAAGGGCATCTCGGGTGACCTCGGAGATGTTATCATTGCAACTGGGTTGATGGCTCTCACCGACGACTGCATCAGACAGCACTGGCGGGAAGCTCACCGCTCATAAAACCCACCTTGAAGAACAGAACATGTCATATTTTCCAGCTGATCAAGATCGGACGCTTTCAGGACGGTGTTACAAATGGGAGATGTTGCACAAACCTGTTGGCGGTGTAGATAGTACCGAGAGGCCTGGATGGGAGCGGTGCGGAATTGCTAGACTCTAGCTACACACGGAGAGGTTCACTGTACATTACAGGTGTTTGACAGGTTATTGCCGCGAACTCAAAGGGGACTGACTATTCGAGGGGGGAAATTCAGTTAATTAGCTCGGGCGGGCAAGCATTTATGTAAGGGGTACATTTTCGGGTCAAATCCTCGTCTTATGAGATACGGCTCTATTCATGATCCAGGCATGATCGGTATGAAATCTGTATATTTGTTTCAAACCATTGGAAAGTCATGTTTTGATCCCGTCAATCGTTGTCTTGTGAAAATTCTTTGGGATCAGTTGATCGTCGGCAGGTCGCCACCGTGGGTTTCCACCAGCAGACACTTGTCACCATAGAAGTAGTCATCGTTGATCAGGAATCAAACCATTGGTAGGGGTTTGCACATCGTCAACGCCAGAAGCCGACCCGACTCGCCCGCGAGTTGAATGCCGTCCGTCGTTCGTGCAGGTATGTAGCATGGACAAGTAATCAAGAGATACCAACCCTCCTCCAAGGCCTACACAGTGATCGGTTATGTACTATACGGAGTACTGCGATTAGTGGGTAACCACCCTGATCACGTTAGCAGCTATTCAACATCACCCGGGTGGTTGCTAACGGACCTGGACTGCACTATAGCATCCGTAGTGGAAGCGATGGTGAGGAATTAATTGACTAGTGTGGACCAAGAAAGTCTAAAGTACGAATTAGGTCTAGCTTGCGGGTAATGTCATCTTGGCAACGCTCTTTGCCGAAGACTAGCTCGGCACTAGCCAATCTTAGCCCGCGCACGCGGTCTCCAGCAGGAAGGAACCCGTACCACTGGGGTGACGGGTCTAATTGAGGCACTGACTTTGTTCTGCTTTTTCTTCAGGCTCTTCTCAAAGTTCAAGGTCACTCGAATCCACAGCCCAGAACGTGAGTCCACCTCTCTCCCACACTTTTCATGCTCCCATCGTCACGCTGCATTGCCTGTCTTATTTTCCATTCGCCATCCTGTGCCCTGCGTGACTCTAACCAGCTTGCACAGTTGCCAAAAGCTTCTGCTGGAAGGGCTTCCAATTAGCCCGCTTTCGGATTCTGTCAAAACTCTGCAAGTCCCAGCAACAGGGTTCTGGTTGACCCAGTCGGATCCAGTGAAGCAATGCTGGCGATTGCTGACTCGTTTCCATCGGGTTTGAACCTTCGATTTCTTTACCGAGCTTAACCAGTCATACAGACAATCTCTATCTACCGACTGGCTTGATACCTGTTGGCTCTTATCATGTTAGTTTCTTCTTCTACAGACTACAGCTTCCACTCTGTCTGTCACGTCCGTTCCGCAGATCGGGCGTCCACTCTCACTGTCATTCCCACACCACAGCTGTCAGGACATTGAATCAAATGGTACATTGTCGTAAGACGTGGACCGATTTATGCGTTTTCTGACCCTCCAGAACAGGCTTGATGCCCAAAGGAGTAAAGCAGCCAATCAACCTTCTGGCCCTGGAATCAGATTTCTCTGTTCTCGCTGGCCAGCCTGGACTTCGAACTCGGAGTTACAAGCAGAAAAAGAGTTCGTCTAGTAGTTCGATGGGGGTTTGAACGTGTTAAGTCGATCCAAGACCTCATTCATCAGCCCTCGTCCATCATCGAATGTCCGCATCAGGCCATGTACATCCCCACTAAGCCGCGGATTGGTTTACAAAGTGCTATTCGACTGCTTTGGCTTCTACTGCCACTTATCCTGCCCCCACCTCTGATCTTCCTACCCGGCCTTTACGTCTTCTAGCCGCTCCCACGGGCTCCAACTACTCGTGCTTTACTAGTTGCTAAGTTTTGCTACGCCATTATGCATGACATCGCTTCTCTCGGTCCGCTCCACGGGCTGCCCTGTGCCGGGTTCTGATGTGTTGTCAAGCTCCTGCTGGGCAGGGTGAGGCTGGTTCGCTTTGGTCCTTTGCGCTGCGTGCCATTTTTTTTTTCCGCCATCCCATTCTCTTACCCACGTCTCGAATACCTGGTCTAGCACCTGGGTTGCTGGCTTGCAACCTCGCATCTGTGCGACCTTGGTTTTTATATAGACAATGCCAGGGCGGTCTTTGTTGATCGGTACAAGTGTCACAAGATCTCGCACAGATCATGTTGCACAAGAGGTCGGCCTTTATTCACTCCCATCTGCTGATTTTGCTGCCTTAAATGGGGCGACGCTGATACAACAGAGGAACTGTCATTGAAACGAATGCCGTGTTTTGTTTGAATGCAGCTATCCTTTCGTTCATCTGCTGTTGTCCACTTTCCACTGCCGAAGGCCTCCTTCTCACCAAAAGGACTGAGTTGTCCATTTGCTGCTGCTGGCTATATATCTCACCGACATCTGATTTTTCCCTGTGGCCATCTGTCCTGCCAAAACTACTTCCTTCGATTTTGAGACTTCTCACAAATATTTAAGACAAACGAAGTTGGAGTCTTGTTATCTTTACTCGCTTTTTTCCCCACGAAAATGGCCACCAAAACCCATAAGACATGGCAGGAGGAGCTTGCTGGTATGGGCATATTATATTTCGAATTGGACTTCCAAGCGCATTGAACTAATTAATGGACGACTAGCTGAATGTCGCAAAATGAGGATCCCGGCCCCAGTTTTCAATATTGTATCGGATCGGCGAGGTAAGTTAACTCTTCTGGTGGTTGACTTCCAAAGATTGCAGTATCTAATACATTCGGACTAGGTGGACGGACAGCATGGTCTGCCACGGTGACAATTCAGGGACAGAACCTTGCAGCAAGATACTGGTACGATGGACAATATCTCAATAACGCAAAGGAAGATGCAGCAGAGGTGGCCTGTACAAAACTTCGAAATCCTTCTATCAGCTCTGGTCAATCAGGCTCCTACCGATCCTCGTCGGGCCACCCCCATGGCAGCACCTATCGTTGAGATGCAATTTACGACAATTGAATACGACCGTGAGGGCCAGGCTACAAGATTGAGCTACCACTCATGTTTTCGAACGCCATTGCACACCGCGGACTATGAAAAGAAAGCCTTGAGAGCGATCTGCAACATGTGTTAACACGAAGAAATACCAACGGGGTTGCCAAGGGAGCATAGCGATGGCGTTTTTTGGCGGGCCACAAGAGCCGTCGAACCTTTTTTCTTGGGGTTTGGAAATTTTTGATCGAGACTCCCTACCCGTTTTCTTTCTCCCGATATCTTCTATCTGTCTTCCATCTATCAGTTCGAAAGTTATCAGAAAGCGATGGGGAGGAAAAAGGGATTGGATTGTGAGCGTTGGCCCGGTGGCGCGCTGGGTCAAGTGGGCATGCTTGTTGTGTACCTGTCACTGGCAAGAGGTCTCAGTCCTCTGCTAAATTTTCCAGACCGCCTCTCGGTCAAATAGAGGAGTTATCATCTCAATCCAGACAAATTTTGACGATTTTGTTTTCTTCATGGGTACATACATCAGGGTTGGGGTCATGGAGCGTTGGTGTGTGCTGTGTAGTACTCTGGTAAAGCATGACAGGTGACTTCTTGATCGTGTGCTTTCCTTTTTGTTTTCTCGCAGTAGTCAGTCGTGTATCACAAATGCTGTGAAACTCTGATCTGCTGTGCTACATGAGATTTTGGGAGAGCTTCAGTTTTCGGGATTAACACTGGAGATGATATCCCAGGAGGGTGGATGTCAAGCCATGAAGCGGTAAGCAAAGGCAGAAGTGGTTCAGGGCCAAATCGGCTGTGCAAGTCTGACTTTGGCTCTGACTCTAATTAGATCTACATGAGTTCAGGTTGAGATGATTATGCACTTCCTACGTACCTAGATACCTAAGGTACGTCAGGGAGGTAAGTGCGCATTACTATTGATTGAATGTGGATGGATGTGTAATAATATTGTGGCTGAGAAGATTTGGGAGGGCGGAACCTTGTTTCCCAGAAAAACCTCCGACCACCAAAAATCCAAAAACGTTCAAGTTGTTCACGACCCTCTCTCTGCTCTCTTCTGACATTTCTCACTCTTTACCAAACATACCGCTCTTTGGCGCCCCGTCCTACCCTCTGACTCCCCGCTGGGTAATATGTTACCAGGCCATCCCATAGCTGGTGAATCGTGATCCCGAGTCCATCCCGGCGTCACCCTCGGCCGACCGCAGCAAACACTTGCGCCCTGTGTCTACGACATATGCGGTTGCGTCTTCGCGCACTCAATTCTCGCCCGTCTATCTTCACCGCTGCAAGAGCATTCTCTCCTGTCAGTCCATATGCATCTCAACCAGTCGTCAACATGTCGACCGCCACAAAACCCTCAGCCTTGACTTTTGATCTCCAAGCCCGTTGTTCGGTACGAAGCCAATCCAATCCCACAGCAGTTCCTTCTTAGCAAGAACCAATCGTTCTCCAAAAGGACCGAATGAATATCGCGATTGACAAATACCTTTGCTTTCTTTTTTGAACTAGACATCCAAGGCGCGTGCTTCGACTCTACACCTCCCTCATGGGCCTGTCGACTTGCCTATTTTCATGCCTGTGGCCACCCAGGCTTCACTCAAGGGTCTCACACCAGAACAACTCGAGGAAACGAGTTGCAGGCTCTGTCTGAATAATACATATCACCTGGGCTTGAAGCCAGGGCAGAGTGTGTTGGACTCGGTAGGAGGTGCACATCGATTCCAAGGATGGAACTATAATATCTTGACTGATAGTGGTGGGTTGGTGGTTCCTCCATGACCTACTCTGGACAAAGGAAAGGCCGACTGATTTATTACTTGGAAAAGATTTCAAATGGTCTCATTGCTCAAACTAGCAAAGGTCACGGAAGAAGGTGTTCGATTCCTGAGTCCTCATGATGGCAGTCCAATGTACATACACACGGGCCCTCACCCCATTCTGTCTTGACCAAATCCGCTGACTAGGAATTTCCCACAGGTTGCTCACACCTGAACACTCCATGTCGCTCCAGAACTCGATAGGTTCCGACATCATCATGCAACTGGACGACGTCATCCAAACCACCTCTCCGGATCACGCCAGGATCAAGGAAGCCACGGATCGTTCTGTCCGTTGGCTTGATCGGTGCATCGCCGCTCACAAGTATCCTGAGAAGCAGAACCTGTTTTGCATCATTCAAGGTGGCCTTGATCTCGAACTCCGGAGACAATGCTCCATTGAAATGGTGAAGAGGGACACGCCTGGTATTGCCATTGGTGGACTCTCGGGTGGAGAGGCAAAGGCCGATTTTTGTAAAGTGTAAGACATGTCATCTCCTGCTTCCAAATGAGCCGAAAATGGTAGCAAGATATTGATTTGCCACCCACTATCTAGGGTTGATACTTGCACCGAGCTGCTACCAGAAGGAAAACCCAGATATGTCATGGGTATTGTATGTTTATCGAGCAAAATATGACGCTGAGGAAGAATACTAACATGAACCCCACCAGGGATATCCTGAGGACATTGTCGTGGCAGTAGCCCTTGGCGCCGACATGTTTGACTGTGTTTGGCCAACGAGAACAGCTGTAAGCTCAGATTCATCCCCGCATTTTCCAGCCTCATCCGAATCTCCATACATCATCACATGCACACCCATCACTTCCTCCGTCGCTCCCTCCCTTTCTCGACTCATGCTCACCCTCCCATCCAGCGCTTCGGCAACGCCATAACCTCCCGAGGTGTCCTCAACATCAAACACTCGCGCTACGCCGAGGATTTCACGCCAGTCGAATCCGACTGCACCTGCACGACCTGCCGGCCCAAAGAAGCTGGCGGCCTGGGCATCACGCGGGCCTACCTCTACCACCTCGCCGCCAAGGAAACCGTCGGCGCACATCTCCTGACGATCCACAATGTGCACCATCTGCTTGCGCTGATGTGCAGGGCGAGAGAGGCCATCCTGAAGGATGAGTACCCTGCTTTTGCGAGGGGGTTTTTTCAGAGCTACTTTCCAGACGACGAGGGACCCCCGGAGTGGGCAAGGGATGCGTTGAGGGGTGTGGGTATTGAGATTTGATGGGCCGCGGGCGGGTACATAGACTTGTTGGATGCGATTAACCTGGTAGTCACTAGTCCATGGAATTAAGCTAGCTTATCTACCCAGCCGACGAGTACTGCTCCTCTCATCCAGAGCTTGAATGGCCCTCCATCTTATCTATCTATGAACCTGTATCGTTAGCCCCTTGTTTCTCACACTGTGTGTTCTCGCCTTCGATATAGGTGTGAGGGGCAACTCTTGGTGATCTAATTACTCAGGCCCAATTTTGCCGATAAAGCCATCGGCGTTGACACAGTCGAATCGAGATATTGTACAACCAATCATGTTTATCCATGAAATTTACCGCCTGCCGTTTTTACATCATCATCATCGGCTCAATCTGTCCGCGCCACGCCATAGGGCCGTGAACCCTCAATCCTCAACCCTCAACCCTCAGCCCTCAGCCCTCAGCCCTCAGCCCTCTGGTCCAAGGCCGTCGCCAACCCAAACAAAAGCCGCAACAAGGGCGTGTGCAGGCCCTTCTCTTCGGCCATCTTCAACGCATTCCCCACAATGGCATCGACCTCCAGCCTCCTGCCGGCCAGCGCGTCCGCCTGCATGCTGGGCTCGACACCAGGCAGAGCACGCACCTTGGCGCGTCCAAGCTGATACTCGGCGCGCTCCGGCGAGACGCCCGGGTAGCCGACCGCGCTCGCGATGGCCGAGACCTCGAGCATGACGGCGCGCACGAGCTCAGGGGCGACGGGCGACGAGGCCAGGAATTGGGCGTCGCGGGAGCGCGACAGTGCGCAGATCGGGTTCCACGACGCGTTGACCAGGAGCTTGGTCCAGCGCTCTTCTTGGATGTCGGCGTGCAGTGTCGCGGTCGCGTGGACGGGTGGCGACTGGACGAGCGACGTGAAGGCCTGGGCGGCCGCTTGGTGCGTTCCCGGTGCCGTGCTCGGGAAGGTGCCGATGTGCAGGTGCTCGACTTCGGTGTGCGTGATGACGCCCGGCGAGGTCTGCGTTGCAGGCAGGTAGACTACGCATGAGAGGATCGGGTTGCCGGGGAATGCTGTTCGGTAGATTTCTTCGATTCCGACGCCGTTCTGGATGAGCACGATGGTCGTGTTGGGCCCGACGGCTGCCAAAATCTGGGAGGGGATGGATGGCGTGCAAGGGATGGCTTTTGCGGTCACGATCACGTAGTCGAAGGAGGGTTGTTGGTGGTCGTTGGCGCGCGATGCGGCGGCTGCTGTCAATGCGGCTGCTGCTTCCGCGGCCGATTTCACCACGACAGGGCGCACTTTCAGATTCTCGCCGTAGATGCCCGAGTTAATCGTAAAGCCTTCTGTGCGCGCGATCTCGTAGTTTGACCGGCATACCGCGTAGATGTTTGATTCGCCGACCGCTCGTGATAGCACCCATGCGTACACGGCGCCGATGCTGCCCGTGCCGAAGATCAATATCCGCGGCGGCGATGGCGGCTGTGGGGCTGCTGTATCTGGCATCGTTGTAGTATCTGATCTTGGAATGAGCTGTTAGAAAGGATGAAATGTAATATTTGGGTCAGAGGAATATCATCCTGCGAAGCGTAGCGTAGTAGTATTATACTGCACTTCTCGTATCTGATACATATAGATGCATGGATACATGTGTGGTGTTGGAGAAAGTGGATCTTTGCTGCAAGAGTACTCCGTATATGATGACGGAATACCACCCGGCATATGGCCGATGGCTGAGTATTCAGGAACTCAACCAAGATGGGGGCCTCCTTTTCCATTCCTGTTTGAGAGGTGTGCATCCAGAAAGAGCAAGGTAGGTAGGCTGGGGGTCGGGACGGGTGGATTTGTTCCTACCTTTGTTTTGTGAGTTCGGTGCCCGATCCACGCTCTGCGTTTTGTTGCTGATTGAAAATGGTCGAACGGCCGTGGGGAGGTTCTGAGATCGACGTCTCAGCTTTCCAGTATACCCTGTGATATGACGGTAACAGGTTCTAGAATAAGTTGAAGCTCTTGCGCTGTTGGTTCGAAAGCTCTGGACGTTCTTATATCGTGTTATTGAAAGGAATAGTCCTTGGGATGGCAAGGATGGTATTCGGCGAGTCAACATTTTTTCTCCCTCCGCGATCTGCAATTAATTAAGAGGGGCCAGGGCCAGTTTTGTGGTAGTCGTAGCTAGTAGTTTCGACTACGCCCTATCACATTTCAGTCGGCAAACTGTCCCATGGCCGAAAGAAGGGCTGATCGTTCATTTCCACACCAAGAAGTCTCCAGTTACAGGGCTGAGATAGCATTCCATCCTTCTGTTCCGAGGATTGCCTACCTAGGTAGGTAGCCTTAGGAAGAAGCGAGATATTCGGTGTAGTTCTCGGTACGGAGAACTGATACATCAAAGGAGGGAGGTGGGGGTAGAGATAGGTACAAATATGTGGGGTGCAGTGGGATGCTACTACGTGGGAGTATTTGGGGTTGGGCCGCAAATACTGATACGGAGGATCATACGCGAGAATCTCACGTGTTTGACACGGCCCCCAAGACGCGACCGAGAGAGACGAAATAAGGGATTGGTCAAGTTGGGGACGCAAGATTCAGGCAAAGTTTTGGTTTCAAATCTAAGGCACAATGACGTGGTTAGGGACAAGAGCCTCATTGTGGTGAACTATCTACCATAGTATCAGTTCATTCTTGTCATTCTTCCTCTTTATGACGATCTACGTTCCCAGGTACCAGTGTATCATCCAACGAGAAGAAAGTGGCACAAACACACAGCATGGATCCAGATATACCTGTCCCCTCCATCGAATATGATCACGGTAGCCGCCCTGCAGCCAAAGCCATGTCAACATCAACATCAACATCGACCTCAACAAGAACGCCCTCAGCAACAACCACGCCTTCAAAATTAATGTCAACTCCCAGGCGCCCAACAGATATCCCGCGATTGCAGTACAACTCATCACCCATGCGCCCTGCATCTCAATACAAATCTGCCTCATCAAATCCACCGTCGCGATCCCCCTCAGTCGCAAGTTCGTACCGTGGCGAAAGACATTCTACACCTACCCTAACCACAAGAAGATCCACCTCAAGTCTCAGCACGGCAAGAGGAACCACTCCCTCACTCCATCCTCAATATCGCCGTTCTTCGTCAAATCTGAACCCTTCAAGTCCCGCCACCAATGGGAAAATTGCAGCCATGAATGCCCCGGAACGACCACCAGTAACAGCTAATTCGGTTGCCAAAGAGTATTTTGGAAAAGAGCTGGAGGCGCATGCTACTTTGCAATCTCCCATCCTTGTTATTGTTCATGATGCATGTTACGGACATCGCTTTGCGAGACCCAGATCGACCAAGAATGCCTTGGCCAGCATTGTGGAAAGACCCGAGCGCATTCACGCTACATTGCTCGGTGCCGCCGCTGCATATGTACGACTAGGTGGACGGCATCAGCACGGCCGATATATGCCCCGACCCAAGCATGATCGCGCAGATGTCAAGGATGTCCCATTTCAGATTCGAAAGACATCTCGAACCCTCCCCCTCAACCACCCCGCCGTCACTTATGTTCACGGCGCGAAATGGATGGAAGAACTACAGATTATGTGCGACTCTGCAGAAGCCAAATTAGCGATGGTCGGAAAGGAGTTGGTTCGGCCAATTGGATATGGCAAGGACGAAGGTGGAAATGCGCTTCCCAAGTTGCACGAAGGTGACCTCTACCTCTGCAAGGAGTCCCTGGATGCCTTGCAAGGCTGTCTAGGCGGGGTTTGTGACGCTGTTGATACCATTTTTTCTTCAAATCCTACAAAGCGTGCCTTTGTTTGTATTCGTCCTCCAGGCCATCACTGCTCTTCCAACTTTCCCTCTGGCTTCTGCTGGCTGAACAATGTTCATGTCGGTATTTCATATGCGGCCATGAATCATGGGCTTACACATGCTGTCATCCTTGATTTTGACTTGCATCATGGTGATGGTTCACAAAATATCGCTTGGGATCAGAATCGCAAGGCTCAAACCCTCCCCAAAAACGCTGCTGCGCACCGAAAAACGCCGATTGGTTATTACAGTCTCCATGATATCAATTCATATCCATGCGAATGGGGTGATGAGGAAAAAATCCGAAATGCTAGTCTATGCATCGAAAATGCACACGGACAATCCATCTGGAATGTACACTTGGAGTCATGGAAGTCGCACGAAGAATTCTGGAAGCTCTACGAGACAAAATATTTGGTACTATTGGAGAAAGCTAGGATTTTCCTTCGACAACATTCTGATAAATTACGCGCAGCAGGACACCAAGAACCCAAGGCTGCTATATTCATCTCCGCAGGATTTGACGCAAGCGAGTGGGAGAGTGCTGGAATGCAGAGGCATAGTGTCAACGTGCCGACCGAGTTCTATGCAAGAATCACAGCAGATCTGGTCAAACTATCACAAGAGGAAGGAACAGGAGTTGATGGTCGTCTGATCAGCGTCCTTGAGGGCGGATATAGCGATCGTGCTCTTACCTCTGGTGTGCTAAGTCACATCTGCGGTCTCACTACCGACGCTGCCCCTTCCTTGCCATCTTCATCAGACTTTTTCGATGCCCCGAAGCTCCAAACCATAAACAACTGGATCCCGGAGAATTCTACAGTCGCAAATGGCCCAACTCTTTCCTTCTCCCCCGATTGGTGGGCACTCGATGATCTGGAAGAGCTTGAAGCTGTTGTCGCGGGTCGCCAACCTGCTGGTCCAAAATCTCTCCAAGACAAGACTGGAAATTATTCATCCCCAACTCACGCTTCCACACTCAAGATGACCGATAATGCCCGTGATAGGCACTCCATATCTGCGCTACAAGCTCGATTATCTTTGGAGTCACAATATGTCCCACCACCACCCGATGTCAGCTGGGCGATTGCGGCGTACGAGCTGTCCCGTGTTATTATCCCTAGTGACCGTCAGACGCTCAGTTGCACACACGAGGATCTCAATGCCGAAGGAACAAAAGCTCGTCGTGAACGGCAATCAAATATCGGACCTGTGGCCCCATCGGATGAGCGGATGCAGCTTCGGGATCGAAGAAGCAAGGTACAGGCGGCGGAGTTGGGTGGTGTGAGAGCATCATCACGTAACGGCAATAGGAGAACCACAATTGCAGCCGTGAGCGAGTTGCCTGATCCGACAATGCCTGTACCTGCCATGCCCAACGCGAGACCACGTCGTAGATCCAGTGATGCTTCAGGCATATTGTCTGGATTTCAAGGCATGAAGATTTCCGACGATACTAATACAACTTCCGCGAAACCACTAGCCAATGGAACCAGTAACACATCCAGAGCTCCGTCCACATTGCCAGAGAAGGCTACGAAACCGATTGCTGTCAAGAAGACCAGGGCTCCTCCCGCCGCTAAGGCTCCCACAAAACCGAAAACAAGTCCTCGGAAGCCTAGAGCCACTCCGCCAATTTCTGCAAATGGACTATCCACACTTAGGTCAGAGTCACTGAATAGCAGCAACAGCGTCAATCAAGCGCCCACTACCACCGGAAGAGGTCCATCTACTTCGTCGCGGGATAGTACCAATGAAGGCTCGAAGCCGGATGACATGGATGCTCTTGCGAATGGCATGAAGAAGATTAGTATTAAGTTGAAGGTGCCAACGCCAGAGGAATATGCAGCGAAACAGCAAAAGATTCTTGAAGAGAAGCAGAAGAAGCCACGTGCCCCCAGGAAGCCTGCTCTACCAAAAGCTGTCAAAGCGGCCAAGCCCACCCAACCTGCATCAACTGGTACCCTTATATCAATCCAGCCAAAGCCAGCACAGAATTTGAAGACCGAAGACCATAATATAATCGCCACCACCGATATTCAACATGGACCTCCAGCAGTAGTCGCTCCCGTCGCAGGACCAGCCAATCCTTCGTTCCCAAGTACACAATACGTCCCACTTGTCCCGGCTTTGGATCAAGCTCCTGTTGGAGGTCAACCACCAGGGCCAAATGGGAACTGCCACATTATTGATTACGCTACTATGGTAAATGCGCCGTCTCAACTCGCACCCGTAGCTCCAATTGATATTCAGCCATTCGGCGTCTCGAACACAATGCATATTGAGCAGGTACCTCCCCCTGCATATGGCCAACACCCAGGGATCTTGGAGAATCATTTAACTGAGCTGGGCACTTACTCATCAAGCACTCTCCCACAGCATGCCTCTCCGATTCAAGGCGCCCCATGGCCACCATCAACCGCGATAATGACTCCGAAGCGTTCTAAGGAGGATCTACCTGTTTTCACTTCCCATTCATCAATTCCTTTCTCGGCTGTACAACCACCAATGGGAGAAACAACAGGCCCTGAGCGTTCGATTTGGGACATTCCAGAAACACCGCACCAGCAGTATATGAAGGAGAAGGATGCCTCATGATTGGATAGTTTCTTTACAGCCTCTTCCTACAATGAACGATCCCAGCCATTTCTCTGCAAGAGGATTCTGCTGTGAAATTGAGACAAGATCGAGGAACTTCGATCACAAGAGAAGTAGAGACTAGGTGGCACGGGCTTGTGAGGATGATGGGCGCTAGGCTGAGCTGGGCATCCGCCCAATCTTTTTCGTTGTGTTTTTGCATTGTGATTGAGAGATACCCCATTTAGCATGGACGGAAAGGATGGCGCCAGGTGTCGCTCGAGTGGTTTCTTCTTGGTCTACAGAGAACTGTTGGGGTTGAATGGCGAAATTGGGATTTCGGGGGCTTTGCCCTCCAACAAATCACAGCTGTCCATTGGAAAATGATCTCCCACCATAGCTAATTCTTGGGTAGGTTACCAGGTTAATAGGGTGATAGATTCATCGTAATGTTGCTTGCGTTTGTTCTTGGCTTCTACTTTGGTTATTATCTTCAAAGCGCCCTTCCCTGTCCGTTACAGTTCGAAGTGCAAAATTGGTTGTAGTCAGCCAATTAACAGTTAGAGTGAAAACATTAGTAGATCAAGAATCTGTGTGCGTGTGTTTTACATAAAATATCAAATTTTAGCGAGTGTAAAATATACACATATATATTGTGCCTCGAAATCTCCAAAGCTGGAAATACGAGGGCGAAAGGACAGAACATCTCAGGTTGCGGGAGCATCCAGCCTCGAGAGTAAATACGTATTGTATCCCCCTTGCATAGCATTTACAGAGGTTCAAATCGAGTAACGCCCTGCTCATAATCGCCACTGCGAAAATCAGATCCAGGTCGATACGTGAAGAGATTCGCCATCTTCGCCCAGAAGGGAAGCGTCCACGCCACATGTGACAGCCGATTTACATGACCGCGCAGCCAGAGGACGAGTTATCAGGTTTCGTCTTTCTGCTAGGACTACCGCGACGGGGGTCACGATGCTGGGGTTGGACAGGTCGATTGTTGCTGCCGTAGACTTGCTGGTAGCCACCCTGCATGCGTGTATTTGTCTGCGCGGCGAGAGCAGCAGCAATACCGGCGTCGTAGTTTCGTTTCTCGTACTCCTGCCACATGTGCTGCTGGTCGGCGGGTCGTAGACAGGCGATCGGAGGCTGGCAGACGAACACCTCAGGCGTCCAGGGGCCATGCAGCGTCGAGATCCAGCGGGTTGCCGCCGCGATGGCGTCGCGATAGGTAGTTGGCTGAGCTGCGACTGGAGCCTGTGCCGGTGGGTTTGGGAAAGGGCGAGCCGCGATGCGCGCAGGCACGGTGCGCGGCTTCGCTACAGATCCCTGTCGTGGTGATGTGCGGTGTGTGTTGAATTGGCGGATGCTGGTGTCGATTGGAGCTGGGCGGCGTGTCACGTTGTTGGTGCGTTTAAGGCCGCCGCCTGTCTGTGGTGGGACTGCCGGCACCGGTGGTGCTGGCGATGCTATCTCCCCCTTTGCGATCTGTTCGGCCAGGCTTTTGAGGTTGTACATTGATGAGCGGTTGCGCCCGAGCATGTTGATGCGCGCCAGGTCGACCGCAGGGTTCATCGTTGCTGACATGCCAGAGTAGCGCTTCATGGTTGCGTTTGTCCGTCTGCCTGCAGATCCAGGTCGACGCCCAGCTCCACTGCTTCCAGCTCGTCTGCCACTGGTACTCCCGCTGGTGTTGTTTGTCGGGCTATCCTGAGTGATCGCAAATTGCGTTGATCCCTGGTGTGGTAACGTTGGGTAGGAAACGGGTTCGGGCGAGAGCTCTGGGTACGAGATCGATCCTGGAGTTGAAGGTCCTGCTCCTGGCCATGCTGCCTCAGATGATAGTGGAGATACTGGGGACAAAGGACTCTGTAGGGGATAGTATTGCTGGGAAGGCATGTCAGTCGGTTTGTTCACGCGAGCAGGTGACCAGCGCGGTTGGAAGGTTGGAGCATCGTCGTCTCGCGCTCCACGGCCGCTGTGTCGAAGGCAAGGTTTCGCCAGGGTCTTTACCACTGGCTCTCTCAGCTGCTCCGGACATGCGGGCTTCGGAAGCGGGCACCACACTTCTCTCCTAGATTCCACGCACTGGCAAGAGTAGTAAGTTATCTTGGTGAGGCACATGGCTGCGTTTTTGGGTTTTCTGCGCTTTTTGCGTTGGGGCTTTTGCTGTACGTGGTTGTTTACGGACGATTTGATAAAGCTTTGGTTACATACCTTGAGTCTCGAAGTCGTGTAGGGTATATATACCCATTCGAAGTCATTGTCGCCTCGACATTATGTGAACGGATAATGACCATTGTGTCGCATGCCGCAAGCGGCATTGGCCAAAAATAGTTGGGCTTTGTTGAAGTGATGGCTCAAAGAACAGAGACAGATTTTTGGAGGCAAGTACAGGAAAGCTTCACAACACGCTGTTGTAATGGTGTTGGGGCCCCTTTTCTTGCCGAGACTATGTGTGCGAGGGGAGCAACGTGGTGTCCAGCCGAAAGTAACCGCCAACACATTGTTGTACTCAGTACTTGATCCTCAAGCAGAGGAATATAGATTTTACCTTTTTGAATATTGCAATAAGTTCAATGAGATGCGCTCGAAATTGAGACAAGATTCTACCTTTGAGAGGGTTGCTACGAGGCAATTGTACCTACTTAGAAGTTGATGGTGAAAGGCGAAATGAGGTGCGTGCGAGGAAGTTTGACAAGGCTGACAAGGCTGAACTTGCGGGCCAAGCCTTGGCAACCGTTTGGTTGCCGTGGTGAACTTGATTTCCTATTTTGGATGCGTCATCAAGGCTTGGTCTGCAACACGAACTAAAGCGCATCCTACCAATGCACAATCCTATTCGATCAAGGAGTGACACAGGCAGCATCCATTATCACAGTATATGTGTATTTTATAACCCATTTGATTGCGCATGGATGCAACTCTGATCTGATCCCACTATCATCTATCCTTCGCGGGTAAACAAACCTACCCACAACAATTCGCAATGGAGGGACATCCGACACCAACTCGTCCACCCCCAAGCTATCCCGATGGACTTCCATCATATGTGAGCACGCCAACTGAGGAGGACAATATGAGTAACCCAGGAAATAATTCGTCTCTGAGACTGCTCCCGCAGCCACAGGACGACTACAGATCGTATGTGAAAGCTCCAAGTGCATTTCCCCAGGACACCCCACCGTGGTCAGTTAAACGCAGGCCGATTTCAGCTCCAAAGGTATCCCGTGTTACTTGGGATGATATCCCACAGAATAGCTCCCAGAAAACTGCTCAAATGGAGGGTCCGGTATCCGCTTTGATCGCTGAAGCTGAAGAAAACCTCAATCGCACCCGCGAGACCCAGCTGTTCATTGGCCGCACCCCTACTCTGAAGGCCACCGTAAAGTTGAAGAAGAGTCCGCATACTGACACAGCTATCTCTTATAGATCTACTACTTCTAGTCGTACCTCTCCCGATCGGTATCATAGACCTGGAGTGTCCACTGCATACAGCTCGAGGCCTAGCTCAAGCCTTGGGCGAGCACCATCAATCCCACTTCCCACAGCAAACCCTCGATCTCCTATCCGACCTTCCACCCCATCAAGAGCCCCCACTGATTGGGGAAGAGCATCAAGTGTCAACTATGAGCCCTCAGACATCAATGGTAGCCCTCGCCCAGGGACACCATCGTCACAATATGGAGGGAGTCCGAGGCGGCCTCTACCTCCAGCACCCTTGTTTTCAGTCAAAGGTGCGGCATCAGAAACCACAATATCGATGCCAGACTTAGATGGGGGTCACGATGTGTTCTCTAGCGGACATTCCATCAGGCCCGATAACGACCCTCGAGCAAGTCTCAAATCAGCTCACTCTTATATGACAGACTCCACAGTTACTGAGGACAACGACGGTTCTGAGGAGGCCATGACAGAGAAAACGGGCGACTATGGCCCTGCACCCGAAGGAAAGCAAGACAGGAGAGGCTTAAGGGAGGCCCAAATGACCAAGAAAGAAGTGCATTTGATCAACGGCGAGTTGATTTTAGAGACCAAGATCCCTACTATCCTGCATAGTTTCCTGCCTCGAAGAGATGAACGAGAGTTTACCCACCTACGCTACACGGCAGTAACATGTGATCCAGACGACTTCGTGGTCAATGGCTACAAGCTCAGACAAAATATCGGGTCCACCATGCGAGAAACAGAGCTTTTCATCTGCGTCACAATGTATAATGAAGGTGAAATCGAATTTACCCGGACCATGCACGGAATCATGCGAAATATTTCCCATTTTTGTTCCAGGACAAAATCAAGAACCTGGGGCAAGGATGGCTGGCAGAAAATCGTGGTTTGTGTTATCGCCGACGGGCGACAAAAAGTGCATCCGAGAACCTTGAATGCTTTAGCTGCACTAGGAGTCTACCAAGACGGGATTGCTAAGAATGTCGTCAACAAGAAAGAGGTCACTGCCCATGTCTACGAGTACACAACTCAGGTCTCTCTGGACGAGACACTGAAATTCAAGGGTGCCGAGAAGGGTATTGTCCCATGCCAGATGATTTTCTGCTTAAAGGAGCAGAACAAGAAGAAACTCAACTCCCACAGGTGGTTCTTCAATGCTTTTGGCCGAGCCCTCGTCCCCAATGTATGCATTCTACTCGATGTTGGTACCAAGCCGGATTCAAAAGCACTGTACCACCTTTGGAAAGCATTCGATCAAGATTCAAATGTTGCTGGCGCAGCTGGTGAAATTAAAGCGGACAAAGGGAAAGGTTGGATGGGTCTACTCAATCCTCTTGTTGCGTCTCAGAACTTCGAGTACAAGATGAGTAATATCCTTGACAAGCCCTTGGAATCTGTCTTTGGATACATCACGGTGTTGCCTGGTGCTCTATCAGCATATCGTTACTATGCACTCCAGAATGATCCCAGTGGTCATGGGCCTCTCAGCCAGTACTTCAAGGGAGAAACACTTCATGGTGCCGATGCCGATGTATTCACTGCGAATATGTACCTGGCCGAAGATCGAATCCTCTGCTGGGAGCTAGTCGCCAAACGTGGAGAGCAATGGGTTTTGAAATTCGTCAAAAGTGCGTATGGTGAAACAGATGTCCCTGGTAAGCGTGCATTCATTCTCGTAATCAAGATTTGCTGACCTAGGTGCAGATACCGTGCCTGAATTCATATCTCAGCGTCGCCGATGGCTGAACGGCGCTTTCTTTGCTGCTGTATATTCGCTTGTCCATTTCAAGCAGGTTTGGTCGACAGATCACACTTTGACTCGAAAGATCTTGCTGCACATCGAGTTCCTGTACCAACTTGTCTTGGTGCTCTTCACCTTCTTCTCACTGGCCAACTTCTACCTTACCTTCTACTTCATCGCTGGTTCACTTGCAGATCCACTTCTTGATCCATTCGGCCACAACATCGGGAAATATATCTTTGTAGTCCTTCGATATGTCACTGTGCTATCAATATGTCTACAATTTATCGTCAGTTTGGGGAACAGACCTCAAGGTGCTAAGCGCTTGTTCATGGGCAGCATGGTAACATATTCCATCATCATGGTGTATACAACGTTCGCGTCTCTATACATCGTCGTCAAGCAACTGACTGCGCATACGTTGGAGGACACTGACCCGGATAATCCATACAAGCTCGGGAACAACATCTTCACCAATCTCATAGTGAGCACCATCAGCACCATCGGCCTTTACTTCCTTATGTCTTTCCTCTACTTGGATCCATGGCATATGTTTACCAGCACGGCACAATACTTCGCATTGCTGCCCTCGTATATCTGCACTCTGCAAGTGTACGCGTTCTGCAATACCCACGATGTCACCTGGGGTACCAAAGGTGATAATGTACTGCACACGGATCTCGGCATGGCCAAAGCTACTGGAAGTGGAAATACTGTCGAAATGGAAATGCCTTCAGAGCAACATGACATCGATTCCAGCTACGACGTTGCACTTCGTAACCTCCGCGACCGGCTTGAGGTGCCCAAGCCGAAACCGAGTGAGAGCCAGCTTCAAGAGGATTACTACAAATCTGTCCGAACATATATGGTGGCGACCTGGCTTGTCTGCAATGCCATTCTCGCCATGGCCGTTTCCGAGGCATACCCTGTAGGTTCTCACATCAACAGTAATACTTACCTCATTTTCCTCCTCTGGTCTGTGGCAGCACTTGCCCTGTTTCGTGCCATTGGCTCTTCCACATTTTTGATCATCAACATGGTCGCCGCAATCGTTGAAGGTAGAATCCAAGCTAAGTTCGAGCGCATTTTCGGAGGTGGTGATGAGAACGGACGACATAAAGCCGGACTAGGAAGTGGGTTCTCGGAATCTGGCAAGACCGGCATGACTGGCTCCTCCGGTTCCGGCATGAGTCTGAGCGATGTTACCAGTAAGATTAGTGAAAAGTTTAGTTGGCTCGGGAAGAGATGAGTACGTTTTGGGTACGATGGATGGTCCATGGCTTCAACGGAGTTATCATGATATCTAAGGATGCATCAATTTGGTGGCATCTTATGTGTTGGGGTTTTGACGAGTGATGGATTTCTGAGCTTGTGCACCGAACGCCATGCTTGTTTTGTCGGGAAAGTCACAGCAGGCATTGAGCTGCAATTGTACTAAAAACATTATGGTATGAATGAAGGGAAGCTGAGGTTTTGTACGAAGGAGTCAATTATGGAGATACAATTTGTATCTAGTATTCGGCTTTCCCGTCACGTTTTTGATTTCTCCTTGTAGACGGATAACAAAAGTTTTACACAAGATTGTGGTCTTCGTGAAGGAAGGCCTTTTAATTGATGGCTAGTTAGCACTGGGACGGGAATACAACTTACCTGTTTGAGATCTGAATGTAGCTGGAAAGGGGGGGCATAGGGGCTTGATCATTTTAGCTATGTAGCTAAACAGTGGCAAATCCTCTCTCTAGGAGGAAGATCGAAACATATTCCAACAAGGATTCCAGTTTTTTTGCTTTTTTTTTGGTCTTTTTCGTGTTTCGAACCTGCAATAAGTCAGCGTAAATCCCAAGGAAAGATTGCCTACTTCAGTTGACTCCTGACGCCAACAATGGTAAAACCGAAAAGCAAACAACAACAAAAGCAAAACAATCTGGTACTCCATGTCGAAGCTCAAGTATAGACGCTTCAATAGCTTACATCGGTAATGGATCTTGCATTGGAAACGGTTCCACCTTGTTCGCTTTGGCAAAGCTTCGTGTCAGTGTACGAGTGGCCAAGGTCGCACTTCGCGTCACTGGACGATGACCGGGGCCAGGCGCTTTCTTCTTCGAGGCTCTCGTCACCTGAGTGCGAAGTTGGGCGCGGTCGCGCTGCGCAGGGCGAGGGCGAGCAGAACGAGTGCGTCTAGCACGGGGAGCTGCAGGTCGCCTTCTGATGGGTCCTGATAAGGTGATCCGAGCATGTTGACCGCGAATCAGTAACGGTTGAGGGGCCGGTACCTCAGGGGCTCTTTCCACGGTTTCCTCCTGATCACGAGCATCGCCCGAGACCTGCTCTGGGTTGGATGGCAGAGCCAAAACTTGCTCTGGTGTCCCAGTACTTCGCTCGGAATCTCTGTCAGGCTCTGGAGAGGGTGCTTGCGAACGCTCAGAACGCCTGGGATGATCCAATGCTTCAGCTACGGTGTCAGCCTCTTTCTGTTGTCGAGCATCGTCACTATTCTTCAACGACTTTGTTACCTTCTTGGGCTTCGAAGCCTGTGTCTTGTCTACTCCATTGGGAGGAGCCAGTGCCGCTCGATCACGAGGATTTATCACCATGCGTGGCGTCACATTAAGCGGCTGTTGCTCGTCATATGGGCGGAGTGGGCTGGAAGATCCCGGGTTGCCGTTGCGGACCGTCGGTGAAAAAGGAGGTGGAGGAGGGTTCATCGCAGCAAGCTCGTCCCAGTCTGAATCACCGAGAAGAGCGGCAGTTGGCGTAGTTGGGTCGACTTGATTCGCTACTCCAGACACTGGCTGGGGCGCAACAGGGCTAGCAGAGACCGGTTGAGGAATTGAATCACTCGCACCTACTGCAACGGCGCCCAAAGTCTCAAAGCCCTCGAGGTTAACGTCGTTCTGAGTTCTCTCTGAACCTGGAGTCTCACGGTTGTTGACAGGCTGCGCACCCTGAGTTGCATCGTCCGTATTCTGGGTTACTGCAGGCTCGTCCGGGACACCAGTTGGATCAGCTGGGAGCAAAGGGCCGAATTGCTGCTCGAGAAGATTGAAAAAGTCTTCGAAGTCGTTATGCTGTTCAGTGAAGTCAGGAGGGGCTGAGGCATTGGCAAGAGGGGGAGGATTCGAGGATGTCACGTTGGAGGGTAGATTAATATGATTTCCACCGTTCGCCAATATTCCTTGGATCTCCTCATCTGTTGCGTCAGGCAAATTCATCTGTGGACTCGTTGCTTCGGCATCTGGCTGTGTTATCGTATCTGAAAGGTTGGTGCCAGAATCCTGATTGCTACTCGATTGAGGCCCGTTTGACATTGTCATAGCCTCCTGCCGCGTCACTTCTGGAACAAACCACAGGGACGGATCGAAAGGGGCGGTTTCCCGGAGAGGGGATGGGGTTCGGCCAGAATTGAAGTCCATGGTCGAGCATCAATGTCGGGGCGCGGGATATTGAAAACGATACTGAGCTCTGAAGGTATCGTCAAGGCGTTGCGAGGTTTGTAAATTCGGTGTAAGCTGGTGATCTCACAGAATTCTGCTCGATATTCGGGCCTTTATATTGGATTCGAATACTGCCTTGGAAGGTTGCCCTAAGCTCCTAGTATCAATAGAAGGACTTGCAACAAAGAAATCGAACTCCACGTGCTTTGTCTTCATTGACATGTCCTCTTTATGGTTGCTTCATTGTTGACTTTACTTTCCTTTGATACTGGAACTTTGTCCTTTGCTCCATAGTAGTTGAATCATGGCTTTCAAGAACAATGGACTAGGGGGAAAAGGTAGGGTATCAATGAACCCTTTCCTTTGCCCAACAGCTCCCTCCGCTTAAGGTATCACATTCCCTCCCCTTTCACTGCAACGGTTTGTAGAAATAACCAGATACCTAAATTATTCCTTCAGTGACAAGCACAAACACATCACAGCTGAACCATTAACACTCCGAGCTCGACTACCCAGAAAAGAGTAAATCCTCAATAACTTCCGTGTGAAATTTCCATGGCTATCGACACTATTGGTTTGATTGGTATTGCCATCGCATTGGCAGCACTGACTGTCATGGGAGGTTATATCCTATTTCGCCTCTGGACGAAGCGAGGGCGTTCTACTCAATCAAACCCACACAAGAAGTACTTGGTCGATGTGGAAGCTAGAGCTGGGAAGAAGACCTACCGGGCGTGTCCCGCTTCGCAGCGACAGTACGGCTATTCAAGAGCCGCTTCCGCGACTGATCCCAATCCAATCCGGACGAACTTTGGTGCTAGTAGGGGCTTTCAAAACGAGCCACCGAGACCAGGCATTGCCCAGAGGTCAAACGAAACGCAAAAGACGAGAAAAGAGGGTCACTCCATCCGCCGA
>Ga0105239_10000348_pt1 | contig 67706 bp, 68 predicted proteins | sample KBSC44metaG_FD_92761 | JGI IMG/M metagenome (GOLD analysis project Ga0105239, IMG submission 92761) | Corn rhizosphere microbial communities from Kellogg Biological Station, Michigan, USA - KBS C4-4 metaG | ecosystem: Host-associated > Plants > Roots > Rhizosphere > Soil | place: Michigan, USA...
AGGTGGCATTTATTATGAGGTGCTCTCCCGGATTAAATGTCTCGCGAACGAGAGACTTGCTATTTTTGGTTTAGTACTTAGTAGAGGCTGTTCCTCTGTTGCTCGTGGCGCCACGATACATACGCCATGGCAAATAATGCTACGTGTCGAAGTTCTAGTTAATGGGCGACCAGGGACCTGGTCCCCATCTACTGCGCTCGAAATCATCATCATCGAACATCAGTTGTCATTCATCTGCTACTAAACAAATACCAGAAATGCCTAGCTCAGGCTACTCGCGAAGCTTCCCCTACAGATGGGTGCTCACTTATCCCCCACTATGGAGACTTTGCTCGACGCCTACTCTGGAGGAATCATATTAATACATAGGTACCTTAGTCACCACATAAATCTCCCTCTCCTCCTTTCTTTCGTGAAGACGGACAATCGCCTCATGGAACCTGTCCATCAGTACCTCTATGCAAACCTAGCGAGGTTACAACTCTTCCTCAAGCGATTTGCTTGCGTGTTAGGTCAGCCTCGGGCCTGTTGAAACTACATTCTCCATCCATGCAGATACATAAATGGCACTAGTTCTCGCGCTCCACGAGTTCCACGTTGTTTGTGGTCAGCGATTCACTGCCCGTCTCTGCAGGTGCCTGCTTTTTCACGAAGAACGCAGCGACAAAGCCAAGTCCTCCGAAGGCCGCGTACATAATCCACATATCCTTCAAACTTGAAGCATATGCTTTCTTCACTTCTATCTGTTGGTACAGAGGCAGGGTATGTACTGCCAACACGTTTGTCGCAGCTGCTGAGGCAGAAAAGTTTTGAGCCAGCTGGGTTCCTAAAACACCTCTCAGGTTGGCGTCGTGGGCAGACATCCGGTGTTTGAAAACAACACCGCCCATCACCACTGAGATGGAAGTCGAAAGGCTACGGACGAATCCGAATAAGGCGGTTGCCACCGCAATATCTGCTGAGCCGACAACTGATTGGTATGCTATCAGCGGGGCTTGGAAGGTAACTCCTACCCCTAGAGCAGCCACGACTTCGATCACAATTGTCTTGACCGTGGGTGTCGACGTGCCGATGCTGATGAATAGGCCGAAACCAAGCGTGGTTAGAGCCATCACCGTGAATATCAACGAGCGGACAAGGCCAGAGCGGAAACTTATCGCACCTGCAACAAGGCCCATCACGGCTTGCACGACAACAATAGGCATTATTAGTATGCCAGAGCGGGTTGGCGATGCTCCTTGCACGGCTTGGAAATAGAGGGGTAAGAAGTACCAAGATGAGATGTTTACCTGTCCTCGTTTAGCAATAGCATCAAGGTGTCTTGGGTTAAGAATGAGCTCGTACAAAACCGTGCGTAAAGCAGACTATGAGTGGGCTAATTTTCGAGACACGGTCAAGCAAATGGCCTGGCATGAGAGGACTTGCAGCGCCTTTGGCCTCCCAGAATATGAAAAGTATCAAGAGCACAAAGCCACCAATCAGAAGGCTTAGGGCTTTCGGCGAATCCCATGCAGATATCCTACCGCCAAAGTCGAGACTGAGCAAGATCATTACCGAGACTCCAATGATTGAGACTACACCAATCCAGTCCATGGACTTTTGTTGGTCGGCTCCCATCGGTCGCGGCTGAACAGATCCTATAGAAAAGAAGAGAACGATGAAGGCGGCGAACGCACACGGAAGGTTGATCCAGAATGCCCATCGCCATGTCAGATATTGAGAGAACAAGCCACCGAGAAGCAGGCCTACACCGGCAGAAATGGCCCAGACCAACCCAGTGGTTGCTAGGAACATACTGCGATGCCTATACTTCGAGACTTAGCAAGGAGAAAGAGCACATAAGCGAGGGAACGATCTGCATTATACCGTGCGTCCCATAAATCATTGATCGAGATGTTAACGAGCACGATGATGCCTCCGGCCGCAGAGCCTTGCACAGCACAGCCGGAGATTAACTGCGCAACAGTCTTCGACCATCCACATATGGCAGATCCAATAGCAAACAGTACAAAGGAGCTCAGCAATGAAGGCTTACGACCCCAAATGTCGGCTGCTTTGCCCCAAACTGGTGTCACCGCAGCGCTTGTCAGCAGATATGCAGAGCCTATCCAGATATATGCTGTCTGGGACTGTAGTTCGTACGAAATGGAAGGCACTGCAGTCGTAATGATGGAGAAGTCAAGCGCCCCCAGAAGCAGGGAAAACTGGGGATTCGGTGGCGTTCAGTAAATGCTTTCCCATCGGTCACTCAATCCGAGCTGATACACATACCAGAAGGCCGGCCAAGGTAGCAACACGCCGGAATTTCCTTGGGATCGCCATCCCAGGCCTGTGATTTTCGACTTCTCTCTTACCCGCGCAACATCGAGGTCTAGCTGTTTGTATTGAGCGACCACGTCGATTTCGTTGATGATGCCCAGGTTGACTTTTCTACGGAATAACAATATGTATCCCACAATCAGGCTCAGGCAGCCATGAGGCGGCGTGGCTGGTCAGGATCGCAGATCTTTAACTTTGGCTGCTTACCTAACACTCCCCAGCCTTGATATTTCCACGATGACGTCTTCCTTAATGAACAACGTCTCGTTGGAGAGTCGCGATATATGATCATCTCCCAGGCAAACTGCACATATCTCAATCGAGTGATGTCTGCTAATTTCAGGTTTAGTAGACGTGCCTTCCTTGGAACTTGTACCTGACTGCCTCGAGCCCGTCTTGTAATAATTTTCCTGATATCAGCAACGACAATGGTCAAGTCGAGGTTTGTGGATGCATAGTCAGGCTAGCACGATTCGATAAGTTCAGCCACATGTAGCCTTTAACATGGATTTGGCAAGCCAAAGTAATTGCCTTCGTTCCAAAAAACCCCAAAACGTACTGCTGGTATTCTCCAAGCGCCTGGTGGCAGCCGTTGGGGACGTTCGGAAGTCGGCAAGCAACACGAAGGGAACTTAAGCATGGTTAAGGGTGGAAATGAGAGGCTAATAACGCCACAGACGAAGGAGTGATGCTTACCTGCCAGTTGACAGTTTAACCCCACGTACATTACCGTTTTGAGTCCATATGATATTAATACTTTGGAGGTGGGAAAGGAGGCAGAATACATTCCCCGCACGAACGACTAACAATCTTTGGAGAATATCGAGGCTGATTGCGGATCGTGGATATGTGAAGTTAGCGACATGAATATGGGGCTTCGGCAGATGTTTCAGAGCAGGCAGAGGAGAACTGCCGTAGTCTTGAGGTGTCTTGGATATAACCTTCTTCTTTCAGGCATCTGGGATATGGCATTCCACCCTCTGGAGAGTCCATACTGCTCAATCAATCCCTGAGGAAAATATCAAAGATGCCTGGACTGCTCCTTACCCCAGAGACAGAGTTCAAGACTCTGAAGTTCAAGAAGCTTCATCCAACATTTGCAGCCGAGATCGAAGGGGTCGATTTTTCGAAGCCGATTCCAGACGACGTATTTAGGGAGATCCTTGCGGCTTCGGCAAAGGTAGTTGACCCTCAATTTGAATTAATGGTTACTGAAGATATCTAGTATGGCGTGATTGTCTTCCGGAAGACTGGTCTGGATGATGCAGGACACGTGGAGTTCTCCCGCCGTTTTGGTGAGTTGGACGACATTCGGCCGTACATGACGAATGGCAGAAAGCCACGCTACGAGTTCTATGAACTCTTCGATGCAGGGAACATCGATGCCGAGACGAACACAGTCCTGAGCCCGGACAGCGCACGTGCACAGTATAACAAGGGAAATGCTCTGTTCCATGTTGACTCGTCGTTCAATCCCCGCCGAGCGTCATATTCGATTCTGAAAGCTCATGAGCTACCGCCGCCGAACAACGGGGGCGACACAGGTTTCGCTGACAGCAGGACCGCTTTTGAGGAGCTTGATCCTGAGCTGAAGGCCAAACTTCTTGAGCACGACTATATTGGAGCGCATTCGCTCTATTCATCGCGCAAAAAGGCTGCCCCCGAATTTTTCAAGGATCTTGATGTGACAAATTATCCAATGCATAAACATCGCATCGTGCAAAAGCATGAACCTTCAGGAAGAATGAACCTATATGTCGCAGCTCATATGGATCATGTGGTAGACGTGCCGAAGGAAGAGTCCACAGAGCTGATGGAGAAGCTCATGAACCATGTGGCCCAGGAGAAATATACCTTGAGCATCCCTTGGAATGATCCTGGTGACTTGATTATTTGGGATAATACGTAGGTGCATCGCCAGTCCTCCAAGAATGCAACTGACAAGATGTGATCAGCTGTGTTTTGCATCGAGCAGAGGGTGGCTCCTTTGCAGGGAAGTACCGACGAGACTTGCGAAGAACCACTGTCCACGATGATAGCAGCCAGGCATGGGGGTTGAACAAGACAGCCGATGAGCGGCCTGGGTTTGCATTGCATGCCTTGTGATAATAGAAAGTAATGGACTTGAGCTGATGCTGCTCGAGTTTGAAATGATACGTCTGTATGATGAACATATTAACACGAGGCTCCTGTAGAAGTAGTAGTGGCCTCAGCCGGTGATTGGGAGCCGGCTCCTGGCAACCAAGTTTCCCCATACGGTTTTTCTTTACCGAACATTCTCTCCAATTCTCGGTAATGGCGGGTTCTGGCAAACACATTAACAGGAGTTCCCCTCTGTTGACGTGCTATGTCTCTGAGTGCGTATGGTACAAATGAATTGCGTTTCGTTAGAGCCATTGAATGACACAGTTGGTTGCAGTTATCCAAGCCGTGAAGCAGTACTTCAAAAGTCGTCAAATGGCCATGAGTTCTGGTCAAGAAGGTTCAGCATTTGCATCGACGCGGTTAAGTGAGAGCGCCATCCTTGACACATCGAATGGCACGAACACAATGTTATCATCCACCAACGGGTCTGAACCTCACATCGACACTGAAAGGTACAGGACAGAAAATCCCGAGGGCAAAGACTTCAGAAACGGATTCACAAATGGGGTAACACAAGACTCTGATATATGTATTCCTTTGTGGGACATGCCTGCATATACGATTCCCAAGAAGTTGCGGATCATTACCATTGGCGCGGGATTTTCGAGCTTGATATTTGCACATAAGCTTCGCTATGAGTATCCTGAGATGGAGGAGATTGTAACGAACACAATTTTTGAGGCAAGAGCGAAGGTGGGTGGGACATGGCTCGTCAATTCCTATCCAGGAGTTCAGTGCGATGTACCGTCACACATCTACGCATTCCCGTTCGATCCAAACCCAGATTGGAGTCACTTTTACTCAACTGGGCCACAGATCCAGGAGTACATCGTCAAAACGGTGAAGAAGTGGAACCTAGATCGCGATATTCAACTCAGAACTCGTGTTTTGAGCACCTACTGGCAAGAAGAAGTCGGCCAGTGGAAAGTAGTCGTGGAACACGAAGGCCGTCAACGTGAAGAATACGCCGATATCCTTGTTTCTGCTCAAGGATTTCTGAATACCTGGAAGTGGCCAGCCATCCCTGGCTTACACGACTTTAGTGGCCATAAGGTTCACTCGGCCGCCTGGGATCACTCATACGACTACTCTGGTAAGAGAATTGCTGTGATCGGAAATGGTTCCTCGGGAATCCAGATACTGCCCGCACTTGCGCGATTGGAAGGTACCCAGCTGACAAGTTTCCAAAGAGGGCCGACTTGGGTCGTGGCACGGATGGATCCTGGTCGACTCCTAGGGAAACCGAATGTTGGCTCAAATCCCGAGTACACTGAGGAGGACAAGCAGAAGTTTCGCGAAGATAGAGAACACCATCATCAGTATAGGAAGAATCTTATCCATAGGGTCAATCTTGCTTTTAGAATGGTAATGTATCCTTGTTATGATAGGTGTGGCTTACTGACCTCATTATATAGTTCGTCAAAGGTTCAGTGGTGAATAAAGACAACTCTGAGTTCGCAAGGAAACAGATGGCTGATAAATTGAACAATGATCCGGTACTCTGTGAAAAGCTCATACCAAAGTGGGAACTCGGGTGCCGCCGAGTCACTCCAGGGGCTGGATATTTGGAGGCTTTCTTGCGGCCGAACGTCCACCTTACTCAGAGTCTGATTACGAAAGTGACAAAGGATTCGATAGTCACCGAAGATGGACAGGAGCATCAAGTTGATGTCAGTAAGTATTTACCTAGCAAGAAGCCGGCCTGTCCATGAGATACTAATGCCGTTTAGTCGTGTGTGCAACGGGGTTCGATGTGTCCCACCAGCCTGTGTATCCAGTGATTGGTCGCAACAAGGTCAGTCTGGCAGACAAATGGGCAGATGAACCGGAATCATATTTCTCTCTGGCATGCGCTGAGTTTCCCAACTACTTCATATTCACTGGTCCCAATGCAATTGTGGGCCATGGCTCATTGGTTGAGGGACTCGGCTGGGTTGCTGAATACATTATCAAGTGGTTGAAAAAGATAGCCTCTGAGGATATCAAGTCCGTCTCACCGAAACAGAGCGCCGTTGACGAGTTCGTCAGGTACGGGGACAAGATACACAAAACGCTTGTCTGGACTGGACAGTGTCGGAGTTGGTATAAGAAGAATAGGATAGACGGTCGGGTGACGGCAACATTTCCTGGTAGTGCTCTGCTCTTCCGACGCATGATCACAGATATCAGAGGAGAAGATTTCGAGGTTGAATACAATTCTCCAAATCGGTTCAGATTTATGGGCAATGGGTTCACTGAATATGAGCTTGATGATAACAATGATTTGGCGTGGTACGTCAAGAATTGAGAGTATTGCAGCCGCTCTGGTTGATGGGAGTCGGCTCGAGTGGTGGCAAGTCCGGGATCATCATGACCCATCGGCATGCAGTCTCCATAATAATGCAGAAGCTCATCCTAAATAGACTTCATAGCATTTTGTCATTTCCAAAGCCATGCCCGTGCCTGTAAACCAGGAGAGCAGGACACATGATGGGGGCTTTGATGTGATATGGCCAAAGCAGTGAGGGAGCTCGTGCTCTTGCCGTGCTTATATTGGCCATGGGTCACCGATTTGCCCCCGCCCCCAAGGTCATGGGCATTTAGAATAGGCTCTAGGTTATTAGAAGATCACCATGAACTAAATGATGTGGTGCCCGAAATTGAGAAACAACCTAGTATGTAAATGGGAGAGTCGAGGGTATATACTTCACCGTAGTAAGATGTAACTGGCACTCATATGATTCGACGTACTCCTTTCTACCCGCCTCTTGTCCCGCACTGGCATCTGACTTAGGGAAATGCCAACGTTGCTCATGGAATATATTGAAATACAAACCTTTTAGCCTCAGCTGGCGTCGTAATTCGAAGCGAAGGACTGTTCTATAAAATCCCTCTGCAACGGAGAACTCACGCCCATAGCAAGTTCAGAGAGGAGCGTTGTTCGCATTGCAACTCGAGCCGCCATCTCCAACATACGTCAACAAGATGGCCAACTTCAACTGGCGGACGTTAGATGTCGACGCCTATGACCCGGAAGCGGCCGTGAACTTTCCCATGACAACACTGCTGCCATCGAACCTACCCGCGCCGTCCACATCCGCCGAGTCAGCACAGATAGGCCAACAGGTGCGCCAACTGCTCCGAGCAGGCGACAGCGTGGGTGCACTACAATCGGCTCTGGAGACGGCGCCGTTCGCCGGCGACGAGTCCGCGAAGCAGGTCCACCTCGCCACAGTCCTCGAAGTCCTACAAGCTATCAGGCAGTCCGACGTAGGCAGAATACTAAACGAGATCCTGAAACAACCTGGTGGAAATGCGTTGGGAGATACCCTTATGAAGTACATCTACAAAGGCATGGCGGTGGGTGCTGGCGGGAGCAACACTAAAGGTGTCAGCCCTCAGACAACCGGTAGTGGATTCAGTCAGGTACAGGCGCGGAACTTCGGCGAGGGCGGTGGTGGCCAGGTCATGAGTGTGCTGCTCAGCTGGCATGAGAAGCTGACCGAGGTCGTCGGCGTGGGCGGGATCGTCAGGGTTTTGTCCGACCGCAGGACGGTATGAAGAGAGCCCTAAATCTGGCGCACGAAAGACGAGTGGCTCTACATGATGTATGAATGTGGTAAGACATCCAAAAGCAGACAATGGGCACAGGGACTATAGAAACTCTGTGGCTCATGTTGAATGCTCATCCGAAGCATGACTTCAAAAATCAATTCCGGCTCTGGGTATCACTTTCAAAGACAAGGCCGATGGACTGTAATCAAGACCTGGAAAGAAATCAACAAGCGACTCTTCCAATGCCCACAACCATCCAGTAACTCAACTCCCTCTTTCCATCGTCTGCATCCTCTTCATCGAGGCGTTTGTCCCTTCTTCTCCTTTCGATCCCCGTTTCTTCATCTGTGACCTGCCACTCCAGCCTTACACGGATTGGAACCTCAATGACATCCTCATCTTCGTCTAGCTGTTCGCCTTGCATGCGCACAATACTCGCGGGTATGATCTCCAAGACCACACTGGCCCAGTTGCGTCCCTGGTCGTAGAGCTTGCCTGCGATTTGTTCCCCACCAGCGGGATTGACCATTCCGCGATTTGGCGGGTTGTTCAACGCGTCGTCCCATGCGTCACTATTCTTGCCGATCTGGAACTGGGGGCACAGGATTGTGACTCGATGGCCATGTTTGCCTGGCGTTACGCTCGGGCTACCAAGGCTGACGTTAACATTTTCGAATAGCGGGTTGCGTAGGGTCATGATAAATTGGATAGGCTTGCCTGCTGAGAGCACAATATCACTTCCGTCGGGACCTGGGGGAGGCAGACCACCGGAGACTGGTAGTGTTTTGATCGTTATAAATGGGATATAAGCCAAGGCAATGAGTTTGATACGATATCGGGCTGAGCTGACTTTGACTTCTGGTCGGGTAAGGATGTGTTTGCATACTGCGCAACGCTTGGAACGCTTTGATCGCATGAGGGTCGGTATTGGTCGTAGTTCTTTAAGTGCAGATGCGTCAGGATGGCCGATGAAAGATGGGTTTTGATAATCTCGCTGTGATAGTGTTGTGGTGTCGCTGTAGTCTGGGAGGGACGAAGTCGTGGGAGGCGCTGTGAATGCCAGACCTTCGCTGGCCGTTTGGGCTTCTCGCATAATCGTAGCTTTTTGTGGAGCTTTCTTGATGGCGTTCTCCTTGTTAATGTAGAGATTCATGATTCTAGCTACCGATGACGGAGAGGAGAAAGCCATATCGAGAGCAGACGTAGAAAATCCCGATTCCATGGATGAAGATTCGGTAATTTGATCTTTATAGAATTGCTTCAAGGCACTGTATCGTATCGTCGGGTCTGGCAACTGTTTTGGGGGTTCTTCTTGCTTAGGGTCGGTTTCCCGAGTGTGTTCTGATGCCGTAAAAGGTGGCCGAGAGAGTGATGACTTCCGCATCGGATCCTCCGTGGATCGACTTGTTGGGATTGGTTTGGGTAACTCTCCTCTTGAAATGGCAATTTCAGATAATTGGGTACGAATGCCAGTCCCCTTATCAAACTTGATCCCAACCTCAAGGGTGTTCCACATACAATAATTACAGTTCAAGATGAACGGCCCGTTCTTCGGATCGCCAATTGAAGTCGTAATCATCTGAGATGTGCATAGGGGGCAATGAACACAATTTCTTGGACATCTACCCCCATCGGCTCGTACCATCCCTTTCGAACTTTCGAAGAGGCAGTCTGGACAATAGATGGATGCTATCTCCTCCAGCACACAACGTGGACACTTGATTTCGTGACACTCTTCACAATAAAGTAGGTGCTCTGGTGGAAAAAGTGAGAAAGCGGACCGTGGGTGCCGGGGGTCGAAAGTGTCCTCCGAGTCTTGAATCTGTTGATCTACATCGACGTCTCGGGATATTCTTTTTGACGTCAAGGCTCTTGTGGAAGCATCCGAACAGGGGCAAGATATGAGGGTATATGGAAAAGTCTGAGCCATCGCTGGTCGTCTCTTAAGCCCATAGCAACCACACTTTCACAGAATGTTAGCAGGAGTCATTTGAGGGCCTCAAGCAATAATGAGCCTTGGGATGTTCTATAATTGGAGATCTATCTGATTGCTTAAAATATTGGTCAAGATTCAAGTGATATTGACTCTGAACAAGCGCTCGCTCTGAGTGGCCAGACGCGGTCAACGCGCCACGCTCGGCAAGCTTTCCTAAATAACCAAACACCCGCTTCACTTGACATCATGAAATATAGTCGTGGTGCTAGAAAGCACTTTTCCAACATCCTCGAACAAGGCTAGACATTAACTTGTCTGAGCACGCATTATTGACAAAATGAAGCCACCGGCACTCCGGCCCCGGCTTCCCACATCTGCCTTACGCAGAAGGGCAGTTCAACGTCGCCCCTACGCAATCCAGGCACCTGGTGCCCCGACACTCCAGGTCTTCAATGAGCACACCAAATATCTCCAGAAAGAGCGAACAGCTGCGAACGCAGAATACAGTCGGAAAGTCGACTACCTGAAAGATGAAGTCGCTCAGCGATTAGTGGACAGACTTCTGGACATCAACCGCGCGTTCGGCAAGGTGCTTGACCTGGGTGCCAACAGCTGCAATATTGCTCGAGCGCTGTCCAAGCCGCCTCTGATTGCTCCCGAGGTACCAGAAGGACAGGAGGAGTCCAAGGTACCGCTCTCAGAGCGGGTTCAACATCTCACTTGTGCCGATGTGTCTCCGACTGCGTTGCACCGGGATGATGCTTTACCTGCGCCGAGTGTCCCCATAACTCAGACTGTCCTCCCTTCCTTAGAGACCCTACCGTACGATGCGAACACATTCGACGCTGTCCTTTCTTCTCTATCGCTCCACTGGATTAATGACCTTCCGGCAGTCCTCTCAAGCATAAACAATATCTTGAAACCAGATTCACCTTTTCTCGCGGCAATGTTCGGCGGCGACACGCTCTATGAACTCCGATCGTCATTACAGCTGGCCGACATCGAGCGGCATGGAGGCGTCTCTCCTCATATCTCTCCACTGGCTGATGTACGAGATGTGGGCAATCTGCTAGGTCGAGCCGGTTTCAAACTCCTGACCGTCGACGTGGATGACATTATCGTGGAATATCCCGATACCTTCGCACTTATGACGGACGTGCAGGCCATGGGAGAAGGTAATGCCATTCTGAAATCCATGGGTGGTCCGTTGAGCCGAGATGTCCTGCTAGCGAATGAGGCTATATATAGGGAATTGCACTGCAACGAGGATGAAAAGGACAGAATACAAGCGACATTCCGAGTTATTTACATGATCGGTTGGAAAGAAGGCAAGAACCAACCGAAGCCATTAGAAAGAGGAAGTGGAAGTGTCAATATGAAGGACATATTGGGCGGTGGAGAGTTCGCGTAGATAGAACATCTCCATCCTTGTAACAATATGGACTACTTTCAAAAGCCCAAATGCTCGCACATCAGTCATACTCGCCAAAGATAACACGGGTTTTTCAATTTTCTGGATTGAATGGTATTTGAATCTTCGTTTGAATCCGAGGCACAACGCTACCATGTGCTGATCGCATGTCCGAGCCTGTTTTTCATGCAAATGATGCCTGTATCAAGCACCACAGTTGCCCCTCATCTATGCATAGAGAACACGCCGTTTTCTCTTCGTTCTGAACACAACTTTCTCCATCCCACCACTTTGTGAAACACTCCGGCTGGGCTTCCGACATCTAATAATCAGCAGTGCCGCTCAATGGGAATTCAAATCCAACTCCACGGCCAGTCAACTTCCGGTAGACCTCTGAGTAGGTGTCGAGTCTGTAGTCCACACCACCGCGCTCCTTCTCGTCCAAAACGACCTTCAAGACCTTGCTGCCGTCCTCCTTGGTTCGGAGTCTCTTGCCCACAATCTCAACGGGGTAGACAACGTCGGCGAGGATAGCGTCGTGAACAGCGGTGAGGGTTCGGCTGCGAGGACGCTTCTGAGTCTGAGATGTTCGGGAACGGTTGCTGCGTTTGGGGCGGGGGAGGATACGTCGGGATGCGAGGATCAAGACATGGCGGTCAGAGAACTTCTTCTCGAGCTCTCGGGTCAAACGTTGTTGGACCTTGTGGAAGCCTGGCAAGAGGGGAACGGGGACGAAGATGACAATAGCGCGCTTGCCGTGGCCGACTTCGAGCTGTTCATAGAAATTATGTTAGTGTCCTGAAATTCCAACAAATATTGTCCAAGGCTCCAGAGTTGCTTTTCTTCTGGATTTTCAGGAGTAAGGATTCATACCTCACGAGCGGAGACGAATTGAAGCGGTCGCAGTGCAGACTTGAGGTCTGGGATGTTGGTCTCGAGTTCGTAGAGGGCGGTAGCAATGCTGGTCTCCAACTCAGAGGGATGTTGCCTCGAAGGGCTGTTGGGAGCGATCTTGTTGAGAGCTTGTCCAGACATGATTGCGACTGGAGTCTTCGAAACTCTTTCCAACCGCCTTGAATGTCTTGAGTGTGTAGAACGCTGGGAAAGGTGCGTTTGATTGTCGTGGTCGCAGACTTGGTGTTTGGCCGAATTTCCTTAGGGTGGATTTCGCTTGGCCTGCGCCAAGAATTTTCTAGGGCTTGAGAATCAACCCAATGTCACATGATTTTCAATAATGTTCGGCCAAGACCTGCGTTTGAGGGTCATGCGATCGAACGCAGACCTCTACAGTCGAGTGTAGAAACAGGGGAATTCTATCGGGCTTTCCTCAGCGCTTCCCTGGGATGGATTGATAACCAACTATTGGTAGCCACCAAGCTTGTCATCCTCCAGGTCAGTTGGTGCACCTGTATAGGAGCGATTCACAGCCCACAGTTGTTTATGTCAGCCAGCTCCTATTAGTTATCGTGTCGAGGCTAGAGTAAGCGCCTATATCAACCAGATATACGACTGGATGGCGGCTTTGATTCAAAATAACACATCACAGTATGGGAGCTGGACCCTGGTTGTCTGCCTCGCGAAGACACTAGTCTCTGGTGTGTTGGTGGACATCAAATGAACTAAATCTGTCAAGCGATATATATTTGACTTGTTTCATGGAGTAATGTTAAAGCTCTCTAGAGTGCATTGTTTCGATCACCAAGTTGATATCTTCGGTTGACCGTGGCTCAATTCTTTCAAGATAGTACCTAGGTATGTTTGATAGACCAGAAAAGTGCACGCCTTTCAATGAGACTCTCGCTCTAGCCACTTCGCACTGGCGTCATATAGCGCCTTCAACTCACTCCCACCGTCCAAGGCCCAGATCCTCTCCGCAACGCCCATGCGCGCCATCATTCTCAACCACCCAACCACTACAAAATCAACATAACTGACCTCCTTTCCTAGAAAGAACGGCCCCTCGGGATGCTCACCCAAAACACCCGCTAACTCCTTGACATGTGGTTTCGCGTTCTCGACACCCTGGTCGGCGCCCTTGCCGAATTCGTCGAGAGACTTCCCTACTCCCTTCTCACGGCTTGGGATGAAGTGCGCCTGCGAGGCTGGGTTGAGGAACATCCTGGGCACCAGAGGCACGAAGAGAGGGCGGAAGCAGGTCACGATATTGTGGAGGATGGGTTCCACACGCGGTAAGACGGGTGAGTCGAGATGAAGTGGCGGTTCTGGGTGCAGGGACTCAAGCTTTAGTGCGATCTTCTTCGACTCCATGATGTACGTGCCATCGGGCAGGCGGATTGTTGGAGACGTGTACTTGTACCCGCTCTCATTTGGTGGAAGTCCACTGCACAGTTCACGGGGGTTCGTCAGTCCTTTATCCACAATGAGCGTCAAAATGATGGGAACCAATGAATTTGTGTATGGTATTCCAGCGAGCATTTGAGCCTCCACAGTAACGCTCAAGGCATGGGACTGGCAGAAATATTTCTATGTCTTGGTTCCAATGTCTGGCAAGGCATTACCCACAATTTTATGAAGGTAGGCTCCAAGTCGGGATATTCAATCCACTCAGTCTTGTACGGTATACCCTTGTAGTTCAAGAACAAGCGAACTGGCCAGGGATCACGTTCATGATTAGTCAATTGAATTGTGATTGGAACGGCGTCGTGCCCTACTTACTCTTCCATGGGTTCAAGCTCCAAGCCTTGCCATCCCGGGCGGGTAGATCATATAGAAGAATCTCGTCAGCCATCGTAGGCCAAGGACAGGTCTGAAATGTCTACGTGATTTCCTGATGCGTACCCTTAATCCTGAAGCTAATTGATGACGAGGTTGGAAAGAATGCAGAGGTGCAGTGGGTGTAATGTTTGGATTATTACTTCTTTAAACACGGTCTTCCAGCCGTTATTTAACATTCGTCACCTACCGAGGCATTCGGGGTATATATAGTATTACATTTAGATCCAAGTTATAGTTTGAGGTTGCATTATTAAGCCTCTCCTCCTAAGTCCTAACATTGACGTACCATTTGGAGAAAGAGAATACGCGCGGATATTCGAGGAATAGAAATGCGGCCCCGCTAATGCATGCGGTCTTCGTGCCGTGTTTGAAGATCAGCTTCCCAATCAGACGGACTGAAAATATAGTATCCTGCAGTGTTCTCGAAATGCGGGTGTGCATCAGACGATGCTCTTGGAACAGAGTCACAGACCATGTAAATAATTGGGAAGATACTTCTCTGCACGTGAACCAGGAATCCAGGAATAAAACAGCTAGCCACCAAAAGGGCAGATGGAAGGCAACTTCAACAGATATATAAAATTATTTCGTATGCAATTAACTTTGATTGTAAAATAGACCATATTGAACTTCCTTTTGTCACCACCCCCATGAGGGCGGCCAATGATGACGAAGAGATCCAATCGCCGGTGCCAATCTTGCCTCCTCTGTCAGCGACTCAGCATCCTTGTGAGAATCCAAACAATTCATCAAGCTTGATTTCGCTGGTTGCGTATGCCTCTGCACCAGCGAACCCTCCAGCACCCGCAGCCTTTCTCGAAAGTTTATGCTTCTTCCTTCGTTTGTTTGTCGGCCACTTTCCTCACTAATGCTGCTGTATGGCCCATTTAGCCTCCACGGTGACGGTTAGTCGCGGCACCAGTACCAGAAGCGAGGCCTGCGCCAGCAACGCCATTGTCTTCACCACCATGCCCGCTATCAGGACTAAAGGCTTCTCCAACGCCGCTCACAACCGAGTCAGTTGGCTCATGTTGAGATTTGATCCCACCAGCGGTAGCACCAGGACCAGGACGACTAAATCCAAGCTTTTCGAATGTTGTCGATAGTTTGTCATTGTATTGACGAGGAGCACCCCCATATTCCTCATGTGACTCGTGAGAACTACCAGCCAGCTTGCCGCCAGCCTTGGTGAATTCATCTAGAGTCTTCATGGGCAGTGCTGAGAGTCCGTGATGCTGTGGGGCTGCATGGTGTGTCCTAAGAACGGTTGAATGTTAGAGCTCGGGGTTAGTGTCGGTTACAAACAAGGGTGCTTACTCGTGAATGGGAACAGTTGTGTGGACAACTTCAGGTTGAATTGTCTCTTTGTAGACAACAGGTACCACAGTTTCATGCACGTGGTGGTGAACGTGCTCTCCAGTGACAGTTGGTGCAATTGATGTGGTATGATGGGTCTGTTCAATCCTCGAACTGTCCTTGAACGGAACTAAATCGGCTGCAAGTCTTTGTTGCTTTTCCTGTTCGTTGCCATGGCGGAATTCTCGATGCTCTGTAGGTAGTACATTGTGGGTATGTTTCTCAGGGAGTGTCTCCTGATGTGAAAGGGGTTGCACGGTGGTATGATAATGATCCTGGTGAACCTCTCGATCTACTGCCTCAGTGGCCTCCTCATGACGATGAGGTTTGGTAGTCTCGTGTGTGACGGAAGGTTGGATACTCTCTTCTACAGAGGTCCTATGCCCTTTGTTGGAGGTGAACTTCGAAATGGCTGCTTTGGCTGCGTCCATTGTGGCTATTTCTGCAGAGATATGAAAGAGGGGGAAGATCGAGTCCAATGGACCTGCTTTTATGGCGTTGACAAACTCACATGCATACTTACGACACAATATGGCCTTGCTAAGGGTCTGTCCAGCGCTGCCATCATGTCACTGTACGGAGCCCGAATTCTGTCCGAGCTCAGAAACAGCTGGCGGATGACGGATGGCATCTCCGTCATTGGCATAGAGGTCGCCTCCGCGATCGTCTCGCATAGGATCATAGATCTGGAGGCTTGACTTACGTAGAGCTTGGACGTATCTAGGAACTGAAAAGTGGAATCATGAAGCATCCATCGCATTGTATTTGGATGATGTGGGTCAATTTTGGCTTTGTTCTGTGCAACAGCGTCATTGTACAGCGACACTCAGAGTCCATTACTCCGTACACTGAAGTCCTTGGAGAGGGGAGGAGAGAGCCATGAAGCCGTAGCACCGCCTCATACGCACAAGAATTGGTTCGGTCTCGACGGAGTGCTGGTCCTACAGTGGCTTGATCCCATGGGCATGGGAGCGGAACGATAGCCCCGCCATTTCGTAGACCAAAAGGTTGAGGGTTCTTAGAAGCGACTGGTAGATAAGAGACATACAATAAATCGTTCGCGTCATGGTCGAGAGTGGGATGGTGAAGGTGGGTTCAAGGTTGTGAGCCAGGGGAGGAGGCGGGCTGCACATCCGCTTCGCCTCTTTGGGGGAACGAAACCTCCAAGAGAAATCAATTGTTAATGAATCATTGACTTAACACCCTAGTGGGCTGATTGTTGATTGATGATTGGTGTATTTGCGCACCCGTCTCTTTTCGACCATCTGATAGGACACTAATCCCGTTTTCAGGAGTTAGCGAGTTAGTCTCATGGAGCTAGCACCATATCATACTAGCCTTGTACTAATCGTCCTTGGTGAAGATCCGCCTTCAACTTCACTCCATCTAGTGATTTCCGCACAAATAAAACAGGCTCTCCTCGTGCATGGTACCTGCAGGGATGCAGTAGCGCTAGATGGATTCCGCATGAGCCCGCATGCTTCTGCCTTTTGTACAATGTCTCAATGCCCCATATCAACATCTTCAAGCAAGTACTCCGTACGGAATTCATCCATTCTCTCATCTTTTTCAAGTTGTCCATGCTCCGGACTCCATCCCTTCTCCTCGACAACGTTTCGTTACCGCGTCCCTGCGCAAACCCTTTCGGCCTGGAATCGTCTCATGCCGTCAGGATCCAACGACTAAACGACGGGAGGAGTGAGGGGCCATGACGGGCTACGGACCATCACGCTTTTGACCCGCTCCAAGCCCTGGGGCTTGGATCCCCGCCAGCGTGGAAGACCCATTTGTCGATCCCTATTTCGGCTGGTTCACAACCTCGCTCTCGTCACTACTAGTTAGTAGTATCCTCTTCAAACCCTTGAGCCTTGCCATGGGCCACTGGCCATCCCTTTAGCCCATCTTTCTAGGCGCCGCCACAATTGCCGGCTTGCCTAACAGTGCAACCTGCTCTCGGCTCGCTTCAGAGCCATGCGCGTTGTGATCAACAAGTTGCAACCCACAAGTAGCTAAGGGGTGTACTGGTAATGTCAGCCCAACTGATCACTCGATTGCCGCTCAAATCATTGGAGTGTGCCTTTCTGGTGTTCTTCCACTCATGTGCACTGGCTGTTGGCTTCCAGAACCATGACAATCATGACAGCGGCTCAACGTCGCCGTTGGAAGGATGAAGAACTGACTCAAATTGAACTCCTGCAGACTTACCCATACGTCACCCATCAATCGTTGGCTCATCCTGGCGCAGGCCCGGTCTCTCTGCCGTCTGCCGCCTCCAACTCAAAGAAGATTAACAACCTGCCGCATGTTCCCGTCCATCAGCAATCCGGGCCTTATGACTTTGACCCCATATGGCGCTCTCGCACTCAGCAACTTTCGGCGGAACAGCCTGACCAGAACCTGCGTCCTGTGCGATCACGATCTCGCCTACAGAAACGTCCCTCGCAACGGGGCATCAAACCATCACACATGTCTGCTGCCCCGAAAACGGCGTCGGTCGAGCAGCACAACTTGACGGCACTACCTGCGCCGTCTGATTCTAATACTGTACCAAACAGGTCCACCTCTCTGCGCCTAAAAGCAGCGCGATCATTCGCAGGACCAGAGCGGCCAAAGACGGCAAAGGACAAACCGGGTCAGACAGACGCAAGAGACTCCAGTGGAACTTCATTCAGAGAATCAAAAGCTGCCCTGCCAGGCAGACCTAGGACCGCATCATCAGTGGACAACCTGAAGGCAAGAGTACAGACGAAAACACCGCCTCCTCCAACACCACTTCCTGTATCAACAGCTCCAGTCAAAAGCCCTGCTCCTGGGGTAGTCAACCGAGCACCACGGCATGTCGCACTTGCTCCCTACGACCCATCTCCACTAAATCCATTATACCATATTCCAAGTCCTCCTTTGTCGAACACAGAATCAGGACCCTCTCCCGAACTCAGGCAGGCAACTGAAAACGAGCAGCCCATCGTGACAGCCCCGAAGCGCAGAAGCAAAGCCATAAGTCCCACATCAGCCGTGACGCTACAGCCCGCTGCGACCGTTGAGGTACATCCCAAGGAGACATCTGAATCAGGCACCAAAACGACTACACTACAACATCAGACAGATGTGACAGAGGCTGTACGGCCAGCGAGGACACGAGAAGTGATACAGGAGCATCGAGTAGAAATCGTGCAAGAAGAGATCACACGAGAGATCCACGTGCACCACTACTTCACGTACGTACAACCGATCCGCACGCTGGAGGTACTTCCGGCGAGGCACTTTATCGTGGATCCGGAGACTGGGGAGAAGATAGAAATCGCGGCACCCGAGGGCTGGTCCATGCCAGCAAACCTGGTGCCAAAGAAACCCGACACGGTCACCCTGGCGCCGATCACGAAGCACTATATCGTCAACGAACAGCATCCACATGGGGTTCTCGAGCCATCCCCCCCGCCCCATCCGCCCCCAAGCCAACCATTACCACCGGCCCCGGGCCCTGCGCGGAATCCTTCTTCATCATCGCGGCGACCCCCCTCCTCCTTTCAGAGTCACGGTCTCAGAAAGACTTCTGATGAAAAACGATCCTCAGCGGCCTTGAGCCATACGGGGAACTGGACCCCCTTCCCGCGCTCGGCCAGTAAGGGCAGTCGCTGATGAGACCCACGAAGCGTTAATTCAGAAGAAAGGGGATTACTTCAGTCCCGTACACATCAGATACATTGAACGAATTGAGAGAACATGTGCTCCATAGCGTATCCATCCATGTTGAATATGAAACACCCCTCCACGATCCTGCGTCGATCGCCATAGGCCCCAGAGCAAAAATGCCAACGGACCAGAGGATATTCAGACCCGACCATCAGGCAGCCACAACCACCGTGCCCTGTGTGGTCTGGCTTAGTCCGGGATCCATCCCGACTCGGCAGTGATCGCCACTAAGATCGGCCCCGGGTTCTCAGGGGAGGATGAGAAGCAGCAAACATCTTCTTGTGTGGCTTCTCAACGATGTGGCTTCTCGCCAGCTATCAATCTACGAGTACGAGGACGGGAGTGATTTAAGGCGCTTCCTTCGGCTGGATTCACTTTGGATATCAAACTGAATCCATCTTCGCAAGGCGTGCTGCTCTGCCTCTTCCCAAGACTATCGGAATACATCAGGGCGCTGAAGAATGATACTCGACGATCCTGAACATGAAATCAAAAAGCAAAGAAAAAGCCTCCAGTCCTTTCCATACGAACATCCCCTGAGCATAAATCCGTATTGTACATACTCATTCATGCATTGCATTGCATATGCAGTGCCAACATTTCTCAGTATTACGAAGTGAGCGAACCAACCAGCGACCGAGCGAGCAGAAGCATAGCAAGGGCATGGGCATGAGCATGAGTACGACTCACGAGTCACAGTTTCTTATTTTTCCCACGATATTTCCTCTTGGGGGCTTTGTATATACCCACTATACGTGGGCCTTTACGTCATACGCCGTACATGCATGCCGCATACCTACTTACATACACTTACTTACCTTGCATTTTACGTTTCTATCATGTACATATCATGTATTGATGATATCGCTTCTTCATATTGGATGCACTGCTCATAAGTCGAGTTTACAGTATTTCTGATGTTTTCTTTGCCTTCCTCGCACTGAGCGATGCCGCTGTTAGTGTTGCGTGAATACTACTAGGTCACTTAGGTGGTAATTGACGAGTATAAAAATTTAGCCCGGTATTTCGCTAGTAGGTTTAGGATTCTAGTTCAGTTCTTGTTTCATGAGCACGGTGATCTCCTGCATACCGTGCTACATCATTCTTTAGCTTTTACAACTCTGCTCTGTATTTCGACAAAAGTAAGCAAGCTGGTGCAGAAAGGGAGAATAAAGTTTGATATAAGTTTTGTTATGAAAAGTGGTATCTCTGGTCTATCTTGACCATGGCCTCAATCCCCAACACCCCCAGATCAATAAAAATATGATTCACAGCCAATTCTCGCTCAATCCAGGTCTCCGACTCCTTGCATGTATTAGAGACAAAATAATCTACTGAGGCAGCTGGTCAACCAGAATGCTGAGGTCACCGGCCTTCCCGCCAGCCAGCAGACTACCGGTTACGATCGACGGGTGTTTGCCGCCATAATGTGTCACCACTGAGTCGACTGACAGAAGCACCGACAATGTTCCTCCACAAGGATTGTGGTTCACCATGCCGGTCGGATTGCTGCGTCCGTTGGCCACCTAATAATGGCGCTTCGATCTCCCTGCCTTGTTCCACATCATCATCCGTTCGACCATGCTCGATCCTGATTGGTATCGGAATGGCCGCCGCACTGGGCTCATTATTTGTAGTCTGCGCCGCAAGATTCTGAACATCGTCACTCGTCTGTTCATCTTGAAGTGTTTCATCCTCCCATCTGGCTGAGCCAGCCCTAGCAAGAGATCGAACTACATCTCCCTTGCAAATTGGGCACGTTCTTCTCCTGGTGACAAGCCAGGGTGTTATGCAGTCCGCATGGAACTCATGGCCACAGGGCAAAGACATGACTTGACTTTCGCCATCAACATATTCTTCCAAACAAACCACACACTCGACCTGTCGACCGGTGTAGCGTTTTCGTTTTGTAGCTTTGGATGGAGAGTTTGTCTTCTCTGCGGGCGAACTTCTTGTGTTTGGTTGTGAGATCCCGCCCTGAACACTAGCACTGGGAAAGACGCCTATCGTAGTTTGGGAGCGAGTGCGATTGGGATTTGTGGGTCGGCGTGAAATATCTTGGGAGGTGGAAATGAGAAGTGGTGACGTTGGTGAGAATGCCTCAGGAGACGCTATTTGTGAGGATGTGGTTGATGATGCTGTTGTCATGGTATGGTAAGTGCGAACGGGTAGTCGCTCCACAACCGATTTTGGTGCTCGCCATCTCCGTCGACGAATGCGAGAGCGAAGTAAAAGTAGGGCGTACACCACAGTGAGGGTAACCAGAGGACTAACAACAAGGACGAGCAAGGTATCAAAGAAAGGATTGGTGGAAACGCTCGTGGGAGTCAAAGTCACCCATAGACCCTCGTGTTTGTCACCCTCGTCAGATTTCCGGCTTGAAGCACCGTTCACTTTACCATCGCCGGTTTTCGAGCCTCTAGATGAGCCTTCGTTGCCTGCATCCTCGTGGGCCTTGCTGGACTTGAAGAAATCAAGCCACGAGCCTTCTGAGGGGCTTCCTTGAGATTGGCCATCGTTTCTATTTGACTGGGGCTTTGCAGGCCTATTCCCCCGTTGAGAATGGTCGCTGGCTTGATCTGAGCCCTCGTGGCCATACTCACCACTTCCAGGAGTGATACTCCCTCCTTTAAGAGTGGCGCCTGGGGTAGAGGAGGGTTTGACGCCATTCGGGGTTTCTGTTGCTCCATCCTTGCCGTTCTTTGGCTTCTTCGCAGTTTCGGTTGACCCTGGGGAAGGTAGAGGGGCAACTAGGTCTGCGTCTCGCCAATCTTGAACACCGATAACAAAGTCATCACCATCAAGTACTTGTGAGGTGGTGCTTTTGGGTCGTGGTGTGGGGGTTGGAGTAGCATCCCAATCACTGACAGTGATGGGATGAGGCTTATTGGGTGAGTCGACGGGGTGGTCATCATCCCAATCTTCTAGCAACACCCAATCAATATTCCCGCTGCTTGGTGGTCTTCTGCTGTCTTCAGCATGTGAAAACGGAGAATTCTCACTCAGCCCAATGGCGGAGAGAACGTTCTTAACCCACGTATTTCGCTCATCAAGATGATCGCCCGCAGAATCTCCTACAGGGATACTTGTTGGTTGTCTGGTGCCAGGTTTTGTTGAGGTAAATACCGGTTTGCCATCGTCGGGGTTCTGGATCGGAGCCTTCCCTGGAGGGGATTGCGAAGTCTTTTGGCCATCAACGGTAACGTCATACTTGTCCTCCGGTGGGACAAGGGAGGACAGGAGATGAGCAGAGGTATACGAGGTGAATAAGGCTGGAATAGTAATGTTCGAGGTATCCCCCTTGGCGTACATGATGGTGAGTTGAGCGCCCCGTTCGTTATCCCCAACAATAAGAGCAATGCCGCCACGACGCTGAGCCCACTTTACCTTTTCGAGAAAACCACAACCGCCTCTGGCGAGCATGACAACCTTCCCGGCAATGGCCGCACTTTCCTGTAGGGATTCGATATCGGCGTGAGTGGCTTGCTTGGTCTTATCAGCCTGATCCACATTTGCCGATTCGCCACGATGACCAGGAGTGGCAGGGTTCGAGTCTTTCAAAGGGCGATGAAGATAGTCGTCTGTTCCATCATCAGTGGTAGGCGAGTCATCGGGTGAAGGATCCGAAGCATCGTGGCTGTTGCCGGTGGAGCGGCCTTTGGATGGTAAGTCACGGGGTAAGGACGCCGTTTTCTTCTTATTCTCGTCCGAATTTGATTGCTGGAGGTGTTTATGCACTGATTCGCCCCATCCTGGAACATCCGAACAGCCCAGCTCCCACCCAGTGACATGAATACTTTCCTCCTTCAATAGGCTATCATCCCCAAAGCCTTTGCCAACCCATAGCTGACCACTTAATCCATTGAAGGGTAGACTTGGGCCAAAAGCAGCGGGCCTAGCTAGGAAGAAGGTAGAATTGTCATTGGTAAGGCTGATGAGGGCCGAGGGCGGAAAGAGAGACGAGGGCGTTGAGAAGGAGAACAAGGATGTGAGTCGACTTGACCTCGTGTTGTAGCCGGGACGGAAAGAATCAGCAGGGCTGTCGGCGGAGGTGAAGAGAGACCAGCAGGTCAGGGCGATAGGTAGAGCAACGAAGATGATCAACAAGAGGAGAAATCGGAAGGGACGCATGATGAAGTGTTGATAGTGGTGGTGGTGGACAGCGGGGGAGGGTTGGCGGAAAGGCCCAATCGATTGCCCAATGCCCAGTAATCAAGGAGTAATTGGTCTGAACGCCATACGCCTGGAACGTACTGGGCTGGCGTGAGACGGGGGCAATGGGAATCCGAGTAAATGAGAAGAGGCTGGATTTGAAACGAGAGTAGAAGGACAAAAGAGAGGAGGAGTGCAAGAAGTGAGAAGTGGAAATCCGTGTGGTGCAGCCTGATTCTGGCTGGACGAAGGAGACACGAAACTGCAGGCTAGACACGGCGATGGAGATGCAAGTGCAAGTGCAAATGCAAATGGCACACGCTTGCGCCTTCCTGCTGGACGCCCATGCCAAGACATAGTCACGTGTCGGCATGATCTACCCGTGATGGCCAGCGCCAGCAGCCAGTGCCACCAATGCCCAATATCCCTTTCCTAGGCCTGCCGTAATTACTTCGTACCACTTTTCGCTTTTGTCACAATGATGATCACCAGACGGGCTGATCAGCCTTGCACAGCTTCCTGTCGTCCACTTACAGCGATCCTCTCACCTCTCACATGACAGCTCATCGCCGAACCCCATCTGTTGTGGAATCAATTGATGCATCTTGGCTTAGGTAGGGCTGCAGGCCCAAGCGACACAGTTCGTAACGCTAGTCCTGGTGAGCGGACGATTGCGTGTCCCTCAGAATGTGGACATTCGATCTCGATTGCTATTATCTGTTGAGTTACGGACAACCTATCAATCATCAATCGCAGAAATTGAGCCCCGCAAAGAGTCTTCATCAGAGAGTGCTCCGGGCATGAATAAGGGGCACCAAGAACCCGAATAGCTATATGGGCACCCACCTGGGTAGTTACCTATGTTGTCGCGATGTCATGGTGTTCCATGGACCATCACTCAAAATGGTGATTGCGTCCTCCTGGACTCAGTCCTCGGGTTTCTCATCCGGGCAATCTTAGGGTGTGGCTACGCCTAAGGAGCCCCAAGCCTTACCTAATGCCCCGAATTCCCAGGTAAAGCCACAAACCCAAAGCTTGGGGCTTCCGGGCCCCAAGTTTCAGGCACACCGTAAGTTCTTTGCGGGCCTTGGGCGTTCTTTTGGCTGGTCTAAGGGCTGGGCCAAGGACTACTTAACTAAGCTTGTCACTACGGACGCCCGAACGGCGGCACCTGGATGGGCACCATGCCAAAAGCAGCCTTTGTCTCGTCACTCGATTCAGATTGGCGACGCCCACAAGCGAAAAATGCATCGGACTGCATGGGATAACACAATGCTGATCGCAGTTCTCCATGGCCCATGCTTCCCATCTACCATCCTCACCAGTCACAGTCAGACTCACCACACGGTTCTGTTATCCTGCCGTCTTTTCCCACCTTTGACAGCAATGCACATGACGCCAATGACGATGATGGCTTCCCAATCTGCGATCTCTGAGCCCTTTGCTGTTCGTCGTCTCAAGTTTAGAGACGGAGGTCCGTATCGTTTCGCTGGCGCCCAGCCATCTACGGAGTCTGCCTGAAGACAAATGTCGTGCTCTCAGCATTCCCTCTGGTTTATCTTGAAACTCTCCTATCTGTTCCATTCTCACGCTGTTGCGTTGTCTGTACCACGTCCCTACATCCATCTGTTGCATTCGAGTTCGACTGCTGTCCCACTGCGGTGGTATCCTGTACTATTATTCCATCCCTTGACCACACTTTCCGTACAGCCTCGTATTCTGTCCTACCCCTTCCTCAGGTTCTACAGCTTGTACATTCCTTCCGTCCCCCAGGAAACTCACCGCCCACACGGAAGCAGTTGCATCCCACGCAATGGAGAAAATAAAGGCAAAGACTGCCCTGTTACCTGGCGTCAGCAAACCAAAAGGAAAATCAAAGTTCGCATCGAGTCCTTTCCAAGACGACAAGATTCCAAGTCCGACGCCAGTCTCATTCCTCATGAAGATTCCAGATGGCCCTCGCAATCATATGATTGCCATGCTGGGCGAGTTTGCCGGAACATTTTTGTTCTTGTACGTCCATTCCAGAAATCCTGACCCACGTTTGCTGCCATTGACATCTGCATCTAGATTCTTCGCCTTTAGCGGCACCCAGGTCGCCAATACCCCACAGACTACCGCTGGTAGCACGAGTACCGACTTGCCTCAAGGTCCAAATCCTATAGCCCTGCTCTACATTAGCTTATGCTTCGGCTTCTCCCTAGCTGCTAATGCTTGGGTTTTCTTTCGAGTCTCCGGTGGTTTTTTCAATCCAGCAGTTGGTGATAAGATACCGCAGGAGGTCCATATTGACACCAACCTGACAGGTTACCTTCGGATTATGTCTTATCGGTGCCCTTCCTCTCACCCGTGGTGCCTTGGTCTTTATTGCCCAAATGTTGGGAGCTATGGCGTCGGCCGGTATGGTTAAGGTTCTCTTCACCGGTCCTTTAGCCGTCACAACCTCCTTGGGAGGCGGAACAAGTTTGGCTCAGGGAGTGTTCATCGAAATGGTATGTACTATGTGGAACCTCTTTTTCGTGTTGCACTGACATCTCCACAGTTTCTCACAGCTCAGCTTGTGTTTACTATCATCATGCTTGCAGTAAGAAATGCTACAATGCCTCTTGTATTCCAATCGCTTAACAGGAGTCAATTTGTAGGCAGAGAAGCATAAAGGCACATTCATCGCTCCCGTTGGGATTGGACTGTCACTGTTTATTGCAGAACTATCAGGTGAGATCACTCGCACCCAACTCCCATGCGAATCTGACCATTTTTAGGTGTCTATTATACTGGTGGATCACTCAACCCAGCTCGCAGCTTTGGACCCTGTGTTGCGAACCACAGTTTCCCAAGTGAACATTGGATTTATTGGGTGGGACCATTAATGGGTGCTGCACTTGCGGCAGGCTTTTTCTGGATCATCAAGAGCTGTGAATATCAGACCGCTAACCCGGGACAAGATTTTGACGACCTTGAGGCAAGCGCCTTTAATCCAGAAGAAGACATGACCCGCCCGGTGGTGATGCCAACAGCCATCCTTGATCGACCCATGTCTAGCGATCGAGGTTCTCGGCCATCCAGGGATGACCCAGCCAGTTCGTTGCTTTCACGACTTCAGTCAGGTGATCGTACAGTGCTTCGTGAGGATTCCAGGATTTCCAAGGAAGGCAGGGCATCCAGCGCACATCGTGGCACACAATCTGACAACAGGAATGCCAACATAAATGAACAGAATGCCTCAACGGACTCCAGTAATGTCCACCACAAGACAACTGTTGACCCATAGTTCAACCACTGCGTCATCTTCCACATCAGAACAGTCAAAAATCAACAGAAGTTTGCCCAGACTCCAGATGTCACGATAACCAAACCCCGGGTTCCTTTGGCCCCATTATTTTGATCCTGGAACCTCCTACTACCCAAAAACATGCCATATAATTTTTAATCTGACTTGATACTGAGGGTGTGGTGTGGTATTCTGCTTAGGGATCTTGGCGCGTTCAAGCCAGCCTGGCGTGTTTGATCTCTTCTGGTCAGGAACATTATAGGGATTTCGGATCAACGGTGATCGGCTATATCTTAGTGACTTGTGTCGCTTTTGTAAGGTTGATACAGAATTGATTTCACGATGCTGGACGGCGAAGTAATTATAGGGTGAAACCCGAGAGTGGACTAAGGCTTATTAAATATTGAGCCGTGAGCTCTCAGTTTTGTTCATGAACCTATCTATATTATACTACCCTGAACGGTAGAGAATGGTTCAAGGATAACGATCTACTTCGAATTGCTCTCTTTTCTCAGTTCAACCACATAATAACCAGTGCTATAATGTGATAGCTCTTGCCGCTTACTGCTCCTGCTTTCCTTTTCTATCCTTGCTTTCATCCTTCAATAGCAAGCCTACTCAGGCGTGAACTTTCGCGGTGACCTGTCCTCTGCTTACCCTGGAGTTGCATCCCCATTAGTACCACAAATCGGACCAGGGACTTTCATAGCCTCAATCTAGCCATCCAGAATGTAGTCTTGGCCCCGGCCGGCGCTGTCCCCGTGGTCCCCTGATGATAGTACATCGCAGCCAAAAGGGCCACTTCTAACGCCCAAACAAAAGCAGCTCGTTGGCAGTGTCCCGCCCTGTGCTAGCCAGGGTCGTCCGCTCTCCGAATATAGAACCTGACTTTGTGCTGTCCTTATTGGCAAACCGGGAGAGAGAATTCATTCTCTTTTGGCGACATCAGCGAAGTTTTCTGATGGGCCTGAGTTCTTCTCCTTTTTCCCTTGCATTCTCGTTGCCGACGACAAAGGAGACAGTGCTGTTGGCAAGCTTGTTGAAAGGACATGTCTCTTGCGAGATGCCGTAAGTATACCGGCTTGGGTGGACTTGATAAGCGTGGTTCGACACTCTGTTGTGGCACGGCTGTGCTTAAGAGGCCTATCTTTAAATATGTTTGTGCATGGGTGTGGACGAGCTTCGAGTCCTCAGTAGTTGAGCTCGATCTTCAGGAAGATGTTGAGGACAGGGCGATGTTGGTCCGTAGCACAAGGTGTATTTTGCATGATCTGCTCTTACGATTTGTACTTATTGTGGATCTGACGGATCTGTTCTTGGACATTTGTCGCGCCGGGTTGGAACGGTTGCACACCAATGCCGGGATAGTTCCCACCGACATCGGGCGCACCCTCCATGCGCATCCGCTTCCTCCGCTCTTCCTCCTCCTGCTCACCTAACACTCGTGCAGCAGCCTCCGCCAATGGGTCGCCGCTGGAACCAGATCCCGTCCCATCGGTCTTGGCACGCAGCCGCTTCAAGTTTGCCGCAACATCGGTGCCACCAAGGTTGGTTGTCGAGAACCGCGCCGCGGCTTTGGCTTGCTGCTCCTTCCAGCGAGGATCGAGTAGTTCGATACGCAAATGCGCGTCGAGTTCTGACACGGGAATTTGCTGCCCACAGTTCGGGCAGATTGCTGTGGCGGTGCGCGCGGCACGTTGTTGTGCTCGTGGCACGTAGTCGGATTTGATGCGCATTGGCGGCTGTCCTGGAACTCCTGGTAGGGGAGCTGGAGATGATGTGGAGGGCGGTGGATGGGGAGTCGCGATTGGATCGAGTACGGGTGAATAGGTTGAAGGTATGGGAGCCGCTGGAGCCACTGGAGCAACGGGAAGTTGTGGTAACGATGGAGATGGAGTGTATGTAGGGGCGCTGTTCTGTTGTTGGGCGTATGAGTTGTATTCCTGGTAGGCGTATCCATTCATATCATCCGTGGGCATTGCTTCCTCGATACGCATGTCGGGTCGTGCGAGAGACATCATTGCTTTCTGCTCTAGACTGGCACTTTGCAGATCGTTCAGGGTGGTGGGGGGTGGCAGGTCTGTCTGATCATCTGAGTCGGTAAAGACGACGGTCTCGACGATGACGAAATCATGCCAGTCGATTTGAGCATAGGCAAGTTTTTCGGCTTCTTCGGCCTCCTCCTTTTCCTGCTTCTGGGACTCTTGCCATTTCACGTATTCGGATCGCTTTTTTGCAAGGTTGAGGACTCGGAAACGATCTTGGATGTTGGCTTGAAGGGTCTGTATCCGTGCGAGTTCTGCTTTTTGGCCTTCTTGTCCAGTCTGCAGGAGCAGAGTATATTGGTCGACAAGGCGCTGGAAGAAGTTGTATAGGGAGTGCTGTGGGCGGAGGAAGTCGAATTGGAAGTTTCTGGCTTCGCGCTGAGACAATGCAGTCATCCAACTCTTGCCCTTGCGGGCGACGTGTAAAGCTGTGAGCCTCACAACTTCGAGATCGAGAGCACTGATATTGGGCATTCGGGCACTGAACAGAAACTCTGCAGGAGCCTCGGGGCCTTTTGGCTTTTCTGGGATGGGAGTTGTGTCGCCAGCTCTTCCAGCAGAGATGGCAGTGCCTCGCCCTGAGCGGACTTCCGAGAGTCGCCATTGGTAGAATGGGGCGTATGCATCGTGCGGAGAGAGGAAAGAGAACTTAGGATTGGCTTGTTCCTTGTCGCGAATGCGGTCTTCGAAGACAGGACCATTTCGGGCTACATATCCTGCAGTCTTCTCGATGATGGCACGAATATCCTTGGGGGGGAGAACGACGCCTTCAGGAGCCTTGGCAGCAGACTCAGGCAGGTCTGGAACTGCGCCGTTTTGAGCCATGGTTCGCAGATGGCGAGGGATGAATGATGTGCAGGAATAGGCAAGGGTGCAAACTGCCATCTAAGGTGCTGGCTCGAGAAGATGTTTGGGATTTCGATATGTGGCTAGTGCAACATGTGGCTGTTTGGAGGTGGCTGGTGGCTATTGAGGAGTTCAACACGTGATTCATCAGGGCACACGTGATAAAGCCCCTGCTGAAGCTAGTCACCTATAGTACTAGTGCCTGTTAATAATAGGAGAACCACGCTTTACAGACGAGGACATGTGCATGCCATTTGCCCTGCGTGGTGCAGCTGCGGAGAAAACAATCCAGGTGTATTATGTAGGTGCGCATTTGCTAGTCGCTCAAGTCAACCGTGTCCTTCAATCCTGTCAACTCCTGATTCCTGATTCTGCTTCCCCTTCCATAGCCTCAGGGCCTACACTTTTTTCTCCCTCAATTATACTTCATCCCCTTCATCGTATCTTGTTGTTCTTCTTTTTCTTCCCTACTTGTTCTCTTCAGTCCCGGGCGATGGTCCTATGACCTGCTTTTGATGATCGCTCCCAACTAATTTCCTACCCTGTCTACTCCCAGTCTCCCTTCTCGTCTTTCATTCAACCCACCCTTTGTACTTTAGACGCCACCGGGCTCTCCTGGCACCCTTGCCCTGCCTATACCGAATCGCTCAACATGGCCAACAAGCAGAAAGGCGCCACGCCTTCCCCTGCACAAAACGTGCCTCGCTCCCAAACCCCAGCCAAACAGACCAAACGACAGAGTTATGCTTCGGAAGGCGTCACAGACAATGATATCTTTCTATTACCAGTCTCTGACTATCAAATAATGGCCGTTTTGACTCTGATCGGTGCCATTGTTCGCCTCTTCCGCATATACCAGCCCACCAGTGTTGTCTTTGACGAAGTCCAGTATGTGTCTATACCTCGTATAATCGTATATCACTAATTCCGTCCCAGCTTCGGTGGTTTTGCGACCAAGTACATCAAGGGCAAGTTCTTTATGGATGTCCATCCTCCCCTCGCCAAGCTCCTCATTACACTTGCTGGCTGGGCCGCTGGTTTTGATGGAAGCTTCGACTTCAAAGACATTGGAAAAGACTACATCGAGCCCAAGGTCCCCTACGTCTCAATGCGCCTCCTACCTGCCATCATGGGTGTCCTGACCATCCCCACCATCTTCCTCACGCTCAAAGCCTCCGGGTGCCGAACATGGTCGGCTGGCTTGGGTGCTGCCCTGCTCATCTTCGAGAACGGCTTCATCACACAATCACGTCTCATTCTGCTTGACTCTCCCTTGATCATCTGTACCGCATTCACTGGATTGGCCTGGACAGCTTTCTCCAACCAGCATGAACTTGGGCCTAGCCGGGCGTTCGATGCTAGCTGGTGGTTTTGGCTTGTTGCCACAGGTTTAGGTCTTGGTGCCACCGTCAGCATGAAGTGGGTTGGCCTCTTTACAATTGCGTGGGTTGGAAGCTTGACAGCCCTGCAACTTTGGGTCCTGTTGGGCGACACAGTGAATGTTACTCCCAGGAAATGGTTCAAGCATTTGTTTGCCCGGATCTTCTGCTTGATTGTGATTCCTATTGCCTTCTATGTGGGCATGTTCGGCATCCATTTCCTCTGCTTGGTCAACCCTGGAGACGGAGATGGATTCATGTCTTCTGAGTTCCAAGCTACTCTGAACAACAAGGGCATGGCAGATACCCCTGCAGATGTGGCCTTCGGAAGCGAGGTGTCAATTCGACATCACAATACTCAGGGAGGTTATCTCCACTCTCACCCACACATGTACCCCACTGGAAGCAAACAACAACAGGTCACCCTGTACCCTCACAAGGATGAGAACAACGTCTTCCTCCTCGAGAATCAGACACAGCCCGTCACTCACGACAATGTCACCATTGCTGGACCTCGTGCTTGGAGCAATGGGACGACCGAATTCATCAAGGATGGTGATGTCGTCAGGCTCTATCACATCATGACCCACCGCCGCATTCATTCCCACGACGTCCGACCTCCTGTTACTGAAGCTGAATGGCAGAACGAGATCACCGCCTACGGTTATGAAGGATTCGAAGGTGATGCAAACGACTTTTTCCGAGTGGAGATTGTCAAATCCATGTCAGATGGAGAGGAAGCCAAGACACGGCTCCGCACTATCCAGACCAAATTCAAGCTGGTTCATATCATGAGCGGCTGTGTTCTATTCTCTCACAAAGTCAAGCTCCCAGACTGGGGCTTCGAGCAACAGGAGGTGACCTGCGCCAAAGGAGGCACTCTCCCTAACAGTGTCTGGTATATTGAACAAAACTACCATCCCATGTTCAATGAAACCGCTGAAAAGGTCAACTACAAGAATCCAGGGTTTTTAGGCAAATTTTTGGAACTTCAGAAAGTGATGTGGAGGACAAATGCCGGATTGGTTGAATCTCATGCCTGGGACTCTCGACCCGGATCTTGGCCTATCCTTCGGCGTGGGATCAACTTCTGGGGCAAAGACCATCGCCAGATCTATCTCCTCGGAAACCCAGCTATCTGGTGGCCGTCGAGTGTGGCAATTCTGACCTATGTCATCTTCAAAGCGATTGCCGTCTTGCGATGGCAACGAAGCTGCGGCGACTATTCCAACGTCAACTTCAAGCGATTTGACTACGAAATTGGGCAGACTGTGCTAGCATGGGCGTTTCACTACTTCCCATTCTACCTTATGGCTCGTCAGCTGTTCCTTCACCATTACTTCCCGGCCCTATACTTTGCCATTATCGCCATGTGCCAGATCTATGACTTCTTGTTCAACCGTATCTCTGCGATAGGGTTCAAGAAATATCCGGAAATTGGACGTGCGGCGGCAGTTCTGTTTGTCGCATTTGCCATCGGAGTCTTCACGCTTTACGCACCATTGGTGTATGGGAATCAATGGACTCAGGACAAATGCAAAGCTGTCAAATTGTTTGATACGTGGGATTTTGACTGCAACACATTCCATACTGATGTAAGATTGATAGATGCAATTTGATTACTATGTGAGTGCTGACCAGAGCAGTATGCTAAATACAATCTTCCAGCACCGCCGGAGGCTACTCCTACAGTGCCAGGACCCAAAGTGGACTCTGAGCGAAAGGATGAACCTGCGGTATCGGAGAAGGCTGGCGACGAACAATTCATTGCGCAAGAAGAGCATGTGGAGTATCGTGATCAGGACGGAAATCTGCTAGATGAAGCACAAGTTGCGGAGCTCATAGCAGAGGGCAAAGCCAGCTTCCAGACCAAGTACGAGACACGGACGCGAATGGTGGATGAATTCGGCAACGAAGTCAACGCGTCTGGGGTGGCACCAGATCATCCTGACGTACAAGGGCAGAATCCCGACACAAAGGGAGTGCCTGAGGAGAAGGGTCGAAGCCAACCTGCAGATGTCAAAGCGGGAGGGTCGGTGAAGAAGGAAGATGATGGCAAGGCCAAGCCAGCAAGTGATGCCAGTGAGGCAACGAAGTAGACCTGACGAAGAATTGGAGAGGAATGAACTGAATAGAAAAAAGTGTGTAATACTACTACTAGTTACTACTACCCTAGGACCTGGGAATCTACTCGTACTCTATAGGGACCTCGTGCACTGGTTATAATATTGTAGCAAAAGGGCTTCGGTGAAGATGTGTCACGTGGCAATTGAGAATATGACACTTGCAGCAGCCGACGCCAAGAAGATGTAAACAAGTTGGAGGGAAGGCGCCACTTGGTCGGTCCCATCCACAAATAAACAGTGCCCATCCCTGCAACTACAAGTGCAACCGTTGCCGTATCGCCGTCGCCCCTGTGCCTGCCCTAAACTTGCGAACTACGACTAATTCATCAATACTACTAAACAACTTCCCATCTCAGTCAACCCCTCCAGTGTCCACTATCCCCCGTCCACTGCCTGCGTCTCTGCACTTTTCTCATCCAAACTTCTACAATACCAACAACCAACATTTGATCCTCTCCCACTACTTCTTCTGCCCCACTCTATACATCCCTTTTGTCCTGGTTGCAGCGCCTTATTCTACTGCGAAACATCTTCACTTGCAGATTTATTTCGTCGTCTTCCCTCCTGCCCATTCCTCTTCCTCTACAATGGGTGAATCTAGGTATGCGTCGCTCGAGGCGTCGAGAAAGTCGCCGGCCCTATGCCCGCACAGCAACTAACCCATGTACAATATAGGCAAGAACTGCTCTCTTGGTTAAACGGGCTGCTTCAACTCAATGTTACCAAAGTGGAACAATGTGGCACAGGGTAAGATTCATGATCAGCCGTTGATTTCAGGCGTCGCATACTGACCGACGGCTACAAGCGCTGCCTTGTGTCAATTGTTTGACTCTATCTTCCGTACGTTCCTTCCAATCGGCAAACTTCGCTACCCGCTACCAAGTCAAACCCACGATGAGGAGACTAACTCGCGTTTCCAGTTGATATCCCCATGGCCCGGGTCAAATTCAATGTAAATACAGAATATGCTTACATTCAGAACTTCAAGATCCTACAAAGTACGTCTTATTGCTGCTACCTTGCCGCCGCAGTCCAAGCTAATCTTCCTTTCCGTCGCAGACTGCTTCACAAAACACTCCATCGATCGAACCGTGCCAGTTGAATCCCTCGTCAAATGCAAAATGCAAGATAATCTGGAATTCTTACAGTGGTCAAAGAGATTCTGGGATCAATATTTCCCTGGACATGAGTATGATGCCGTGGCCCGACGAAAAGCCGCAGGTTCTGCCGCCCCTGCTGCCCCTGCCGCCGCACGTATAAGCACTGGCGCGAGCACGACCAGGAAAACAGGCACTACTCCTGTCAGCCGTCCTGGTGCGAGAGGTCTCACCTCTGGTGCGGGCAGCTCAGCATTGAAGCAAGAGAATGACCAACTCAAGGAGGCCATTGCTGGTCTCGAGAAGGAACGAGATTTCTATTTCGCTAAGCTACGAGACATCGAATTACTGCTCCAGACTGCTATCGAACAGGACCCTTCGATTGAAACAGATGAAAATGGGTTGGTCAAAAACATTCAGACTATCCTGTACAGCACAGAGGAGGGCTTCGAAATTCCTGATCAGGAGGGTGGAGACGAACCTGAGACCTTCTAGGAAAGGCGTATTGGCAACGCGACAAACATCTATTCTACCACGGCACGTGACGCGATCAGGAAAATTTATGTGTTTCAACCGGTAATGATTCCAACAGGGAGAAAGGGGGCCAATGAATCGCTTCGATGAAATCATGAATCTGCTTCATGAGCTATGTTATCTGGAAAGCGACATAAAACGAAGCGTCATGAATGGCCCCTTTCTCGGCCGGGCGCATTACGCCATTGTTAGACAAGCACAAAATAAGATACCCATTCGATTGGCTCTGCTACTTTTAGTAGGTAATCGCGACTCCAAAACCGATGTGGCAGACCTGAGAGACTCGACTGGGCGAGCAAGTAAACATTGCAACCCTCGTGTAATGCTTATCGAAATCCACCCAACGATATTGGCACTAGTGTAGCCTTGCATGAACAGCCTCGTTAAATCCCCACCAGCAGGTGAATCGACAAACTAAGCTTCTCGTTGGAGAATATGTTTTTGCTAGCCGTCCACGTCACCAAGCCCCAGTAGGTTGTCTTCCTGAGAAATTCGCCCATGGTAGGCGAATGCAGTGGGCTATCATCTGTTTGAATAAAAGCAGTCCTGTGTCACCCAGATAACTCAGATGCCACCAGCCACCGTCGAACGGATTCGTCACCGTGAGGCCCAGCTTGACTCGTGAATTCTATGGTATTGACCGGAGGAGAGGAGAGATGGGAAGTTTGCTGGGCTAGTAGCTGAAGGCAAATTGGGGACTAGAGGAGATTGACGCTGAACTATGAGGTGAAGATTGGTTGGCACCTACCTTAAGTATCCATATTCTTCGTCGTAAGGGGAGACACACTGCTATTACGGATGAGTGACAGTGCCGTTTGAGGAGCATGGCAGGCATGTAGTCTACCTGGATAACCAGCTCCCTCACTTATTCGCATAGATTCATTTGTGCTCTGATGATTAAGTTTAGCATAACCCACCGATCGACTCTAAATGAAAGTAAATCTCCCGCGCATCAACCGGGCAGAAGAAATGTTTCTGAAACTACCGACTCCAGAACTTAAATTCCATCGCAAACTGAGAATCTTCTTCGCGCCGCCCGTGAAGAAGCTCCTTGCCAAGATTCCTGTCCAGCGAGGTGCAAGGCGCAGGGCGAGTAGTAGATACTACAAGGTATTCTATCCGGCGAGCACAGACATGGAGGGGACCGTGTATCCGGGCCATTATCCCGCACCAAATATGGGGGGTGCATTGGTGTCTGACTGGTTCGTGTGCTCGCATGGGAGACTAGTCACTCTGGGTGGGTGCAAGGATGCGAAGAGGGGTGTGAGAGTTGTGGTTATCAACAAGCCCAGAGATGGCGGTGGAATTCCTAAGGATAATGGACCCCTTCATGTCTATATATTGAGCTCTGACGCCGCGCTGCTGCCTGTCAGGATCGATGGGGGACTCGGATGTCCAGGTAAGGGCAGGTTACAGTGTCGGGGAGCGGGAGGGAAGGGCGAAGCCCCTGGTACGACTTGATTCTACAACCTCGAATAATACTACGAAACTAAGGCTGTCTTCAGTATAAAACATCCGAAATATAGCTGGGCATTCACTCATGAAGGGTCAGGTGGCGAGGAGTTCATCATTTCGAAAGGAATTGGGGTGGCTCGCCAAGCCCCACGAGGCTGTCAACCCCTTTTTTTGGCTTTGCGCGTGCGGAAGGCAGCGTGCTCGACACGCTTTCCATTGCTCACCGCAGAAATTTCCCGTGTCACTTGCTTTGATAACTTGAACTTTTAAGTAGGCATTTCAAATCTTCTACACCTCTTTCCTCAATATGCCCACTTGGAGAAAACTGTAACATGGCACTGCGAGAGCGAACGAGTCGGTTGCTCTGTCACGCTTCAGTAAGCTCGTCACTCCAGCTAGCCCTAGCGTTGGGTTCAGTTCCATGTAGTTCACTTTTGGTTTTTAAGAGACATTCAACGTTCTGTTGAACCAAGAGTTACTTCTTCGTTGCACGCGTCTCATTTGCCGCTTGGCAGCCCTGGGCACAGCTGGTGTTGATCGGTTCTTTGACTGCCATTTCCATGCTTGCTGAACGACTCTGTCTCCTGATTGCATAGCACTCACATCGCTACTAAGCAATGGCTTGGAACTCGAAGTCAGAGTATCCATTTCGAGTGCCTTCTCTCATCATATGACAATCATGGTGCGTCATTGGGCTCCAGCTCTGTCATTCGACTTACAGAACTTCAATACAGATGAGTGACTCCCATCGAGAGGGGTTTTGAATGACAATGGCTACCATCGGCATCATCATACAGTATATGACTCTGCTCCAACTTCGTGATTCAACGCGACGTGGTGCGTGAGTTGAACGGTTGCTACCTTTCTATAAAGCCTCAAAACTGCCTGGTTCTCTTGCTCAAATTTCGTTCATATGATAGCCGAGTCTCCGTACATATGCATCAGAGAAATCAATCAATCAATCTAAATTACGAGCTCCATACTATATAATTGTCTCAGCGGATTGGTGACAAGACAAAAAGGATGTCCAACTTCAGAGGTAGACATCCTACAATTATAAAAGGACATGTTACGGACCCCACGCCATTGGGAGCTGCTGATGCGTCGCTACCGGTACTTCCACTCAGATGGAATCTTCTGGGATGCAAATACCTTCAAAATGGCGCCAACAAGATGGGTTCGTTCAAGATATGTGTCTCTGCCGGGAGGGGTATATTGGTCGACGAGACGTTCGACGAGCAGAAATCCAGTCCTTCATGGGGAAAACCACTGCAGGAGTACAGCCCACCGCTACTTCTTCCCTTTTTCAATTATGAGGGACAAGAGGGCAGGATCAGGATAACTCGTCTGGTTGATGTGAGATTCTGGGTGGGCGGACGTGGATCGGATGAATACATTGAATTCAACACATGTGCCATGGTCACAAATATGCCAGGAGCGCTTGGTAACGCGGAAATGTGGATTGGATCCAACACAATGAGGATATGGCCTACACCAAGTCGTTACTCCTTTAAAGGTTTCCTTTGCCGCGACGACAATGGAACAACATGGGAAATTCAAACTTTTCCACGATTTCCTGTCGGAGCATGAGCAGCATATACTACAGAGCACGGCAATGTCGCGCAATCGCACCACTGAACGTGTTGAACTTGGCTGAAACTGAGGACAAGCTGCTATTTGCCTGCTCGGGATTGAGGTGAGAGCAGATGAGGGAAGGTTTGTCCCGAGGCCTGAGTGCAGTATATGGCGAAATTGTTGTGTACATAGCCGCTCCGATCTTAGCGAGATCAGTATGTATAGAATATCATAGAATGAGCTGTGACACAAGGAACAAACCAGACTACTCCACTACTTTTAGCCCAAGTTGGATCACGCAGGACTAGGTTGATAATTTCTTCCTCAGTCCTATATCTTTGTCCCTGTTCGTGTCTTAACCAAGTATGATATCAAGTCATGCCGCCTACCTCTGAAGGAAAAATCCTTACAGAAAAGCCTCTCGCAATTATCTGATATCGACGCACCTAAGCTCACCAATTGCGGGCAAGTCCAAGAAGTCAGAGGGGAACTCCTGCTTTGGACATCCGTTACTATAATGAAGCCGCCTGAAGCTCGAGACTGTCAGATCCGGGCCGCTTGCTTCTAGACCTTAAACAGAGCTATAGAGGGTTCGGAAACGAAGAGATTTATTTTCAAGGGTCGGTCACTGGCCAAATTCTGGAAAGCAAGGATTGAGAAAGCAGACTGATGAAAGTTGGATTGTTGGTTGTTGATTAGATATTCGCATTTGGGTAAAATGGTCTGGTATCCTGGCAGCTACATGAGCCTCTCCATTCGATGAAGAAAATGAAACCCGCCCACCTGACCAAGCTCGGTGTAGATACCCAGTTGCTAGCAACCAGATTTCTCCACTATAGATTAAGCACACTTGTAGAAGGAAAATAGCAAAACAATCCATGCACCCCGCTATGTATGACACCTCGACAGCCTGCTATAAAATGCAAGAGGAAGATTCACCTCTGCTGAAATCAAAGCAAAACCTATTTCCGACCCCCTAACACCATTGAATTCAGATTCAACCATGTGAAGTCCAGAATCATTGCAATGCTCGTTGCACTGGCAATCTTCTACCCGCCCCAACATTGCACTGATGGCTTTTTGCCTTTCGAGGAGTAGCCGATTGATCTCCAGCTTCCCGAGAGACATCAGGCTATCCTATGGTTGCGGGGCAGGAGTGAAGTTAGATCCAATCCAGAGCAACGCTCCCCAACGCTCTCACAATTTCTTCATTGATGAGGCGCTCCAGTGCCTCCCGGCTAATGCATTCTTGCTCTTCAGAGCTGGAGCTTTCGGTTGGCGGGATAATTCCAGCAGCGGCTTTCGACAATAGATTGGTCCGAATTTGCCAGCTCTTTAATTTTGAAACCGCGTCCAGGTGGTCAAATACCTCCTTCTCCGTAGAAGGGTCAATTACCGGTCTAAGCTCGTGTTCCTCAGTAGTCGAGCGGGTCCAAGCCCCGACATCGTGGTAAGCCTTGTCGAGGCCCATTTGGATATTGGTGTCGATCACAAAGGCGCCATGCTTACCATACTTGGGGTTCCGGCTCACTTGAGGTCCATCGATCGAATTCCCGCCCCACCAGACGTCGATTTTTCCTTTGGGACTTTGGTCAGGTTGGAGATCCTCGACCACAAGTGCTCTCAGCTTGAGAGGAATGTAGTCCCCTAATGTGGTGCTCCACATTCGAAAAGGATACAGACCCTCACAGACTACTTTCATCGGAGTATCGCCAACCATGACGAGTTTAGTCTCGCCCTTACCAATTGGAAATTTCGACTTGATTTCTGCAGGAATTGGAAGTTGCGGCTTGAAGTTTTTAGAAACTGGACGTTCCATTCTGAGGCCTTGAGGAACATGGTAGAATCTCTCTGCACGCACGAAAACGCCCATGCCTGTGCCGAGCAACATTCGAAGCTCAAAACGAAAAGGAGCTCTTTGTTCCTGGGTGCTTGTGTGGCCACCAGCGAAGTAGCCCCATGCGTTTGGGATACAGTCGGCACCTGTTGTCTCGAACATGAACTTCCTGATATTAAATGAGCTGGTTAAGAACTCTTCGGTCTCGTCAATGGTCCATTCAGACATCCTGTAGAGAGTGCTGAGCTCCGGAGAGCAGGCTTCTAGAATGTCGATTGCGTTGCTTGGTCGTTCAGGTACTTCTGATAACTTCGTCTTTGCAAGTTCGGTTGTGTGAGCCGTTTGAAGTATGTGCTTAGAGGCAGGAGATGCCATTTTATTGATTGGCCTCATAGAAGTATTTATACTGCTAGCAGCGCAGCTTCTAACTTGGTGAGCCATAGCTATATCTAGTCAGCCAGATACGTTGACTCTGTCCCTGAAGCTGCGGATTGAGTCCTTGATGAGCAGTCAGAAGGTCCAAGCCAGATGTATCAAGGATTGAGATTCCTTATTGGACGGTGGTGGCAGATGAGTGGTGTGGAGAAGGTGTCCATATGCGATTGTTTCAAAGTGAGGCGGATGAGTCCTCTCTGGAAGCAAGCTTGGAATAGTCACTTTGTGTTGCAGGTGATGAAATGGTGACTTTGGAAAGTCGGTTTCGGTCTGCGAAGCCTTGCCCAGTCAGCAAAGCTATGATTCGATACACATCTAGAGACTCCATGACAGGGAAATTTGCCGCTCTTCTTCACAAAAAAGAAGACATTTGAACGCTTTTTACGCAAAGTAGGTCAATGAAGGCTGTTCCATGCGTGACTTGTGACTGTCACATTCAAGGTCTCTACCCGAGAATCGATGACTTGGTACAGGACCACGCTGACACACAAGTTTTCTAATACGGTGTGAAGATGGTAAGATCTAGTACTCACAGCTTGGGACGATATGAATATATTATTCAGAGCCTGGGAATGTTCCCAAGTAACGTGTCCAATTGATGCGTAGATATTTGGATATTTCGTGCTCATCGTACCATCATTTGTGAAAGCTGGTGACACATCAGATCGGCCACCGAGAAAGCTTTATAGCATTCGTGCTCGCGTCGGGGAATGAGAAGAACGTATGTATTTCGGTCGATGACCCGAAGCTTGGTGCTTGTAGGACGAAATGTTGGAGCTGGTTACAAACAAGACCTGGCACTACTGCGTATGTTTTTGCGAAGTCGAGCAACCTGAGAGCTTGTGCATGCCTGGTGTTTCACACACCATTATCGTCGGTGGAACGCATTCAAATATCTGAGATATATGACACTACCATTCTGCCATCAGCCAAAAGAGCCCGGAAGTCGTAAGGTAAAAGTGTTTGGCGCCACAGGTAAGTCTGAGGACCCCCTCAGTAAATCTGTGCTCAAAAGACCAGGAATCGGAATATGAGAAGTCGCTATACTCTTTTCCAGAAGCCGAGTTCGCTAGCTAGTCGCCTTCGGTTCGAGTATGACCTATCCCTGAGAGCAAACGATCTCGGGTGGTCCATTACTCTGACTAATGAGTGGCACAAGACGGAGAAAACTCAAACTCGGGAACGATTGGAAGGTGATCCAATGGGGGCCCGATAAACGTGTCTCAATGGCATGAAGTTATATCAACAAGCTGATACGGAGAGGTGTTAACTCGACAGAGTAAGTACAATGTCCCGAGGTACTTTCAACAACCTTGGAGTTTTTGTTCCGTGGGCTCAGACCAAAGACGAATGATGATGTGCATGCAGGGGTCCGATAGGCCAGGTTGTCATATGGATCGTCGAATACGATTGGAGAGGAGTTCCATTGACAGCTAATTGATCCGACTTCTAACATATAAGCAGACTTCTAAAATGGTCTGGTAAAGCATACATTCATTGGTAGGCCATGGTCAAATGACACAACATCTATGTCGATGCGGGCATCCACCAGAGCGTACACAAAATGGTTCATTGTGAAAAGTATGATATACATATCTGTCCTTCGTGGCACTTCACAGACGATCAAAATTGATTCCTGCCCATTGATTTTGGCCCCAAGTCTCGCCAATTGTTCTCAGGTTTGCTCCGAGAATGGACGAGTGCCCATGGCCCAGGAACCAGGTAATGTCGAGGGGCTGTGCATGGCACTTCGCTTCTGCTACCGACCCAGGACGATGTGCGTGACTTTATCATGCAATCTCTCGACCCGACTAGCTGTCGGCTGGAGTACCTAGATTTATGAGGGGAAGAACGACCCTTTACTTCAGACCGTTGATATTGACTTTGTCCACGGCGACCAAAGTCAGATAGAAACCATAAAATTGTGCCTGTAGCCAGACGCGTCACGCATGTTCGGGCAATGTAGGCGCCGCCAGAGGTACCAGGGAGAACCTGTGATATATTACAAGACGCCGAGTGAGAAACTGCAAGGAGACAGGATCTGTCCCACAGACTGTCGAAGTATCAATAATGTCAAGTATCTGCCTCGATCATACAAAGTCGTTGTTGGACTGCCAGCTGCAGCCAAGAGGAATTTTCTTCTCGGCAGTCTGACCAAAATTTAAGTAATGAACGCGCTTCCAAGGAATAGAATCGCATGAGACAGTCAGGACGTAAACGCGACTGATCCCGAGCCAATGAAATTCCCGTTCCATGTTGACTTCTGCATGGCCTTCTCGAATGTTCTTAAAAAGTACCTCACGCCTAAGAATGAGTTTCCTGCTCCGCCCATGGAAAAGGCGTATTTATCGGTCAACACTCCGTCATATAAGATGCACCCTGGCAGCCCGAGAGGCGGTCGAAATGTTGCCAGGACTAGACCTGAGGTAACTTGCATCGTTGTCGACGTCGCTAGATGCAGTGGCTTGAGGTAATCATGCCAGCTGCATCTTAGAGGGCCTCTGCTCATTGCCCAAGACCTTTATGCCCATAGGATCGCACATGCAAAGGATCATCACTCTTGTAACCCCAATCCCTCATATCACATTGGCCCCAGACCCTTCGCTCGATTTCCGCAACATGGTTTTGTCTGGTGCATTCTGACTGTTCCAAACGGTGTTTTCCCGCATCACCGGGGTTGCTGCTCAGGTTCTCGCGAGATTGCGAGTCGCTGAAATATTCATTCTCCATTTTGGTGTCTGCACCATCAAGGCTTTCTTGTGCATCAGCGGTGCTTCCCTCTAGAGCTGGCGATTTGGGTGAGCGAGCAAGGCATCCAAAAGCTCGCTTGATAGGGGATCGTTTGTTATCGCCCTTCGGTTCTGGCATCATCGCATTTTGGAAGGGCAAAGGAGAGCAGGAGAAAGATAGTGCATATCTCTTGTTGGTGACAGATACTCAATGTTCAAGCAATTCAAAATGAAGAACTTAGTGGCGGTGATATCAACTTTTGCAATGCGCTACCGGATACAACCAAGTCTTCAATCATGGAAAAGGTGGTGTGCAAAGATGGTGTACGATGCACACAAAACATCTCGCGTGGGTGAAAGGAGATCACATCTTGGTTTGAGGCTGCTGAAGTGGTGGGCACGAGCAGTCGTACTCTGCGAGAACTTGCCATGAAAGAGACCTATCACTCCTGCAGAAGCAGTAGTCTTGACGGTCGTTGCAGAAAACGTGCGGTGTGGCTGATGGTGTTTGCACCAAGTTTGCCAAAGGCCCAAACTAGAATACTCGGAAGCATCACTGCATGTAGCCTTCAAGTCCAGATTGGTATCAATGTTCAGGCCTGATCGAAATACCGCGCCATAAATGAAAGTAGTGGTCTCATCTGTCACTCCTGAAACAGTTGGAATCGTATGTTGGGATCCATTTAACCTCAGAAGCTATGGTCAAAGCAAGCATTAAGATAGCCGACACTGTATCCTGTTGCACAGAGGCTGGAGTTATCCGTGCTACTTCGAAACAGGTGTGACTCACACCTGCTCCCATATTACTGGGATAGATCTATGCTGAGGTATGGGTAAGTGCGTTTGATCCGCTGTGCTTGGCATGAAGGTGAGGTCTACCTAGAAGGTAGATAATGCGGAGTGGAAGTGCAGGGTATCCGCCCCAAGCAAATGTCAAGAACCGTGGTCATATCGGAAGCTGATTATGATCTCGGAAAAGGAAATTGCAGGCAAAACACTTTTCGATGCCTTTGCTGCACTTTATTTCATTCCCCCACAGGAAGAGCGCTAAGCCTAAAGGGTATCACAATTCATGAATTCGTGGCGTCGTTAGAAATTCTGTGACCTCAGCGTTCGAAAAAGCCCCCATCGCTCATATTCTCGTCGTCAGTGTCTAGGTCTGCAGGATCCATCTTATCATCCTCTCTCAAAAATGGATCTCGCGCACGTCGTGAAGCTCCTTCGTCCTTGCGGCCAACAGTTGTCAACTCCTTGTCCAACTTGGGCCCAGCGTTCAATTTACCGTCCCGCAAGGCTTCTAATTTCGACTGGCCTTCAAGCATACATTCTTCAACTTGATACCACATCGGAGGCTTCCTTGTTGAGGCAAAGCTTGGTAGATTGCTCGACTCGTCCTCAAAATCGACCTTGCGGTCCGCCTCTTCAGAGTCAAGCATGGATCTACCCTCCGAAGTGACAGGGAGATTACCCTCACGCTTGTCAACGTTTGGGAGAATACTGATGTACTTTTCTCCAAGCGGGGCATACTTGGTATAGTTCAGGTCCACCTCAGTCTCATGTATCTGTCGCTCAAGTTGCGTTTTGGCAGCATCATCTAGTTCGTCAGAATTGTCCCGTCGTCGAACCAGTCTCTTCAAGTTGCGTTCCGATTTTTGCCGCTCTATGAAGCGTACAAAATGATATTTCTGTAAGTTCTTTCGCCCATCCTCAAGTGTTCGGTTTTTCTCTTGATCAAGGAGCAAGGCAGCGAGTTCTCGTTCCTTCTCCTGGCGAATGGTCATTGGAAGACTATTGGTTCCATTGAGAAGCTTCTTGAGAGAATGAATGCGGGTAGATGGGTTTGTAGTGCGGGCATGCTTCGTCTTAGACGCGGCAGATCTCTTGAAATGTGGTCGTGGCCCGTCTCGTTGCCTCACAGAACTATGTTGGCTTGAGGATTCGTTGTTGCGATTTTGACGTCTGCCCAGATCTGATCCTCGGCCCCTCCCTAACTCTCTGGTTCGATCTGCTCGGTAGCGATCTCGCGATGGGCGAGATGAATTACTAGCATCGCTTGGTTCAGGTCGATTTCTCTCGAGCTTGGCAGGTCCTCTGCTTCCCAGCTCGGGATTATTATGAACCATGGTGAAAGAGAGGAGGTCTGGGCTCAAGGCTCCATGTAGAAAGGGATGTACCAGAGGCTCACTGGGTCTGCTTCGAGAAGTTGCGGCGTAGATGGAAAGCAAGCCCCGCCAAAAAAGTTTCTCGATGGTGTTCGGCTGACCTACCTTCACCACTCGAAGTGGTGCCAATAAATGGCCATTACTCAGCAAATGCTCCTCCGTACAATGATGCGTGTGGATGGCATCAGGCGACTGCCACCAGATTCATTAATTATTATACACAACCTATCCCTACAACCACGAGACAAGATTAGCATATATCGAGTTAAATTGCTTCGGAGATGTTTGGTCTAAATAATTGCCATCGCAAGTTCCAAAACTCATATGATTCTAAATCCACCGCAGCGCCTTCCCCAAGTCTCAATTTCATACATGAGCTGAGCATATCACATAAATTGTTTTAGAACACCTTCATAGCCAATGGGGTGCATGAACTTGCCAATTCCCTATGGGCCCTTCAGATTTCTCTACCGCAGATAGATGCGCCCAATCAACCGTAATGAAGTCCTTGAAAACCGAGAGAACAGCCTCGGGGCACGGATTACAGTTGCCATGTCATTGGGCCGTTCTTCACGATTTCATCAAAGCAATGCTACTCCCCTATATCGCTGGCTCACCTCCCACGCGCAGCTCGCGGAATGTAATTTTCTTACGCTCTGAAGCGTTTCGCTCGCGTCCTCGGGGCTCGTGGAGTTGTCCCATTCTGCATTGGTCCTGTTGGGGCTGGAGTCACAGTGGCATGGGACGGTGGAACACCCTTATTCTCATTGAAGCGTTTGTTAATCTGGGATCGTGGTGCATATCGGCCGATGGGGCCATCGTACTCTGGTGCTTTTCCAGATGGAGTCGGAGTTACGATGATTTCTGGCTCTTTTGGCTGACCTAGACACTCCACCTCTTCTAGGGTCAGAGCGTTTGGATCAGGTTTCGGAGGAACACCATCAGGCGTTACATGCTGCATATAGTCAGGGTAAGTCGGATCAATCTTGTTGTTTGTGTTAAGCGGCGCTCCAGTTTGTTGGTTCACATATTGACCTCCACTGTTCGTATAAGGTGCAACTCCGTCCCTTTTATTGTGAGAGGGTGCTGGGCTAGGTTTCCAGCTGAAATCATTCTTAGGAATCACCTGTGAGCCGAATAGAAACGCGCCGCCAACAGCGCCGCCGATGTATGCATTTTTCCTGGAGTTCCGTTGTGAGTCATTATGGTGGTGGTCAGTTTGCTGTACCAACTCTTGATGATTACGGTCAGTTTGCTGTATCAATTCTTGATGTCGTCGCTCACTATCGATCTGCCCTTGACGGAAGCGCCGCTCCTCCGCAGCTGCTGGCGACTCTGCCGGGATTCTAGTGTTATCCCCCGGATTTCGTGGTGTTGTGAATGGAGCGCTGTAGTTTGGGGTGGTGATTGCTTCACCGATAGGCTGCCGGTCTTGCTGTGGTTGACGAGTCAAGGGCTGTGTGATTGGATGCTGTAGATGATGTGGAGGAGGCAGTCTGGTTGGCAACCTCCTTGAGCCTTGAGCTAGCGGCTGCCCAGGAGGAGACCGATCTGTCAGAGGCCAGTCTGGGGTCTCTCCTGTTGGTTGGACTTGTGGCGGTCCCCTTGGTGGTGCTTCTTGTGATTGAACTGCAGACCACAAGGGTGGTGTTTGGTAATCTTGGTGTTGGATGACTGGCTGCATCTCATACCTTTCATTTGGCGGTTGGTGGGATGAAGATGCCATTATGAAAACCTTTGATAAAGTGCGTGCTCAAGATAGCGGGATCAATACAAGCAGTAGGGAAATACTTGGAAGTATATCGTAGTATCACAAATATTGATCGATGGTTCATGGATGAAGTCCGTAGTATTTGTAGTCCAAAGCCCTTGATCACGAGTTGCCATTCATTGAGAGCTAGTTGTAGGGGCTTTTGAAAACAGGCCTACGCATTCCTAGAAACTATCAGTCTCATCTATGTTGACAATTTGAGATACTAAGTTTATAAACTCGTCGCGCCTGAGAGCGGTACCGAGCACGTGCTGCCTACCACAACGTTCCACGGTCGTTTCACACTCCTCTAAATATATTAAGTGCGCTAAGATAGGGACATACATATTATCCAGCATACGGCGATGGCCAAGACCAAGATACGAGGACGAAGTCGCACGCACCTCGAGAAGTAACCGAAGGATCTCAGCCTCGGCCCAATGGCTTGAACGGCCCCTACCAAGATCGCAGACTGGGCTTGACAACTCCACAAGGAATGGCTGCGATCTCAGTGCCTCACTAGCACGAAAGTGTCGCGTGCTTACTTAAAGGTCGCGTGTCGTCTTTCCCTTCTTAGGTCTTTGCTCTCCTGAGAAGCCAATGGCAACTCATGTTCTAAAGAAGGAGCATGGGTGTGCACCTTGTCCTCGGTAGCTTCCAAGCGGCTTCGCTAAGGCCGCCCGCCTTAAAGATGTGGATCTCCGCCCCTGGCTCTGGCAGCATCAACTAGAACTTGGCCACCAAAGACTGCTTCCCTAGATAAGAAACCGGCGGATACTCACATCCATACCAAGGCTTCCCCCGTAGCAGAGATAAGCCCCTCGAGTCAGTGTGCCATTCTGAGAATCAATTTGTCTCCCTAGAATATACAAACCTCCGGAACGGCTTCTATTGGCCTATCTTGGACCGACGATATCTCTAAGAATATCGCCCTTCCGCACTGCGAATACCGATAACGATAGTCTAGGTAGCATTTTGTCAGATACTAGGAGTGGCATAAATCTTGTGCGCCCCTTATCACTATCTCTCCTAGCTACAGGAGGCTCAGCAATCAATGAGGTAGCTCGTTATCCTGTCCCCCAAAAGTGCTGGGCAGCTAATAATAGATTTGTTTGCGTAGACTGTATTGATCAAGATAATGTCGCATTTTAGGGGGAGTGTTCAAAGGGGAGATGTAACTTTGCCATATATGCTAGGGGCTACCTTTATTTAGCACACCTACTCAGGGGGCCTCCTTCTATGTCTAGAGTGGCATTGCGGGTGTATTTAGACCGGGGCCTGTTAAAAGGCTTGCTATTGACATCGAGGCGCCGCAAGTTCGAAACCAGACCTGCGCAGTAGTTTCTGGTCTATCCCGGCCTTATCTAGAACTCACATAGACTGAGTAGCCTTCCAATACCTTTCTTTCGAGTAGCGCAATCGTTTTCTCTTCTCTAATCAACATGAACGGCGAATATTATGACGATGACCATGGAGATGACCAAAAAGACCTCGAAGAGGACATCACGAGCCGCGCCCATGATGTTGAGAGCATCCTGCTTAACATTATTGGTGGAGAAACTTCAGGATCCAGACGTTTTGAACTCAGTCGAAGGGTTCATGAACCGGATGGTAAAGCTGCTTCCTATCTGGGGGATATCCATGAAGATAATAGACCTGACGGCTATCATGAGGACGAGGATGATTCATCAATGCTAGATGACCTCCAAGACCACATGGCAGAGAAGGATGAGAACGCAGACCTTCAGCATGGTCAGGAAAACGGGGGAGTTTGGCTTGGATTGAAGTAGAGAGCACTTACCAAGCAGGAGTTGCGGGCGGTATGAATTTGGTCTTGAGTTTAAAAATAGATGACGGCAGCTGCAATGAATTTGAGCAGATGTAGATTGTACTAACACCATGAGAAATTTGATTTGACACTGGCATCTCATGGATCGTCACCTGGTCGAGAGGAGGACTTCTTCTGGAAAGGTGGAAAGGCGGCCCAAACGATGAACCCTGAGCGCGCTCAGGACCTCGTTTCCTAAGGATGGCCGCATCCTATGCTCAACCGAGTGCTGATGGAGATTGCCGAGGGGTGCTATATGCTGAACACTCAGATCCAGGGTTGCTGTTACTAACGGTCCATACCTTGTGCAACGTTGATATTTAGAAGTTCGAAGGTGTTGATATCAGAACGGCAGAATGACTTAGCAGTAGGCTTTTCACCGCCCAAGGCACGCTAAGCTTCTTCCAGCCACTCAGTAAAACCCCCCGCCAACGTGAAGAGAACCAACCACCTGAACCTTCCAGGCGTGAAGATGATCGCGTCGGATGGTGTAATCCGGATTTCCTGTCGATGCAGAAGTTAAATAGCACCTTCACGGTGATAAAACAGGTGCAATGCATTCCTTTTGACCGTTGAGCAATGCTAAGGGCGATCTCGAGTCCCACCACCGAAAATGGAGGCCGCGCTGCGTTTCTCCTTGAACTCGACACCCGATGGTGACCAGCGTTTTCTGTATGTCGATGTAATGGGAAAGTCGTTCAAGCTCTGCAAAGTAACCCAGGAGTCCAAGAGAACCGTGGAATATGATACAATCCATACGTGCACAAAAGTACCCGCTTTCCGTGCCTTCGACTGGCATCCTGTCAATGAGGACCTGGTGGTTGTAGGACAGGCCGGTGGCGAAGCCACCCTGCTCAGAATTGCGGAAGGACAACAGGATTCGTTGTCTTTCTCAGTTCGAAGCCAGAGACTTTGCAATTCTGTGGCTCTCAATAGTGGGAGCTTGCTGGCAGCAGGACTTGACAAAGTACGAACGGACTTTTGCTTGAACATATGGGACTTCAGCCAACGTCTTCCGGGTCCTGGATATACAGGCTTCTCCAAGAGTTACTCTGAGCCAATGCACAAGCTTGCCAGCGGCGAACCTATCACAAGCTTGAAATTCTTCCATGACCATCCACAGCTGTTGGTAGCCGGAGTGAAAGGGCAATTTGTCAGACTGTTTGATCTGCGAGAACCGGCAGTGGGAAATGGTTTGCAGTTTGCTACCCGCTGTGTCCACAATCTCGCTGTGGATTGGCACGATGAGAACTATTTTGCCTCGTGCTATCCAACATCGGATCCAGCAATTTGTGTGTGGGATAGGAGAATGACATCGCGCCTCGGGAATGCAAACATGCTTTTTGGCGCTGGGTCTCATACAGAATCCCGACCACCTGAGGTATCTATGGAGCTACGAAATGCGATTCAGAGTCCTGGTATTATTTGGAGTCTTCGATTCAGTAAAGCCCAGCGAGGATGTCTTGGCGTTCTCTCCAGTACTGGCCATCTCAAAGTATACGACATCAGCAAGGACTCACTCGGTGATGAAGACCGAGAGAATTATGGACGTGAAAACGAACCTGCTTGGGGCACCGTCCGACCACAGGATATCTTTCTCGATCGCTTGCAGGAAGTAGCAAAACCCTACTCAGATCCCACTACACCTAGCGATGAGAAAAGCCGAGTTGTCTCCTTTGATTTCACGACCTCCCTGACTAGGTTTGGTGAATCACGAATTATCACATTGAGTGCCTCGGGTTCAGTGAATATCATGACAACTCGAGCTTCACCCACGCCGAGTAACCTTTCATCTGTTGGGGGGCTCTACAAAGGTGAAAATCTGGTTGGCGAAGCTGATCTGCTGAACCCTCATCCAGGCGAATTGGCTGAGCTTGTCCGACGTCACGCGCAACCTCGAAACTTACTGAAACAGGCCTACAAAGCATCTAGACAGAATAAAGTATCAACGGAGACCAAAAGGATGTCTAGCCTGGCAGATCAAGAATGGCATTCAGACCTCGGCTTTTATGAAAAGGATGTTCCAATTCAGGACATGCTCACTCTGAATTCGATTCAGCGGTTACGCTGTAAAGCCGGGTATCTTCTCGACCCCACGAAGAACAAGGCTATTGTTTCCGACTCTCATTGGCTGCAGGCGCTTTGGGCCTGGGTCGAGAAGGCAACAAAAAGCTCTCGGAGAGGTAACATGGTGCAGGACAATTTCGACCTTTCTTATGTTGGTGTTTACGGTCTATGGATGGAGGATATCAGCCCTAAGAATCGGTCACTTGGGCCAAGTTCTAATAAACTTGCTAAAATCATTGAAAATCTTGTGAGGCGTCTCAACATACCTTATCTGAAAGGTGTTTCTACAGAGTATCCTGCGAACCGCCAACTGTGTCTTCACGCATCAGGGCTCGCATGGTCATACGAAGATCTTGAGATCCTCGTGAAGAGACTGGTTGCACAGAATCAGCACACGAAAGCTGCCGCATTAGCTATGTTTGCTTCACAACGGAAGCTTGCCTACAAAGCTTTGCGGGGCAAAGGTGCTACCCAATCGCATAAAATGCTTGCTATGGCTATCGCCGGTGCTTCAAGGCGAAGCAACGTTGACGCCGACGCTACCTCCGGTGATGACGCTGATACCCAGAATGATTGGATTGAGACTGTATCTTCGTTAGCAGAAGAATTGACAGATCCCTACGCTCGAGGAATTCTCTCTTATGTCAAATCAGGAGACTGGGCAACGGTTCTCGAAGAGGATGCTCTTCCGCTAAAGTACCGCGTTTGCATTGCATTGAGACATCTTGACGACTCTAAATTGACTCATTATATTGCACAAGTCACCAAGGAAGCTGTTGCTAAAGGAGATGTGGAAGGCGTTGTCCTGACTGGTACTGCGACTCAGGAGGGGTTCGATCTGATTTCTAGTTACCTGCATCGATTTGGGGATTTGCAAACATCGGTTTTGGTGCTTTGCCCCGCCATCCCGAGATATTTGGACGACGATAAGATGGTGAGGCAGTTCAATGGTTGGAAAGATGCCTATCGCCACATGATGAATAGCTGGAATCTGAAGTTTGATCGGGTTCGATTCGACATTGGTTGCCAAAATGCGGCAGTTGACGAAGGTGGCAGGCGCCTCCTGCCACCTGCAAAACAACAAGTACGACTGGTTTGTGGCTTCTGTGCACAGGGCATCGCTCACTCTGGGGCTAATGATGGCGACCACAGCCCTGGGCAGAGGCCGAGGGAGCTTCAGAAACCTTTAACGAAAGAAAAGGCAGCAGCAGTTGGGACTGTCTGTCCGAAATGTGGTCGCCATTTGCCGAGGTGCGGTGTATGTGACTTATGGCTTGGAATGCCAGACGAGTCTTACCTACCATGGTACAGTTCGCAACACAAAGCTGCCGTCAAGGAAAGCATCGATCTAAGCGCAAGCATGACGGGCAGTATTCTTACAACAATTGGGCCGGGGCAGCAGCAAAGTGGCACACCTCAACGGAGCCGATCGCCACGATTGAAGCAGACACAACAGTCGCAGCCAGCATCTAAGGAATCATCCTCAACATCTGAGGCTTCAAATCGAACAGCAACCCAGTCGATATCTTCGAACACGAAAACGGTCTCCACGGATACCGCGGTGGTGGAGACATCCCAAGAAGTAGCAAGAGGAGGAGGGAAGGACAGGGCAGAGGCTGAAGCGGCGGAGAAATGGGATACTGCAATGTCGCGATTCACAGTGCTTTGTGTAAAGTGCTCCCATGGCTGCCATGCTGCCCATGCAAGGATGTGGTTCCAGAAGCATCGGGTTTGCCCAGTGCCCGAATGCGCCTGTTTATGCAATGAATGAGGCGACATGTCAGCTCGCTAACATCTAACCCGACATTGAGCTTCGGCGGACGAGTGTTTGCGCGGTGTTTTCACCGTGTGACATAATGTCCCATTTTGTCCAGGAAGTTGCTGATGGAATCATAGAATCTGGCAGTCTGGTCAGGCGTCCAGCTACATGACGCTTCGGCTGCTGCACACCTCTAGTTCAGGGCGGTATGATAAATAGTGGACTCGAATTCGAGCTATGAAACAACAACTATTATCGTTCCTTTTATTATCCATCTTAGACGTTGAAACGAGTCCACATCCTCCAGTTTTAAGGCCCCTCACGCCGGGTGAAGTTGACATCCATGGTACAAGGGTATAAGCTGTGGATTCCGGCCAGCGATATCTGAACTCACCACGTTGATTGATTACGGCCTGCCCAACGACTGCAATGGTTAAGCCATCTCGGATCTGCAATATGCTGTTTGTCCGAGCGCCAAAATCCACCCGCCAATGGGTGTGCATTTTCAGACCTCCCGGGTAAGGCCAGCAATAACTTCATATGCGGATTGGTGGAGATTTATGATTCCCCGGGCCTTAAACGACGAAAAAAGGTGCCTAACTAAGTTAGATAAGGGGCTACCTTGCATTCGATTCGCAAGATTTCAAGCTCATAAATACTGGGGTTCCATCCTCCATTTGTCCTCACCTACCACGAAACTGACAACCAAAACCACCATGGCCAAAAATACCAAGCAGCCAGCAAAGGCACTCCCAGGCCGGGGAGGCTTTGCCGTTGTTCTCCTAACCAGCATCTTCATCGTGCTTTCCGGCCTAGGGGCTCTACTCATCCGTGTCTCGACCTTAAGAAGTGGCGTATCCGATGATCTTGCCCAGATTGTCAGCACACGTCGATTTATCGATCGAGACATTGCACTTCGTGCCGACTATACAGGCATCGGACTGATTGACCAAGGGCTTGGTACCCTGATCGCTGCCTTCATGGCTGGTCCTGCTGGGTGGGATGTGGGATTCCAGGTCCAGATGGCCTATTTTCTGGTATCCTGGTACTCAGTCCTTTCCATTTGGTCGATTGAGTCGCTCAGGAAACGAAATGAGATGTCTTATACCAGATAGTAAGTACAGCTCCATCCAGACGATGTCCTCGTCAATTCAAAGTGGACACCTCCTTTGACTGATCATTATCAAGTACGAGCATATGGGCATGCTTCTACCAGACAGTCGGAGGCGCCATCGTCATCCCACTCTACTACATTGCTTACATGTATGAGTCAAGAGGAACCAAGTACTGGACCACGTCTCAAAGATCAGTACCGCTCAATGATGCAAAGGCACTTCTACCTGCATTAGCTATCGGTTATTTGATCCCGACACTCATATTATTTCTCAAAGACTCGAGCCCCGAGCTGAAAATGACGCAGTTTTTGATCTTCTTCTGGCAACCAACACCCTTATTTGTCAATGTCATTCTGTCTGTGCTGTCCAGATTCTTCTATTCCAGCAACCCAGCGCCGAAGAAAGGAGAAAGTGGCTCTTCAACCCAGGATGTCACGTATCTCAACACCACCTACATCACGACATTCATTGTCACAGCGGCCGCGCACATCGCCACTTTCTATGTAGTTCTCACTTCTACGGACCCGCACCATTCATTCACTCATGTGTTTGTCAATCCGCATGACTGGGGCCAGTCTGGCGTCACGAGGGGTATACACGGCGTCTTCCAAGTGGACTATTGGATTATCTTCCTTGCCTCGTTGGTGTGGGCCTGTCTTGCTGTTTGGGATATGAGGCGTGTGGGCAAGACTAATGTGTCTCTCGTGACATCGGGTGCCCTGATCGTCATTGGAACTATTCTTGTGGGACCTGCGGCTGTGCTCGCGGGTGTGTGGTACTGGAGGGAGAACCTGATGGTGAAGCCGGATGTATACACTCTATGAATTTCTGACTTCGAGGCAGCGGCACGAGGAGCATCGATTACGAGGCACATACGACGCGACGGGTTGACGCATCTCTCGACCCTGAAGCTGTCTCACCTACGTGCTTGACCTCTCGCGCCGAGCATGGCGCTGGAAAAGCAGCCAAGCCTCAGAGTGTCATAGACTTAGCCGACAAACGGAGGCCCCAAACCGACTATAAAAGGAGCCATTCTTCTTCCTCTCCTCCTCCTCCTCCTCCTCCTCTCTTCTTCTTATGCAAACCCGAAAAAGACTCAGTCCGAAAGCCCCGAATCGAATCAAATCAAATCAAATCATATTTTCAACCTGTCAAATATTCATCCCAAATCAAAAGCAGGAAAGCATGAGTTCCTCAGGCCAATCCGGCGGGAGCAAGCAAGGTAGTTGCATATCGAGGCCCCAAGGCAGCGTCTCCGGATCCTCATCCGCACCATCCTTGCCAGGAGGCAACGGGGGCCACACTGGCAGCACCACAACCGCCAGTACGGGGAGCAGCAGTGGTGAGTGGAGCGCAGGCGGAGGCCTAGCTGCTGGGGATGGACGATAGAGAGCCGTCCCTTCTGCGCTGACCTCGTTACGACTTGCAATGATGGAAGCCTGGGTAGTATTATGGCGACATGGATACATATGTATTCTGGGGTGCGACCTAGACTGAATAGCCTTCGCAGCATCCGATGGTGGCGGAAAGCTAGGTGAAACTTTAATTAGAGGATTGGTGGTGGGTAGCTGCTTAGTGCAATAACCTACGACAACGGCCATGTAACTAGAGCTGTAGAGAAATGCAAAGCTATTGCAACAGATTTGTCTTCCTCCAAGAGCCATGCTACATTTGTAATCCTCCGAACCTTGCCAGTGTATAATGCTGCATGCACTCCATGAGCTCATGCTATCTGCCTTTGGGTTGAAGAAGGGTGTCATCAACGGAGATGTCCGGTTTTAAATTTTTATATTTGCCGAAAGGCGCAAGCATCCAGACTAATAATATACTCTCTTCTTTCCTTTCATATTGTAGGGCCCAGTCGCGAGAATATCCGGAAAGAGAAGAAGCGAAACGGTTGATTATACGGCAAAAACTTGAAGATGGCTGCTGAAAAATCTGGGGAGGAGCGTCTACGGGACCGAAAGCCGTTGAAGCCTCCCGTGCCAGCGTACCTCGCGAAGGCGGGATCACCACTGTCGGTAGATAAGGACTTATACCAGGCAATCCAGCAAGGGCCGAGGACTCTTGTTGAATCCTTTACTCTACCCATCAGATCGGGTCGTGCGTGGAAGGCACCGGCGAAGAGTATCATTCGAATCAGTACGCCTGAGGGAGCCCAAGTCGGTATGTTGAAAGAATTTTCATGCGAGATTGCCGCTACATATCTGTGTGCTGACATGAGAGGCAAGGTGATCTCAATATTTGGAATGCCCATGATCCCCGAGAGAGATTTTGGGCGTCTCGCACCAAGCAGCTCCATTCCTCACATGTAACGACTTATGATAGACTGTGGTCGAACCTTCCTTTCATGCGTCCTCTGGTTACCATCATCGCGGATTCCCTTTCCTGGTACGGCGAAGATGAAACCGGTGGGCGCGTGCATGATCTACTTGGTACCAGATGCGACCCGTACATCAACACCTTGCTGGGCGGACCTGGTGCGTCTTATGACTATCATTGCCATTCCAACCTGACTAGGGCTGTATTACCGTTTGGGCTCAGCGAATTGGATGTGCACGATGTCATCAACCTGTTTCAGGTCACAGGCTTGGATTCCAAAGGGAGATACTTCATGAATGCCTGCCCGGCTGAACCAGCCGACTTCATCGAGTTTTTTGCCGAGCAGGATCTGCTCATGGCTTTGTCGACTTGTCCAGGAGGAGATCTGTCGCTGTGGGGATTTGGGAGCGACTCCGAGAAGGACATGATTAAATGTTGTCGGCCACTCAAAGTAGAGGTATTCCGGCTCGATGATGAGGATAAAATCTTGGCTCAAAAATGGACTGGTGCTGAGCGACCAGACTACCGAGGAAGGCATGGACTTACAGTACCCGAAGGAGAGGGAAAAGAGTAGAAGAGCAAAGTTAAATTAACTTTTTGGGGCGAGAGTTGCTGCGTCTACCGGCTTCCAAACTCCTGCTGACCTTTAGTTGGGGTGACATCGTCTGATTTGTTGAATACGACTTCCATCGCTTGCTCCAAGATCGCCAGACCACGGGTGATCTCATCCTCTGATATGACTAGCGGAGGCACAATCCTAATGACCCCATCTCCGGCAGTAATAACCAACAGTCCTCTTTCTCTGGCAGCGGTGATGATCTCCGTAGATTTTGATTTAGCCTCATCGCTCAATTGGTAGCCGATAATAAGACCCCGGCCTCTGACTTCTTTGATGACACCAGGGAATTTTTGATTTAGTGTCTCAGAAGCATTGAAGAACAACTTGGATTTGGCCCTGACTTCCTCTTGCAGCTTAGACTTAGCCAATCGCTCGAACACATGATGGGCAACACGGCATGCAAGTGGATTTCCGCCGAACGTTGTTCCATGGTCTCCAGTCTTGATGAAAGGTGCGACTGTCTTGCCAGAAACGAGAGTAGCTCCAATAGGAATGCCATTACCAAGTGCCTTTGCGGTGGTCAAAATATCGGGGTGGACACCAGAGGCGGTGTGAGCCCAGAGGTCACCGGTGCGGGACAGACCACATTGAATTTCGTCAAAAATCAGAACCGCTCCGACTTCATCACATCGCTTGCGTAGCGCTTGCAGGAACTCTGGAGTTGCAACGTTGACACCACCTTCACCTTGGATAGGTTCGACGATGACTCCAGCAGTGTTCTCAGTGACCAGATCTTTGACCCCGGCAACGTCATTGTAGGTTCCATAGCGGAAGCCAGGTAACATAGGACCAAAAGGAGGTTGATACTTTTTATTTGGAGTGGCTGATAGAGAGCCATATGTTCGACCGTGGAATGACTCATGGAACGACACAATATCTCTCTGGGTTGTGCTGGGGTCTTTGGCGTAGGTGACCTTCCTCGCGAATTTTATGGCAGCTTCATTTGCTTCGGAGCCAGAATTCGAGACAAAGACTTGACTCAGTTCTGAGCCTGGGGATTGTTTCTGTGTCTCCTGGATGAGTAGCTTCGAGAGGGTGGGTGTCCATGGATTGTGGTATAGATTTGAAGCATGGATCAGCTGCTGTGCCTGATGGGCAATTACCCTCGAAACCTCGGGGTCAGCATGTCCAAGGGAGTTGACAGCTATACCAGCCGTGAAATCGACATATTCCCGGTTCTCATTGTCATACAAGAGGGATCCTTGCCCTTTGACCATCATGGGAGGAGGCCGAACATAGGTGGGAACCATGAAAGGAGTGGATTGGGCTAAGAAGGTTGTAGTTGGCGAGTCTTCCGCAGGATCAGGGTTAGGCAAAGATGCCTCATGTTTTATCTGGGCGCGATCATGCACTGGGATAGAAGAGGATGTGGGAACAGCAGCTGCAGAGGCATAGCAACGCTTCCTGAGCTGTGTTCTGGTTGTAGTCGTGGGCAAGGAGAGCTTTGACAGCTGGGAAGTAGCAGTTCGCTTGAACAAACGGGACGCCATGTTTTTGAATCAGAAGTGAGACGAAACGATATCAATGAGGTCTACGTACGAAGTATAGTACAGCATATGGAGGACGTCAAGAAGATCACGAACTCAAGGCCATTGAAATCGAGAACCTTTTTTTCTTTTCGAGTCATCTTTGCATCTCCAATTCCTGCCTGCGGGGCAAGGGGGAGAGCTTCGGTCAAGTCTGATTGAAGCCTCCCATTGTGATCTGCCGTGTAGGTCACGTGGTAATATTGGCGATCACGGGCCTTGCACGTGATGAATCAGCCCCCACTTCCTTCCCCAGTACTCCGTATTGCTCCTGCCTTCCTTGGCGGGCTGCGTCAACTGCAGGGCCATCCGCAGGCATACCTGGCAGTTCAGGACTTGAATGACATCGCATGCCTGAAGCCTCCAGCACTTGTTGGATGAGCTCAGTTAGGTCCTAAAGCCACGTATTCATTCAAGTTGTTCATTTCAATCAATATAACTCCCCAAAGAATCTCAACCTCTATACTCCTATTGCGAACTTCTTCACACCCCCAAAACACCACTTAACCCCTCCATCCTCTCCGAACCATGGCTGATCCACGAGCACTACTACAAAAGGCCGACAAAGCCGCACAGGGTGCATCGGGTGGCTTCAGTCTCTTTGGCGGACGGGGCGAGAAGTGGGAAAATGCTGCAGATTTGTATACACAAGCGGCAAATGCATTTCGAGTTCAGAAGCAGAGTAAGCAATAGTTCCACATAACCAAGCGTGCATGTCCATATGCTTATACACACTTTCCACCATAGACCATGAGGCTGGTCAGGCATTTGAAAAAGCTGCCCAAATTCAGCAAACCAAGTTGAACGAGCCAGATGACATGGCCAACACACTCACCGAAGCCTTTAAAGTCTATCGGAAAGAATCGCCCCAGGACGCTGCTCGTGTCCTCACAACCGCCATTGCACACTACACATCAAAAGGCAACTTCAGAAGAGCGGCCACCCACCAACAAAACTTGGCCGAGGTCTACGAGATGGAAATTGGCGACCAGAAGAAGGCCCTAGCTGCCTACGACACCGCTGCCCAATGGTATGAGTCCGACAACGCCGAGGCCCTGGCGAATAAACTATACTTGAAAGTTGCCGACCTGGCGGCCTTGGAGGGGGATTACCAGAACGCAATCAATAAACTCGAAACCGTTGCTAAATCCAGTCTGAATAACAATCTTATGCGATGGAGCGTCAAGGACTACTTCCTCAAGGCTGGCATCTGCCACTTAGCCGCTGGAGACCAGGTAGCGACAAGACGCGCGCTCGACCAGTATCGGGAGCTGGAGAACTCATTCGCCAGTACACGGGAAAATATGCTCCTGACCGATCTAGTTGGCTGTGTTGAGGAGGGTGATCAGGAAGGCTTCGCCGATAAATTATTCCAATTCGACCAACTGAGTAAGCTCGATAAGTGGAAGACGACGCTCCTCCTCAGGGTGAAGAATGCAATTGAGAGTCAGGAAGACGACTTCGCGTAGAAAAGGGGCTGAATCCTTTGCAACAAAGTATGGATTTGCGGTTGCGTGGAAGAGTATTTCCCAACCCTGCACTTGAGAGCAAACCCAACCCAGACCCCTCAATCCGTCGATTGAGGTGAGGGATGGCCGAGGTCATCCATATCATCCATATCATCGTCATATACGCCAACCGCGCCCGCGTCTGAGCAGGCCAGCCATGAAGTGATGAGCGGTAGCGGGACTAGAAGGAAGACTTTACGAACTGTGGAACGATGCGTGTTCTCGAGGTGAGAATCGGCGTTTCTGTCAGGATTTGACGGGTTGATTCATGGACGCTCTCTATAAACAAAGACTGCAGTAAGAAACTCTAGGCTAGGGTTTAGTTTGTGTTCCTTCTGCTTTGGACAAAACAACGATGCAGCCACCCGTTTTTCCCGTTCCCCTCGGACTTTCAACTAATTCCCACATGAAATGCACAATGGAGTAGTCCTCCCCTCGCAGATGATGGATGATTAAAAACAGGCTAAATGCTATCAAAAAAGCACACACGGTTACACGCGAAAACATGAGTCTTGATCTTCCTTCATATGCCTCCCATCGACGGGCGTTCAGTATTCAGTATCTTCTTTGGGCATTTTATCTTGGCTTTTCCAACAATCCTCGTTATTTTTCTTACCCTATCCGGACTTTTGCATATGCGTGTTGTTTGTGCTTGTGCTGTATGCAGTGTGTAGCGTTATTACATGCGTGCTCCCGCTTCATGCAACGGGTAGTGAGGTCCAGCTCTTTGGTTCTACAAACATCGTAAGAAAAGGCATTCTGTATCCACATATGCACACTGTACTCCTCTCTGGAAATACAGCGAGAAGTAGAAGAGGTTGCGGTGTATTCTGGTCTCTTGGACGGGGCCAGTCCAGGATGCAGGTTTTAACACCAAGTGAAGACCGGCTTCTTGCTCTTAACAGTCTCGAGCCTCTCGACGATGACTTTGCGTTTATTCTGCTCCATGTCACTCGCAGCCGCATAGCCCAAGTCACCTTCAAGGTCGTCGCCCTCGTAAAGGATCTGGGGTGGCTTGCCACTGCGCGTCGAGAGGGACCGCTGTCTCTTGGCGGCGTTGCCTCCGCCACTGATGTTGTTGCCCTTCAGGGCGGTCTGGCGCGGGAACTCAAAACTGAAGCGCGAGCGGTTCTTCGCTTGAGGTCGCGCGGGTAGTGTGGCACTGTTGCCGAGAGAGTTTCGAGCTTCTTTGGCGTCGAAGGGGTTGTTGCTGGTTAAGACGGGACTGCTTGGGCCGTCGTCGTTGATAAGGTGGGAGATATCGCCGGCGCTGTCTTCTCTGGTGAGGTCAAAGCGGTTGGGGTTGGGGAGGTCGGTTGTTGGTGAGCCAAGGAGGTCATGCGACGGTGCGTGTCGTCCTGGTGGAGCAGAGGCGTATGATGCTCCGATGTCCATTTCTTCTTCCTGGTCGACACGAGCTTTCCTCCTGCTCATCTCGGCTGATGGCACACGCATCGGTATTGCGACCGGGACGTCGACAAGATCATCCCACACACATACCCGCGTCCGTCGGGTGAGCTCGAGTGGTCCATGGTCGTCTTGTTTGAGAGTTTCAACAACGTTCCATGCCTGGCCTTTCATGACCGCAATCTGTCGTGCGAACATGCTTTCCTTGAAGTCATCGTCCTGAGCAAAGACTCGCCTGAGCGCCATTTGTGTTTCGCTCCACCAGGCAGTGGATGTAAGTAAGGGGAGAAAGTGATCACGCGTCTTTTGCGAAAACGGTTGTCCGATGAGCGAGACTGGAAGGAACAGCCAACCGAAGGGGAAGCTTCGCCACTAGAAAACGTTAGTCGGGATCTGGGAAGTATTTGACCATATACTTACAGCATCAGGATGTTTCCAGGGCCATGACAAGCTATTGTCGATGGCTCCTATTGATATTGAAGGCTGAGGTTGGTCAGTGGCATTGGAAGGTGTTCCAGACCGGCTTTCCATAGCTTCGTATCGTCGATACGGTCTCGATGTATTAGATTCTGGTCTTGGGCTTACCGACACAGGGCGAGGTCCAGCATCACCCGGCATCATGGAGCCGTTCGACTTCGGTGGTTCAGCCACGATCGATACTTCTTCAGTTTTCCAATCAATTTTGATCATCCAATTGTCGAGTCCTCGATCAGTATTCCGCATGATATAATCCAATATAACCAGTTTCTCGAGCTCCTCACGGAATGCTTGCTTCAGTGGTGGCGTCCAGTGAAATTTGGGTGCTTGTTCCTGAGGCATGGGTGATGGCACCCGTGGTAGTTCCTCCTCATCATCCGACTGAGCACCCCCAGGGATGCAGTTGGTCAAAGGTCTCCTTTTGCGTTTGTGTCCAAGTTCTCCCCGAAACTCGGTCTGCTGGTCAGGCCAAGGATTCTCCCGTAAGAAGATGTTTGCATCTTTGAAACCCTTTAAGAAGACCTGGAAACTCCCCACCTTTGCCGGTAAACTCTTTTTGCCTCGCCAGTTACTTCGTCGTTCCCAGAAATCGTAATAGAAGGACTTGGACGATAACCAGACGATATCCGTATAAGGGACCAGATTCGTCCGTAATTGGCAGTCCAGTACATATGCGGCAGCTTCGGAGACGTAAGATAAATTAGGAATAAGACACGCTCTCCCGAAAGCAAATGGAAATAGATTGCGATGGATCCATTTCGTCCACTTCGGGTTGCGCGACGCGTACGGCTCTTCGTCTTTGGGCTTGAAGACCCCGACAACTTTCCCCTGGCTATTTCGAGCAAAGTAGCTGCCCGAGCTACCTTGAGAGATCATCTTCGGATGAGTTCCGACTTCAATGGCGACACGAACGGACTCGACAACCTCATCGAATTGAAGCCTCGTCATTCTATCCGACTCAGAGGTAGAATAGGCGGCGATTTGCTGAGTAGTGTAAGGACGGACGCCCGGGGGTGCTTGAAAGACGGAATGATGAATCTCTAGTTGTTCCTCCTCTTGAGTCTTTCCTTTGACGGAGCTGATTTTGAATTTAGAAGCGATTTCCTCCGCCCATCTTTCGAGTCTCGCATTGATTGCTTTAATGTCGACTCCAGACGAGTTACTTCTCATCCGTCTGTTCGCCTTTCTCCGAGGATGGGGAGAGATGCCAGGGCGCATTCCCTCTCGTGGAGCAGGTTGTATCGAAGCATACCGGGTGGTAAGCGGAGTATGAGCATAGTCTTCGTCGCCGGAATCATCGGTCAAGGGACCGTCATCTTCATCAGCCTGCGCAAGGCGAGCATAACCCGATGCAGCGGGTCTCTGACGGGAGGGCATGGCTTGAGGGTGCTCACGTGGGTGTAATCGGCTTCTAGATGACAGATGGCTTTCTTCTCCCGTGGGCCATCACAGAAAATAATAAGTGTCAGGACCCAGAATGATTAACGAGGAAAGGATCAAGCAACATGGGAGAAGAGACAACTTTTGGTGCCTCGAAAGCAAGGAAGGCCCTGTTCGGATTGTCGGTTATGAAAGTTCCGCAGAGGTGAGGATAAAGGACCACGGTGAACTGGCTGTGCAGAGTGGCTAGTAGTTTGGTTTGTAGCCACAGATGACATTAGGTAAGCTGCGCCCGGGTGGTCACCCAGATGGCACGCAATCGGGGCTCAAATGCCTCGCTTGGGGACCCTTTGGGCCAGGGGCTTGAGAGATAGGCGTGCCTAGGCCGAGCTAGACGCCTAGAAGAACACGCACAGGCCCATTGCTCCAATCAACCAGTATTGTATCAGCAGGCACTGAGGTAGGCTCCTGTTATTAAATTTGAATGGCAGACACTGAGGACAGAGTCGAATCCCTCAACGCCCTTTTCTATTGAAACATCACCTTCCCTACAACTAGGAACTTGGTCTCTACCTGGGTAAGTTGTGCAGATGTGTGACTTGCATAACTGGGACGCCTAAACTGGCCTTATCGCCCCTAAGTATTGATAGAGTCTGTATGGTAAAATAAAAGATGCTAGTCTTTCGCTTCTCAGCAAATATACAAGTACATACGAGGCATACTCCGCGAATCCGATTGATTTTCAACTATCAACATCCCTAGAAAATCCCCTGCATGCCTTTTCGTACGACAAGGAGGCCACTCCTAGTCGCTTGAATTCAACTCCCTTGAGCCTCCTCCACAAGCGCCTGGTTATCTAAGCCGTATTTGGTTAAATGCTATCTTAATTTTAAGCATAACCATCTATGCCGAGACATTGGTTCACATTTCTTTTGGACGCGGGAAAGGCCACGCCTCCCGCAACTAACCCTATGTAGACAGTTATCGCTTCGTGGCCGACTACAACGGTTTATCTCAGGGGCAAGCCAATACCACGAATGATAATGACGACTTGAGAAATTGCTGACCCTCTGCCTGTTTCACCGTGCGCCCGGAACGTGGAGCCTCACGCCTCTTTAGTGCACACGCTCACTGTGGACTGCAGGATCTTTCTAAATTTTGGTGAAGCCCGGTGTTGACAGATGTCCCCATTCTTGTTGATTTCAGAACACTTGCTTCTACAATGATTCAAGCACTTAGAAAGTTCGCATTTGCCTTGATGCACGCAGTCAAATTTACAATGTTGAATCTACTCCTGTCAGTGACAATGTCCAATTGCGGCTGGTCCCGTTCGAAAATTGCTGCGTGGTTGACCGCCTTAGGAAAAGGGGTTCTTCGGCTGCCGGATATCCACATCATAAAATTAACCAATTTTACAGTCCATTTCCCCAGATCTGCGAAGCGCCAATCTGCTCACATCTCCCCTCCTCTCGCTGCTGTTCACTGCTTCCAAGACAGAGATGTAGCTCCATTCAAAAGGCATCAGAGGCATTGTGAATGGGGTGTGAGGAGGGGCAATACATTCTGCAACATGGTGGTCAGATATACAACTGGTCTGTTCGAATCAAGTGGAATTATCCTCGCAAAACAGAGTCATCTCGAGAGACGCGTCCGAGCTCCGACAAGGCGCAATTAGCCATGGTTCTTGGGCTGACGGAGCGGGGGCTATAGTCCAATACCCTACCTGCATATCCGGAGGGGACCCTCCAGTTGATCATGGCCCCTGACTGAGAGATTGTATTGGACAAGGTCCTAAAGGCTCGAGGCTCCCGTCTATCGATAGACGGTCTGCTATCTCCTCCATTCTGTAACACTCGTTTTTTGTTCTGGATTCCCATATCGTCGCTCGTTTGATGCCTCGTGTACAGTAGAGATAGAGTCGAGTCGAGTTGTCCTTGTGCCTACTATTCGTACGGCGTCCTCTCTTTACCGATACCTCTGATAATCGTTGAGACCGCGTTTTGGTCTCAAACCACAGCGAACACGGCTTCCGCAGTTGCAGCACCGCTCTTTCGAGCCTCTCCCTTGGACCCGCCCTATCGACCATCTTCAACTCCTTTAACCGACTCAAGGATCGACGAGTACAGCACGTCGAGAAGGGACCATTACCGGGGACTCTCACCTTTGCCACCGTCTGCGTTGTTTGGGAAAGACATCTCACGACCATCATCGACCGCTCTACCTGCGGCGAGTAGTCTCTTTCAGACTCAACCGCAATTCCATACTCGAAGTGCGAGCTTGAGTGTTGGAGGTGAATTCCGTTACCAAAATAGCGAACCACGACCTGCCTTACCTGGACTGTCATCGCTGACATCGTTGGCTGCCACCCCCCCGCCGATCAGGTAGGTTTCTATGGGTCGAAGAGATATATCGAAGCTGGAGACTGATGCTCGGACAGGATCTTCTCAGGCAGTTATGGATCATCATCAATGAGCCTCCCCGGCATTATGCCACCAATCCCAACACCAGGAATAGCAGGAAGCGCACCAGTAAGTTGGTCCTTTTGGTGGCCCGTGTGTTTGAAGTTTCCCTGCCACCGAATTATTTCCAATATGTGCCGATGAAAAAAGATTGCGTCTGACTGTATTTTGCGTTGGTCTTTTGGTGATGCCTGTGCTTGTCAGACAGCTCCATTTTTCTTCCCCCATTGGTTCTCAACCTCGCCTTTCTCACTTATCTTATCGTGAATTTCCCTTCCCCCACTGGCCTTTCATCTCCGTTGCGGAAAAGCAATGGCCGCCTCTTTACCAGGTGCTGACCACAATCTACCTTTTACACAGCCTGTTTGCCAGAACTGTCAGACGTCAACCACCCCTCTTTGGCGACGCGACGAAGCAGGTTCAGTGCTCTGCAATGCCTGCGGACTCTTCCTCAAACTCCACGGCCGACCTCGCCCGATCAGCCTCAAGACCGATGTAATCAAAAGTCGCAACCGAGTCAAGACAGCCAACCAAGGCCCGAAGAAAAAGGTGAGCATCTCATTCCATATAAGAGGTAATCGAGTACAAGTATATCACATACTGACCAAGTCCAAGTTCGACCAGAATGGCCTCCCAGCCTCCCAATCTGAGATGGTCTCGCCACCTAATGGCGTTAATCCACACCGTCGGGTTTCTCAAATGGCAGCTTCTGTAACCTCAGATCGCTCGCACTCGCCAGTGTCGCGAACGGGGACACCAGGCGCCCTGCACGATCCTAATATTGCACCTCAACACATGTTCGATGGTGCCTCCATGAACGAGAATCATTTCAATGGATCGCCTTCACTTCCCCCAATGCACTTCAACCAACCCTCCCCAGGCGCAGTTTCTCTGGGTGGCGATCGCCATCTGGAAGCACCCATGAGTTACGAACAGCTTGTTGCTGCAAATACCAATCTACGAACACGAGTGTCTGAGCTGGAAGTAATCAACATGGTGTATTCCGACAACGAGAACAACCTCCGCGCTGAGCGGGACCGCGCCGTCAAGGAGCGAGATGAGATGAAACGCAAATTCGAGGAGCTGGAAAAACGAATCCAAGAACTTAATGACCCAGAGCAGCCTTCGAAGCGGCCACGACTATCAAATGAACCCCAAGAATAATCCTATCGAAAATACGCTAGCTGGTCCCCCCCCACGCAGGGTGATATTTGCATAGGACAGCCCCTCGGGGAAGGGAGCAATGACTGTCTCTATCTGTGCCGTCATTATTGATACCCAAAAACTACGAGTTTTCTTTTGTTCTGTCTCCAGGTTAAAGGCTTGCATGAAAAGGTTTAATTGTTAATTCCACATGTGGTAGGCGGGCCAAGAATGGCGTTGTCTACAATCTGAAAGGGGGAGTCTATGAGCATTACGGTGTCTATGCGAGCAGGTCAGATTTAGCATCATACGCGACATCTTTTCTGAAAGAGTGATGATCAGGAGGGTTATCCAAAAAGTCGGTTGATGATTTGGTTGAGAAAGGGCTTGGTGGTATTGTCCATAAGATGATAATTGATGGCTTTCGACGACAACTCAAGAAATACCTTTCTATGGAATATGTGACGTGATTCTCAAGCTGTGCAGAGTAATGTCGAACAGCAACAATCTTGTCGAAATGGCTTCGGCAACTCGGTCATCTCCGTCTTGAGGCTCAAGTCCATCGGCTACTAATACTGTACCGAGTACCGCGTACTGCGTCCCATTCATACAATGGACAGTTGAGTTCGAACCAAACAACCTAGGTGCTGAAGCAATGGCTGGTGAACCATCCACGGAGTTCTGCCCGTGTCTAAGCTCATATCACATCCTATTCCAGGCCTAGAACAAATACCTACAAGCCGACAACCCTTTCCCCACACCGAGGGTGGGCACGGAGCACGGAGCTTCTCGTATTATATTTTCGGCATAAACCCCAATGAATGGGAAAGGAAAGCCAGCCTCGTGGGCCTTCCCCAGCTTCCTTTTACCGAATCCCCCATCTCTCGCAATTGATTGAGTGTATATGTTTTCATGTTATACCGTCACTCACACTCATACAGATCATTATCATCTACCAATCGTGGTATAAAGAGAGCATCCGAAGAAGCGCCTTCATAATCCTATCGTACGACAAAATATAAATAACCTCGGCATGGCCGATTCCCAAGTCCCCATCTCTCCGCTCCGGCTCCCAAGCTCATTCAACTTCGCGACTAATGTAGTCGATTACTGGGCACATCGGGATCCATCTCAAGTTGCGCTGTACTGGACGAATCAATCGCTGAGCGAATCTAAACAACTGACTTACAAACATTTCTCGCGCCAGTCACATCGAATTGCGCAGCTCCTCGAATCTCTGGGGATCAAGCAGGGCGAGACATGCATCTTAATCTCATCGCGGATCCCTGCGTGGTGGGAGGTCGCGACGGCATGTCTCCGCTCGGGAGTCATCGTGTGCCCCTGCACGACTCTGCTGGTTGACAAGGACATCGAATCTCGGCTGCAAGTTTCTCAGGCAGCAGCGTTTATCGGTGACCAGGCGTCCGTTGCGAAGTGTCTGAAGGTGCGCCAGAGATGTCCCAAGCTGAGGAACATCATCCAGATAGAAGGGAAGATCGAGGCCAAGGATGTGGTTGATTTCCACGCTTCTCTGGACCGTATTTCCCAAGATGTAGACTTCCCTGTTCCTGCG